>OMDC01000405.1_pt1 | contig 19774 bp, 16 predicted proteins | sample 1674201 | NCBI WGS metagenome assembly OMDC01 (sample SAMEA103958152, study PRJEB25191) | human gut metagenome | biome: human-associated habitat [ENVO:00009003]; feature: intestine environment [ENVO:2100002]; material: feces | place: Germany | collected 2013/2015 | reverse complement strand
CCAGTAAATTTCAAGCTTATACCTTTTATCTTTTGATTGACTGCATTGTTTAAGACTCTATCCAATATTGCATATTTGTCCCTTATAGACAACGTTGCAGGAATCGCTTCCAACTCTTCAAAAAACTCAAAAACAGTTTCTGCAGGAGATAGACTTTTCTGCACATCAACGCCTTTCAAATCCACCTCCAGCATACTTACCACTTTATTCACATCAAAATTTTCTTCGGAAAAAGACTGTAAGCATGAATCTAAATACGTATCGAGTTTATCAACAGACAAAACATGTAGCCAATCCTTTTCTGCATCCACATCCGAAGGCAACAAGTTAGTACCCTTTTGAAAAACGACACAAACTTTCACTTTTTTCCTAGGCAAAATCTTTCCAAACCATTTTTCACCCTGTTCCTTGTATATATGCGCCTGCTTATAAGGATTAATAGCACCAAAACCACCTTCAATAATTTTACCATCAGATGTTGTCCAAACTTCCTTTTTGGAAGGAGTTATTTCGGAAAAATAGTCTTTAAAAATAAACAGTCGAATTTCTTTTGATGTAATAAGTACAGCATTAGACCGTAAGCCCCCAAAAGTGTAATTTCCTAAAAGGAGGTAGGAAACATGCACTTTACTTAATACAAGCAACAACTCATCAAACATGAATTCCTCATATTTGTGGTCAAACTCTCCATATTTATAGATTACTGGTTTCATATAATATTGTTTATTATTTATTTTCCTGTTATTGTTTCTGCCTTTGGGTTACTCAAATGACATTGATAATTTGCTTTTGCAGCTGCTGTACTTGAATTTGCATAGCAATATTCACATAAATGTACACAAGTATTATATTGTCCAATATCCTTAGCATTTATGCAGCCACAAAACTTCCGCTGCCCACTATCCTTATTACAGCCATGCGTAGCATACATATTGTTTGGCAACAGTATTGCATCTTTAGGAAGTTCTTCCGTATCACCAAACAAATTGGGTATCGGCATTGGTAAGATTTTCACTTTTAAGAAATCCATAAGCGCCTTATCTTGATACGCCAACCTTATAATAAGTTCATCATCTATACAATGATTATGGATTACTCCTTCCAAATCTATCTCTTCCGCACAAGTTGCCAACTCATAGTTCCACCCTTGTATTTCATTAAGCTTAACTAATTCTTGCGCAAAATATACCATATCTCCCTTTGTCCATTCTTTATACCTCACATGGTTGTCTTCTAAGTTTCTTTTAACCTTACCATAAATTCCAATATCAGCAAAACTAAAGACTAGTTTTTCTGTATACCCCTTTAGCTGGTCCCCAATATTTTTTATCCTTGAAAGAAGAACAGAAATGTCTATATCTTCAGTTAACATCAAAGGATCAAAGCGCCAAATCACATGACCTTTTCCTAACTTTTCAACTAAAGTTTTAAACGTTTCTATTCTGCTACTCAACTTAGGTACTCCTATTTCAAGTCTATCGTTTTCATAATCAGCCTATCAAGATAAGAAAGAAGATGTTTAGGATTTTTAGACCAAAACACGATAAAGCGAGTATTCTGAAAAGAGACATAGCTACGCACACCATTAAATGGATTCGTCCAAGCGCAATAGCCATTGTCAAGCCTATCGAAAAACCAGTCAGAATAGAATGCAGGTATGTCCGTACTTCTACTAGCAGATACTATTTGGGGTGTCTGCATCATAACCATCTCCCCATTCTCACGAGGCAATAGTGTTGGATTCCATTTTCCATTTTTCTTAATCAACTCCATATACTTTCTTTTTAGGCTTCAAAGATACAGTTATTTTTTTGATTATCAACAAATTCAATGAAAGACCTCTATAATCAACAAAAAACGCTTATTTTTTAAAATTTCCCCCAAAAAGTTTGGTGATACGGAAATAAAGTCCTATCTTTGCATTCAAATTATACACAAAAGGATAAACAAGAGACATAAACACAGATATAGGATTCCGGTGCTTCACTGGCACTGGAATTCTTTATTTTTTATGCTACTTGCCAACCGATTATTAATAACATTAAAACAACAAGAAAATCATGGCTTACATGTCACAAGAAGGCTACGACAAACTCGTAGCTGAGCTGAAACAGCTCGTATCTGTAGAGCGCCCTAAGGCATCAGCCGCAATTGCTGAAGCCCGCGACAAGGGTGATTTAAGTGAGAATTCTGAGTATGATGCCGCTAAAGAGGCACAGGCTCATCTGGAAGATAAGATCAATCGCCTGAAGCTCACCATTGCCGAGGCCAAGATTATCGATACCAAGCAGCTCAGCACCGACAGCGTGCAGATTATGTCGAAGGTAGAGATGACCAACATGGCTAACAAGGCAAAGATGACTTATACCATCGTGAGCGAGAGCGAGGCAAACTTGAAGGAAGGCAAGATTTCCATCAAGACTCCTATCGCACAGGGATTGCTCAACAAGAAGGTAGGTGAGATTGCAGAAATCAAGATTCCTCGCGGCACCATCAACCTTCGCATCGACAAGATTTCATTTGAATAAAACGGAATAAAAGGAACTATCATATCGGCAGCAATGCCCGTATGACGGTTCCTTTTATGTTATATGTAAGCCTACCCGATATACTCTACAGAAAATGAAAGTAGCCGATGCAACGACATCAAAAAGAGAATAAGATAATATGAATTGTAAATTATTAATTATAAATTGATTAGCGATTATGGCAAGCATTTTTTCAAAGATTGCAGCAGGAGAAATTCCTAGCTACAAGTGTGCAGAAAGCGACAAGTTCTATGCTTTCCTCGACATTAGCCCTATCGGCAAAGGTCATACTTTGGTGATTCCCCGCAAGGAGGTTGATTACATCTTCGATATGGAAGACGAAGACCTAGCTGAGTTTGAGGTTTTCGCCAAGAAGGTAGCCAAGGCTATCAAGGCAGCCTTCCCATGCAAGAAAGTGGCGCAGGTTGTTTTGGGTCTGGAGGTTCCTCATGCCCATATCCACCTCATCCCAATGAACAGCGAAGCTGATGTAAACTTCCGCAAGGAGCATCTCAAACTCACAGAGGAAGAGTTCAAGGAAATTGCTGATAAGATTTATACAGAATTCAAGAAACTTTAAATGCAAGAAGTTTCAAACAGAAAAAGAGCTGCGAATATGCTTCGCAGCTCTTTTTATATCTTTATTTCATAAGCTCTTGCTTAGACGAACTCATCGCCTTTCTTCATCTGCACCTCGTTTACATATTTACGCACCAGGGCAGAAGAATCTTCTTTCTTGCATATCAACAATACATTGTCATTCTCGGCTACTATGAAACCATCCAGTCCGTTCAATACAGCCAGCTTTCCTTTAGGCAACTTGATTACATTGTTGTGACAATTCTCCATCATCACATCGCTATCAACAACCACGTTGTCATCGCTGCTCTTCTGCATCGCCTCGTAGATACTGTGCCAGGTACCCAGATCAGCCCAGCCGAAGTCACACTTCATCATATAGACATTGCTAGGTTTGTCAAGCACTCCGAAATCTACTGATATATTAGGATAAGAAGAAAAGCTCTCTTTCATGTATGCATTCTCTGTCTCCACACTGAATTCGGGATACTGTTTATCATAATCACGGAGTACAGGGGGCAGAATCTTGCAGAAACACTCACGCAGATATTTCACATTAGAAAGGAATAAACCCGTATTCCAATAGAACTCTCCACTCTCTACAAAAATCTTGGCAAACTCTCTTTCCGGTTTCTCTGTAAACGACTGCACCTTGTACAATCCGTTGCCGATAGCTTCGCCCATCTGAATATATCCATATCCAGGTTCAGGACGGGTTGGTTTCACACCCATCGTCAGGAAACGGTCATGTTCAGCCACAAAAGCCAGACCTTCCAATACGTTTTCCCGGAAAGCATCTTCATTGAAGATAGCCTGATCCGAAGGAGTGGCGATGATGCAGGCATCAGGATTGAGCATCGAAATGCGATGATTGGCCCATGCCATGCTAGGTGCCGTATTGCGATGAATAGGTTCCGCCAATATCCGTTCTGCAGGAACCTCAGGCAACTGTTCCTTTACCAGTTGAACATATTCTTCATTTGTGTTGATAAATATATGGTCGGCAGGCACGATCTTTGCCATACGGTCAAAGGTTTGCTGAAGCTGGGTGCGCCCCACTCCAAAGAAGTCGACAAACTGCTTCGGATAGTTGCTGCGGCTGCAAGGCCAGAGTCTGCGGCCCTTACCTCCCGCCAATATCACACAATAATTATTTCCGTTACTCTTCATATCTTGAGTCTAATATTTTGTTGGTTTTCAAAATTCATCTGTAAAGTTAGTGATTATCCGTGAAAGTGCCAAAGATTTTCTTGAAATTTAATAAAGTGGACTATAAAAACAACAAAAATTTAATGTTTCTGCATTAAAAATGCATTTTTAGAAAAAAAAGTCACCAAAAAGTTTGTCAGTTCAAAAATTATTAGTACCTTTGCAACCGCAAATAAGCAAGGTGGTATTTGCCCAGATGGCGGAATCGGTAGACGCGCTGGTCTCAAACACCAGTGGAGCAATCCATCCCGGTTCGATCCCGGGTCTGGGTACCAAGATGGAGAGAAGTTTTACTTCTCTCCTTTTTTCGTTTATATACCTTATTATATATGCACTTATAACATCATTATATATCCGCTTATATCTTATCATATCCCTCATTCCACGAAAACGTTTACAACGATTTATTTAGAATAAGCCTTTCTATTTTTGGCTTTTCAAAAGATAATATTTATCTTTGCAGAAGAAATAACTTATATATAATAACCCAACAAACCGAAAAAATAGATGAAGAAATTTTTTAGCATAGTATGTGCTTGCTTGTTGGCGCTAAATGCCCAGGCAACCGACATCAAGAAGTATGATGCTCTTTACGAGAATCTACCATTCCAGATGGAGAAGGTGACCCGTCCGCAATTCCCAGCCAATGAGGTAAACCTCAAGGACTTTGGTGCTATTGGAGATGGCTCTTCTCTCTGTACCACAGCCTTTGCCAAGGCTATCGATGCGCTGACTCAGAAAGGCGGCGGCAAACTCATCGTTCCACAGGGCGTATGGTTCACAGGTCCTATCGTATTGAAGAGCAATATCAACCTGCATCTCGAAAAAGGTGCAGTCATCCTTTTCTCACCAGATGATGCCCTCTACCCTTTTATAGAAACATCGTTTGAGGGTTTGGATACACGCCGCTGCCAGTCGCCTATCTCTGGTCATCATCTTACCAACGTCGCAATTACCGGTCAGGGTTGCATTGACGGAAACGGAGAATACTGGCGTCCTTTGAAGAAGCAGAAGGTTACCGCTGCACAGTGGAAGCAGATTACTTCACGTGGCGGTGCATTCAAGAGAGCCGACTACTGGTTCCCATCAGAAGGTGCATTGAAGGCAGACAACAGTGCCAACATGAATGTGCCTAAAACTCCAGCTTCAGAAGAAGAATGGAACGAGATCAAGCGTTTCCTCCGCCCTGTAATGATCAGTCTCGTAAGCTGCAAGAACGTATGGCTCAATGGTGTTATCTTCCAGAATTCACCTGCATGGAACATCCATCCGCTGATGTGCGAGAACGTTCTTATAGAAGATGTATTGGTCCGCAACCCTTCTTACGCTCAGAATGGTGATGGTCTTGACCTGGAGAGCTGCAAGAATGCACTCATCGTCAACTCTACTTTCGATGTAGGCGATGATGGTATCTGCATCAAGAGTGGTAAGGATGCTGACGGAAGAAAGCGCGGCATTCCTTGCGAGAATGTCATCGTAAACGGCTGTACCGTATTCAAGGGGCACGGCGGTTTCGTTGTTGGCAGCGAGATGAGTGGTGGCGTAAAGAATATCAAGGTGAGCGACTGCCAGTTCCTCGGCACCGATGTAGGTCTCCGTTTCAAGAGTACCCGCGGTCGTGGTGGTGTAGTAGAGAATATCTACATCGACAACATGTCAATGTTTGATATTCAGACAGATGTCATCACCTTCGACCTTTACTACGGTGGCAAGTCTGCCGTTGAGGTTCTCAACGATGGCGATGAGGCTAAGAGCCAGAAGGTACAGAAGTTCAAGGTAGACGAGACAACACCTTGCTTCCGCAATATCGACATCAACCATGTCATCTGCCGCACAGCCCGTCGTGCTGCTTACTTCAACGGTCTCCCAGAGATGCCGGTAAGCAACATCCACATCAAGGATATGGAGGTAAACAATGCTGAGTATGGTATCGTCATCAACCGTACTGACGGCGTGAAGCTCGAAAACATCAAGGTTAGTGCAAAGAATCACACCTTCGATGCAAAGAACTCGAAGAATGTGACTGTCAACGACAAGACATACAAGAAGATTGACGAAAAGGGTATCACCCTCGATTTCTAATCAAAATTAAAAGCCGCTCAACAGGCAAATCTGTTGAGCGGCTTTTTTATATGGAAATCATAGCACTACAGCTATGATGCCTAGTCTTTAAAATCAAGTGAGAGTTCACCTGTGCCTAGAAGATTGTAACTCATGCGATGATATGGAGTGACTCCAAATTCCCTGATGGCAGCACGATGCTTCTTGGTAGGATAACCCTTGTTGCTTTTCCAGTCGTACTGCGGATATTCTTCTGCCAGCGCATCCATGTAATCATCACGATAGGTCTTGGCAAGGATGCTGGCAGCTGCAATAGACAGATACTTGCCGTCACCCTTTACGATGGTTGTATAAGGCAAATCCTTGTAGGGTTTGAAGCGGTTACCATCCACGATAACTGCCTCCGGACGAACCTTGAGCTGGTCCAGGGCACGGTGCATAGCCAGAAAACTGGCGTTGAGGATATTAATTTTATCGATTTCTTCGGGAGTAACAATGCCCACAGCCCAAGCTACAGCATCACGCTCTATCTGCTCACGGAGCGCCTTGCGCTTCTTATCTGTGAGCTTCTTACTGTCGTTCAATTCGGCATTCTGATAACCGGGCGGAAGGATAACGGCTGCTGCATATACGCTGCCTGCCAGACATCCTCTGCCAGCCTCATCGCAGCCAGCCTCTACCATATCCTTATAATAATGACTTTCTAACATAATTATGATGAATTTTACGTTTATCTCTTCACTCTTCACCTCTATTTTGTAACCACCTCATTATAGGGCAGTTACAAAGATAAGAGCATTTCAACTCTTCACCCACTCTTCACCTACTCTTCACCCTCATAGCACCAGGCGGTGAAGAGAGGGTGAAGAGTGGGTGAAGAGCCAGAGCGCCTCTTCAGTGCGTAAGTATCAGTATAACAATACGTTACGATAAAAGGGTGAAGAGTGAAGAGTATTTGGGCATTCCAACCTCAACTTTCTGATAACTGCCAAACACAAACAGCCAACTGTCCGCAGTAGCGCCAGTTGGCTGTTCTTTGCTTGCCAGTGGGTTGTCTTTCGCTCGCCAGTTGGCTAAATAAGGCTTTTACGTGCGCAGTATGCGGCTAAAAAGTCTTTATCTTTAGAACATCATAGCCACGCGTTTTACGCCCGCTACAAGCGCATCTATTTCTTCCTTTGTATTATAAAGGGCAAAGCTGGCACGAACGGTGCCGAGAATGCCATAGCGGTCCATCAAAGGCTGAGCGCAATGATGACCGGTACGTACAGCGATGCCCAGACGGTCGAGCAAGGTGCCCATATCCATGTGATGAATATCACCAACCAAGAAGCTGACAACGGCATCTTTGCCCTCCTGTTCACCAAAAAGTCTGATTCCATCGATGGTTCGCATCTGCTCCATACAGTAGCGGGTGAGTTCCTGCTCGTGCTTGGCAATGTTATCCATGCCGAGCGCAGAAACATAATCGATGGCTTTTGCCAGACCGTGGGTAGCTACATAATCAGGAGTACCAGCCTCGAACTTGAAAGGTAACTTCTCGAAAGTAGTCTTCTCGAAACTTACGCTCTCAATCATTTCGCCACCGCCCTGATAAGGAGGCAACTTGTCGAGCCATTCTTCCTTGCCGTAAAGCACACCGATACCGGTAGGACCATAAATCTTATGTCCGCTGAAAGCGAAGAAATCGCAATCCATATCCTGTACATCCACAGCAAAATGAGGAGTACTCTGAGCGCCATCTACCATGACAGGTACATCGTGCTCATGAGCTATCTTAATCATCTCTTTTACCGGATTCACCGTACCGAGCACGTTGCTCACCTGGGCAATGCTCACGATTTTGGTGCGTTCGGTAAATAAATTGGCGAATTCATCGAGGTTAATCTCACCTTTATCGTTGATAGGGATTACTCGGATGGCGATTCCCTTCTTGGCAGCCTGCAACTGCCAAGGCACGATATTGGAGTGATGTTCCATGGTAGAGATAATCACCTCGTCGCCCTCGCTCATAAAGGCATCGCAGAACGATGAAACCACGAGATTCAGACTCTCTGTAGTGCCACGGGTAAAGATGACTTCCTCAACCTTAGGCGCATTGATAAACTTGCGCACAGTTTCGCGGGCTGCCTCATGAAGGTCGGTAGCCTGCTGAGAGAGATAGTGAACACCACGATGCACATTGGCATTTACATTGAGATACTCGTCGCGCATGGCATCGAGCACGCACAATGGCTTCTGCGTGGTTGCCGCATTATCCAGATACACCAATGGCTTATCATAGACCTTTCTCGATAAAATCGGGAAATCTGCTCTTACTTGATTGATATCATACATATTTTTAAGAACTTAACTCCTTTAAAAGGATATTATCTACTTGCAAAGCTTGCAGCCCTCACACTTATTGAGTTCACCACGGAATCGCTTCTCTACGAGATGATGCAGGCGATCACGCAATGGCTCCAGTTCCATCTTGTCGATGACTTCGTTGATAAATGCAAACTGAAGGAGCAACTTAGCCTCCTCGCGGCTCACACCACGCTGCTGCATATAGAACAATGCGGCATCGTTGAGTTGACCAACAGTACTTCCATGCGCACACTTCACATCATCGGCATAAATCTCCAGCATCGGCTGGGTGAACATACGGGCTGTCTTCGTAGCACAGAGGTTCTGGTTGGTTTCCTGAGAAATAGTCTTCTGGGCACCATGACGAACCAACACTCTGCCGGCAAAAGCACCACGTGCCTCACCATCGAGCACATACTTATAAAGCTCGTTGCTGGTACAATGACCCACCTGATGATCGATGAGCGTATTGTTATCAACCACCTGGTTCTTGTCGGCAATCACACAACCATTGCAGAAGCACTCGGCCCCCTCGCCCTTGAATACGAGGTCGAGGCGGTTGCGGGTGATACCATTATGAAGGGTGATGACGTTATGGTTTACACGGCTGTTAGCCTGCTGCTCGATATAAACGTTGCTGACACGGCGGTTCTTGTAATGAGTCTCCTCCAGACAATAGAGGTCGAGACTGGCATTCTCGCCTACATAAGCCTCGATAACCTGGGTTGCGAGGAAGTTCTTGTCATCGGCTGCATGGTCGCAGAAGAGGAACTTAGCCTCAGCACCCTGTTCCATCACGATGAGTACACGGCGGTTTACCATCAAATCAACATCCGAACGGAGAATATTGATGACCTGAATGGTTCGCTCTACCTTTACATTCTTTGGAACATAAATCAGCAAGCCATCCTGTGCCAGGAATGTATTCAATGCGGTGATGCCATCTTCGTCGGTTTTGGCAATCTTAGCGTAGTATTTCCCGATGAATTCAGGGTTTTCTGCAGCAATCTTGTTCAAAGAGTCCACGATTACGCCCTCCGGAAGCTCTACTTTAGGCAATGCTTTGTTATAAAAAGCATCGTTTACAACGAAGTAGAGCGAAGTGCTCAGGTTAGGCACATCGCAGCGGAAAGCTTCGTATGGATCTACCGGAATTTCCAGACGGTTCAAGTTCAAGCCATAGTCTGGCTCGAAGATGGCGCTCATATCTGTGTACTTGTATCTTTCTACCTTTCGGGAAGGGAAGCCCAGACGATGGAAGTCCTCAAACGCAGCATCGCGCACCGCATTGAGCACCTCAGCACTGTTCTTCTTGATTATTCTCGAAGAAGACTGATACAAGTCTAAATATTGTTTTTCTGAATGCATAGCCATCCTCCCTATTATTTCTCATCTACTTCTGCCTTGATCCAGTCATAGCCACGAGCCTCAATCTCCTTGGCAAGTTCAGGACCGGCTGTCTTCACGATTCTACCCTTATAGAGTACGTGAACCACACTTGGCTTAATCATATCAAGCAGACGCTCGTAGTGAGTGATGACGATGGCAGATGTCTTGTCAGTATGCATCTTGTTCACACCGTCAGCCACGATACGCATCGCATCCACATCGAGCCCAGAGTCGGTTTCATCGAGGATAGAGAGCTTTGGCTCCAGCATAGCCATCTGGAAAATCTCGTTGCGCTTCTTCTCACCACCCGAGAAACCTTCGTTTACTGAACGGCGAGCCAACTTGCTGTCCAATTCCACCAACTCGCGTTTCTCACGCATCAGCTTCATGAATTCACTTGTGTTCAATGGTTCCAAACCCTGATACTCACGCTTGGCATTGATAGCCGCACGCATGAAGTTGGTCATGGATACACCAGGAATCTCTACCGGATACTGGAAAGAGAGGAACAAGCCTTCACGGGCACGGTCCTCTGGCTTCATATCCAGAAGATTCTTGCCGTTGAAGATAGCCTCACCCTCGGTTACGGTATAGAGAGGGTTACCTGTAAGCACAGCGCTCAAGGTTGACTTACCGGAACCGTTAGGTCCCATGATAGCATGTATCTCACCATCGTTGATAGTCAGGTTGATACCTTTCAATATTTCTTTGCCTGCAATAGTAGCATGCAGATTCTTTACCTCTAACATAATTGTTATAAAATTGTGTCAATTAATAAATCACATACTGATTCTAACAATGTAGGTGGCTTGGTCCACCCCCATTGCTCAAACAAAGGAGGAGGGTCTAACACCACGAAGCTACATTCACCAGAGAGTATAATATCATGTGAGAAAGCTGAAACACTGTTATTTTGCAGCATGATAGAAGCCGTTGAAGATGGAGCAGAAGCATCCAACTTAAAATAGCCATAAAAATGCCCATCAACAGTATATATCGGCCTATACTGAGAAGCAAAACCTCTTACAATCGAATCTTGTTGAGCAGTCAAATTTACAGGTCTTATCTTGGAAAGGATCTGACCAAAAGCATTCAAATGCACTGCCAACAGCAATAACAAGATACACTTTTTCATCACAAGCCTCACTTTCTATTCATTTTTTATCCTACAGTTCCTTCGAGTGAAACACTCAGGAGTTTCTGTGCCTCTACGGCAAACTCCATAGGCAACTTGTTGAGCACATCCTTGGCATAACCGTTTACGATCAAGCCGACAGCCTCCTCGGTAGGAATGCCTCGCTGATTGCAATAGAAGAGCTGGTCTTCTGAAATCTTCGAGGTGGTTGCCTCATGTTCGAACACGGCTGTGTCGTTATGGGCATCCATATATGGGAAGGTATGCGCTCCACAATCGCTGCCCAGCAACAAAGAGTCGCAGGAACTGTAGTTGCGGGCATTGTCGGCATTGGATGTGGCACGAACCAGACCTCGATAGGAGTTCTGGCTATGACCTGCCGAGATACCCTTCGAGATGATAGTACTCTTGGTGTTCTTACCCATGTGAATCATCTTGGTACCGGTATCGGCCTCCTGATAGTTGTTGGTAACAGCTACACTATAGAACTCAGCTACAGAGTTGTCGCCACGCAAGATACAGGAAGGATACTTCCAGGTAATCGCAGAACCCGTCTCTACCTGAGTCCAGCTCAACTTAGAGTTCACACCGCGCAAGTCGCCTCGCTTGGTTACCAGGTTCAGCACACCACCCTTACCATGCTCATCACCAGGATACCAGTTCTGAACGGTAGAGTACTTTACCTCAGCATTATCCTTGACAATAATCTCTACGATAGCCGCATGGAGCTGGTTCTCATCACGCATTGGCGCTGTACATCCCTCCAGGTAAGAAACGTAGGCATCATCATCGGCGATGATCAATGTACGCTCAAACTGACCGGTGTTACGGGCATTGATGCGGAAGTAACTGCTCAACTCCATCGGACAGCGGACGCCCTTAGGAATATAAACGAATGAGCCATCACTGAATACGCAACTGTTCAAGGCTGCATAAAAGTTATCACGATAAGGAACCACGGTTCCCAAATATTCTCTTACCAGATCAGGATGCTCCTTCACAGCCTCACCGATACTGCAGAAGATGACGCCCTTCTCACGGAGTTTCTCCTTGAAAGTAGTCTTTACCGACACAGAGTCCATGATGGCATCTACGGCGGTACCGCTCAAAGCCAGACGCTCCTCCAGAGGAATACCGAGTTTGTCGAATGTTTTCTCCAACTCAGGATCAATCTCCTTGTTTTTTGGCTTCTTTGCCAAAGGGTCGGCATAGTATGAAATCTCCTGGTAGTCAATAGGTGGCACGTGAACGTGTCCCCACTTTGGCTCCTTGAGCGTCTTCCAGTAATTGTAGGCTTTCAGACGAAATTCGAGCATCCAGTCTGGCTCTCCCTTCTTCTGCGAGATCAGGCGCACAACATCCTCGTTGAGACCCTTTTCTATGATTTCAGTATGTACATCGGTGGTAAAGCCGAATTCATACTTCTGCTCAGCCACCTGCTTGACAAACTGATTCTTTTCTTGTTCTTTCTCTGCCATTTTATTTAGAATAACCTTTCGTTATTTTAACCCTAAATAGGGATAAGCCGCTGAGGACTCATCCCTACCTTATTATATATATGATAGAGCGAAAAACAAATGAATTCTTCACTTTTCGTTCTTCACTCTTCACTTTATTAAAGCTTCTGCTCTACCTCGATCTCAGTGAAGGTCTCGATAACGTCGCCCTCCTGGATATCGTTGTAGTTGACGAGGCTCAAACCGCATTCCATACCGGTAACCACCTCCTTAACATCGTCCTTGTAACGCTTCAAGGCACCGATTTCAGCAGTACGGATCACGATACCGTCACGGATGACGCGAGCCTTATCCTTAGCGTGTACCTTACCCTCGGTAACGAGACCACCGGCAATAGTACCCACCTTAGAAATCTTGAAGGTCTGCTTAACCTCAACCTGACCGGTAACGATTTCCTTCTTCACCTTGTCGAGCATACCAACCATCGCACTCTTGATATCGTCGATAGCATCGTAGATGATAGAGTATGTGTTGATTTCAACACCCTCACGGTCGGCAGCCTTACGAGCATCGGCAGATGGACGAACCTGGAAACCAACGATGACTGCATCTGAAGCAGATGCCAGCATCACGTCGTTCTCTGAAATCTGACCTACTGCCTTGTTGACTACGTTCACCTGAACCTTCTCGGTAGAAAGCTTGATGAATGAGTCGCTCAATGCCTCAACAGAACCGTCGGTATCACCCTTCACGATGACGTTCAACTCATGGAACTCACCACGTGCGATACGGTGAGAGATATCACCCAGGGTCAAGCGCTTCTGAGTACGCAAGCCCTGCTCACGCTGCAGCTGCTCACGCTTGTTGGCGATTTCGCGAGCCTCCTGCTCTGTCTCGATTACGTGGAACTGGTCACCTGCAGTAGGCGCACCATTCAAACCGAGGATGATAGCTGGCTCAGCAGGAGCTGCTGACTTGATGTTGACATTACGCTCATTGAACATCGCCTTGACACGACCCCAAGAAGTACCGGCGAGTACGATGTCGCCTACCTTCAAGGTACCGTTGGCAACCAATACGGTAGAAACATATCCACGACCCTTGTCGAGAGAAGACTCGATGATGGTACCTGTAGCACGACGGTTAGGGTTAGCCTTCAAGTCGAGCATGTCAGCCTCGAGGAGCACCTTGTCGAGCAAATCGTGAACACCGATACCCTTCTTGGCACTGATTTCCTGGCACTGATACTTACCACCCCACTCCTCAACGAGCAGGTTCATGTTAGCCAAGTCCTCACGGATACGGTCTGGGTTAGCACCTGGCTTATCAATCTTGTTGATTGCGAATACCATAGGCACACCGGCAGCCTGGGCATGAGCGATAGCCTCCTTGGTAGTAGGCATCACAGAGTCATCGGCTGCGATGATGATGATGGCGATATCGGTAGCCTGGGCACCACGGGCACGCATGGCGGTAAACGCCTCGTGACCTGGAGTATCAAGGAAGGTAACCTTGCGACCGCTGTTCAGCGTAACACTGTATGCACCGATATGCTGGGTAATACCACCTGCCTCACCGGCAATCACATTGGTATTGCGGATATAGTCGAGCAAAGAGGTCTTACCGTGGTCTACGTGACCCATGACGGTTACGATTGGAGCACGTGGAACCAAGTCGTTCTCATCATCCACTTCCTCGCTCACGGCCTCCTGAACCTCGGCACTCACGTATTCGGTCTTGAAACCGAACTCCTCAGCTACCATGTTGATGGTCTCTGCATCCAGGCGCTGGTTGATAGATACCATGATACCTACACCCATCAGGGTAGAGATAACCTGAGTAACGCTGATATCCATCATCGTAGCCAACTCGCTAACGGTAACGAACTCAGTAAGTTTCAGGGTCTTGCTTTCCTTCTGCTCCTGACGAGCCTGATCCTGCAACTTCTCCTGAACAGCCTCACGCTTCTCCTTACGGTACTTAGCACCCTTCTTGTTCTGACTCTTGCTGGTCAAACGTGCAAGAGTCTCCTTAACCTGGCGTGCTACAGCCTCGTCATCAACCTCGATCTGGCGCTGGTTGCCGCGGTTGTTGTTATTGCCGCGATTATTATTGTTATTATTTCTGTTGCGGTTTTTGTTCTTCTTGTTATTACCGCCGTTGTTGCCATTACCTCCGCCATTATTCTTAGCTTCGGCATTGATGTCAACACGTTCTTTGTTGATACGAACACGCTTTTTGCGCTCATTGTGCTGTTGAGCCATTTTCTCCTCACGTTCCTTGCGGCGCTCCTCCTTGGTTTTCTTCTTAGGACGAGTGCTCTGGTTGAGGGAAGACAAATCTATCTTGCCCAACACCTTAGGCTCATTAGCAGTAAACTTCTTCTCACTCTTGAGAGTAAACACGCTGTTGTCTGCTGCGCCAGCAGAATGCTGTGCAGTTTCATTCTTAGCATGATGATGCTCTTTCTTTCCCTGAGGAGCATTCTGCTTATTCATCTGAGCGTTTGACTGCTGTGATTTCTGATGATTTTCCTGTTTCATTTGCTGTTTATGCTGAGAAGCCTGTTGTGGCTTCTGTTCCTTCTTTTGCTCAGCCTTAGGAGCGTCTTTCTTCTGCTCAGGACTGACGGCAGCAGTCTCAGGCTTTTCCGCAACAGACTCTGCAGCAGGCTTCTTACCGATATTGTCCAAGTCAATCTTTCCCAGCGGCTTATACTGCTGCTGTCCATTAGACTCCAACAAGCTTTCAGCGCGATTGTCCTTCTGCTCTGGCGCACGCTTCTTATCTTTTGCTTTTTTGGTAAAGAGTTTCTCAGCCTGATCACGAACCTCTCTGTCCTGACTGAAGGCATCATTCAATGCCTTGTATTGCTGGTCGGTGAGTTTGAAGCTCGGTTCTGCCTTGACATCTCCCAGGTCTTTTCTTTTCTCTAGGAATTCAACTGCCGTCTGAAGTCCTATATTTAATTCACGTAGTGCTTTATTTAATCTGATGCTCATAAATTATTTATTCTCCTATTTTTAAAGTTAGATTCCCTGCAAGCACTCGCTGGCAAGGGAATTATTGTTCGAATTCGGCGCGCAACACGCTGAGTACATGATCAACGGTCTCCTCTTCGAGGTCGGCCTTCTCAATCAGCAAGTTGCGAGGTGCATTGAGTACCTGCTTGGCAGTATCAAGACCGATGCCCTTGATAGCATCGATAACCCACTGGTCAATCTCATCAGAGAACTCATCCAAGTAGATATCCTCATCGGTCTCATTCTCGTCTACCTCACGGAATACGTCGATGGTATATTCTGTAAGCATAGAAGCCAGTTTGATGTTCATACCGCCACGGCCGATTGCCAAACTAACTTCCTCAGGCTGCAAGTAAACCTCTGCTTTCTTGTTCTCATCATCAACATTGATTGAAGAAACCTTGGCTGGAGCCAACGCACGCTGAATGAAGAGTTTGGTATTGCTTGAGTAGTTGATGACATCGAGATTCTCGTTGCAAAGTTCGCGAACGATACCGTGAACGCGGCTACCCTTAACACCTACACATGCGCCAACCGGGTCGATACGCTCATCGAATGTTTCAACAGCAATCTTAGCACGCTCTCCCGGAAGACGGGCGATACGGCGGATTGCAATCAGACCGTCTGCAATCTCAGGAACCTCAGCCTCCAACAGACGCTGCAGGAAGATTGGAGCAGTACGGCTCAAGATAATCTTTGGATTATTGTTCTCGTTGTCTACACGAAGGATGACCGCACGAACAGTCTCACCCTTGCGGTAAGTATCACCAGGAATCTGCTCTGTCTTAGGCAACATGAGCTCGTTGTTCTCATCATCTACAATCAGAACCTCGCGCTTCCAAACCTGATAAACCTCACCAGAGATAACCTGACCTACGCGATCCTTGTATTTGTTGTAGAGTGAATCATGCTCCAACTCAAGAATCTTGGAAGCCAAAGTCTGACGAAGAGTCAAGATGGCACGACGACCAAACTTATTGAAGTCAACCGTCTCACTTACATCCTCACCAACCTCGTAATCCGGCTCAATCTTACGAGCCTCAGAAAGTGTAATTTCCTTATTTTCATCTTCAACTTCGCCATCAGCAACAACTATACGGTTGCGATAAATTTCGAAGTCACCCTTGTCAGGGTTCACGATGACATCAAAGTTTTCGTCACTACCAAAAATCTTGGCAAGTACATTACGGAAGCTCTCCTCCAATACACTTACCAATGTAGTACGGTCGATATTCTTTGTTTCTTTAAACTCGCGGAATGTATCAATCATACTCGCTGTCAATTCTTGCTCTTTTTTAGCCATAACTTAATTGAAACTAATTATGTATTTTGTATATTTTACTTTATCCATCTGGTAAACGTGATCAACCTCCTGCTTAACCGGACGTTTTTTACCTTCAACCTTTACCTTTTCTTCAACGCCAACTGTGAAGTCATTTCCTTCAACAGCTTTCAAGATACCCTTCACCTTCTTGCCGTCGGCATCAAGCACCTCTACCTCCTTGCCAATGAAATTGATATACTGCTGCGGAACTTTGAACGGTTGACCCAAGCCTGCAGAGCCAACTTCGAGCTCATAGTCTTCCTCGTCACGGTTCAAATGATCCTCAATATACTTACTCAAGGCAACACAATCCTCAATCCATACTCCATCGGCATGGTCAATCTCAACAACGATTCTATCGTCGGGACTGATTTCAATGCTTACCAAGAAATATTCCTTATCTTGGAGCCATTCTTCAACTAATTTTTTTACGACGTTTTTATCAATCATATATACCTTATTAAAATAAAATGAGGAACTCTTGTGAGCCCCTCATTCCACTGAACGTTGCAAAATTACAAATATTTTTGTGATTAGCCAAAAAAAATGCAACTTTTTATTCGCAACGTGCACATTTTTAATCGATTGTGCACGTTTTTGTACTTATTTCTTCACAGGATGCAGTATTTTTTCGTATTCTGATGGAGAATTCAGCAATTTTACTGCTTCCTTAATCTGCTTGTCATAGCGCATGGAATTCTGGATGGCACCGCGCTGGAAATAATAGGCAGAAACGATGTCATTTTCCAACAGATGCTTGATGTAATCCTTGTTATAATCCAGATCCTTTGCCACATTATGGCTCAGCTTTTTCTTCAAAGCCTCAAACTCTGCCTTGGCATCATCGTAGTAGCCTTCAAACTTAGCGAGTTTTTCCAAGTCCTTGAGATACTTTTCTGTTTCACGGTCGTACTGGAAGTTAGCCTTCAACACGCGTGTCTTGAATTCATCATAGTCGGCATCGGTCAGCGAGAACTCCTTCGCAGGAGCAATAGCAGGATGCTTGGCGATATAATCAACCTCATAATTAAGCATCACCTCATTACTGTCGCGGGCACCAGCCAGATAGAAGGCGATGTTTGGCAAAGAATCAGGCTTTACTTCTACATCCGGCTTCACGCCACCTCCATCTCTCACTTCTCTGCCACCTGCGGTATAGAACACCTTGGTAAGAGAGTCGGGAACATGCTCCACATAACCACCCTTATCGTGCTTATAGTTGAGTGCTTGAACGCATCGACCGCTAGGAATGAAATATTTAGCAGTAGTAAGTTTCACCTGTCCGTTATAAGGCAAATCCATGGTCGTCTGCACCAATCCCTTTCCATACGTGCGCGTACCTAATATTACAGCACGGTCATAATCCTGCAGACTGCCGCTCATGATTTCACTGGCACTGGCAGAATTCTCGTTCACCAATACCACCATCGGCATAACGGAATCTATCGGTTCAACCGTGGTCTTATAAACATGATTAGAACGCTGCAACTTTCCCTTCATCTCCAAGACTGTCTTACCTTTAGGCAAGAACATATTGATGATGCTGACTGCTTCGGTAACAGAACCACCTCCATTATTACGCAGATCGAAGACAAGACTCTTGGCTCCTTGCTTTCTCAAATCGATGAAAGCACGACGCACTTCCTTGGCTGACTGCTCGGTAAAGGAATTGAAGTTGATGTAACCGATGTTACCCTCCAACATGCCATAATAAGGCAAGAACGGCAACTGGATGGTACGGCGTGTTACCTTCACCTTCATCGTCTTGCCTGTACTTGGACGCTTAACTTTCAGCATGAAAGAAGAACCCGGGTCACCACGAAGATGATCGCTGACGTAGCTCACCTCCTTATTGGTCATATCCTCATCATCAATACTCAGGATGATGTCACCCTTCTTCAGTCCCACTTCTGCAGCAGGCATATTCTCGTAAGGCTCGCTGATACAGACGCGCTGCAACTGGAAATTGTAGCGTATAACCGCACCTACACCTGCATACTTGCCGGTGAGCAGGTTCTTGAGTTCCTTCATCTTCTGCTCAGGATAATAGGTAGTATAAGGGTCGAGACTACGCAACATGGCATTGATACCATTTCCGACCACAACTTCAGCATCGAGCGTATCAACATACATCAAATCGAGATTCTTGTAGATGGCATTGAATATTTCCATATTCTTTGCGGCTTTGAAGTCATGATCTTTGTCAACCTGGGCAAAAGTAGGAACTACCAGGAGCACCATAAGCAAGGAGAACAGTATTCTTTTCATTGTTACCTTATTTAATTGTATATGATTCAACTTATTGATTATTTTCTCCTCCTCTTCACGGCATTCGCCCTCGGGAGAAGATTTCGACCACAAAAGTACTCATTTCTTTGCGAAAAACACCATAAAATAGGCAAAAAGTGGCACAAAGATAAGAAAAAATACACTTTTTTAGAGAAAAAGCGAAAAAAGTCAGCAAAAAATTTGGCAGAATGAAGAAAAGTTAGTACTTTTGCACACGCAAATAAGGAACGACATGTTCTTTACAGAAAAAAACGCTTCAATAGCTCAGTTGGTTAGAGCACCTGACTGTTAATCAGGGGGTCGTTGGTTCAAGCCCATCTTGAAGCGCAAGAGAGTTTCAGGTTAGCCTCGTAACTCATCTTCTTTCATAGCAAATTGCTTCAATAGCTCAGTTGGTTAGAGCACCTGACTGTTAATCAGGGGGTCGTTGG
>OMDC01000388.1_pt1 | contig 20927 bp, 16 predicted proteins | sample 1674201 | NCBI WGS metagenome assembly OMDC01 (sample SAMEA103958152, study PRJEB25191) | human gut metagenome | biome: human-associated habitat [ENVO:00009003]; feature: intestine environment [ENVO:2100002]; material: feces | place: Germany | collected 2013/2015 | reverse complement strand
CGGTACATATTGTAATAAGGAAAGCCATAGTAACGATCTCACATACAGAAGGTGAAGCAGATGAGCGAGATTTTATTGTATCATGGCAGTAAAGAAGAAGTTGTCTATCCCGAAATCCGCATCACACGGTATACAAAGGACTTTTCTTGGGGATTCTACTGCACGAACAACTATCAGCAAGCCTACCGCTGGGCAGACCGCCGTTCTGCCGATGGTATTGTGAACGTCTATCGCTATGTAGAAAATCCCGACCTGAAGATTCTGCGTTTCCCTGAAATGTCGGACGAATGGCTGGATTTCATTGCAAAATGTCGTGCAGGTGAAACCCATCCCTACGATATTGTTGAGGGACCCATGGCAGACGACACCATTTGGGATTACGTCAACGGATTTACGTCCGGGCAGATCAGCCGTGAAGCATTTTGGGCCTTGGCGAAGTTCAAGCATCCGACACATCAAATCAGCTTTCATACCGTAAACGCTTTGCACTGCCTGGCCTTTGAGAGGAGTGAACCCATCCATGACCGAAAAGCAGAAAAATGATGTTCTCTATGTTTGTAGCCTGATCGAGACCATTGCCCGCAAGACCAAAAATCATCGGCAGGATGTGATTCGTCACTTCACAAAAGCCGACGTCGAACGGCAGCTCCGGCTGGCAGAAGTAAACCATTGCCTGTCCTTTGAGCAGGTTTCGGATGAGTTGATCGATGATTTCAACATTCCGGAGGGGGATTTTGATACCGCTGCAGAGTGCCGCTACACGGTCCCTTCTACAACCTCCATCGGAATGCTGTATCAGGGGCTAGTGCTGTCCACCATGAAGGATGAGGATGCTGCACAGGCAATTCTGGATGTTTTTTCGTCGTTTATCACGGATGAGATCTCCGATTTCAATTCCAACGTGTACTACACCAATCCTGATTATCTCCGCTGCTCCTATCTGGAGGGCAAGATGCTTGCTTGATTTCCACTTTCTTACCGCTAGGAGCATCGCAAATGAACGATTACAAGCCTTACAAACAGCTCAAGCAGAAACAGAAAGCTAAAGTTGTAGAGCGGATATATAAAGAACTGCATCAGTTCTTTTCTGATAACCAACGGTTTCCTGATACCCCGGATGAACATGAGTTGCTTGCTCGTCAAATTTTTTCGCACATTCCATACCATGTTTCCTTTGACGAGTTCTATGCCGTATATAATAAAAAGCATTCCGCTATTGAACAGCGTCTTGCAGAGAAAGGATTACCGGAACATCTGCTTCATCGTGAGGAACGCAGACAGGAAAAACTGAATCGTCCTGCTGTAAAAATGACAAATCCCCACAGAAAGAAGAAAAAGAAACAGGTGTTCGAGCCACTCGTGGAACAGAATGATGATTTCTTCTTTATTGCTGGTTATACTTCTGGCGGTGCTCCTTATGGTGTCACATGGGAAGAAATGGGCCTAGAGCCTTGGGAAGAACTTATATAAATATTGTTGCCATTGCCGATTGCCAAAAGCAGTCGGCATTTTTGTTTTCATCGGCTTCTGAGTCGATTATTCCATACGGCGGCTTGAGCAGCAACAGATAGCCCTCTGCGGTTTGCAGGTTTATTGAATGTCCGTGCTCCAAGCCGTGTCTTTTATCCACCCATCAACGAAAGGCGGTGTCTTATGCAGTTTTTGACCCACATTATTTTTCTCCTGAACCTTCTCAAGACCCTTATCAACCATTTCAGCTAAGGACGGTGACTGAATGGAAACCGTTCTCAAAGCCATTGCCGACTGGATCAAAGGCATCCTGACGGCAGGCATTATGTCAAACCTTTCTGGTCTGTTCGATGATGTGAACACGCAGGTGGGAAACATCGCACAGCAGGTGGGCACCAAACCCTCCAGCTTTGAGCCGCGCGTTTTTGCGATGATCGAAGCTCTTTCTCGGAATGTGGTGCTGCCCATTGCAGGCATCATCCTGACCTTCATCGCCTGTTACGAGTTGATCGAGATGATCACACAGCACAACAATATGGCACAGTTTGAGCCTGCGCTCATCATGCGCTGGATTTTTAAGACCGCTGTTTCGGTCTGGCTCATCAGCAACACCTTCGATATTGTGATGGCGGTCTTTGACCTGACACAGAAGGTGGTGTCCGATTCCAGCGGCATCATTGCCGGAAACACCCGTGTCAACGACATTGGCTTGTCGATGTTGGAAGCCAGCCTGATGCAGATGGATGTAGGCCCCCTGTTCGGGCTGTTCCTGCAAAGTTTCTTCATCGGCATCACCATGCGGATCTTGAGCATCATTATTTTTGTCATCGTCTATGGGCGTATGATCGAGATCTATTGCATGGTGAGCCTTGCACCCATCCCCATGGCAACATGGGGCAACCACGAGCAGAGCCACATGGGGCAGAACTACCTGAAATGCCTGTTCGCATTGGGCTTTCAAGGCTTCCTCATCCTCATCTGCGTGGCAATTTACGCGGTGCTGATCCAGAGCGTGGCGATTTCCGGGGATGCCATCAACTCCATTTGGAGCATTGTGGGCTACACTGTTCTGCTCTGTTTCAGCCTGTTTAAGACCAGCTCCGTGACGAAATCTGTTCTCGGAGCGCATTAAAGGAGGTGCTTACTTGGCTGCGTATATTTCCGTTCCCCGTGACCTGACGAAAGTAAAATCGAAGGTCGCATTCAACCTGACGAAACGGCAACTGCTTTGTTTCGGCACGGCGGCACTGATTGGAGTGCCGCTGTTTTTTGTTCTCCGGGATTCCGGCGGCAACACAGCCGCCACCCTTGGCATGATGGCCGTTATGCTGCCTGCATTTTTTCTGGGTATGTACGAGAAAAATGGTCAGCCGCTGGAAAAACTGCTGTCGCACTATGTTCAGGCGCGATTCTTGCGCCCGAAGATTCGACCTTATAAGACCAACAACTACTACGCGATTTTGATGAGAGGAGGGTCAGCCAATGCCGTTTTGGAAAAAGACCGATAAGGGCGGCAAGAAAAAGCCGCCGAAGTCTGCTGTTCCCCGGACAGCACAGCAGTCCATCCCCATGCAGCGGATGTTCGAGGATGGCACTTGCCGGGTGAAAGCAAACTATTATACCCGTACCATCCAGTATCAGGACATCAATTATCAGCTTGCCCAGCAGGAGGATAAGACGGCGATTTTTGAGGAATGGTGTTCATTCCTCAATTTTTTCGACAGTTCCATCAAGTTTGAACTGTCCTTTGTGAACATGGCAACGGACAGCACAGAGTTTGAGAAGAGCATCCGCATCCCGTACCAGAAAGATGGCTTTGACGATGTTCGCGCCGAGTATTCTCAAATGCTGCGTCAGCAGCTTGCCAAGGGCAATAATGGTCTGACCAAGACCAAATTCATCACCTTTGGTGTGGAGGGTGAAAGCATGGCGCAGGTCAAGCCCCGGCTCGACCACATCCAGAATGACTTGCTGAACAACTTCCACCGGCTGGGTGTGCAGGCAAAGCCCCTGAACGGTGTCCAGCGGCTGAAACTCATGCACGATATATTCAACATGGACGGCGCATCCAAGTTTCACTTTGACTGGAAGAACCTTGTAAAAAGCGGCCTTTCGGTGAAGGATGCCATTGCACCCACCGCCTTTGCCTTCAAAAACTCCCGGACGTTCCAGATGGGCGGCATCTATTGCGCCGCCAGCTTTCTGAGCATCACGGCATCCGACATCAGCGACCAGCTTTTGAAGGATTTTCTGGACATGGATTCCTCGCAGATCGTTACCATGCACATCCAGAGTGTCGATCAGAATCGTGCCATTAAGACCGTCAAGCGCACCATCACCGAACTCGATAGATCAAAGATCGAGGAGCAGAAGAAAGCCATCCGCGCCGGATATGATATCGACATCATTCCGTCGGATTTGGCAACCTACGGCAGAGATGCAAAGGCTCTTTTGAAAGAGTTACAGAGCCAGAACGAGCGGATGTTCCTCGTCACTTTTTTGGTGCTGAACACCGGCAGGACTGAACAGGAACTGGAAAACAACGTTTTTCAGGCATCCAGTATTGCCCAGAAGCACAACTGCAACCTGTGCCGCCTTGACTTTCAGCAGGAGCAGGGGCTGATGAGCAGCCTGCCGCTGGCTGACTGTCAGATCGAAATTCAGCGAGGGCTGACCACCAGCAGCACCGCCATCTTCATTCCGTTTACCACACAGGAACTGTACCAGTCCGGCAAAGAAAGCCTGTATTACGGCCTGAACGCCCTGTCCAACAACTTAATCATGGTGGACCGGAAGAAGCTGAAAAATCCCAATGGCCTGATTTTGGGTACTCCCGGCTCTGGCAAAAGTTTCTCGGCAAAGCGTGAAATCGCAAACGCTTTTTTGGTGACGGACGATGATATTATTGTGAACGATCCAGAGGGAGAGTATTCTCCTCTGGTGAATCGGCTGAAAGGTCAGGTCATCAAAATCAGCCCCAACAGCACCCAGTTCATCAATCCCATGGACATCAACACCAACTATTCGGAGGAAGATAATCCGCTTTCCCTGAAAGCTGACTTTATTCTTTCTTTGTGTGAACTGGTGGTGGGCGGCAAAGAAGGGCTGCTGCCGGTGGAGAAAACCGTCATCGACCGCTGTGTGCATCTGATCTACCGCAAATATTTTGCGAACCCCTGCCCGGAGAATATGCCCATCCTTGAGGACTTGTACAATGCCCTGCTCCAACAGGACGAGAAAGAAGCCCACCATGTTGCCACCGCACTGGAGATCTACGTCAAGGGCAGTCTGAACCTGTTCAACCACCGCACGAATGTGAACGTCAATAACCGCATCGTCTGCTACGACATCAAGGAACTGGGCAAGCAGATGAAGAAACTCGGTATGCTCATTGTGCAGGATCAGGTCTGGGGGCGTGTCACGGCAAACCGCAGCAGCGGAAAGTCCACACGGTATTATATGGACGAGATGCACCTTCTCTTAAAAGAGGAGCAGACTGCCGCTTATTCCGTCGAGATCTGGAAGCGATTCCGTAAATGGGGTGGTATCCCGACCGGATTAACGCAGAACGTCAAAGACCTTCTTTCTTCTCGTGAGGTCGAGAATATTTTTGAAAATTCGGACATGATCATCATGCTGAATCAGGCGGCGGGAGACCGGCAGATCCTCGCAAAGCAACTCAATATTTCGCCCCATCAGCTTTCCTACGTCACCCATTCCGGCGAGGGCGAAGGGCTGCTGTTTTTCGGCAATGTCATTCTTCCGTTCGTTGACCGTTTTCCCACTGATTTGGAACTCTACCGCATCATGACCACCAAGTTGGGTGAGGTCTCGGAGGGCGCACAGAAATGAGTGAACCGAAGCTGAACATCAAAGAGGAAACGTCAACCAAAAAGACCCGTTCTCCCCCGAAGAAAACCAAGGTGGAGCAATCGGTGCCCAAAAAGAAAAAGCTGAAAACCGATGCGGATAAAGCTGCGGAAAAGGCACAGCATCTGCGGTTTGGCAAGGCGGAACTGACCCCGGACGAGTTGAGCCGGTTGAGCAAGGCACAGAAGCGAGAAATGTACGCCGCCCATGCCGCCCGGTCTGCGGTGCATCGGGAGGTTGACCAGTACGAGGACGAAAACGTCGGTGTGCAGGCTTTAAGCGAGGGCGAAAAAGCGGCGGGAAATGTCCGGGATATTTCCAAGAGCCGCTATGCCCGGAAGCTCAAGAAGAAAGCCAAGATGAAGGGCAAGAAAAGTGACCAAACCGCAAAATCTACTGCACCGGAGCCGACTGCGGCACAAGATGCAGGCGCATCCGGCACCGGAGAGGGTGGTTCCAACTGGCTCTCACGCTGGAAACAGCGGCAAGAAATTCACAAAAGCTACTATGCCGCCGCCCGTTCGGGCACGGCGGCGCAGACCGCAGGCGGCAAAGCGGCATCCAACGGTGCATCTGCCGCCCGGTCTGGCGTAGAACAAGCCGTAGAAAAGAGCAAAACCGCCGTCAGCACCGCTGTAAAGGGGCTGATGAATGCCGCCAAGAGCAACGCACACGTTCTGGTGATCGTGGGCGTTTTTCTTTTGCTCATCCTCATGGTCATGTCTGGTTTTTCCTCCTGCGGCATCCTCTTTTCGGGCGGTACACAGGTATCCGGGCAGACCATGTACTCTGCCGAGGACCGGGACATCCGGGGCGCAGAACAGGACTACAAGAAGCTGGAAAAGGAGCTAGATAAAAAGATCAAGCGCACTCCCACCGACCACCCCGGCTATAACGAGTACCAGTACCACCTCGACCCCATCGAGCATGACCCGTGGCAGTTGACCTCTTTTCTCACGACTCTGTATGACGATTATACCCGGTCAGAAGTGCAGGGCAAATTGACGGAGACCTTCAAAAAGCAGTATAAGCTAACCACATGGGTAGAGGTGCAGATACGGTATAAGACCGTCTGGGTCATCAGCCCGGCAGGAATCCCGGTTCCCACGCAGGTGCCCTATGAGTACCGCATTTTTCACACAAAGCTGGTGAACAAAGGGCTGGAAGTCGTTATCCGGGAAGAATTGAATGCCGACCAGTGGAAACGGTACGAGATTTTCCAAGATACCTTGGGCGGTAGACCTTATCTTTTTAATGGTGGCTTGCCGCCCGGTGGCTCCGATGGTTCCGGTACACCGGGCATCGACTATCAGGTTCCGGCAGAAGCCCTGACGGACAGCGAGTTTGCCGCTATCTATAAGGAGGCGCAAAAGTATGTGGGCACGCCCTACGTCTGGGGCGGTTCTACCCCGGAAACCGGGTTTGATTGCTCCGGCTACGTTTGCTGGGTCTACAACCAGAACGGCTACAATGTGGGGCGCACCACCGCCAACGGTCTGTGGAACAAGAGCCAGCACATTTCCGAAGCCGAAGCAAAGCCCGGTGATTTGGTCTTTTTCAAGGGAACCTACGACACCCCCGGCATGAGCCACACTGGAATCTATCTGGGCAACGGCATGATGGTCAGTGCCGGAGACCCCATCAAGTACGCAAACATTCACTCGTCCTACTGGGAGAAGCATCTCGCTGGGTTCGGACGGCTTTCAAAATGATTGGAGGAGTTTTATGAGCGAAAAATCGGATAAGCTGCGGGCGATGCTGGAAAAAGAGAAGGAGCGCCGCATCAAACTGAACAACCGCATCGAGATTCTGGAACGGCGCATTCAGGAGGAGGATTCCGCCGAGGTCAACGAAATGGTGCGGACCGCAAAGGTCACACCGGAACAGCTTGCTGCCCTGCTGCGGCAGTCGGCAACTGCCACCCCGAACCCGGCTGCGCTGTCTGCCGTGGGTGCAACTTTTGAGAAGGAGGTCGATGCAGATGAAGATTAAGAAACTGGGTGCGCTGCTGGTATCGGCGGCACTGTGCGCTGGCATGGCGGCTCCCGCTTTTGCTTTTGAGGGAGAAGTTGCCCCGGTGGAGCAGCCGGTTCTGCCGGAAGTCGTGGAGGAGGGTGTTGTCACCGTGACCGATGAGGAGACCGGTGCCTTGACCCCGGAGGGCAATCTGACGCTGGTGGATGATTACCACACTAACTATTCGGATGGCAGCGGGCAGCAGTTTATCACGCTTGTCAGCAAGTCCGGCAACACCTTCTATCTGGTCATTGACCGCAACGCCAAAGGGCAGCAGACCGTCCACTTTATGAATCTGGTGGACGAAGCGGACCTTCTGGCTCTGATGGAGGAGGAAGATGCTGATGCCTACACCGCTGAAAAGGAAGCAGCGGCACAGGCAGAGCAGGACAAACTGAAAGCCGAGGAAGAAGCCAAGAAAGCCGCAGAAGAAGCGGCGGCATCCGGCGAGGAACAGCCCAAGGAAAACAAGGTCACAAAGATCGCATCCGGCTTTCTGGGCGTAGTCGTGCTGATTGCACTTGTGGCAGGCGGCATTTTCTACGCTTTCGCAAAGCAGAAGCAGAAAAAGCAGGCAGAAAAAGAAGCCCTTGACCCGGATGCTAACTACACCGAGGACAAGGGCGATTTTGAGATTCCGACCGATGTGCCGGACGAGGACGAAGCCCCGGACGAAGCGGATACTGAACCTATCTGATTTCAAGGCGGCGTTTGCCGCCGTACATATCCAAATGAAAACAGATTGGAGGGATCGCTTATTTCAATTCTAGTTGTAGCAGAAAAGCCATCTGTCGCTATGTCCTACGCAAAAGTCCTCGGTGCTACCCACCGTCAAGACGGTTATCTGGAGGGCAACGGCTATCTGGTAAGCTGGTGCGTTGGTCATCTGGTAGAGCTTGCACCGCCCAACATCTACGATGAAAAGTACGTTAAGTGGAGCCTCGCAGATTTGCCCATCCTGCCGCAAAAGTGGCAGTATCTGGTGTCTGCGTCCACCAAAAAGCAGTTCGGTATCCTGCAAAAACTCATGCACCGCCCAGATGTGGAGAGCATTGTGAACAGCTGCGATTCCGGCCGGGAGGGAGAAGTGATCTTCCGCTTAGTGTATCAGCAAGTCGGGTGCAAAAAGCCCTTTTCCCGCCTGTGGCTGTCCAGCATGGAGGAAACCGCCATCCGGGAAGGTTTCGCCCATCTCAAACCGTCAACTGAATACGATGCGCTGTACAATGCAGCACTCTGCCGGGAACGCGCCGACTGGATGGTCGGCATCAACGCGTCCCGGCTTTTTTCATGCCTGTATGGTCGGCCACTGGCGGTGGGCCGTGTCATGACTCCAGTGCTTGCCATGACGGTGGTGCGGGAGGCAGAAATTGCAGCTTTCATCCCGGAAAAGTTCTACACCGTTGCCATCGAATTTGCGGGCGGCGGTACCGCATCCAGCAGGCGGTTTTCGCAGAAAGCAGATGCCGAAGCTCTGCTCACTTCCTGTCGAAAGGAGGCCTATGCTGTGGTACAGGATGCAGAACGCAAAGAAAAATCCGAAAATCCACCGCAGCTTTACGACCTGACCACGCTCCAGCGGGATGCCAATCGCTTGCTGGGGTTTACGGCGCAGCAGACCTTGAACTATGCGCAGAGCCTGTACGAAAAAAGATTGATTACCTATCCCCGCACAGACAGCCGATTTTTGACGGAGGATATGGCAGAATCACTGCTGGGCCTTGCATCCGGAACGGCTGCGATTTTTGGCGCAGAAGAAAAACTTCTGGTTCATGTGCAGCAGGTAATCAACGGAAGCAAGGTCACGGACCACCACGCGCTGCTGCCTACGGCAAGTGTGGCAAGGGCAGACCTCTCTGCACTGCCTGCCGGTGAAATGAGCATCCTGCGGCTGATTGCGGCACGGCTGCTCTGTGCCGTGGGAGAGCCGTACCGCTATGCAGAAACCGTTCTGACCACGATCTGCGCCGGGGAAGAATTTTCGGCAAAAGGCAAGGTGGTGTTGGACGAGGGCTGGAAAAGCATTGAGCGCAGAGTGCTGGGTGATTTGCTGAGCAAAAAGAAAGAACCTGCGGCCTTGCCGGATGTGCAAAGGCAGAGCCGGTGCAGCATTACAGGCGCAGAGCTAAAAGAGGGGCAGACCTCCCCGCCGAAGCACTACAATGAGGACCTTCTGCTTTCGGCCATGCAGTCTGCCGGTGCAAGCAGCATGGAAGACGATGTGGAACGAACCGGAATCGGTACCCCGGCTACCAGAGCAGCAACCATTGAAAAACTGGTACAGAAAGGCTTTCTGGAGCGCAAGGGCACCAAGAAAACCAAGGTTCTGCTGCCCACCGACAAAGGAAAAGCCCTCATCACCGTGATGCCCGAAGAAATTCAGTCCGCAGATATGACTGCTGACTGGGAAGCGAAATTGCTGCAAATCGAACGCAGCGAAATGGAGCCGGAAACTTTTATGACTGAAATCAAAGAGATGATTTCCTCGCTGGTAAAAACCACCGAGGCTGCGAAAGGAGCGAGTGCGCTTATGAAAAACAAAATCATTGGTGTCTGTCCGAACTGCGGTGCAAATGTTGTGGAGCGTGAAAAGGGCTGGTTCTGCGAGAACCGGGAGTGCCGTTTCGTGCTGTGGAAGGACAATGCGTTCTTCAAGCGTCTGGGCAAGCGGCTGGATGCTCATGTGGCGGACAAGCTGCTGCGGGATGGCCGTGTCCGCCTGAAGGAGTGCCGCAGTGCCAAGGGCAAGACCTACAACGCCACCGTGCTGCTGTCCTGTGAAGCTGATGGCCGCAGCAAGTTCAGTTTGGAATTTGAGAATGGAGGCTGCTGATGAAGGATGACGCCGTAATAAAGGACAACGAGGCGGTCTACCTCCTCAACGAGCAGACGTATCTGCATCTGCGGGAAAATCTCGCAGGGGTCGGGTATGAGGTTTTCGACAAGAACAGCCCGCTCCCGGTGGAGGAAGGGCAGATTCCACGGGAAGCTCTGGGCAACACCCAGCGGCGCATCGAGACCGCCCGTGCGTACTATCTGGCAGAGCATCCAGACGAGCCTGTGGGGAGGATACAGAATGTCGCTGTCACCACCTTGGAGAAGTTTCGCTCCGGGGTTCGCAAACGCCGAAATCTGGCTCCGCGCTCTCTGCCGGAGAATGATGTACGGTTCATCGACCCAATGTACAACGAGTTGTTCCGTGTGCCGGACGGTGGCGTTGTGCAGATAACCTACCCGGATGGGCATCAGCGCTCCGAGAAGGTCGAATACCTCGATGACTACCACATGAAAATCGGGTCCACCGTGCAGCACATCTGTGAATTTGCAGAGGGCATGGCACGCAGCCGTGGCATTGTGGAGCCGGAGCCTTTAACGCAGCAGGAGCAGCGGGCGTGGAATCTGGAATATGACTATTATCTCATCGTGCAGGCAAAGGACGGTGCATGGAATTACGCTCTCTATCAGGGCGACTGCTGCCTGTTGGAGCGCGGGAAAATTGACGCGCCCGAACTGATGATCGAAGAAGTGCGGGATGAGATCCTGTACAGCCATAACCTACGGAACAAGGACTGCATTCCGCTCACGCAAGAGGAATTTGTGCAGAAACTCGCAGACCGAGATGAGATACAGTCATACCGGATGAAGCAATTCCAGCAAAGCGGGCACGACTGTTATCTGGTCATGCAGCTGCAACAGGATGCAGACCTGGCGCTCCGCTTTGCCGCCATGCGCTATCTGAATAAGCAGAACATCTCTCCCTCCGTTGAGAATTACGAGATCCTGTACCGGGGCAATCTCCCGGAAGGAAAGCGCAGCGTTCCGCAAGCAGAACTGCTGGAACAACTGTACCAGAAGTTCAACTTTGCCCGCCCGACGGATTACCATGGGCACAGCCTGTCGGTCAGCGATGTAATCATGCTGAATCAGGATGGGAAGATTTCAGCGCACTATGTGGACAGCATCGGCTTCAAGGAACTGCCGGGGTTTCTGGATAAAAAGCAGGAGCGCTCTTCTGTTCTGCAAACTCTCAAGGAGAAGTGCGATGCCCCGGAGTGCAATCCCACCGTCTGCCGGAAAGCGAGGGCTGAACATGAACTTTAACCACGAAGAACTCATGCTGATGATGCTCTACAACACCGGCACCCGGCTGGGGCTTATCCATGAACTGCAGCTCATGCAGTGCTACCTGATGCCCGACGAAACCGCCCTGCGGGAGCTGTCGGAAGGTGTTATCGAGAAGCTGAAACTGCTGACCGATGCCGAGTTTGCCGAACTGGAATTTCCCCCGGACTGATCTTTGCCGCCTGCGGGCGGCGTACATAGGCTCTTTTACAATGGGGTTCGGTGTGGTATACTGAACTCGGTGGTATACTGAACTCGACAAATCGGAAGTTGGCGAGTTGGTAAATTTTGGCTTTCCGGACAATTAATTATACTGTGAAATGAAAAAAACATACGAGGAAAACATTGATATGAAAAATATACGTAAGTTTTCTGTTTTTATTAGTTCTACCTATGAAGACCTTAAAAATGAAAGACAGGCATTAATGGGGGTAGCGCTTGAGAATAATTTCATTCCCGTGGGAATGGAGCAATTTCACGCTGCGCCTACAAGCCAATGGAATGTTATAACAAAGATGATTGATGAGTGCGATTTTTACCTTCTTGTTATTGGAGGGCGGTATGGCTCAATCGATGAAGAAGTAGGTATAAGCTACACGGAGAAAGAATACAACTATGCAAAAGACAAGGGACTACCGGTGCTTGTATTGATTAAGAAGTCCTCAGCAATCACTGAAAGTGAACAGGATATTGGAGATGACAAATATACGAAAATGAAAATGTTGGAGACCTTCAGAAACAGGGTAAAGAACGACAGAAATACTGTTGATTTTTTCACGGATATAAATAGTTTAAAGTATAAAGCATCCTCGACATTTAGAAATGCCATTAACTACGTTGATGATTCTGCTGGATGGGTTCGATATCGAGATATCGTAGATGTAATCAATGAAGAGGCAGAAGGGCGAAACAAGGTCAATGCTGAATTTGGAGAGCATCAACAGAAAATGTTAGAAGAAATGAAAGACATGTTGTCTCAATTTGGCAGTAAACTCACCGATATGGAGAATAAACGGATAAGTTGGGAGAAAATCCCCACAGTAACGAGTGAAGATATCGATAAATTATTTCAGGTCGAAAACGACACATTAATCATTGGAAATCCAGCGGGAGATAAATCAGTTATAGGTCAAGATGACGTTGATAACATTCCTGTGGACTCTGCTTTTCTGTTAGTGTATGCAGCTGATGGTGATGGTCAAATCATAAAGACACAGACACTTAGCTCGCCTGCTCAGATTTTTACATCTGGTAAACAGTTCATGGCTGACAACTCAAAAAGAGAATCAGCAAGATGGATAGAAGCGTTAGACCGGCTTATCAAATGGGGATTGGTTAAAGCTGTCGGGTATAAAGGCGAAATATTTGAATTGACAAAAACTGGCTACAGTAAAGCAGATTGGTTGAAGGCTGGTATGGGAATTGATACCTCAAAAAACCCGCTTGACGAGCTAAAAGAGTTTGAAGATTAATATTTCATATACATAAAGTATCCTCGAATTCCAGTTTGTCGATGATTGTCAACTGGGATAATGTCATAGGGCATTGTTCCGAAATTTTTCATAACCCTCAAGAAAGTGGGCTTGATAGAATACTTCCATTCATGCTATACTAAAGCCAGTTTTAATGCACAGAAACATTGAAAGCGGAGGATAGCCAATGGATAACAAAAAAAGATCACCCATCGACCGCCTGCTTTTTGCCACCTTTTTGAAAGGGCGCACTTCTTCTCGCGAGATTCTGAACCAGAGAGGTGAAATTTCACCAGAGGAAAATCAGAAGATCATCGAGGAGACCAACGAGATTATCAATGATGATTCTACCTATCCCTTCATCAGCTACCTGTCCGACCTGCTTGCGAAATCCAAGCCCTCCGATGATGCTGTCAAGAAACTGCACGACTGCATCGACAAAGTTGCAGTTGCGTTGGGACACGACAGCACCGATGTGTTCCGTGCGCTCCTTGCAAAGCTGATCGAGGAGCCGGAAGAAAAGCAGACCTTTGACCGTCTGCTGGAGATGGCCGAGACCTTGGCGGCAAAGCACTGAGACAGCTTTACGAGGTGATTTCAATGAGCTACGGTTGGGCAACTGTTTTCACTTTAGCGGCATGGTTTGCAGGACTTGTGATTGATGCAAATGTGCGGGTCGGCGACCTCGGTTTACGAACAGTGCTTCCTGTCATCGTGATGGGGTGCTGCGTTATGAAGTACATAAAGGACAATAGCAAATAATCTTATCTCAATACACTTTCCAGCGGGCGACCACAAAACGGTTGCCCGCTCTTTTTATGCTCAAAAAAAGAAGGGAGGAACGCTATGCCAAGCAAAACCGAAGAATATCTCGCCCTTGCCCAGCGCACGGCGAACGGCTTGACCCGGTATTGGGAAAGCTGGACGGACTACCTGACCACCGCATCCCGGCTGTACAAGTACCCCTTTGCAGACCAGTTGATGATCTACGCTCAGCGGCCCGATGCCACCGCCTGCGCCGAATTTGACATTTGGCGCAACCGGATGAACCGGTATGTGCGTCGGGGTGCCAAGGGCATTGCACTGCTGGACGAATCCAGCGGATTCCCTCGCCTGCACTACGTTTTCGATGTGTCGGACACCGGGGTGCGCCGCAATTCCCGTGACCCGGAGGTGTGGCAGTACAACGACGACCTGAAACAGCCGGTTTCGGAAATGCTCGCCGCCACCTACGGCATCAGCGGAGAGCGTGTCAGCCAGCAGCTTGCGGATGTTGCCGGGAAACTGGTGGCGGATTACTGGGACAACAACGGCGGCGACATCCGTGCCATCGTTGACGGTTCGCTCTTGATGGATTATGATGAAGCCGGGGTGGAGATGCAGTTCAAGTCCGCCGCCGCCATCAGCGTCACCTACACGCTGCTGGAACGCTGCGGGTTTGAGCCTGCCGGGTGGTTCGACAAGGACGATTTTCAGGCAGTCTACAATTTTTCCACCCCGGATAGTGTCTACGCCCTCGGCGCAGCCGTCAGCGACATGAGCCGGGAGGTCTTACGCCAAATTGAGCGCACCGTAAAAACAACCATTCGCCGCCGCAATGCAGAAAGGAGCCAATATGAATACGAACAGCAGAAACGTGACCTACTCGACCGTCGGGGACTACCAGCTCCCGAACCTGACCCTGAACCAGCCCCGGAAGCCGCTGGGCAAGTACGGCAGGCTGCGCCGGACGTACCTGAAAGACCATCGCCCAGTGCTGTACAACACGATGCTCCTGAACGGGAGCCTGTACCCGCACCTGATGGAGGTGGAGCAGACGGCAGAGAACCGGATGCAGCAGACCATGGCGCAGCTTCTGAAACAGAACCCGGCCCCGGACAAGGAGCAGAATCAGATGGCATGGGTGCAGCACATGAACAGTCTGAAAGCACAGGCCGAGGAACTGGTGCAGAACGAACTGATTTACAGTTAAGTTTCTTCGATGCCCACATTCCCACCGAAGCCAAACAAATTGAATCCATCGACCAAGCGGAGAGCGAAAAATCGCCCTCCGCTTTTGTTTTGTCGCAGGCTGAAATCGAAAACGAATTGCGTAAGCATGGTTCAGGATTTGCAGGCGGTAAGCAGCGCATTATGGCACTGTACCAGAGCCAGCCTGATCGCAATCTCCGTGCCAAGGCACTGGCAAAGGAATACGGCATCGGTGGGCACTCCCACGATTTTCTGGACGGCAGCAGAGGCTTTGTCAACCATGACTGGAAAGGGCTGGAATTCGAGCGTTACCCTGACCACCAAAAAATCACCCTGAAATGGGCACAGGTGGAACAGTATATCGACCTGATGATCCAGTCCGACCGCTACCTGACGGACAAGGAAAAGGAGCATTACACGCCGCCCGTCAGCGCAGAGCCAGATGCCACCCTGACCCATGCAAAAAAACTGATCCGGGAATTTTGTCAGGAAGAATATGATTCTGAGCCGGACTTTTCTGACCTGTCCAAGATCGGCGTTGCCTACACCAACGCCACCGATGAGGATATTCCCATTCAAGTTAATGTGGATTTGGTGGGATACCGTGTGGAGCGGTATCTGGGCGAGGTGCTGATAGACGAACGCCAGTACGAAAGTCTGGAAGAACTGACCGAGACCGAGTTGGAAGCACTGGATTTTTCGGAACTGGTCAGCGTTACGGACGAGGAACTGGAGCATTACCACAACAAGGCGGAGGAGCACCCGGCACTGTTGCCGCTGGATGCCGCCACCGAGTATAACACCCTGAAGGAGCAGCACCCGGATGCGCTGGTGGGTTTTGAACAGGGCGGTCAGTTTGAGTTTTACGGCGAGGATGCCCGGAAGGTCTGCGAACTTGTAGGTGGAAAGCTGCTGGAAAAGGAAACGGAATTGGGCACAGTCCCGGTCACCGGTTTTCCCCGCGACCAGTGGGCATACCGTGCCAAACAACTGTGGCAGTGCGGCGAGAACGTCTACCTTGCCGGGCTGAACGAGGACGGCACCCACCACCAGACCAAGTACCTGCGCCGGGAGGATTATCTGCCGCTGGGCACTACCATCCACATGGAGGGACGAGCCTTCCGAGTGGATACGGTAAACTATGATAGGGGTAGCGTGACCCTGCAGGATGTGGCACTGGCAGAAATGCGGATGCCAGTTTTCCGGGAGAAACCGCTGGCTCTTGTCCGGGAGTTGTACGAGCAGGAACAGGATGTGATGGAACACCCCCTGCCCGATTATAAAGCCGGTGACAATGTTATCGTTGACCTTCCTACCCGAACCATCGAGGGAAAAATCGGCTATGTAGGCGAAACGGATGTTCGCATTGACACCAGCGCACAGGGACAGTCGTGGGATAACGAAGTAATCAATAAGCAACAGTTCGAGGACGGTCTGCAGCAGGTTGAGCCGGAACTTTCCGATGAGGAACTGGACGAACTGCCCATCTCTACGGTGATTGACGGCGAAGTGCAGACCTTCCCGGATGCCGCTGCCTTGGATGAAGCCCTGAATGCTGAACCTGCGCCGGAGCCTGCCGGGAACTTCCACATCACGGATGATGATTTGGGTATCGGAGGTCCTAAGCAGAAGTACGCGCGGAACATTGAAGCCATCCGCACCCTGTTTCAGTTGGAACAGGAGCATCGGGGTGCCACCGCCGAGGAACAGCAGGTGCTTTCCCAGTATGTAGGCTGGGGCGGTTTGGCAGATGCCTTTGACCCCGGCAAAGATAGTTGGGCAAAAGAGTACGCCGAACTGAAAGGGCTGCTCTCTGAGGACGAGTATGCCGCCGCCCGTTCCAGCACTCTGAATGCTCACTACACCTCTCCGGTGGTGATTCGCTCTATTTATGATGCGGTCGAAAAAATGGGCTTCCAGTCTGGCAACATTCTGGAGCCGTCCATGGGCGCAGGCAATTTTTTTGGAATGCTACCCACCAGCATGGCAGACAGCCGCCTGTATGGTGTAGAACTGGACAGCATCACCGGGCGCATTGCGAAAAAACTGTATCCGCAGGCTGACATTACCGTGGCTGGCTTTGAGACCACTGACCGCCGTGATTTCTACGATTTGGCGGTGGGCAACGTGCCTTTCGGTCAGTACAAGGTCAACGATAAAGCGTACAACAAGCTGGGATTTAGCATCCACAATTATTTCTTTGCGAAGGCCATCGACCAAGTGCGTCCGGGCGGCATTGTGGCGTTTGTGACTTCTCGTTATACCATGGACAGCAAGGATAGCACCGCCCGCAAACACATGGCAGAGCGTGCTGACCTGTTGGGGGCTATCCGTCTGCCCAACAATGCGTTTAAGGCAAATGCAGGCACGGATGTTGTCAGCGATATTATCTTTTTGCAGAAGCGTGACCGCCCTGCGGACATCGAACCTGCATGGGTGCAGTTGGGCAAGACCGAGGATGGCTTTGCCATCAACCAGTATTTCGCAGACCACCCGGAGATGGTTCTGGGCGTACTCTCCACCGAAAGCACCCAGTATGGACGAGAGGAACTGACGGTTGCGCCCCTTGAGGGCATCAGCCTTGCCGACCAGCTTGCAGAAGCGGTACAGCATATTGAGGGGCAATACACCGAAGTTGAGGTAGAAACACCAGATATTGCGGATGCCGAAAATGAGAAGCACATTCTCCCGGCTGACCCGGATGTAAAAAACTTTTCCTACACCGTGGTGGACGGCGAGGTTTTCTACCGGGAAAATTCCGTGATGACGCAGGTTGAACTGTCCGACACCGCCAAGGGGCGTGTCACCGGCATGGTGGAGCTGCGGCAGATCGTCAACGACCTGATTCAGCAACAGTTGGAGGATTACCCAGATGCCGATATCAAGGCAACACAGGAGCGTTTGAACGCCGCCTACGATGCCTTTACCGCAAAGTACGGTCTGCTGAACGACCGCAAAAATGGGCGGCTGTTTGAGCAGGATTCCTCCTATTATCTGCTGTGTTCGCTGGAAAATCTGGACGAGCAAGGGCAGCTTAAATCCAAAGCGGCGATGTTCACCAAGCGCACCATCCGCCCGGAGCGTACCGTCACCAGTGTGGATACCCCCAGCGAAGCGCTGGCGGTGTCCATCGGGGAACATGGCAAAGTGGACCTGCCCTATATGGCGGAGCTGTTGGGCACGCCCGGTGACTATGGGCGCATTACCACCGAACTTTCCGGCGTGATCTTCAAAGACCCTGCCGCCGACCCCACCGACCCGGAAGCAGGCTGGCAGATGGCAGACGAGTACCTGTCCGGCGATGTCCGGGCAAAACTGCGGATGGCACAGTTCGCTGCCGAAACGAACCCGGAATTTGCGGTCAATGTGGATGCGCTGACCAAAGCACAGCCCAGAGAACTGGAGGCATCCGAAATTGATGTGCGGCTGGGTGCAACATGGCTTTCCCCGGACATTATCCAGAAGTTTATGACCGAGACCTTCCAGATTCCCTACTATCTGCGCCATGCAGTCAAGGTGAGATATTCTCCGTATACCGCAGAGTGGCGTGTGGAGGGCAAGACTGCCACCGGGCGGGGCGATATTATCTCCTCCGAGACCTACGGCACCAGCCGTGCCAATGCCTACAAGATTCTGGAGGAGACCCTGAACCTGAAAGATGTCCGCATCTATGACACCATTGAGGATGCCGAAGGCAAGCCCAAGCGGGTGTTGAACAAGCGGGAGACTATGCTGGCACAGCAGAAACAGCAGGTCATCAAGGACGCTTTTGCCAACTGGGTCTGGCAAGACCCCCAGCGGCGCATTGCGCTGGTGAAGCAGTATAACGAGCTGTTCAACTCTACCCGCCCCCGTGAGTATGACGGAAGCCACATCAAATTCGTGGGCATGAACCCGGAGATCACCCTCCGAGAGCACCAGCGCAACGCCATCGCTCATGTGCTTTATGGCGGTAATACGCTGCTTGCACACGAAGTGGGGGCTGGGAAGACCTACGAAATGGCGGCATCCGCTATGGAAGCAAAACGGCTGGGGCTGTGCCAGAAATCGCTGTTTGTGGTGCCCAATCACCTGACGGAGCAGTGGGCAAGCGAGTTCCTGAACCTCTACCCCAATGCCAAGCTGCTGGTAGCACGGCGCAAGGACTTTGAGACTGCCAACCGCAAAAAATTCTGTGCCCGCATCGCCACCGGGGACTACGATGCCGTCATCATCGGGCATAGCCAGTTTGAGCGCATCCCGCTGTCCTTTGAGCGGCAGGAACGTATCATTCAGGAGCAAATTTATGAAACGCTTGCCGCCATCAATGAGCTGAAAGTCCACGCAGGTGAGAATTTCTCCATCAAGCAGATGGAAAAGACCCGGAAAACGCTGGAAACCAAGCTGGAAAAACTGCGCTCCGATGAGCGTAAAGACGATGTAGTAACCTTCGAGCAGTTGGGTGTTGACCGCCTGTTTGTGGACGAGTCACACGCGTTCAAAAATTTGTTCGTCACGACAAAAATGCGAAATGTCGCAGGTTTATCCACCAGCGAAGCGCAGAAATCCAGCGATATGTTCGGCAAGTGTCGCTATCTGGATGAGATCACCGGCGGGCGGGGCGTGGTGTTCGCCACGGGCACGCCCGTGAGCAATTCCATGACCGAACTGTACACGGTCATGCGGTATTTGCAGTACAGCACCTTGCAGCAGAAAAAGCTGACCCACTTCGACTGCTGGGCATCCACCTTTGGCGAGACCACCACCGCCATTGAGCTGGCCCCCGAAGGTACTGGGTATCGGGCGAGGACGAGATTTGCCAAGTTTTTCAATCTGCCGGAACTGATGTCCATGTTCAAGGAGGTTGCGGACATTAAAACATCTGACCAGCTTCATCTGCCTGTGCCAGAAGCAAAGTTTGAAACCGTGGTGGCAAAACCCTCGGAGATTCAAAAGGAAATGGTGCAGGAACTGAGCAAACGTGCTGCAGAAATCCACTCCGGTGCAGTAGATGCCTCCGTGGACAATATGCTCTGCGTCACAAACGACGGCAGAAAGATCGGCCTGGACGTTCGCTTGATGAACCCCATGCTGCCGGACGACCCCAACAGCAAGCTAAACGTCTGCGTGCAGAACGTGTTGAAAATCTGGGAGGAGGGCAAAGACCAGAAGCTGACACAACTTTTGTTCTGCGACCTCTCCACTCCGAAAAACGACGGCAACTTTAACGTGTACGATGACATTCGCAAGAAGCTGGTTGCTGCCGGTGTGCCGGAAAATGAGATCGAGTTTATCCACAACGCCGACACCGAAGCGAAAAAGGCGGCATTGTTCTCCAAAGTGCGCTCCGGCGATGTGCGAGTTTTGCTCGGAAGCACGGCGAAAATGGGAGCGGGCACCAACGTCCAGTCCCGACTTGTGGCGGTGCATCATCTGGATGTTGGCTGGAAGCCCAGCGACATGACCCAGCGCAATGGTCGCATCATCCGTCAGGGCAATATGAATAAGGAAGTCAAGGTGTTCAATTACGTCACGGAAGGGACATTTGACTCGTACTTGTTTGTGCGACACGAAGTCGCTTAATTCAACTGTCTGGCAATGACCAGACCTGTTATTCCATTAGCAGTAGTCTACTGTCAACAAAGCAGCTGGTAACGGCTGTGAGGAAGCGTGACAGGACAAGGGTAGCCCCACCCGAAAGGGTTCAAGCAGAAACCGCAAGGCGAAAGCAATAGACTGCAAGCAACGATGCGGTCGGGGAGCCTGACTTGTATGGTATGGTTAATGTAATGTGAATCGCTGATAAACGTCGTTAAAGCTGAACAGGCTAAAGTTGCTGACAAGCCTGAACCAAAAGGTGACGCAGTCGGATGCCCCTTTCCATGATGGGGGCACATGGACAACAAGACTGCCGGCGGAGAGGCGAAACCTAACCCGTACTGTTAATTATGCGAAACGTGGTAAGCCCGTATTTTCTCCGGCAAAAGCCGGAAAGCAGACCGCAAGGAAAGCCCATGGAAAATGCGG
>OMDC01000380.1_pt1 | contig 21030 bp, 12 predicted proteins | sample 1674201 | NCBI WGS metagenome assembly OMDC01 (sample SAMEA103958152, study PRJEB25191) | human gut metagenome | biome: human-associated habitat [ENVO:00009003]; feature: intestine environment [ENVO:2100002]; material: feces | place: Germany | collected 2013/2015 | reverse complement strand
GTAATGCAGAAAAGCCACGCACGAGCCAAAGAGCGCGATGGAGAGCGCAGCGGCGTCGATACGGCCCGAAAGCATGGCCATCGTGAACATGGTGAACGACGCGATGCCGCAGATGCCCGTGGCCAGGCCGTCGAGGCCGTCAATGAGGTTGATGATGTTGGTGAACGCCACCAGGTAGATCACGGTGATGGGGTATGCGAGCCAGCCAAGCATGATATCGCCAGGGGCAAACGGGTTGACGATGACGCCGATGCGCAGGCCGCCCACGCAGGCGATGAGCGCGGCGAGGACCTGACCGGCCAGCTTTTGCTTGGGCTTGAGCTGGTAGACGTCGTCGATTGCGCCGGTCGCAAAGATGACGGTAAAAGAAAGCGCCAGTATGGGGTAGCTGATGTGCAAGAGGGGATGAGGCACCAAAACGGGCGGCCAGCCCAGGTACCAGGTGCCTAGGATCTGCACAATGCAGGCGACGACGAGGCCCAAAAAGACCGCCGTACCGCCCATGCGCGGGATGGGCTTGGTGTTAATGCGGCGCTTTGAGGGATAGTCGACGGCGTCGAGCTTAATCGCTAGACGTTTGACCAGGGGTACCGTGAGAAAGGTCGTGATAAAGGCAGCGGCCGCCACGCATAAGTACGGTATGAAGCTCGTGGAGGAAGCCATGAATCAAAAAACCGCCAAGCGTCGAAGGAAAAGGTCAAAGAGCGCTACGCGCAAAAGGGCATAGCTGACCCATGATACTCGACCAAGGAGGGTGTGAGGAATTGCACGGGGCGATTATCACGCGCTTACCAGATATTGGGATGTTGGCGGGGGTTCTGCCGAGTGCCGTTGGGTGTCATACGGGATCCGCGATGGCAATTTCTGACAAAATCGGCAAAAGAAAACCACCCCCCACGTTACGAAAATGAACCCACCTAAAACAGGTGGGTGCCCTCATCGACTGTTCCAGCGTCCTTAACAACGAAGGATACCTGTACTAGGCACGACTGTGTGGGCTCCCTAAATAAACGCGACGGTTCACCCAGTTGCTCCGCGGGGGGCGGAATATCTACATCATAAAGCGGCACTTTATCGATTCCAGTCTTGACATTACAAAAATCGTGTCGGACGATTACGGCGCCTTGGGCTCGAGCCGTCTGTGGGGTTGATCCCTTTACGTTTGAGCTGCTGAATCGTTGTTTTGGAGCATGGTTTTATGCCGACGTCGTTGACCGAACTTTTTTCGCCCGCCTGCCATTTGTGTCCGCGCCGTTGCGGTGCGGCGCGCGATGAGGGCGCGCACGGCGTCTGCGGTGCTAACGACACGCTCAAGGTGGCCCGCGCCGCGCTTCATATGTGGGAGGAGCCGCCTATCTCGGGCGAGGCCGGTTCGGGCACGATCTTCTTTAGCGGCTGCTCGCTCAAATGTATCTACTGCCAGAACCACGAGATCTCGACCGGCAATTTTGGCCTTGAGATTTCGCCTGAGCGCCTGGTCGAGATTATGCTGGAACTGCAGGACCAGGGTGCCAACAACATCAATTTGGTGACGGCGACGCACTATGCGCACCTGTTGCCGGCTGCGATTGCCGCGGCACGGGCTCGCGGACTGGTTATCCCAATCGTCTACAACACGAGTGGTTACGAGCGCGCGAGTGCCGTGGCGGCGCTGGGCGACCTGGTCGATGTGTGGCTCACCGACTTTAAATATGCCGATGCCGGGCTTGCGCAGTCGCTCTCCCATATAAAGGATTACCCGCGTGTGGCCGTGTCGGGTCTGGCCCAGATGGCGCGCGAGATCGAGCGCCGCGGGGGAGAGTTGGTGGACGAGGACGGGCTTATGAAGCGTGGCATGATCGTGCGTCACCTGGTGCTTCCGGGGCATTCAGACGATTCGTGTCGCGTGCTGGACCTGGTGTGGCAGACGGTGGGCGACGTGCCGATCTCGGTTATGAACCAGTACACGCCCAATGCGCTCATGCGCGAGCAGGGCGGCGACCTGGCACGTGCCGTGACGCGTGAGGAGTACGAGCAGGTGCTCGACCATGCTGATGACCTGGGCTTTACGACGATGTTCTGGCAAGAGGGCGGCGCGGTAGACGAGAGCTTCACCCCGGCCTTCGACACCACCGGTGTTCTTACCAGCGCAAAGTAGTGCGTTCGTCGATGATTTTTCTGGGACGGGGATAAAAAATCATCGAGAGAATCGCTTGCTCGAAAGGTTGTCAAAATAGCCCCGGTCCCAAAAAGACTGGGTATTGGGCGTTGACAGTTGGCGAGCCGTAGGTAAAATATCAACTTGTCCTGGGGACGTAGCTCAGTTGGGAGAGCGCTGCCGTCGCATGGCAGAGGCCGAGGGTTCGACTCCCTTCGTCTCCACCCTTGGATTTGATAAGCCGCTGACATTGTGTCGGCGGCTTTTTTGTGAGTAAACCCTTTGAAGCTGCTTTATTTGCCTTGGGTTCACGCCTGCTGTCCAATTTGTTGCTCAACATTTAAAGATCTCGCAGCGGTAAACTTAATGTTACTGATTTGAATGAATGACCAGCGGTTTTCCCTGCGGAAAGGTGCGCCCGTGAGATCGGAGAATGAGCGAGTTCACTATAGGACTAGGTTTGAGCTTCGTCCTTGTAAGGTAAACTCACTTGCAATTGTTTCAGCTTATAAATCGGTTTTTTATTGGGTCTTAAGCAAGGAGCAGCGTCGCCAGCGCGTCTCAACGATCAGGGGACTTCTTAAAGATGGCGAAAATCAGCGTAGGTTTCTGCAGGGCGGCTTCAGCTATCCAGAGGAATATTCGGGAGGCGCCACATCTCTCGATTACGCTGCGCTTTGCACGCGAGCGTTTTATTCCGGTGAAAAGAATATACCTGATGCCTGGGTACTTGAGTATGACGAGCCGGATAGCACGACAGCCTTCAGACATTGGCATACTTGCATCGGCTTTAAGTCGATGCAGGGCGGTGCTTGTGAAGTCAACATCAAAGTTTCTTATTACACACTGTCAAGCTATGTCGGTCGCCCGTTGCCGGAGCCTCGCCCCAATATCCCTCGTTTTGTCAGAGATCTCTTCTCGCTCGATGGCTGTCATTCGTTTATCGGAGAGACTGCCGTCAATACCAAGCTAAGCCTTCTTGATCCAATGACGTTCGAGCACTCTTTTGCTTTGCCTTTGCGCGACAAACAGCGTGGGCTTCCCTTTGTCGTTATCACGAGCGACCATTGTGGCCATTTTCCTGTTTCGGATATGGAGGGTCTCGCTCGTAATTTAATGGGTATCGCCAACGTGTATGCAGTCAATCTTTCCAGCGATCGCATGCGCACCTGCCTGTTCGACCTCTTTGGTTATGAGGGCATCGCTTTCCAGTACAAGTGCCCTTCCGAGTCTCTGACCATCTATCGAGTGGGCATTGAGCTGGATAATGAAAAGTGCCTCTCCAGCCGAATGGTCATCAACAAGTCTAAGCTTGCGAACTACGGTTCCTCGCTGCTGGATGTGCTCAACCGCAGCCTTGGTCGCAGCTATCTAAAGGGCACTGCTGAGTTCTTGGATACGAGTGATATCGAGTGGCACAAGAGTAGGACGGAGTTATCGCAACTTAAGTCACGTCTGGAACAGCTGCGAAACGAAAGCCGGCGCCATGCCGAGGAGGCTGCAAAGCGCGAGACCGAGCTCACTTCGAGCGTAAGTCGGGAGTCGATTGACGAGCTGCTTCAACTTCTTAAGGCTGAGCGTGAAAGCGTTGCGGAATGGCAAAGCCTTGCCGAACTGTATTCGATGTCAAACGATGAGCTTCAGCGAAGAATCAATGCCCTGGAAAGCAATGACGATCGAGCAGAGCTCGAAGACAAGATCTCGAACCTCCAGTTTCGATGTGAGCAAGCGGAGGGCCGCGCTGATCAGCTTTCGGGCGAGAACGCCGCCCTCAAAAAGGAAGAGGCGGCGATCGATTCGCTCACGGTATTTCCTAGGTCGCTTGAAGAGCAACTCGTCCTCGTGTCCAAACTTTGGGCCACAAGGATTGTCGTTCTTCCCGAGGCTTTTGATTCCGCCAAACGCTATACAAACGGCGATGCCGATGAGCAGTGGAGAGTTCTCGCCTCTGCGGCTACCGCGTTATGGAAGCTAAAGTTCCAAGAAGAGTGTATGACGGATATCTGCTCCGCCTTCACCAACCAGACGGGTATCGAGATGACGCTCACCGAGACCAAGACGACTAAGGCTAATCAGGATTGCGTGAGGTTGAGGCAGCGCTCCTATAAAGGAAGGACCATTGATATTACGCCGCACCTCAAGGGTAAGGGCAAGAGCAAGATGGATCCGTTCCGTTTGCATTTTTATTTTGATGAAGAGAGTCAAAAGATTGTCATCGGCCACTGCGGGTGTCACTTGCTGACAGCCGGAACAGGCAAAGTTAAATAAATGCTGTCCCCTAAGGACGGTATACTGGCGTGAAGGAATGAAGCGGAGCGCCTCATGAATTTTGAATTTATTAAGCCGGTCCCAGGGCTTGGCAATTTATACGAAACTTGTAAAAACGCAGAGCTTCTTGCACTTAATGTGCCTGCAATGAGCTGCGTTTCTTCTCGTAGCGCACTTGAGTTTATAGTCCGACTTATCTACCGTTCTGTTGTTGGGGACGACCACGGAATGGATCTGTTCAGCCTAGTCACTGACGAGGATTTTGTTCGCCACATTAATGACCAGACGATTATCGATGCGATTCATGTCGTTCGCGTTAATGGCAACAATGGCGCACATGGTAGGACGGTAACAGCTCCCGTTGCATGTCAAACGCTTGAGCAGCTCCAGTACGTATTGGGCGAGACGCTCATGAACATGAACGAGATCGATGACTATCCGTCTTTTGTTTCTCCTCTTGAGGCCGTCCGCGCACGTCAGGCATCGCGTCCCACGGGAGCACCTGTCGAGGCTCCCAATAACGCCGAGTCTCCTGCTGTCGCTGAGCCAGCCGCACTCGTGACGCCCTTGGGCAAAGATGGCGAGCACGGCTCCCGGTGCTCTGGTGAGGCTATCGAGCTCACCGAGGAGGTCGTCGCGCGCTTTGCACCTTCGCTTAGGAAGACGAAGTTTGTTGTTACTAAGGGTCACGATCCTCGCGAAAACAGGAAGCTGTATCTTGATGCACTGCTTTGCGAGGGCGGTTGGAAGATCGCGCTCAACGCCAATCAACAGTATCCCGAGACGGCCTCTATTGATATGACGTTGGATGACGGCACTTCGGTCGATTACGTTCTTTGCGGAAGGGATGGTCGACCGCTTGCTGTCGTCGAATACTCGGCTGACGAGGGCAATCCGCTTGCCAATAGAGAGCGCGCCAATCATGCCGTCGATATGCTCGAGAAAAAATACGGCTATCGTCCTACGGCGTACTACTCAACTGGATACCGGTTGTTTTGTATCGATCCCCTTGGGTTCCCGCCGCGCCGCGTGGCTGGGTTCCACACTATCGATGAACTCGAATTACTTAAACAGCGCGTTGACACGAGGGCCGACATCTCCAATCCGGTGATTGACGATGCGATTACCAATCGTGATTATCAAAAGGTAGCAATTAAGAACGTCTGCAATGCATTCATGAACGGCCGCCGCCGAAGCGTCGTGGTCATGGCTACCGGCACGGGTAAGACCCGTGTCGCTATCTCCCTCGTTGACGTTCTGCTGAGGGGCGGCTGGATAAAGAACGTTCTGTTTTTGGCTGACCGAACGAGTCTCGTTCGTCAGGCCCATAAAAACTTTACGAAGCTGCTGCCCAATATAACGACGTCAATTATTTCGGGCGGCAGCCTCAACCGTGATCTGAATGCTCGAATTATATTCTCGACGTATCAGACGATGATTAAGAAAATCGACGAGGACTCTCGCGATTTTAGTATTGGGCGTTTTGACCTGGTAATCATCGATGAGGCCCATCGTTCCATTTTTGGCAAGTATCGCGCGCTCTTTGAGTATTTCGACTCTTTGATGGTTGGCTTGACGGCCACGCCTCGCAGCGAAGAGTTTAAGAGCACGTTTGAGATGTTTGGCGCAGAAAACGGTGAGCCTGATTACGCTTACGAGCTGGAGCAAGCGGTTCATGATGGCTATCTTGTGGGCTATACCGTTTTGGATAGGACAACCGAGGCCCTTCGCCACGGCATCGTTTATGACGACCTTTCTGTCGAGGACAAAGAGAAGGTTGATAGTGAGTTTGGTTTAGCGGGCGATGGCGCTGACGATTCTTTGAGCCAGGATCTTTCCGGCTCTGTTATTAAGCTCAGTGGCAAGGTTATCAACAAGAGCACGATTGACGCCATGCTCGGCGAGCTGATGGAAAATGGCATCAAGGTCGATGCTGGCGACAAGCTGGGCAAAACGATAATCTTTGCCAAGAGCCACTATGAGGCGCTGATGATTGCGGAGCGCTTTAACGTGCTGTTCCCTAATGAGGGCGTCGATTTTTGCAAGTGTATTGATAGTCAGATCGACGGGGCGCTTGAGCTCATTGACTCTTTCTCTGAACGCGATAAGATGCCCCAGGTTGCTGTGAGCGTCGATATGCTTGATACCGGTATCGACGTCCCCGATGCCGTAAATCTTGTCTTCTTTAAGGCTACCAGCTCGAAGATTAAGTTTCTGCAGATGCTTGGTCGCGGAACGCGTTTGTCTCCAGACCTGTTTGGTCCGGGCGATGACAAGACTTGCTTTTATTGCTTCGACTTTTACGATAATTTCAGATACTTCGGCACGACATCCTCTTGGTCCGCAGAAGACGGTTTCTTTGAAACTTCCAAGCCCGTCAAGAGTGCGTCCGTTCGCATTAATGAGCTCAAGTTTGATATATTCCGACAGCTTCTGGCTGAGCCGAATCTGAGCGGTTTTGATAAAACTTATTTCGACGAACTCTACTCCTATTTTTCGCGCGGCGTTGCTGACCTCAATAACGATGCGTTCGAAGTCAATCGCAATATTGCTTATGTCAATAAATATCGTGCAGAGGACAAGCTGCTTTGCCTTGACAAGGATGAGGTCGATGAATTTAAGACGCGCGTCCTTCCGCTGCTTCCGCGTGAGTCCTGCTCTCTTAAGGTGAAGAGTTTCGATGCTCTTGTCTTGACCGTGGAGTCCGAATATAAGAAGAGACTTGATGAAGGCAAAGACCCTGCGACTATTCGCTTTGGCCTTTCTCAGCTGAGTAGTGCCTTTTCCGAGCGTATGAGGGCTTTACTCAAGCTAAAAACTATTCCTGCTGTTATGGCAAAGGAGCAGCTCATCACTTCGATGATGTCGGGAGAATACCTTCTGTCGGACTTTTCGTTTGAGCGCGCCGAGTATGTGCGAAAAGAGCTCAGGGGACTTATGAACTACATCCAGGCAGATGACAAAAACCACGTGATAGATCTGCCCGACCATATCATCGACAACGACGAACGTACTGGATTTGCTTCCGAGCTGAACTATGCAGACAAAGTCAGCGAGTACCTGCAATCCAACAACGATGTTGCCCTGGCTAAACTCCGCACTCTCGACGTGCTCACTCCGGACGACATTGAAGCTCTGAAGCGGGTCTTTACGCTGCAGCTAGGTACTGCTGGCGAATTTGCCTCATGGGCTGGGGTGTCTTGGGGCGATACTGCCGCTTTGGCTTTCCTGCGCAAACACGTGGGCCTTTCGGATGTCGCGGTTGAGGACAGGCTTGGTTCGATTCTGCATGATGAGCGTCTTAACGACAATCAGGCGTTATATCTTAACCAGATGGTCGACTACGCCCGCGTTAATGGCGACATTACGACCAGGGTACTTCTTGACGAGGCATCCTTTAAGGGCAGGGATTTGATGGGTCTATTTGGGCAAGAGTTGTTCCCGCTGGTAAAGCAGGTCGTTAATATCATTCACGGTGCATTGGGCTAGTAGTTGCACATGGATATTCGCGAACTGCTGTTAAAGCATAAGAATGAACTGCTCGATGTCGACCTTAGCTGTCTCGAAGAAGAGCTCGATACGGGCGAATATGACAAGCCCTATATTGAGGGGTGCCGGGGGCTCATTGGGGGCATCCGGGACGAAAGGCGACGGGCCGTTGAGCGCGCATCAAAGCGTGCACGGCGTGAGAAGCGGAGCGACAAGAGCACGGGAATGCTCCGGGAGCTCTCTTGTTCAGGTGGCGATATTTCTGCTAACGGCATTGCTAGTGATTCCAATGCTATTGCGGATATTGCTGCAATATCCTCGAACTCAAATGCCCGTGAACTGCTCAAGTCTTATATCGAGAACCATCCCGAACTTGACCAATCATTTGTGGAACAGCACATTGGATCTCTTCCCGGCGAAGCCATAGATGTATTCCTTGAGCTGCTAACGTTTGATGAGGCGTTCCTCGATAGATATTTTGATGTTCTTGATCAGGCGAAAGTCGCCCGCTTTCAAACATTTAGCGAGGAGTTCTTTATTAGGCACTATGACGATCTCAGCGAAACGATTGTTCTGAAACAGGGAGTTAACTCATGGAAGAAGAAGGCGGATCGCTCGAGAAAGCTCAATACGTTTCTTAGACTTAAGGGTGTGCAGTTTTGATAACCGTTCAGAGGGCCAAGCGACTGGTGAAGCGCGCGCTTTTGGCTAATGTCGCAACACAAAAGAAGGGCATGTCGATAACTCCGCTTCTTTCGGGAAGGCATGGCATCGGCAAGACTGCCATCCTAAAGGATATCGCTCGTGACTTGGGTGGTACGGTAATTACGATTGAGGGCGGCACTCTCAAGGAGGGCGAGATTACAGGTCTTCCTTATCAGTATCAAGCTTCTGATGGCTCAATTGCTTTTAAGTTTCTGCCCTACTACGCTGTCGATCGAATTCAGCGACAGGAGCGGGCGCTGTTCGAGTCGCTTCATGGTGCTCGGACGCAAGGGGACCAATTGGATGGTTCCGAGAACCGCTACTCTATGAACGATATTGATCCGCAGGATAAAATCAACTACCTACTATCTGGTGTAGTTAAACCCGTCATCGTCCTTATCGACGAGATAAACCGTACCGAGAACACGGTCTATCGCGAACTCATGAACATCTTGCTTACCAAGGAGGTCAACGGCTATCGTTTTCCTTGGTGGGTGTTTTTCGTTGGTGCTATGAATCCCAGTACGCAAAATAGTGCCTATGCTACCAACGAAATGGATCCTGCGCAGCTTGACCGCTTCTTAAAGCTCAAGGTGGGCGCCGATGTTGACGAGTGGCTTGAGTATGGCGATGCCGAGGGCATCGATCCGTCTATCTTGTCATTCGTGCGCGAGAATCCTGCCTGTTTAGTCGACAATCTACGCGAGCTCGAGGACGAGGAGAAAGTGTCACCTTCCCCTCGTGGCTGGGATATGGTGGATACCATTCTTTCGAGCGAGTCCATGCTCCGATCGTTCTTTAGCGATGCCGAAAACGATGCGGCAGTGGTTCGCGAGGATATGAAGCAACTTGTTTCCGCAAAGCTTGGCAGTACGGTTGCTGCTATGTACTTTGCAAGTCTAGTCGCTCAGGAAAAGCCGCTGGATCCCTCCGATGTTCTTGGGTCTAATCTGTCCTTGGCGGAGATGGAAAGCCAGCTGGTTGCCATGCCTGTTGCCAAAAGGGTTCAAACCTGCAATCTGCTTCTGGACTATCTCAAAGATAATGTCGGCTTTATGCGTCTTGATGCGAGTGGATTTAAACGGTCTATGAAGAGGCTTTCTTCCTTTGTGTCGGCGCTTGACCCGTCAACAAAGCTGCTGTTTGCTCAGAAAGTTGCAGGGGCTACATCAAATGAGGGTGAGAATTTGCTCGAACTCTTCTATGACGTATTCGAACGCGACTTGATTTCTGCTCTGGATCTCTCCGATCAGACGCGCAGGGCAATCGAGACAGAGTGATGCTATGGAGGGTTCGGACAACATTGCCAAAGTGCTCAATGACGCCAAAGCGCTCATCGAGCAATATGAGACAACTTTAAATCTCGACCTCCTTGTAGAAATCGAAGCGTTATTTAACCGGTTCGCTCAGCTTGTGACTACATTTCTTATCTCTGAGCGAGACTTGTATTACGGCTATTTTTTCTTGTCCATGCGCTTTCAGGCGGTTTTCGGCGAACAGCTTATCGCTGGCATTCGATTGAACGAATATCCTGCAGCGTTTGCTGCAAACCCGCTGTTGCTGTTCAAGTTTTCGCTCAAGGAGATCATCTATATCTTCTGCCATGAGGTCGACCATGTTGTGTTCAACCATCCGGCGGAGATGTCCAAGGCGATCCGGTCAACCGAAGCTGATGTGCGCGAGCGTTTTAACTACGCTGCCGACGCATCGGTTAATGACATGCTCAGCAGGGAGATTGCACGAGGCAAGAAGTTTTTGAAGGCTCCTGAAGGAGCAGTCACGTCCAAAACGCTTAAAGGTAAGTTCGGCCTCGTCAACGTTGCCCCGCTGCAGTCGTATCGTTACTACTTCGACCTGATCAAAGGCTTAAAGATCGCAAACGGCGACGAAGGTCCGTCGCGCGGCGTGGCGCCAGTGCCCGGCACGAGTGGCAGGCTTGTTGCTGGCAGGGTTACTTCTTCTTCCGGAGAGAGCGCTCCGCGCGACCTTGAGTCACCCCGTGAAGGCCACGGTGAGGTTCGGTCGAGTTCGTCATCGCTGACGGATCATGCCTGGATGGCGTCTGATGAGGGCAGCTTTGAGATGTCATCAACGGAAGATATCTCCGAAATGACTCGTCAGCTTTTGCGGGATGTGAACGAAATGATGAGCGAAGAGGCGCGTTCGCTCATGCCAGGTCGCTTTTCGCGCGCTGTTGCGCGGGCTTACGAGCCACCTCAGATTGACTGGGCTGCCATGTTTAAGCGCTATGTAGGAACTGTCTCGGCCGAGAAGGTTAAGACGCGATCTCGCTTAAACCGAAGGCAGCCACTTCGATTTGACCTGTCCGGGGCTCGCGATAGTAAAGTCGTTAAGGTTGTTGTCGCGATCGACACATCCGCCTCGATGAGCGACGATCAACTAAAGGCTGTATTTGGCGAGATCTTGGGCATTCTGTCACGGCATCCGTTTGAGCTGACCGTAATTGAGTGCGATTCTGCCGTCCAGCGTGTCTATCGCCTTGATAGTGCCACGGACATTCCCGCATGCGTCATGGGTAGAGGAGGTACGGCATTTACGCCAGCCATTCGCTACGTCAATGATCATCGGTGCTATCGCGACGCATTGTTAGTCTACTTTACCGACGGATTTGGGGAGCGTCGCATCCCGCGGCCTCTGACCTATCGTAACTTGTGGGTTGTTGCAGGCGATAAGAACAACCTTTCTGTTGAGGAACCATACGGAATGGTGCTTTCGCTTGAAGGGGAGCAGTGATGAATCGGGATTGCAACCGGGTATTGAGCCCGCAAGAATATGTTGAGCAGCAGCTTGTCCGCGCTTATGGGGAAATCCCGTGTGATGCGCCCCACGATGTCGAAACCCCATTTGTCGAAGGTTCTCGTTGCGAGGTCGAGCTCGATCGGTTTGAACGGAGCCGGGAGGCGCGCGAGGCATGCATTGCGGCGCATGGTGCGGTCTGTTCCATATGCGGGTTCGATTTTGGTAAGGCTTATGGCCCGCACTTTAGCGGCATTGTCCAGGTGCACCATATCGTCCCGCTGTCTGTTGTGGATAGCGAGCACGACGTTGACCCGGTGACGGACTTGATACCGGTATGTCCAAATTGCCATGTCGCGCTTCATTCCAAGCCTGGAGGTGTCTATACGCCTGGGGAGCTTCGAGACATTATGGGTGCCGTTGGTCGAACCGGTATGGCGTAAGTGACATGCAATAAACGATAATGGCATCGGGCCATTTAAGAACAATAAATGACGTTGGGAGTTTTACATGATTACCGGTGAACTTAAAAACAAGGTCGATGGTATTTGGGATATTTTTTGGTCGGATGGCGTGGCAAACCCACTTACCGTCATTGAGCAGCTGACTTATCTCATGTTCATTAAAATTCTCGATGATAACGAGCTTAAAAAGGAATCGAACGCGGCCCTTTTGGACATGCCGGTCAGCAATCCTGTCTTTGATGCCGATCATCAAAATTGCCGCTGGAGCAAATTCAGAAACTACGAGCCTCAGGCTATGTTCGACAACATGCAGCAAAACGTGTTTCCCTTTATCAAAGAGGGCCTTGGTTCCGATAAGGACGCGGCGTTTGCCAAATACATGAAGGATGCCACCTTTGTAGTACGAAGCGCCCGTACGCTGACGAAGGTCGTCGATAAGCTCGAGGAAATTGACCTGGCAAATAAGGACATCATGGGCGATGTCTACGAGTACCTTCTCTCCAAGCTGTCGACGAGCGGCACGAACGGTCAGTTCCGCACGCCCCGTCATATTATCAGCATGATGGTCGAGCTTATGGAGCCGACTCCCCAGGATGTAATTTGCGATCCCGCTATGGGCAGCGCTGGCTTTATCTGTGGTGCCACTCAGTACATCAAGGAGCACTATTCGACCGAGCTGATGGACTCTGCCGTGCAAGAGCGCTTTCAGACTACGATGTTCTCGGGTCACGATACCGATTCGACCATGATGCGCATTGGCGCCATGAACATGATGCTGCATGGTGTTGAGGCTCCGAATATTACACAGCTCGACTCGCTGTCCGAGGATAACGGCGTTCGCGATGCGTACACGCTTATCATGGCCAATCCTCCCTTTAAGGGCAGTCTGGACAACGAAGCGGTCTCTAAAGATTTGCTGAGTACGGTGGCGTCTTGTTTGGCTCACAGAAGGCGCATAAGAGCATCCGAAAGGAAATCATTGAGAACAACCGTCTGCAAGCGGTGATTTCGATGCCTTCCGGCGTCTTTAAACCTTATGCGGGAGTTTCTACCGCTATCCTTATCTTTACGCGTACCGACAACGGCGGTACCGATAACGTGTGGTTCTACGACATGCAGGCCGATGGCTTTAGCCTGGATGATAAGCGTGATCCTATTGACGCTAACGATATTCCCGACATTATCGAACGCTTCCATCATTTGGATGCCGAGATGGGTCGCGCCCGTACCGACAAGAGCTTTATGGTGCCGGTTCAGGAGATTATCGACAACGACTATGACCTGTCGATTAATAAATATAAGGAAATCGTCTACGAGAATATCGAGTATCCGCCCACCAGCGAGATCCTCGCCGACCTCAAAGACCTTAACGAGAAGATTGCCGCCGGCCTGAAAGAGCTTGAGGCGATGTTGTAATGGATTTAAATCAGGCAAGTAAAAAGTGGGGGATTTCTGCCAGCACTCTAAGAAAGTACTGCGCGGATGGGATTATCCCTCCAGCGGAGAAGGAGGGAAGGAGGTCCAAGTGGTCGATTCCGGACGAATGGCCTAGGCCTCCCATGGGCAGACATCGACTCTGTTATTTACTCGATACCATCTATCAGCTCAATTCGGGGGTTAACTATAACGCTCTTAAATGGGGCGTTTCCGATGGCGATGTTATAGCGGGTTTTGACTATTTGATGAGTGCCGCATTCATGAGCACAATTGACGCCGGCAATCTTGCGCGCGAGTTAAGACATGCTACTGTCACCCCACGAGGGCAACAACTAATCGAAGCGGATAATCGAGCAAATAACGGTAGGACTCACTACCGCGCACATATAAATGCAGAAGCTGGTGTTGGGTTGGTCAAGGTGAATGTCGGAGGGGAAATCTCCAATGGATAAGAATAATTGCGACAAACCCCAATTTAGCGGGGAATGTAGGCGTGTAAAGCTAAATGAGATTTGCTCTAAAGGCAAGTCCTCGTTGCGGCAAAAAGACGTTTTCAACGACGGACCGTATAGCGTTTATGGTGCTTCCGGCGTTATTGGGACGACAAGCGATTATCAGAATGAAATCCCTTATGTTGCCGTTGTGAAAGACGGTGCAGGCGTTGGCAGGGCAAGCGCCTGCGAGCCAAGGACATCGGTTCTGGGAACCATGCAGGCGCTAATCCCCAACTCAAATGTTGAACGTGATTACCTTCTGCATCTTGTGAGGTCGCTGAGGCTCGGCGAGGGATTTTCTGGCTCGACCATTCCACACATCTACTTCAAGGATTACGGCAAGCTCGAAGTTCCGCTTCCTCCCTTGGAAACCCAGAAGGAAATCGTCTCCCAGCTCGGGTTGATTGAAGCGCAAATTGAGCAGGCTGAAGCTCAGACCATGCGGCTTGACCAGCTTGTCAAATCGAGGTTTGTCGAGATGTTCGGGAGATACAACGACAATCCCGATAGGCAGTTACAGGACGTGTCGGAATTTGTCACAGTTGGTATCGCAAACGCCGCCACACATGCATACGCTGACACTGGTGTAGTCATGCTGCGCAACCTTAACGTGCGCGAGAATTACTTGGACGATACGGATCTCGTCTACATCAAACCCGATTTTGCAGCGAAGTATCGGAAAAAGGCGCTTAGGGCGAACGATATTCTAGTGACCAGAACAGGTTATCCAGGCATTGCCTGCGTGGTGCCTGAAAAGTATGAGGGTTGCCAAACTTTTACGACGCTTATTGTCCGGCTCAGGGAAGATGCTCCAGTGACCGCCACTTACGTCAGCCAGCTAATTAATTCGCCACTTGGAAAAGAATTCGTCGAGAAGATGAAGGCAGGATCGTCGCAGCAGAACTTTGGGGCGACGTCACTCAAGTTAATGCCCGTCGGTGCTCCACCGCTTACCCTCCAACAAGAGTTCGCGGCCTTCGTGCAACAGGTTGACAAACTGCGGTTTAGGTGTTTGGAAACCCTTCGCCTATATTTGGCCACCGTTCATTTTGTTGCTCAACAAATAGTGGTAATGGCGGGGTTATTTTGGGGACAAAGAAATATTAAGCCCCGGTGTTTTAATGCTACTTGGATACGTATGGAGGATGGTCAGCATGGCTGAATCCAAGTTTTCTGAAATTTTTATTCGTAGTGTTGACGAGATTGCGGCTCAGCTAGATAGCGCTAAGTCTGCAGTTTTCTTTCAGGGCCTTACACCGTACATGTTGCGTGAGCTTGCGAGGCATCCTTCTGCCGTATGGGGGCTTGCCGATGCCATTGATTCCAATGGATGCTTGGGCTTGGATTTGCTTGCGCAGCTAAAAAAGAGCGCCTTTGGATGCCTGATGAATGAAGAGGGGCCCGTACTTCTGCCATACGAAGTTTTAATTGACCTGCGCGGCGCTGTTGGCGAACTGTACGAGGGCAATATTGTAGTTGTTCGCAACAACCTGTTTGATGACATGGGGGAGTATCCTTCGCCAGCTTCAGCCGAGGCACTCGGCGAGGCTGCCCGCGAATTGGACGGGTCACCCAAGGGCGTCGCTGCCGACAAGTACTATGCAAGTGTTCGACGGGTTGGTGATGGCTATCTGACGATGCCGGTGACGGTGGATGATACCATTTCGTTCTCTTATATTGACTTGTTCGAAGTGCCCCACACTATGCCGCAATTTGATGTCTCTACTGCGGGCACCCGGGTTGTTGTTCCCGGCGATGAGTATGCTGCATGCCGCTTGGCCCTGTGTGATGGCAATGCCCAGCCTGTTAGTTTTATTGTTGATGACCAGTTGTTTGAGGTTCGAGAGCAGTCGGAGAGACTCGTAACGCTTGTCCATACGGCTTCTCTTCTGTCTGCACTTGATGTTCCCTTCGCCATTGTTGCTCAAAAACCGCAGCAAGGGTCCGAAGTTCCCAACGGCAATCGACTCCGTCCGATTCTGAAACGCTACTGGGGAGATGGGGCGGACTTCCGCGAGTTAAAAATATATAAGGACCCCTCGAGGGGCAAGGAGATGCAGGTCGTCTCTCAGGGCGAAATTGCGTCTTTTGCCGTCGAGCAAGCTGAACGAGCTCAGAGGGGGGAGGATGGTTTCTCGAACATCTTTGTGACGGCGCCTACCGGTGCGGGTAAATCTTTGCTGTTCCAGTTGCCCGCCTTGTATCTTGCCTTGGAATACAACCTTTTGACGCTCGTGATAGAGCCACTCAAGTCGCTTATGCACGATCAGGTCTCCGGTCTTAAGGCTCGTGGGGTCAAAGACGTTATTGCCCTTAATTCCGATATCTCTTATCAGCAGCGCCTGGAGGGATATCGCAAGATTGCCGATGGTTCGGTATCGATTGTCTACCTCGCTCCCGAGCTTCTGCTGGAGTCTTCAATTGACACCATTTTGAATGGTCGCCGTTTGGGCTTGGTGGTTGTTGACGAGGTACATACGGTATCTTCTTGGGGTAGGGAGTACCTGGGCTCTTACCTTAAGAGGCTCAGGGCTAATGGAGGATCGTTCCCAATCTTTTGCCTTACCGCCACTGCCGTTTATGGTGGCAAGGACGATATGGTCGCCGGTACGTTGCGCGATCTTGAGCTTGACAATTGCAAACTGTATATCGGTAGCCCTCGACGCGATGATATCGATTTCGATATCCGCTGTCTCGATAAGGCCGACCACCCCGGTTTGATCGAGGACGTTAAACGCGATCTTGCCATCGCCTGGATTTGTAATGCGGTCGCGCAAAACGACCATGCGCTGGTTTACTGCCCTTATAGGACTCAGGTTGCCCAAATCGTTGAGAACCAGCCGTGCGGTAGTAAGGTTCTCGGTTTTCACGCTGGGTACGAAAGGGATTACAAGAAGTACGTTAGCGAGGCGTTTTCTTCGGGTCAGTGTCGCGTGATGGTCGCAACCAAGGCGTTTGGCATGGGTGTTGACATTAGCGACATTAACGCCGTCTACCACTATGCCCCAACGGGCAACCTTTCAGATTACGTGCAAGAGATCGGTCGAGGAGCGCGCAAGAAAGGGCTTCGCGCCGTGGCGACAGTTGATTTCTTTGCTCAAGACGTGCGTTATGCTCGACAGTTGTATTCGCTTTCCGGCTTTTATCAGTGGCAGCTTAAAGAAATCATGGCAAAGCTCTACAGGATGTACACCAGTAAGCCTGTCGGCAAACGCACTGAGAATATGCTGGTTTCGCCGGACTCTTTTTCTTATCTGTTTGCCAGGGAGTCTGACCGTACTAAGAAAACCAACTTGGTTAAGTCGGCTTTGATGATGGTCGCGCGCGATCTGGAAGATCGGTTTAACTACCCCGTGATTATCGTTAAACCGAAGCCTTCGTATACAACGCAATACGTTTGCATTAACAAAGACCAAGAGGAGTATTTCCTCCGTCGGTACGGTCGATATGTCGAACTTTTGACAAAGGGGAATACGCGAGTTGAAAAGCATGAGGGACAGGGTGATGTTCAGGTTCGCGATATGGGCGGAATCTACTGCCTCCAGGCATCGAAAATGTGGGAAGACAGGTTTCCCAATTTAACGTTCGCCGATTTTAAGCGCCGTTTATTTGGCGGTGAGATTTGTAGCGACAGCGACTCTCCGGCAGTGTCTTGCCGTCGAATTCTCGACATTGAATATCGACAGACATTTAGCTCCGTTGAGAATAAGTTCCGCAAGTATCTCGATGCAATTAAGGCTGCGCTTGAGGAGCTTATGCTCGAAGGGCGTTTTACCAAGGATGACTTCGCAAAGGCATTGCGCACGCAGCTGGGGGTGACAAGGCTGCCGTTTGATGTGCGACTTCTGTTTGAGGCGCTGCTTCGTCCAACGTCAAGCGGTTACAGCGCGCTTGGTGATATGTCATTCAAGTGCATTGTCCGTATAGCGAATCAGAAACATCTTGTGCAACGCAACGCGCAATACAGGGTGGGCCGCCAGTACCTCGAGAGCTCCATGAGATGTCTGTCCGACGCCCTGCCCAAGTTGGCTCCGAAAGAAGGGGGCTCGGGCAAGCATCGTCGACTCTTCCTGGATACGGATGGTCACAATGTCCGCCTCTCGTTTGCTGAGGTTCTGCAGGCTTTAAACCTTGCAAGTTATGAGATTCGTGGCGGCGAGAATCCGGAAATTTCCGTTTGGGTTAAAGACGCGGATAAGCTGAAATCGCTTTCGATGGACGCACGCTACAGCAATCAAGTGCTTCGCGAGCAGGATGCGCGCCACGATTATTCTGCGCGTGTGATGAAGCGCTTCTTTGAGGTTAAGTTGTCCAATGAAGCTCGCTGGGATCTTATTGAGGACTACTTCTTGGGCAACGACGATCAAGTTGCCGCGGTGTTGGGTATTTCTGACGTATCTGCATTAGACGCTGGGGGCCTGTCTGGTTGCGAGGCAGATGATTTTAGCGATGCATCGCCAGACCCGGCGTCGGGGAATAGTTCCGAGTCCTCTAACATAATGGCTGGCTTGCGTGCGCTACGCGAGATGCGCAACAAGACCACGCCGTTTGCTTCTCAGCAAAAGGGAACGCTGACGGGAGACTTCTCTGAGGATAATGGACGTGCGCGGCCAGGGTCTCCGCGCGTAAAAATTGTTCCTCCTGTTGCGATTGTTGACGAGGGCGATTCCTTTGAAGGCTGTCCTCCGTTTAAGGTGTGGAATAAAGTCCGCGGCGATGTGACGACGACCGATGCTCTGAATGAGGCTACGGAGCTCAAGAGGGAAATCGGTAGAGCTGGTTACGAGACTCCTTTGTATCGCCCGACGCTTAAGGTCGAGAAGACCGGGGATGAGCTTCATCCGCTATTGGTTTGGGAGGTTGCCAACGTAATGCTTTTTGATTCGGCTCAGGTTGACGAGTTTGCTCTTGTGCAAGGTGTTGCTGGCTGGACCGCGTATCTGTTGGGGCGTGGCACGGCAGCTAAGGAGTTGAAGCGAATGGTGAAAATAAGGTAGGGGATACTTAACTTGTTAGCGTTCCGCCGCGAGCTGGGCTCTTGGTTGTGCAGCCACGGCCGCAACGGCGCTTGAATTGGGTCGAGTGTCGCAAACGCTTCTGCCGGCAAACGGGTATACTCGTGTGAGCAAATTATCGGGGCGCCTTGGGCGCCCCTTTTACGAGAAGGGCTGCACCATGGCCGAGCTTGAGTCCCAACCATTGTCTGACGAGGAGCGCGCCGAGTTGGAAGAGCTCCGCGCCGAGAAGGCTCGTCGCGAGGCCCAGGAAGAGGCGCGCCGCGAGCGTGAGGAGCTGGCCGCCCTGCGTGCCGAGCGCGTGAAGGCCGAGGAGGCCGCTGCGAATGCCGCATCCGCGCCCGCACCCGCATCCGCATCCAAACCCGCCGCCGCGAAGCCTGCGCCTGCCGCACCCAAACCTCAACCTAAAAAGGTGGCTCATCCCAAGCCCACCGAGCCCAAGCCGAGCCGTGACGAGATGACCTTTGCCCAGCGCATGGTCACCTCCAAGGAGCCTACGGGCGAGAATGAGATCCCCGGCATGGCTCCGGCTCAAAAAATCATCATCGTGCTCGCCCTCATTGCGTTTATTGTCTTTATGGGCTATACGCTTATGACCAGCATGGGCCTGATTTAACCGATTTGCATTGGACGTCATGCCCGCGCGCTCTGCCCTCGTCCAACCATCAACCTCTGCACAACACATCCGAAAGGTCGCCCCATGGCTTTGACCGACATCTCGCATCCCACCGACATCGCAATGCTCACCGATCTGTACGAACTCACTATGGCCCAGGGCCTGTGGGAGAGCGGCAAGGCCAATGAGCAGGGTTGTTTTACGGCGTTTTACCGCGACCATCCCTTTGGTAGCGCCTACGCCGTCATGTGCGGTACCGCTGAGCTGCCCGAGCTGGTCGAGAACCTGCACTTTACGCCCGAGGACATCGACTACCTCGCCTCGCTTCAGGCCCCGGCCGGCGGCGCGATGTTCAAGCCTGGATTCCTCGACTACCTGCGCGATTTTCGTGCGCATGTAAACATCGACGCCGTCCCCGAGGGTGAGCTCGTCTTTCCGCGCGAGCCCATGGTGCGCGTCACCGGCCCCGCGCTGGAGTGCCAGCTGCTCGAGACGGCGCTGCTCAACATCGTCGGCTTCCAGACGCTTGTCGCCACCAAGACGGCGCGCGTGGTGCTGGCGGCGGACGGCCGTCCCGTGGCCGAGTTTGGCCTGCGCCGCGCCCAGGGTCCCGATGGCGGCCTGGCCGTCGCGCGCGCGAGCTACGTTGCCGGCTGTTCCTCTACGTCCAATGTGCTCGCCGGGCGCCGCTACGGTATTCCCGTCTTTGGCACGCATGCGCACAGCTGGGTGATGAGCTTCGATTCCGAGCTCGAGGCTTTCCGTGCCTTTGCCAAGTCGAGCCCCAAGAACTGTACGCTGCTTATCGACACCTACGATGTGCGCGAGGGCTGCGAGCATGCCATTACGGTCGCCAAGGAGATGGAGGCAGTGGGCGAGCGCCTGTCGGCTATTCGCATCGACTCGGGCGACCTCGCCAAGCTCTCCAAATATGTTCGCGGCCGTTTTGATGCCGAGGGCCTGCCCTATGTGGGGATTTCGGTTTCCAACGATCTGGACGAGTACACGATTCAGTCGCTGCTCGACCAGGGCGCGCCCATCGATAGCTTTGGCGTGGGTACCAAGCTCGCGACCTGCTACGACCAGCCGGCGCTGGGCGGTGTGTATAAGCTTTCTGCCCGCCGTGCGAGCGAGGCGGACCCGTGGACGCCGGTGGTCAAGCTCTCCGAGCAGCCCTACAAGCGCACGATCCCGGGCGTGCAGCGCGTGCGCCGCTATTACGACGGCTTTGGCGGCCCGATCTGCGACATGATCTATGACGAGGACCATCTGTCGGGGGAGGGCGCCGCGCGTGGCAATACTCTCGTGGCCGTGAACGATGCCGCGCTGGTGACCGATGTGTCCGAGCTCGAGTATCGCGAGCTGCTGGCGCCGATCGTGCGCGATGGCAGCGCCGTTGCCCCGCGCGAGAGCATTGAGGACGCACGCGAGCGTTGCACCTGGGCACTGGACCATCTGGATCCGGTCTACAAGCGCTTCCTGTACCCGCAGACCTATGTGGTGGGCATGGAGCAGGGCCTGGCTCAGGTGCGCGACGATGAGGTAGCTCTGCTCCGTGCGGACCTGCCCGTCCGCGCCCACGGTCGTCACCTCCTGGCTGTAGGTGGGGAAGTAGGGCACAAATCCATAGACGATGCCCCGCGCG
>OMDC01000374.1_pt1 | contig 21248 bp, 18 predicted proteins | sample 1674201 | NCBI WGS metagenome assembly OMDC01 (sample SAMEA103958152, study PRJEB25191) | human gut metagenome | biome: human-associated habitat [ENVO:00009003]; feature: intestine environment [ENVO:2100002]; material: feces | place: Germany | collected 2013/2015 | reverse complement strand
GTATGAAATCGCTATTTGAGCAGCTGGGCGGCACTTACACAAGGCAGGGCGACTACTGCCTGCCGGATGTTTGCTTACCGCCCGAAGAAGAACGCCCCATCAGCGTTTACGGGCAGCGGCGGCGAGCTTTTCTGAAGGCGCACCACCGGGTGCTGTATTATAACCTGCTGACTGCCGGGGTGCTGGATGGGCACCTTGCAGACATTGAGGAGCAGGCGCAGGAACTCTTTCTTCGGTTGGTAGAACAATACGCAGACACCGAGGGCGTGACGGAGGCCTTGAAAGCCAATGACCAGATGGCGTGGGTGCGGAAGATGAACGGCATCCGACATCGGGCAAATGAGGTCGTAATGCAGGAAATTGTATACGGATGATGAGCAAGCGGAGGTCGATGGCCTCCGCTTGTTTTGCGTGTAGAAAAGAACAATGCTGTTTTTAAACGGCATTGTTCTGAACTTTGTTGACATTGTTCTTTTATTTGGGTATAATGTATTTGTGATTTTATGCGTGGAGGTATCCCCTATGGCTGAAATGATCTCGGTAAGAGAGGCAGCAGTGCGCTGGAATATAACGGAGCGGAGAGTTGCGACGCTCTGCAAGAATGGGAGAATCACCGGTGCGAAAAAGCAGGGCAATCGTTGGCTAATCCCCGCTGATACGCAGAAGCCGGCGGATCAGCGGCTCAAGACGGGCGCTTTCCGCAAGACGGAGCGCGCGCCGAAGCTTCCCCTGCCCATCGGCGTGTCCAACTACTGCCTTGCATCGTCGGAATACTACTACATCGACAAGACGATGATGATCAAGGATTTCATCGACGAGCGTCCGATGGTGACGCTGTTCACCCGTCCCCGGCGTTTCGGCAAGACGCTGAATATGGATATGCTGCGCACTTATTTTGAAAAGAGCGACAAGGATACCTCTGTTTACTTCCGGGATAAAAAAATCTGGGCCTGCGGCCAGAAGTACCGGGATTATCAGGGCAAGTACCCTGTGATCTTCCTGACCTTCAAGGATGTGAAGTTTGATACTTGGGAGGAGACCTTTGCGGCCATTCGGGATATTTTCGCAAAGGAGACCCGGCGGCACAAAGAGCTGCTGGTTAGCGATAAATGCGACGAGTACAGCAAAAAGACCTATGAAAAGCTGGCAGACGGCAAAGTCAGCGAGGTAGAGCTGGCTTCTGCACTGCTGGACCTGTCCGCTATGCTGCACAAGCACTATGCCGTTGCGCCCATTATCATCATCGATGAGTACGACACCCCCATCCAGCAGGGCTATCAGAAGGACTATTACGACAAGGTCATCCGGTTTATGCGAAACCTGTTTTCCGGCGGGTTCAAGGATAATCAGCACCTGTCCTTCGGCTTCCTCACCGGCATTCTGCGGGTGGCCAAGGAGAGCATCTTCAGCGGGATGAATAACCTGTCCATCAACTCCGTGCTGGACAACAAATACAGCGCCTACTTCGGCTTCACCGCCGACGAGGTGATGGAGATGGCGGAATATTACGGCGCTGCCGATAAGTATGACGAGATTTGCCAGTGGTACGACGGCTACCGCTTCGGCAAGACGGAAATTTTCAACCCGTGGTCGGTGGTCAACTACTTCAGCAACGAGTGCGAGCCGAGGCCCTTCTGGGTCTCCACCGGCAGCAACGATATTATCGGGGAAGTGCTTGCCCAGGCGGACGAGGAGATTTATAACCGTCTGACCGCCCTGGTCAACGGCGAGACCTTCACAACCTTCATCGACACCGGCGTGATTTATCCGCAGATCAAGAGCAATCCCTCCACCATTTACAGCTTCCTGCTGGTGACCGGCTATCTGAAGGCACTGAAAACCACGCCCTCCTTCAGCGGTGATTTTATGTGCGAGGTTTCCCTGCCCAACCGGGAGATTTCTCTGGTGTATAACAAGGAGATCTTGCAGCGGCTGGAGAATCTGATCCCGCCGTCCACGGCGATTTCCGTTCAGGAGGCCATCTTCTCCGGCGATAACGCACGGCTGAAAGCGCAGATACAGACGCTGCTGACCCAGTCGGTCAGCTCCTTCGATACCGCCGGGGAGAACTTCTACCACGGCTTTATGCTGGGACTGTGCGCCCTGCTGGGCGGCGCTTTCGTGACCTCCAACCGGGAATCCGGCGACGGGCGCTATGACATTCAGCTGAAGCCCACGAAGAAGGGACTTCCGGGCATCCTGATTGAGCTGAAAGCGGAGAAAAATTGCAACGATGAGCAGCTGAAAAAGCTGTCCGAGACAGCCTTGCAGCAGATCAACGATAAGAAATACGAAACCGAGCTGACGACAGCCGGGGTCAGGACGATTTATAAATACGGCGTGGCCTTCAGCGGTAAAAAGGTTGAAGTGGCAGTAGGGTGAGGAGAGAAAGCAATGGTTAACGAAAAAAGCAGCGCCGTGGGCGTAAATATACAGGAAAAGGCCACGATGATCTGGAATGTGGCGGATGTGCTTCGCGGGCCGTTCAAGCCCCACGAATATGGCCTTGTGATCCTGCCGATGACGGTGGTCAAGCGGTTTCACGACTGCCTGCTGCCCACCCACGATGCGGTGATCGAGCAATATGAAAAGGTTAAGAAGCTGGCGGTTATCGACGGCTTTCTGACCCGTGCTTCCGGCTATCAGTTCTATAACACCAGCCGTTTCACTTTTGAGAGCCTGCTGGCCGACCCGGACAACATTGAAGCGAATTTCCGGGACTATCTGTCTGGGTTCTCCGGCAATGTGCAGGATGTGCTGGCCAAGTTCGATTTTGACAACATCATCCGCCGTATGGTGGAGTGCAACAGCCTGTATCTGGTCATCAAGGAGTTCAACTCCCCCAAGGGCTACCTCGGTCCGGATAAGATCAGCGCCGTGGACTGCGGCTATATCTTTGAGGATCTCGTCAAGCGCTTTTCCGAGTCCTTCGGCGAGGAGGCCGGAGCGCACTTCACCAGCCGGGACATCATCTACCTGATGACCGACCTGCTGCTGTGCGATGCCAAGCTGGATGACGGCAATGTGACCGTATACGACATGACGATGGGCACCTCGCAGATGCTTTCCTGTATGGAGGAGCGTATCCACGAGCTGAACAGCGATGTGGAGGTGACCTGCTTCGGGCAGGAGTTCAACCCCTCCACCTTCGCCATTGCAAAGGCGGATATGATGATCCGGGGCGGCGACCCCAATAATATGCGGTTCGGTGACACGCTCTCTGATGACCAGTTCCCGGGCTTCACCTTCCGGTACTGCATTTCCAATCCGCCCTTCGGCATCGACTGGAAGCGGGAACAGAAGTCGGTGGAGGCCGAAGCCGCCAAGGGCAAGCTGGGGCGCTTTGCGCCCGGTCTGCCGAAAATCAGCGACGGACAGCAGCTTTTTGTGCTCAACGGCCTGTCCAAGCTGGCGCCGGGCGGCAAAATGGCGATCATTCAGAACGGATCGCCTCTGTTTGCCGGGGACGCCGGGAGCGGCCCCAGCAATATCCGCCAATATATCTTGGAAAACGATTGGCTGGACGCCATTGTCCAGCTTTCCACCGACCAGTTTATGAACACCGGCATTTCCACCTATATCTGGGTGCTGTGCAAGGACAAGCCCGCCTACCGCTGCGGCAAGGTGCAGCTCATTGACGCGTCCCACTGCTATGAACAGCGCCGCAAAGCCATCGGCACCAAGCGCAACGACATCAGCGACCATTGCCGGGAGCTGATCGTGCAGGCCTACGGCGAATACCGGAACAATGCCGTGTATGGGGATAAGTCCGGCGTGTACTGCGAGAGCAAGATTTTCGGCAGTGAGGAGTTCGGCTACAACAAAATTGTAGTAGAGCGTCCGCAGCGGGACGAAAACGGCGAGATCGTGATGAAGCGGGGCAAGCCGGTGGCGGACACCGCCCTGAGGGACACTGAAAATGTGCCGCTGGTGCAGGATATTGACGCTTATTTTGCCCGGGAGGTCCTACCCTACGCCCCGGATGCGTGGATCGACAAGAGCAAGACCAAGGTGGGCTATGAAATTCCGATGACCCGCTATTTCTACGAGTATCAGCCGCCGGAGCCGGTGGACGACATTGTGGAGCGGATCCAAAAACTGGAGCGTGAGATTGCCGACAGCCTGAACACACTGTTTCACAAGGAGGGATAAAGATGGAAAATGAGAATATTGTAAAAGAAACCGCATTGTCTGTCGCAAAAGAAACAGCTAAAGATGTCTATGCGGACACAGTACAACCAACAGCAAAGAATGTGGGTGGATTTTTCGGGACATTGTCCGGCTTTTTCAATCATGTGGTCATGTACCCTCTGAAAAAACTCAACATTAGATATGAGCAAAAGGCAATCGCGTTTGAAAAAGAAATGGAGCACAAATATAATAGCATTCCTGAAAAAGAGCGGGTTGAACCGCAATTACATATCGTTGGACCCACAATGGAGTCACTCAAATACAACATAATGGACGATGATTTGGCGGAACTGTTCTCAAACTTACTTGTGAGCGATATGGATATGAGAACGCAAAATTTGTGTACACCTGCATTCGTAAAAGTTATTGAGCAGTTGTCACCGGCAGATGCTAGGGTTTTCAAAACAATTTTTAATGAATGTGCTAAAGCAGAAACAATCCCTATTTGCAAAATGGATTTGTGCAAAATTGATGAAGAGAAGCGCCAAATAAGAAAAGAATATCTGCCGCTGTATTTGGTGGGCATAGAAGTTGATAAGCTAAACCCGAATGATATATCGAAATCGCTTCAAAATTTAGAGAGGTTAGGCCTGCTGACTATTGATTTTCTAAAGATGAGAATTGACGATGAAGTTTATAATAAGCTGATCGATAATAGTTATATCGAATCTCTCAAAGCATGGGCGAATCAAATAACAGGAGAGTCTTATATAGCAAAAGTAGGTTCTAAGGGGTTACTGGAGCTTAATGATTTTGCAAGAGATTTTGCAAAGGTATGTCTAAGGTGATGTTATGCGTGAAATGAAAGACAGCGGGATTGAGTGGATCGGGGCTATACCGCAGGATTGGCTGCTTTCGAAAATTGGAAGCCTATATACGCAGCGAAATGAAAAGGTTTCCGACAAAGATTATCAGCCGTTATCGGTGACAATGCAAGGCATTCTGCCGCAGCTTGCTACCGCTGCAAAGACAGATGACGGAGACAACAGAAAACTGGTGCGGGTTGGAGACTTTGCAATCAACAGCCGCTCTGACCGTCGTGGTTCTTGTGGTATTTCTCCGTTAGATGGGTCTGTTTCCCTAATCAATATCATTTTGACACCGAGGACGGCTATGCATCCCGGCTATTACAGCTGGCTTTTCCACACCACATTGTTTGCGGATGAATTTTATAAGTGGGGGCACGGAATTGTAGCCGATCTTTGGACAACCCGCTGGCAGGAAATGAAATCTATTACTGTTCCTGTCCCGGAATATGCCGAGCAGGAGCGCATTGCTGCGTTTTTGGATGCGGAGTGCGCCGAGATCGACACTGTATTGGAAAAGACCCGTGCGTCAATTGAAGAATACAAAAAGCTGAAACAGGCGGTCATTACACAGGCAGTCACCAAGGGCATCCGTGGCGACAGGCCAATGAAGGACAGCGGGAGTGTTTGGTTTGAAGAAATCCCCTGCAACTGGGTAATGAAGCGAATTAAATATCTGTTTCATATCAAAAAAGATATTGCAGGAAAAGAAGGCTACACGGTTCTTTCTATTACGCAGAGAGGAATTCAGCCAAAAGATTTATCAAAGAACGAAGGGCAGATTGCTGCTAACTACAGCCAATACCAGTTGCTTGCTCCCGGTGATTTTGCAATGAACCATATGGATTTGCTGACAGGTTGGGTTGATATTTCAAAATATTCTGGTGTTACAAGTCCTGACTATCGAGTATTTGTTCTTGATGATGCCGAGAAAAATGACAGTTCTTACTATCTCTATTTAATGCAGATGTGCTATTTTAACCGCATTTTCTATGGCCTTGGTCAAGGCGTCAGCGGAATGGGAAGATGGCGACTTCAAGCAGATAAGTTTCTGAATTTTCCTGTTGTCGTTCCACCTGTAGATGAACAAAAAGAAATAGCAAGTTACTTGAATGAAAAATGTAGGGGTATAGAGGTAATGATAGCAAAGAAACAGCAATACCTGACCGAAATTGAAAACTACAAGAAATCTCTGATTTATGAGTATGTGACTGGCAAGAAGGAGGTCAAAACAAGTGTGTTGGCTGACTGATGTGATAATCCCGATTATATGCGCACTCATTGGCGGCGGTCTAACAATGTGGGGCGTGCAACGGACATTGAAAGCCCAGAGAATCGAAAGTGACCATATCCGGATTCAAGAGGCAAAGCCCTATTTATTTATGGAGCATCCTATGCAGGCACCTGCGTGGGACAGCATTCCGCATGTGCCATTAAAGTCAGCAGAAGGCGACAGGTGTGATTATGCGCTACAGTGTTATGTTAAAAACAGCGACAACGGCATCGCTGTTGTCAAGAAAGTGACTACAGACAATCATACATACATCCCAATATGGGGCAATATTGTCGATAAAAACTGCGTCACAGGTTTGAGCATCTTCTTGTCAAGCAAAAATGAAACAATGCACGGTTGGAAATTGTTCGTTGAGGACATTTATGGAAATGAGTATTGCTATCTGATGATATTGGATGGAGATATGCTGAACATTGGAGCATGCGTGGAATCCGAGAATTCACGAAAAGGTAAAGTGAGGAAATTCAAATGATCACCACCGAAAAGCGTTTTGAAGCGGATATAGAATCCTTCTTTCTCTCCCCGGCGGGCGGATATACCAAGGGCGCAGACACCTATGACGCGAAACAGGGGCTCTATGTGAATACCCTGATCGACTTCGTTCAGCGCACCCAGCCCAAGGAGTGGGCGCGATTTGAAAACGCCAATCAGCTTGATCCGGTGCGAAAGTTCTGCACGGCGTTCAACACCGCCTGCGAGACGGAGGGGCTGCTCTCTGTCCTGCGCCACGGCTTCAAGCACCGTGGGCTGCGTTTTCGGGTGTGCTATTTCAAGCCGGAGTCTGCCCTGAATCAGGCGGCAGCTGCCCAGTGGGCGGCAAACACCATCGAGTGCTACCGCCAGTGGTACTTCTCCGCCGATACGAAAAAGAGCGTGGATATGGTGCTGGTGCTCAACGGCATCCCGGTATTCGCTTTTGAATTAAAAAACCAGTACACCGGACAAACGGTGGATGACGCCAAGCGGCAGTGGATGTATGACCGCGACCCGCGAGAGGTTTGTTTCCAGTTCAACAAGCGCATTCTGGCCTATTTCTGCGTGGATCACACCGAGGTGTGGATGACCGCAAAGCTCGCCGGAAAGAACACCTATTTCCTGCCCTTTAACCAGGGCTCCAACGGAGCCGGAAACGACGGCGGCAAGGGCAATCCGGCAAACCCAAACGGCTACCCGACGGCATATCTGTGGGAGAATGTCTTTCAGAAGGACAGTATGATGGACATTGTCCAGAAGTTTATGAACCTGAAGGACGGCAAAACGCTGATTTTTCCGCGCTATCATCAGCTGGATGTGGTGCGCAAGCTGCTGGCCGATGTCAGGCAGAACGGAGCCGGGCATAATTATCTGATCCAGCACAGTGCCGGAAGCGGCAAGTCCAATTCCATTGCGTGGACGGCTTACCGGCTGGCCTCGCTGTTCAATGAGGAGAACAAGCCGGTGTTCTCCAGCGTGGTCGTAGTTACCGACCGCACCGTGCTGGATGCGCAGCTGCAGGAGACCATTTCCGGCTTTGACCACACCCTCGGCGCCATTGAGACCATCGGGGAAGATAAGACCTCCAAGGATCTGCGGGATGCTATCAACGGCGGCGTGCGCATTATCGTCACCACCTTGCAGAAGTTCCCGGTCATCTATCAGGAAGTGGATAAGGTGGCGGGACGGAACTTTGCGATTATCGTGGACGAGGCCCATTCTTCCCAGACCGGCAGCTCGGCTCTGAAGCTGAAAGCCGCCCTTGCGGATACCGAGGACGCTCTGCGGGAATACGCTGAGATCGAGGGCAAGGCCGAAGAAGAGCTGGACCCGGACGACCGCCTGATGCGGGAAATGACCGTTCAGGGGCGGCATAAGAATTTGTCCTTCTTTGCCTTTACCGCAACGCCCAAGGACAAGACGCTGGAGCTGTTCGGCACGGAATATGAGGACGGCAGCTTTCATCCGTTCCACATTTACAGTATGCGGCAGGCCATTGAGGAAGGCTTTATTCTGGATGTGCTCCAGAACTATATGACCTATGACACCTGCTTCAAAATCGTCAAAACCTCCGAAGATAACCCGGATGTGCCCGCCAGCCGTGCGGCTAAGGTGATCCGCAAATATCAGGAGCTGCATCCGTATAACATCTCGCAGAAGGCGCAGATCATCGTGGAGACCTTCCGGGAAACCACCCGAAACAAGATCGGCGGCAGGGGTAAAATGATGGTTATTACCTCGTCCCGCCTTGCGGCAGTGCGCTACTACCACGAGGTCAAACGCTACATAGAGGAGCAGAAGTACAACGATGTGCAGGTGCTGGTGGCCTTTTCGGGTGCTGTGCAGGACGGTGATGAGGAGTATACCGAGCCGAAATTGAATGTTCGTGCGGATGGAACGCACATCGCCGAAACGCAGACCAAGGCGGAGTTCCACGACCATTTCAATGTGCTGATCGTTGCCGAGAAGTACCAGACCGGCTTTGACGAGCCGCTGCTGCACACGATGATCGTGGACAAGAAGCTTAAGGGCGTCAAAGCGGTGCAGACGCTGTCCAGATTGAATCGCACCTGCACCGGCAAGGTGGACACTTTCGTTCTCGATTTTGCCAACAAGAAAGAGGACATTTTGGAGGCGTTTCAGCCGTTCTATCAAGAAACCTCGCTTTCGCAGGAGGTCAACACTGACCTGATCTATCAGACGCAGAAGGAGCTGCGGGGATTTGCGGTCTATAACGATGCAGATATTGAGGCTTTTGCCAAGGAGTATTTCAGCACAGGCCGGCAGGATGCCCGGGCGATGGGGCGAATGACCAGTGTGTTGAAGCCGGTGGCAGACCGTTATAATCAAAAAACGCCCAACGAGCGGTATCAGTTCCGCCGTCAGGTGCGCAATCTCATTAAGTGGTACGGCTATATTTCCCAGATCCTGCGGATGTTCGATAAGGAGCTGCATAAGGAATATGTATTCTGTTGTTATCTGATCAATTTGCTGCCTGCGGAAACCACGGATATGGTGGACCTTGAGGGTAAGTTGAAGCTGGAATACTACGAGCTGCAAAAGACCTTCGCCGGAAGTATTGAGTTGGAACAGGTGAAGGGCGTGTCCGAACCGGCCAAGCAAAAGGGTGCAATGGGACTGGACACAAAGTCGCCGCTGGATGAGATCATCGCCAAGATCAACGAAAAGTACAAGGGTGAATTCACCGAGGGAGACAAAGTGCTGCTGACGGCTCTGCGTAGCCGTCTGATGGCCGACAAGAAGCTGACCAAGATGGCGCAGACCTCAGATCCGCAGATTTTTGTGGAAAGCATTTTCCCTAAGGCCTTCGGTGCAGCGGCCCAGGACAGCTATCTGGAATCGCAGGATACCTATACCTCGCTTTTTGAGGATCAGCACAAGTACAATGCCATTATGAGCGCATTGGCCGATGTGGTGTATCGGGAGATGAGGAAAAGCTGATTGCTGAGTTAATTTTTTGCAGTTAAAAAGCAAAGTGCCTTGTTAAAATTCAAAGTTGTTTGTAGAGGGGGATGCAGTTGTGAACATATGTAAAATTGATGTTTCAAATTTTCGAGGGATCAAAAATGCGTCTATTTTAGTAAGCAAAAATGCAGTGTTTGTCGGCGATAACAACTCAGGAAAATCCACTCTATTTGAGTCTATTGATTTGGTTATGGGACCAGATCGCCTTTCACGAAGTCCTGTAATAGATGAACACGATTTTTATGCGGGAGAATATTTGGCAAACGATACTCCGGTCCAGATTAAAATAGAAGTTACAGTTATCGGATTAAGTGAAGACCAGAAAATATATTTTGGAAATCACATTGAGTGGTGGGATAGATGTAAATGAGCTCTTATAAGCGGGCCTCCTACGAGCAGTACGGATGTAGAGTCAGTCGAACCGGCCCTCAGGCTAGCCTTTCAAGGAAACTATAATTTAGAAGAGGATGACTTTGAAGGGCAAACGTACTTTGCTGAGACACTTCGCGAAGGAAGCACACCTGAATTATTTAGAAAAAAAGATAAACGAAATTGTGGATTTCTATACTTACGCACCCTTAGAACAGGAAGCCGCGCACTAAGCCTAGAGAGAGGGTCCTTGCTGGATATAATTCTCCAGATGAAAGAGGTCAAACCACAAATGTGGGAGGATGTTCTCAAGCAGCTTAAGGGCGTTTCAGTGGCAAACGAGTCTGAATTAGGCGTTTCAGACATATTGACATCGGTACAGGACTCGCTATCAAACATTGTTTCGTGCGAGGCGGCAGACAAGCCGCAAATAAAAGTTTCAAATTTGACTCGAGAACATCTGCGCAAAGTGCTTACGGTTTTTATGGGGTCTGGAGCGTATCGCGAAGATGGTACTGAATACTTGACGCCATATACGCATCAGGGGACGGGAACTGTTAATACGCTTGTACTTTCGCTCTTGTCAATCATTGCTGATATAAAAGAAAATGTAATTTTTGCAATGGAAGAGCCAGAAATTGCTTTACCTCCCCATATTCAGAAAAGGGTAATTTCAACTGTGATAGAAAAATCTACACAGGCTCTTTTCACATCCCATTCGCCATATGTGATTGAGGAATTCCCACCCGATCAAATATTGGTAATTTCTAAAACAAATGGGGATCTTACAGCAGCTCCAGCTGGAATGCCGCCTACGGTTAAAATGAAGGCATACCGAGAAGAAATGAGAAGGCGTTTTTGCGAATCGTTGCTGGCCCGGCGTGTGCTTATTGTTGAAGGAAGAACCGAGTATGATGTTTATTCAACAGCGGCGAAAAAACTTCAACGCCTGCATCCGGAAAGAAATTGTTCTTTCGATTTGCTGGGTATAGCTCTTGTACAGGCAAATACGGATACACAGGTGGCACCATTGGGTGAATACTATAAGAAGATGGGTAAAACAGTATACGCAATTTTTGACAAGCAAGATGATGATGTACGAAAGAAGATAGAAGTTGCAGTTGACTATATGTACGAGGCAACAGAGCACGGAATAGAAGATGTTGTATTAAAAGGAGTGAACCAAGATACGCTGTTAAAATATGGGCTGAAACTTGTCAAAGATAATGAGTGGCCATCTAATTTGAGTACTGAAGCACCACGGACGGGTATGGAATTTGAGAAACTCTATAAAATTATGAAGGCTTTTTTCAAACACAAAAAAGGAGATGGGTCGCTTGCTGAATTAATTGAATATTGTTCTGAAAGTGAAATGCCCAAATTCATAACTGAGACCATATTTGCAATAGAAAAATCGGTTTATTCGCTTCAGGCTGTTTCGGTTATGACCGAAGGTGAAGTATGATAGAGTTCAAAAAAGATGATTTGCGAAATGAGATACTAGCGTCGGATGGTAATTTGCTCATTATGGGTGGACCGGGATCCGGAAAAACAACTATTGCGCTATTTAAGGCGAAAGAGTTGACAGCCGACTCAAATACTATTCGCAAATCGCAAAAGATACTTTTCTTGAGTTTTGCGCGTGCAACTATATCAAGAGTAGAAGAACAAGCAGGCGAACTTATACCTCAAGAATTAAAAAACAGATTGAAATCAATACTTACCACGGTTTCATTTGGAATATAATTAAGCATCACGGATATTTGCTCAATTCACAGCCACTCCATCTGTTACCGCCTCACGAATCTGGACACCGTTTATCGGGGCTAAATGAGGTGGAACGGAAAAAGAAAATGCTCGAAATGTTCAACACGGAAGGAACGGTTCATTTTGATATATTCGCAAATATTTGCACACGGCTTCTGACCGAAAGTCACGCACTCAAGAAAATAATTTGTGCTATGTATCCTGTTATAATTCTTGACGAATTTCAAGATACCAGTGCCGATGAGTGGCAGTTGATTCAATTATTAGGAACCCAGTCGAAACTAATAGCATTGGCCGATCCGGAACAAAGAATTTACGACTTTAGAGGAGCTGATCCAAAAAGAATTACACAATTTATTGAATCTTTTAAACCGAAGATTTTCGATTTTGGGCAGCAGAACAATCGTAGCAATGGAAAAGACATTGCTGAATTTGGAAATGATTTATTGCAAGGCAAAAACGCAGGGAAACGATATAAAGATGTTTCAGTGTGCCGATACCCATTTCGAAAATTGCCATATACACATTTGGTGTTGAAATACAAGGTGTTAGAAGTCCAAAAAAGCTTATATGAGATGAAGAAAACCGATTGGTCCTTGGCCATACTGGTTCCAACAAATGCGCTTATGCTGGAAGTTTCAGACTCTTTTCAGCGAGAGCAGCAGTTGCAGAACGGCAAAAAATGCCCAGTTATTGAACACGAAGTAGCTGTTGATACTGCTGGCCCATACTTAGCCGCTTTAACAATCGCTAGCATTTTAGAGACCGGGTCACAAAAATGCTGTACTGAATCAGCGGTTCTTACTCCATTGATTGAGCATATACTGGGCCGAAAAGGAGCTGATAAACCACCTTCAAAGGCAGATGTATCTCTCGCGTCTGCACTGAGCCAGTATTCCTCAACAAAGAAGATTCAAGGAAAAAACCGTGAAAAGCTGATTGCTGATACACAGGATATTGTATCTTTGACAAATTCGGCACAATTTTCTGGAAATGTAATAAATGATTGGAAAATTGTATTGACTATCATTGGAAATGAGCAGTCAGAGGCATATCAAAACCTTCTTAAAGATGCAAAGCATTTGAGGCTCCTCCAACGCGGCTCACAACTCTACGCATCGTTAGATGAACTTTGGCGTGAAAACGCTTCTTATGTTGGTGCAACAGAAGCGGTTGCTAACGCCTTAACACAAGAGCATTTTTCAATGAGTACGAGGAAATGGAGCGGCATAAATATTATGACTATACATAAATCGAAAGGAAAAGAGTTTGATGCAGTGATTATATACGAGGGAAGATATCAGAATAGAATTATTTCAAAGCCAGAACGCAGAGAACAAGCCATCTTAAACTTGCGAGTCGCAGTAACGAGAGCCAAAGAGCATACTTATATTTTGACACCTGACGACGATCCGTGTTCTTTACTGTGATAACAGTTTTTGGCGAGAAATCTAGGGCATCGACCGTTAGGTCGGTGCCCTATTCCTATATGAGCCATCTATAAGTCAATAGTGATTACCAGCCGTCCTCTCATCATCGGGAGGGCGGCTTTTTGTGTCTTGATAGAAAAATTGAGAAATTTCTCGAAACACCCTGCCAAACGGCACCCCTTATTCAGAGTAAGTAGAGGGACCTTTTGAAAAGTTGAGAGAATTTTTCAAATTACTTTGCCAAAATCTCAAAAAATTTCCCAATTGGTTAGTAGGAGGGGCACTTAAAAAATTTTTCTAAAACCCATTTGTTATTTGCCCGAAAAGTTCCCAGTTGATTAGTAGTAGGGTTCGCAGAAAAATTCTCAAAAGTTTTTTCGTTCAAAACCGAAAAAATTTCCCAGTTGGTTAGTAGAGAGGCTTTCAAAGGAAATTTTCAAAATTCCTTCGTACAAATCGAAAAATTTTTCCCAGTTGATTAGTGAGGGGGTTAAAAAACAGCCCTTCTCGCTGGGTACCTATTGAGGGGACTGTCTCCCCGTGTACCTTGAAAATTGAATCGCCGCCTCCAAAGGATATGCTTCCGGCAAGTGACGCCACGACTTCCCGATAATTCAGGGCTCCCGCAAAATCGAAGATTTTGTGGGAAGAGGAGCAGCAGTGAAACGAATGAGCTTTCGCACGAGTGCGGAAGCAAATGATATGGAACTTGCTGCGACGAGAGCGCACCAAAGAAGCGATACGCCGTGGTGAGACTCCGGGGCAGGAACGATACAGATGAGCGGTAGCAAGCAAAAACCGTCGCAGAAATGCGGTTTCAGAACAGACAAAGGAGGTTCAAGCCTATGAAGAAAAATGAGCTCAGAGAGCTTTATCAGAGGATGTTTCCGGAATACCCGGACATTGTGACCGTTAAAGAGCTTCGGGAGATGCTGGGCATCAGCCGCAAGCTGGCCAACAAGCTGATTGACTATGGGTACATCCACACCGTGAAGATCGGCACGACGCTGAAGATCCCGAAAATCAGCGTCATCAACTATGTGATGGAGAAAGAGGTGAAGAAGGTTGGATGAAATCAAGCGCCTGACGCCCGCCCAAAGGGCACGCTGTAACTGGTTAATCCGGCGGCTGTGCGCCAACTATGATGGCGGCAACTGTCTGCCGTTGGACGATGGCGAAGGCTGTGTGTGCGTGCAGATGATTTCCTATTCGCTGCTGTGCAAGTACTTTCGGCGGGCGGTTCTGCCCACCGACAAGGCACTCTACGCCGACATTTACCGGCAGCGCACACGGCTCTGCGAACGGTGCGGAAAGCCCTTTGCACCCGGCAGCAACCGGCAGAAATACTGCCCGGAATGCGGGCGCTCCATCCGGCGCAAGCAGAAGGCGGACTCTGCCAGACGGCGGCGCAGCGTCGAACATTAAGCGTCTGGAAAGCCTTGATTTCTAAGGCTTTTTTCGGGTAAAGCGGGGGTGGGTGACCTTTTCCATCCGCCCCCGCCAAAATCCATTTCTAACATTCTACAAAGGAGAAATTTCTATGGGTAACAAACTGAAAACCGTGGACGCAGAGACCTTGCTGTCCACGTCGATGAGCAAAACAATGTTCATCGTGGACGGCCTCATTTCGCAGGGCGTCAATGTCATCAGCGGTGCCAGCAAAATCGGCAAAAGCTGGCTGATGCTGTGGCTGGGACGTTCGGGGTCCCCGAAAAGTCCTTTGGACTTTTTGGGGAGAGGAGGAGCAGCGGAGCGAGTGAGTTTTGCCGCTTGCGGCGAAACGAAGGATACGGAGCTTGTGACGACGAGGCGCAGGGAAACTCTATTTGGGGGCTGCCTACACTGCAATGCGATGTGCTCTATCTGAGCCTTGAGGACACCCAGCGGCGTATCAAAGACCGGCTCTACAATCTTACCGACAGTGCCCCGGACAACCTGTATTTTGCTGTGAGCTCCGGGCTGATCGGCGGCGGGCTGGAGGAGCAGATCACGGACTTTCTGGCCGAGCACCCCGCCACCAAGCTGGTCATCATCGACACGCTGCAAAAGGTGCGGGACTCCAATGGCAGCGCCGGAAAGGCAGGAATGTACGGCAACGATTACGATGACAGTTCCTCCATCAAGCGCATTGCCGACGGCTTCAACATCGCCATTTTGCTGGTGCATCACCTGCGAAAGCTGCAAGACAGCGACGATCCCTTTAACGATGTCAGCGGCTCCACCGGCATCATCGGCGCTGCGGGCACCAACTTCATCCTGCGCCGTAAGCGCAGTGGAAACGCTGCTACGCTGCTGGTCAGTGGGCGTGATGTGGAGTATCAGGAGCTGACCTTGCAATTCAATGACCTTGTCTGGGAACTGGTGGAGCGCAAGAACAGCGAAGACATTCACAAGGCGGAATTCACAAGGCGGAGCTGCCGAAATTTCTGTTTCGGGTGGTGGACTTTATGGAGTGCCGTACCGAATGGGTAGGCACGGCCACGGAGCTGCTGACCGAAATGAAGGAGCAGGAGGTCACGCCCAATATGGTCACAAAGTATCTCGGCCAGTTCGCCTATGAGGTGCTGGAGCCGCTGGGCATCGAGTATCGCACCAAGCGAACGGGAAAAAGCCGACTCATCAAATTTCTGCGCCGTGACGGCGATGACGCAAATGACACCGGGATCGCTATATAAGGAAATCCCCGTCACAACCGTCATTGCCGTCACAAACCGAAGAAAGGGGGTGAACAAATGCGCAGCAAAAACTACGGGATCAATGTCCGTGTGACCGAGCAGGAGAAGCAGAAGCTGCTGGAAAATGCCCGGTTCTGCTCTCTGACGCTGTCGGAATACTTGCGGCGGCTGGGGCTTGGGAAAGAGGTCAGAGCGGCCATCACGGAGCGGGATTACCACCTGTTTCGGATGCTGAACGGCCTGAAAGCGGAGCTTCCACAGCTTCAGAAAGAGGAAATTATTAGCAGGCTGGAAGCAATTTTGAATGAATTAAAGTAAGCGAGAATTATGCCTGCGCAGTCTAAGCGAGCAGACTGTTTTTACTCCTGTCGGAGCCAAACAGTGTATCCGCTTGCGATGCCTGCGTCATCTTAGCGAGCAGTGCGCTTTTACTCCCGGCAGGGCCGGAGCGTAAAAACACTCGTTAGGGCGTGCCCTAAAACCCCGAAAGAAAAAGCTATGAAAGTGAGGACAACACAATGAGAAAATCGGATTTTACTTTACCCACGCTGGACGACCTATTCTCCACGCAGGCGGAGCGGGACGATGCCAAACTGGAGCGGGTGCGGAACATTCCGCTGGCCGAGCTGCACCCGTTCAAGGGTCACCCCTTCAAGGTGCAGAACAACGAGGAGATGCAGCGGATGATCGAAAGCATCCGCAAGGTGGGAGCCATCACCCCGGTGCTGGCAAGGCCGCTGCCGGACGGCGGTTACGAGCTGATCTCCGGCCATCGTCGGCTGGCGGCGTGTCAGGTGCTGGGCGTCGAGACGATGCCCGTCATCGTCCGGGAGCTGTCCGACGATGAAGCGGTGATCGCAATGGTGGACGCTAACTTGCAGCGGGAGGTCATCCTGCCCAGCGAAAAGGCGTTTGCCTACAAAATGAAAAGGGATGCGCTGAATCACCAAGGTATGACTTCTCCCCAAGTTGGGGAGAAGTTGCTGACGGCAGAAAAAGTTGGTTTAGATGGTGGAGACAGCCGCAATCAGGTGTTGCGTTATATCCGCCTGACCTACCTGATCCCTGAATTGCTTTCGATGGTAGACGACGGTAAGATTGCCTTTAATCCGGCGGTGGAGCTTTCCTACTTAGACTCGTATCAGCAGCGGGCGGTGCTGGACGCGATGGCGCTGAACGACTGCACCCCGTCCCACGCCCAGAGCATCCGCCTGAAGAAACTGGCACAGGAGGGCGTGCTGGATGATCAGATGATCTATGCCGTGCTGGCGGAGACAAAGCCAAACCAGCAGGAGCAACTGAAATTCAAGCGGGAGGAGCTGCGGAAATATTTCCCCTCCGGCTATACCGAGGAGCAGATGCGCCGGGACATTATCAAGGGCCTGGAACTGCTGAAGCGGCAGAGAGAACGGAACCGGGACGCCCGCTGATTCGTACCGATACGGCTGCAATCAAACAATTCGCAGAATAGAGAGATCCCCAAACCGATGGTATACTGATACTGTCGGTTTGGAGTTCTGTTCTGCAAATAGAAAGAGACAGGAGGAAAACAAAATGGTAGCAGGACATTTGACTTTGAAAAACGGCAAGTATTATGCCGTGCTGAACTACAAAAACGCCGGAGGGCAGCGAAAAACGAAATGGATCTCGCTGGGACTTTCCGAAAAGGGAAATAAGCGCAAGGCCGAGGCGGAACTGGCGAGGCTTCGGGCGGAGTTTGAGCCGCCTAAAGAGGTAGGCGACCTGAGCTGCGATATGCTGTTTGCCGATTATCTACTGGAATGGCTGGAGATCGCCAAGGGAAGGCTGGCCCACGCAACCTACGGTGCCTATCAAGGACTGCTGAAAAGCACCATCGTCCCTTATTTTCGCAAGAAGAAATTGACACTGCGGGAACTGGAAGCCCGACATTTGCAGATGTTTTATTCTGAAATGCTCAGACGGGTCACGCCCAATACCGTTATCCATTATCACGCCGTCATTCACTCGGCACTGAAATATGCAGTCAAGACCGATATGCTGATCCAGAATGTGGCGGACAAGGTGGACCGGCCCAGAAAGAACAGCTTTCAGCCGGTCTTTCTCTCGGCGGACGAGATGCAGAAGATGTTTGAAGCCCTTCGGGGAACCAAGCTGGAGCTGCCGGTGCTGGTGGCTGCCTTTTACGGACTTCGCCGTGGCGAGGTGGTGGGCTTGAAATGGGATGCCATCGACTTTGAGCAGGGCACCATTTCCGTAAAGCGCACCGTGACCTCAACGATCATCGACGGCAAGTATCAGGAGTTCGAGCAGCAATCCGCCAAGACCAAGTCCAGTCTGCGCACCCTGCCGCTCATCGGCAGCTTCCGGGAATACTTTATGCAGGTGAAAGAGGCACAGGAGCTGAACAAGCAGGTCTGCGGCAACTGCTACAACTATGAATACGACGGCTTTGTATTCGTGGACGAGCTGGGGGAGCGGATGCGGGTGGAGTACCTGACCAACGCATTTCCGAAATTTCTGGAGAGCCACGGCCTGCGCCGGATGCGCTTTCACGATCTGCGTCACAGCTGTGCCAGCTTGCTGCTGGCCAATGGCGTTCCCCTCAAGCACATTCAGGAGTGGCTGGGACATAGCGACTTTACCACCACGGCGAATATCTACACCCACTTGGATTACAAATCCAAGATCACCTCGGCACAGGCGATGGAGACAGGGCTTGCCCTGCCGGAGGGCGGCGACTTCAGCAGCCGCTGGGGGTCGATCGGTGCCGGGGAGAACTTCTGATTTTCTCCCCTGAAAACCGAAGATCGTGCAGGCTTATCCTTTGGGCAAAAATAAAAAAGCCTGTAATCGGCGTGATTACAGGCTTTTTGTGGCGGAGAGTTAGGGATTCGAACCCTAGAGACCTTTCGGTCTACAGCATTTCGAGTGCTGCACCTTCGACCACTCGGACAACTCTCCGTGTCTATTTTCGTCCGGTTTTCTTTCCAGAAATTTGCTCAAAAATTCGTTGGAGAGAAAACAGGAGAGACGGCAAAAAATATTCGATTTTGAGATTTTCTGTGTTGAGGAATATCAAGGAGAATCAGGGGGACGAAATTCCCAGCTTCCGCCGAAATTTCGAGTCAGTCCCGTTATGACCACTTCGATACGTCTCCGTATTTAGGCGAATCATTTCGCATAACAATATTATTATAGCGCAAATCCGCCGAACATGCAACCTGAATTGATCGGTTAGCCGCATTATATATTGTCAGTTGTTATAATCCTGCTCCTGCTGTATGATAAGTTGTTATCAAAATGCTTGTCGATTCATTTTTTGTCGGAAAGGTTCGAATCGAGCCTCTCCGACAAAAATAACGAATCAAAGCGTTTCCGAAAGTTGTGCAATAATATCTCTGTTTGCTCTTAATCTTTCGTTCTGCGGTTCTTTTTCAACGGCTTTCTCGGCCATTATCAGTGCTTCTTTTTTTCTGCCCGTATAAAAATACCCCAGAGAAGCATAATCATACGGAGCGGCACCCCATGCTGCGGGTTCCGTTATGTATGTTTTCGGGCGGGTTTCAATTGCAAGTGCTTTAAGTGCAAAATACAGCGTACCTTCAAAATCCTGCCGTGCATATGCATTGCCCGCGAGTTCGATCCACGGTTCACGTAGGTACGGTGCTTCCGCCGCTGCGCGATAGAGCCAGCTTTCCGCTTCCGCAATATCATTCAGTGCCGTGCAGGCACGTGCAATAAAGCGCATCGATGCGCTCCGCTCATCCCGCCAGACAGCGGATTTCATTTCAAGGTGCCTCTTTAAGGTCGCAATACAATCGTTCCATCTGCCGTAAAACATGTATTCTCTGCCGAGATAATGCATGTTCCTGTCATTCTCCGGATTTTCCCGCACACTCATTTCCAGCAGAGGCAGGTATTGTGCGCGTGATTTTGATGCATCGGCAAGATGATCAAGCTGAATGCCTTCTGCAATGATATGTCTGAAACTGCCTTCTCCCTCATATTCAAGAACCTCATGTACAGGGTTTACCCATTTGAAACCATGCCGCGCATGTATCTTGTCAATATAGAACACTGTACCTTCGCTTCCGTCCTCGTTGAAATTCCACGTATAACGATAGCGCAGCATATCCGCGCCGTTTGACCACGCTTTTTCCGCCGCTGCACGCCATCCGGGATGCAGAACCTCATCAATATCTGTACAAACACAGATATCGGCATCCTCCGGCACAAGTTCAAGCGACCTGTTCCGCGCCGCATCGAACCGCCATGGGGTTATTATTTCACTCCGAACGTTTACCCCGTGCGCCTGAAGTATTTTTACAGTATCATCGCTTGACCCTGTGTCAAGAACATATACAGCATCCGCTTCGCCCATCGACTCAGCCCAGCGCGCGGCAAATTTCGCTTCATCCTTTGCAATTGCATAAACACACACTTTATAACCTTCCATATCGCTCCCCCTGTTTTCACGATTCTGTTTTGCAGAAAGCCTGCTCCGCCCGCACGCGGCAGGCGGAGTTTACCTGCACCGTCTCTTTTTCGAAGGCACATTTCCGGCTCGTTTACCGCCGCATTATCTATGCTTTAACCACCGTGATCCCGCCTGCATAGTCGCCGTTGGGAGTTGCAGCCGCATGCAGCGCTATGGTTCTTCCGCTTCTGTTTCGAAGCACAAGCTCCGTTCCTGCGGGAATCCGCCCATAGGCCGAGCCTGAAACGGACACAGGATTTCCGCCGGCTGCGGTCGTGTTTGCCGAAGAATAACCATACACATCCCCGGTAAGCGATTCAAGTGCAATCACAATATCACCCGAAGCTCCGGAGCCCTGCTCTTCCGCCGCATTTACGTTCCATACAATATGATACAGTTTTTCATCATTGGAACGCACCGCATTATTTGCCGCATCCGCACTGAGTTCTTCACCGCTGCTGCGAAGGTTTGTCAACGGCAGCACTCCCCCATTCGGTACAGTCGTTCCTTCTCCTGTCGGTTGAACTGCAGACATCAACGCTGCCGACCGGGCAGGTTCGGCAGCAGGGCCTGTCGGGCCTGTCGGACCTGTCGGGCCTGTCGGACCTGTCGGGCCTGTCGGACCTGTTGCTCCCGTTGCACCTGTTTCTCCCGCTGCTCCTGCTGCGCCTGTCGGGCCTGTTGCTCCGGTCGGACCCGTTGCTCCTGCTGCGCCTGTTTCTCCCGTTGCTCCTGCTGCGCCTGCTTCTCCCGTTGCACCTGTCGGACCTGTTGCCCCTGTTGCTCCGGTCGGGCCTG
>OMDC01000372.1_pt1 | contig 21375 bp, 14 predicted proteins | sample 1674201 | NCBI WGS metagenome assembly OMDC01 (sample SAMEA103958152, study PRJEB25191) | human gut metagenome | biome: human-associated habitat [ENVO:00009003]; feature: intestine environment [ENVO:2100002]; material: feces | place: Germany | collected 2013/2015 | reverse complement strand
AATTCATCCAAAAAAAATGACAGAGGACAAATAATTATTGCAAAATGTGCGTTTGAGGTATAGAATATTATTATACTTTGTACAGCGGTGCGTCATTTTAGCACATTATTTTTATGAGGAGAGGGTTTTTATGGGACTTTTTAACAGGATTATTGATAAGATGGTCAGCGACAAAGTTCCATTTAAAAAGAGAAAAAGGCTGATTGTTTTTGTTGCAATCATAACCCTTCTTTCAATGACAACAGCAACGGTTGCGTGGTTCACGGTAAATACATTTGCAGGTGTGGACAAGCTTGACCTCAATATCAGCCTTGCCGCACAACTTAAAGTAAGTATGGAAAACCACGGAAAAGACCTTGAAAAATACGGCAAGGTAATCACAAATGAAATGATTGACGATTACCTTAAAAAGCACGGTTCAAGCCTTGAAGATACGGTGCTTGACCCTGTTACAACAAGAGAGGGTACAGAGTTCACCAATCAGCGTGGCACAGTCAGAGAGCCTAACAAGCACAGCTACCTTGAGTTTGAATGCTACTTCATCGCAACCGAGGAAATGTGGGTTCACCTCACAACCGAAAGCACAAAAGCAGGCGCTGATGACGGTACAAAGGTATCGACAGAATCAACCGGTGCAAAGGCTGATGTAGTAAATTGTGCGAGAGTTGATTTCACAGCCGAGGGAACAGGCAACGGCACAACAATTTATGAGCCGAACAGAAGTACTCCCGTAAACGGACAGACAACTTTTGATTTGCCGTCAGGTTCAATGGTATACTCAAACAACACAAGACTTTTCCATCTTAATCAGCTCGAACCTGTTAAGGTAACAGTTCGCCTTTGGATTGAGGGTAACGACCCCGAGTGTGATGACGATGTTCAGGATGCACAGCTTTCTGTACAGCTTGGCTTTGTCGGATGCGATAAGGACAATAAACCAATATCATAATTAAACAAGATCCCGTAGGGGCGGTCATCGGCCGCCCGCCCTGGAGGAACTGTCATTCAACGCAGATTTCAGACAGGAGAAAAATTATGGGTTAATGAAATACGCACAATCCGACAGTTAAACGATACAACTTTGAGGGGAGAGAAAAACTTGTTCGGAAAAAAGAAACCAAAAATTGAACAACCGATTACTCCCGAGGAGTTAAGTCGCTTAAATGATAAGAAAATGGCAGATGCCGAGATTGAACATTTTCATGTAAAAAATGATTCAATCGAGATTGTAAAATACAAAAAGCGCAGACGGCTTTTGAGTATTATCCTTTCGGTCTGCATAATCATTCTTCTTATTCTGTTCATTGTTTCAACGCTTGTAACGCAATGGGGCGACTTGATTATCAGCATTGATTCTCCTGCCGTAAAAAAAGGTATCGTGCTTAGCGAAGACGCTGACTTCAAAACTCAGTGTGCTTCACTTACTGCGAAGCAGGTTAAGGATGTTACAAACATTACATATGCATGGCTTCCTGTTGACCTTGACACAAGCAAGGACGGTGCGCACAACGGCAAAAACTATGTTGCTTATACATTCTATTGTAAAAATAACGGAGAGGTCGAGCTTGACTATGATGCAGTGCTTGAAATCACAGGTGCGGCTAAGTCGGCAGATGAAGCAACCCGAGTTATGATTTACAAAAACGGCAAGAGCTCAATTTACGGCAAAGGTCAGTACAAAGACAGAAGCAAAGCCGAAACCGATTGTACAAAGTTTGTAAGCGATAAGGAAGTTTATAAAACATCAACCGAAAAATTCAAGGTTGGCGATATTGACAAATACACAATCGTAATCTGGATTGAGGGTAACGACCCCGAATGTATCGACGATATCCGAAACGGTCATGTAAGAATGAGAATGCTGTTCTCGGTTCGTGACGATGAAGAATCCACAGCAAAGTAGCGGCGGTCAGTGACCGCCAATCGTCACAAGTGTAAACTTGGGACGACGAGAAACAACGGCTATGGTTTATAAAAAATGTTTTTTACGCAAACGAAACAGGCTTGAAAATTTTAATTATTCACAAGGCGGTGCATATTTCATAACGGTATGCGCAAAAGACCATAGGTGCTTGTTTGGCAGAGTAGATAGCGAATGTCTTGCATTTGATAATGACAAATTAGGGGTATTACTCAATGATGTCGGAAGGATCGTTGATAAAACGATTCACAGCATTGAGTCAGCTTATAAAGGTTTGGTTGAATTAGATAAATATGTTGTAATGCCAAATCATATACATTTTGTTTTGTTTTTGTCAGCGTCTGGTGTGGAAGATTCGATTTCTCCGTCAATATCGCAAATCGTAAGGCATTTAAAATCCATTGTCACCAAACAAGTCGGTTATTCGGTGTGGCAAAAATCGTATTATGACCACATCATACGGAATGAAAAAGATTATAAAGAAATTTGTAAATACATAGACAACAACCCACAAAAATGGGCATTGGACAAATATTTTTGTGAGTGGTGATTGTAGCGGCGGTCAGTGACCGCCAATCGTCACAAGTGTAAACTTGGGACGAAACGAAAATGTTAATACTTGGTCGTTTCCGTCGGAAACGAATGGCGATCACTGATCGCCGCTACGGTATGACGAAATTATAAACTTGGTATTATGTGCCTCGGCACTGATATAGCAAAAAATCCCTATGGTGTTTTAGGGACAAAAATTAATTTTATTTAGGAGGAATTACTCTATGAAAACAACGTCAAGAAAGAGATTATTAATCTCTTCCGTAGCAATGCTCCTCGTGGCAATGCTCGCACTCGGAACTGCAACATTTGCATGGTTCACAACTGACACAACAACTCAGGCAAAAGGTATCTCTGTTCAGACATCTAAGAAGTCATTGCTCTTAGTATCAAGCAGAACTTCTCCTTGGACAGACAACCTCAACTATAACTTTGGTACAGATGAAGCTCCAAATCTTCTCCAGCCGGCATCATCATATGACGGTGAAAACTGGTACAAAGCTCAGGCTGATAATGGTTTGTCAGGTGCTGCTAAAAACGGTGAGAAAATTACTGGTGTTGGTACAACTGCTGCTGAAGACAATGTATTCTGCAATATGCTCAATGTTAAGAACACAGGTGCTGAGCCTGCTAAGGGTGTTAAGATTACAGCAACAATTAATGAATCAGCTGTTACAAAAGGTAAAAACTACCTCCGTGTAGCTCTTGTTCCTTCTGATTGTACAGCAGACGACGCTCGTAAAAATGCAACGGTTGTAAGTGCTGATGATTTTAGAAAGAACATTTACGGTGCTGCTGCTGATGACGCTGCTAATCCTGTTGAATATGTTGGTGAAGGCGTAAAAGACACACAAGGTGCAATCAAAGCAGCTGATTTAGCTGTTTCAACAAAGAGTAACTCAATCTCTGTTAATGCTGGTACTCTTAATCAGAATGATGCTAAGTACTATATGCTTATCGTATGGTTTGAAGGCCAGGATGAGGATTGCCAGGATGCAAATGCTGGTAACGCGATGCCAAACATCAAGTTCACAATTACAGCTGATAATAAGTAATTTATAAATTAACAGTTAGTAAAACATAATATTAAGCAAATTATTTGATCGGAGTCCCCTTGCATGAAAAAAGTGTTAAAAAAGATAATCAATGTTATTATAGATATTGTTGTTATACTGGTTTTGGTAGTATCAGTACTTATTGTTACATTATCATTAACATCTAAATCATCAGGGGTCCCCAATATTTTCGGCATTGCACCCCTCAGCGTTCAGACTGATTCAATGGAGGACACAATTAACGTTGGTGATTTAATTTTCAGTGATGTTACAAATGACCCTTCATATGAATATCAGAAAGGTGACATTGTTACATTCCCAATCACAGTCAACGGTGAGTCCGTTCTTAACACCCACCGAATTGTTGAGGTTGTTAAGGATGACAACATTACCTACTACAGAACACAGGGTGACAATAAGAAAACCAACCCCGAGCCCGATAAGGATCTTCAAACCTCTTCGACTATTGTTGCCAAGTACACAGGTACGAAGATTGGCGGCGTGGGTAACTTTTTAAGCTTTATCAGAACTCAGCTTGGATTTTTCCTCTGCGTTCTGCTTCCGATGATTATTTTCTTTGTTTATGAAGCGGTTCGTGTTGTTCTCAACCTCCTTGCCTACAATAAGGAAAAAACTCTCGAAGAGGCAAAGCTTGCGGTTGATTCCGCAGAGCTTACCGAAGAACAGAAAAAGAGAGCTATTGAGGAATATCTTGCCTCCGTCGGAGAAAATCAGGACAAGGCGGAAAATGAGCCCGAGGTACAAACACCTGCTGACGGCAATAATTCCGCTGATAATTCCGATTAAGTTATGACAAATTTGTCCCTAACGCATTCATAGCGTTTATCGTAACGGTATATTTCTTTCTCAGTCTCAAAGCTGAGAAAGAAATACAGTTACATACTGTAGGGGCGGTCATTGGCCGCCCGCCTTGAAGAAGCTGTCCTTTATGACAGATTTCAGATAGGAATTTAGAAATGTGTTCTTACACAAAAGATGAGAGTAGATTTTTTTAAGGAGACGAAGTACCGTGGATACAGTATTTAAATTTCTTTTTGAATTTCTCGGTCAGTTTTTTGGCTCATTATGGTCAATAATCACCGGGTTATTTGGCGGAGTAGGCAATGCCTTTGATTTTTCCGCTTATGTAAACATTATTAATGCCTATACCACGGAGCTTGGCGGCCTCGCATGGGTAATTGCGATTATTGCCATTGTGCTTCTGGTAGCTGTGCTTGCACTTTGCGTATGGCTTATTGTCGTCGCTGTAAAAAAGTTTATTCGTTCGCACAGAAGAAGAAAAGATACAGATTCTCTTGTTAAAGAGGTTCAGGCACTCAACAAAGAGGTTATGAGACTTAACCTTGAAAAGGATAAGATTCTCTCTATGAAGGTTTCACAGATTGGTCTTAACCCCAACGAGATTTCAGAGCTTACAGGCGAAGAAATCGAGTCGCTCAACAACGGCGAAGAACAGGACACAGGCGAAAGCCGTTTCTACAAACTTACGGAAATCGACCACCTTTGGGCAGATTATGTTCCTCCGGTTTATGACAACGATATCACACTTCCCGAGTTCTGTGAGCGTTTCAGACTCTTTGCTTGTTCACAGCTTGGTCTTTACTACGATATAAAGCTTATCAGACTTTTTGTTGCTGCGTTTGCATCTACCAGACTTATTATCCTTCAGGGTATTTCAGGTACAGGTAAAACTTCACTTGCTTACGCTTTTGGTAAGTTTGTAAACAATCCTTCAATCGTTGCTTCCGTTCAGCCGTCATGGCGCGACAGAACAGAGCTTTTCGGTTACTTCAACGAATTTACAAAGAAGTTCAACGAAACCGAGCTTCTCCGTGCAATGTATGAGGCATCGTATAACGAAAACATCTATGCGGTAATCCTCGATGAAATGAACATCGCTCGAGTTGAGTATTACTTTGCCGAGATGCTTTCAATTCTTGAAATGCCGTCAAGAGATGAGTGGGTTGTTGATATCATCCCGAACTCTTGGCCGTCTGACCCGAAGCATATCGTGAACGGTCAGCTCAAAATTCCGCCGAATATGTGGTACATCGGTACTGCGAATAACGATGACTCGACATTTGCTATCACAGATAAGGTTTATGACCGTGCTATGCCGATTAACATCGACACAAAGGGTGTTCCTTTTGACGCACCTCTCACAGACTCTGTATACATTTCATACAAACATTTTGAGTACATCCTCAATGCCGCTAAGGTTCAATTTGTTGTTTCGGAAGAGAACCTCAAAAAGATTGCCCTTCTGGATGATTATGTTATTGAGCATTTCCGCATAGCTTTTGGTAACCGTATTGTAAAACAGCTTCGTGACTTTGTTCCTGCTTATGTCGGAACAGGCGGTACAGAGCTTGACGGTCTTGACTATGTTCTTGCCCGCAAGGTATTTAGAAAATTTGAGTCACTCAATCTTTCATACATTCGTGATGAAATAGATGGCCTTTGTGCGTATATTGACGAGCTTTTCGGCGAAGAAAATATGACTGAGAGCAAGGATTATCTCCGTATGCTCAAGAAGCTTGTATAATTTTAGCAATTCAGGGCGAACTCTGTTCGCCCTTTGCTTGGTGAAAGGACTTTGTTCCTTTAGCGGTAAAACTATCTGATTGGAGAAAAATCAATGGCTGATTTTGGTAAATATTTCAGAGCATATATGTATATGCAGGACATTCTGAAAAATGATTTTACTTACAATTACATAACAGAAGGCCTTAAGGACGGCGATAAGGGCGAGGATAAGCTCGACGGTAAGACCAACGAAAAGGTAATTGATATGGAATGGGTTGTTGCCATTGAGGAAACACTTCCGTACATTCAGAAAGCAATAGACGAACAGCGCCGTTTTATTAAGCAGGTTGACAATGTTGTTAGAGTTGAGCTTGCAAAAAAGATTGGCCCCGAGTCTGTTAAGCACCTTTCGCAGCACACTAACTTTATCGCCAAGGTTGAGGGTGATATGGTAACGCCTAACAAAATCCTCACAATTGAGCGCGAAGAAAGCTTTGCTATTTATGAAAACCGTGTGCTTATGACACTGATTCGCAAAGCGCTTCATTTTGTTGATGATAAATATTCAAAGATGAAAGATGTGCCGAACGACAGCTATAATAAAATTTCTATGGTTCGTCACATTGATTTTAATGAGAAAAAAGTAGATTTTAATCTTAACTATATAAATGAATCTCACGAAACTCTTGCAGATGACCTTGATGTTCTTGATGTTTCTCAGCTTTCGGACTTTGACAGAATCAGAAGAATCAGAACAACCCTCAATGAGTTTTTAAACACTCAGTTGATTAAGGAAATCTCAAAAGAGCCTGAGGTTCGTCCGCCGCTCATGCAGACCAACCTTCTCAAAAAGAACCCCAACTTTAAAAGAGTGGTTGAGCTGTGGAACTTTCTCGACAGTTACAAGCGTAAAGGCTTTGAGGTTGTAAGCGAGGAATACAACGGCAAAATGACAGATACTGTTCAGCAGGATGTTTACTTTGCGATGGGATTCCAGCATTTTATGATGTCTATTGCTACAAACCCAGCACTTCGTTCAATCCTTAAGGAACAGTACGACGCTGAAAATGCACGAATTGCCGAGGAAGAATCAAAGCCGCAGAAGACCCGCGAGGCGGTTATGAAGGCACAGCTTGATGCTGTTCGTAAAGAGGAGATGGAAATCCGCCTTCGTGAAATCCGTGAACGCGAAAAGAAAATTCTTGACCTCACGAATGAAATCAAGAATTTAAAGGTTATAATTGATCAGAAAGAACAGCAGATTCTCACTCTTAGGGGCAGGGTTTCTGCTCTTGAAGACCAACTTGAAGAGGTTAAGAAAGAGCTCCAGCAGACAAAACTCAAGTTGATGGAGGCAGAAAAGAGAATTGCCGAGCTTGAGGAAGAAAATCAGCAGTTAAAAGATACTATTGAAGAGTTGAATAAAACGATTGATGAACTCAATCAGACTATTGACACACTCAATAAAAAAATAGTAGAATTAAACAGCAAGATACTTGTTCTTGTGCAGGAGAATGCTCGTTTGCAGACAAAGGTGAAAGAGCAGGAAGCTGTTATCTCCGAGCAGAAGGCTCATATTGCAGAGCTTGAAACTCAGGTTGCTGAACAGCTTGCAAAGATTACGGCTCTTACGGAAAACCTTGAAAAATGTCATGCGCAGATTGAAGAGGACGCTCGTAAGATTACTGATTTGACTGACAAAAATGAGAAGCTCACTGATACTCTCCAAACCGAACGCATTCAGCATAAGGAAACAGTCAACAAAATGAATGCCGATTTTGCTGAAGAAAAACAGCAGATGAATGATGCTCATTCGGCAGAGGTTGAATCGCTTAACCATAAATTCAACGATGCAGAGGTTGAACATAACACTTATGTAGCAAAGCTGAATGCGGATTTTGCGGCAAAGGCAAATGAAACAGAGCAAAAGCATCTTAAAGAGCTTGCAGATAAAGAAGAAACTCACAAGAATGAACTTGCTGAAATTAAGGAAGCCAACCTTAAATCATCAGCCGCAAGCAATGCCGCTCACGCTTCTGAGCTTAAAAAGGCTTATAAGTCGGTTGACAAAAAGGTTGAGCTTGCAGAAAAAGCTTGTGAAAAGCGTATGAAAGCCAAGGTTGCCGAGGTTAAAAAAGAGGCTCAGGCTGAAATTCGCAAAGCCGAAAAGAAAGCAAGCGAAAAAATCAGCCTTGCTAAGGATGAAATTAAATCTGTCAAGGATACAGGCGATTTGTTCGTTCGTGACTACGGCTTCGGCAGTGTTGCAGTTGTTTCAAAATATGCCGAAGAGCTTGCAAAATTCGGCAAGCTTTCAATCGCAGACGAGCTTATAAACGCACAGAAAAGCGTAAGATCTCTTTGCATATGCAGAAGTAAAAAGGGTGTTGTGCTTGCAGGCTTTTCACAGAGCAGCGCAAGCGTATATAATGTTTATAAAAAGCAGGCAGATCTTACTGTTGCATTTAACGATTTGTGTTCAATGCTGAAAGGTATGAGCAATCTGCCGATTGTAATTACATTCTCCGGTGTTGACAGACCGTTTGTGATGAATTTTGAAAACATTGTAAGAGATGCAACCAAAAGAAAAACAACTGTTTTCCATAACAAAACTCTGAAAGCAAACGGATTTGTTTCAGTTTATTTTGGTAAAGAATAAGGGGCAAAAATGAAAAACTCTACTGCGCCCAACAGAAAAACGGGCAGAATGATTGCTAAAAATTTAATAGTTCTGTTCACTGTTGCACTTGCCGGCTTTTGCGGCATTCAGGCGTGGTTTACGGATAAGAGTTCAGCCGAAGCCGACGGTATAAATGTTGAGTGTCAGGCACCTGACGGTATTAAAATTGCTGTTGTTAAGCATAACGATCCGGCTCCTAAAGACACAGAATATAAAGTGGGTAATATTAAGCTTGATAAAACTAATTGCAAATTTCTTGAGAATCTTCAGTTGACCGAAATAACCAGTGACGGCACAGATTTTTATAAACCGGCTTTGATTCAAACAGGCGGTCAAGCTCAAGTTGATACAAAAGCAGATTGGAGTCCAGCTGCTGCAAATCAGCATTATTTGTCATTTGACCTTTACATTCGTTCAAAATCGCAGTATAATATAGCGATAGGCAAAAAATCAACAATAAAACCGGATGCTCCTCAACTCACAAGTCAAGACGGTACGGGCATTAAAAATAAAAGCAAGTACGGTAATTTTTCAAGAGATTCCGTAGTTGGTGCTGTAAGATTCTCGGTTGTTGACTATAAATCCGCTTCTCCTTCAAAAAAGCTCCTGTGGTTGCCGGCTCCGAACATCTTGTTGGAGCAGACGACTGACGCGTACACTTTGTCAGACGATAAAGAAAACGGAGATTCGTACAGTCATGTATACTATAATACAAAAAAGGAAAAGATAACAGTCAGTAGTACTGATGTTGATAGTGCGTTTGTTGTGAATAATAAAGGTTTTGCTGACGGAAAATTTACCTATGAGCTTGGTAAAAACAAAAGCATTGCAGAACTTAAAAAGTCTTCAGATGCCGATACCGATCCATACTACGGCGACTACGGCGCTATGGTAACCTGTAATATGTGGATTGAGGGCGAAGACGCAGAGGCAAGACTTGCCCTTGTAAACGGAAAATTTAAGGTTAATCTTGTATTGACAAAAGAAAGTTGATTTTATTTAAAGTAGGAAAGGGGAATTTTTGATGAAGTTGAAAGATGAGTTTTGTAACTTTCTCAACGGTTTAGTTGACTCAAGACTGAATAACACAAAAAAGGTCACGACTTCATATGTTGCTCTTTTTCTTGTTTTAAGTATTTTCGCAGTATCTACCTTTTCATGGTTCACAATAAGAGATACGGCAACTATTGATTCAGATCCCTTTTCTCTTGAATCTGCTGCCGGAATGAGAGTTAATAAGGGTGAAGAAATAAGAAATACAATCACCGTAAAACAGGCAAAGCTGAAAGAAGCATCAAGTGTTGACGGTCGTAATATGTTTTTCCCTGTAGATCGCGGATACGGCGATAAAGGACAAAGCGTTGACACAAGCGAAATGAAATTTCGTGAAGGCACAGTAGGAGATAAAAATGACGGATACATATACAGCGATTTTACCCTTACCGGTCAAACAGGCGGTCAGGTTGAAGTATATGTAAAAAGTTACAAAGTTGAGGTAACAAATAAAAATGGTGAAAAAGAAGTTTATGACGGTGCAACACATATTACTGTTGACGGCAACAAAAAGCCATCGACATATCTGGCATATCAGAATCCTTGCCCAATAAGGATTGCATTCATCAGAAACAGTGCTGAGGCTTCGACCGTTATTGATCCCACTGCAATTATTGACAGCTATGCTGACGAATGTCAGGCAGTAAGTTCTGTTAATTCGCTCGGCTCGGCAACAACCACTAAAGCAAAGGGCAGGTCATTTTCCGACTACTATTTCGGTACAGGTGCTCCTCTTTTTACTCTCGACGGTCTTAAATCCCAAAACATAACCATGGTTGCATGGCTTGAGGCAACCGGAGAGAACTGTGACGCTTACGTGGATCAAAATGTGTCAATTACAGTTGAGCTTGAAAGTAACTGGAAAGATATGGAATATGTTACTTTCGTTGACAAAACAAAAGGTGATGCTGACAATGACGAAAATACGGAACTCATGTGGGTTGGCAATGCCGGATGTTTCCTTGTTATGACCTATTATGACGAAAACTTTCAAAATCCAAAGTCAGTAGTAATGAGTGCGTCAAAGACTAAGGTTAATGCTGAGGGAAAACCACAACCTATTGAATGGATAGCTTATCTGCCAAAGGATAAAATAACAAACATATCTTTTATGCGATATAGTAAAGTAAAAGAGAAAATTAAGCTTGACGGAACTAATGAGGTTGAGGTAGGCAGAATATATAATGTATGGCATACAACAGCTGAAGTAAATGATTGGATTAAAGCAAATAATAGTGGCAAAGGTGAAAAAGCGTTTAATTGGTCACATCAAATAAATAAAGAACACGGTCTTCAGACATACCGCACAGATGACGGAACTGCAACCGGAAATAAAGAAAATACCTATTATGCCGTACACGGTAACGGTTACGGCGATACCCCTACTGTTGCTGAAAATGTTGCCCCCTGTATCGGATATTGGGGTACAAAGTATCCCAACAGTTCAGGTGGCAGTGTTGAACCGACTACAACCGAACAACAGCCGACAACCGGAGATGCATATGCAGAGGCGGATATCGTAATTGATAACAAATTATGGTTTAATGATTATAATTGGTATAACGGCGGCGGAGGTCTGAGAAATCTGCTTAGTCAGAATGTTTTTGTACTAAAAGCCGTATTTAGCGATACACACGGTAATGAAACCGCTTATGCAATGAAACCGGAGAGCAGCGGGGATAAGTGTAAACTAAATAGGACAAGTGTTAAAGCCGGTTCGAAGCTTGTAAGATTTGATTTGTATATTTCTGATACAGATACAAAAAAATGCGGATATGATGTGCCTGATAACATTCAGCATACATTTGTAGTGCGTGAAGGTGGCAGTTCTTATAACATATCCTATGAATTGGTAAATGAAGGATCTGGCAAAATCATAAAAGCAGGCAATTGGAAAAATTAATTGATTAACACATTAAGGAGGTGTCACGATGAGAGAAAGACTTGCTCTTTTAAGGGAGTATTTGAAAAACAGACTTGCATTTTGCAAGAATAAAAAAACAAGAAAAGGTTTTATACTCACTATGGTGGCACTTGTTGAAGTACTTGCCATATCGGTTGTGTCCGTTTCGGCTTGGGTTGAAACTATTTCAACAATCACAATTAAAGCTGAGGGCGCAAAAATTGACAACTATGTTTATACTAATGCCGATATTGGCAGTGGTAATGGTTATTCAGGCAAAACCATTGACTTGACTAAATATTTCCGTGCTGCGGGTGGAGTGCATCTTGCTTCGGCTTCAAGTGCTGACGGTGAAAATATATTTTTCCCGATAAAGAAATCGGATGTTTCTGATTTTGGTGCTAATTCTTACAGATGTGCGGATGTAAACGATAAGAATGTTAATTATATTGACTTTTCATTTAATGTAAAGGTTGATAAAACCTTTAACGCGAATCATGCAGAGTTTTACCTTGATCAAGTACCTAAGATAACTATAGGTGGTGCAGATGTTTCAGGAAACCTTGTAAGAATGGCAATTACAGATACCGATACTCAAAATACGGTTGTATGCGGTTCTGAGGCAAGTAATAAAAATGTTGTCAGTAAAGCAGAGGGCAATCAAACTCCTGAGACTGTTCGTGCTTTTAGCGATTTTTTTGTTAATTCTGAATCTGAACCAACCGAGTTGTTTAGGGTTGATAAAGGAAGCAGTAAAACAATAAATATTAAAGTGTGGCTTCAGGATGATAAGGCGACTACTGAATATGCCGGTAAAACTGTCTCAATATCTGGTGTTAATATTGTAACTCAGAACAAAAAAGGCAATAAAGTGTATTTTGTTGACCGTACCGTAAATGAAGATATAAAAAATTGGACAAAGGGTGTAACATTTCAGCAGGGTGACAAAACTCCTGTAACGATGAAGTTTAATGAGAATTCGCATACATATTCCTGTGAATACACACCCGCCGCTGGCGATACAATAGTTAAGTTCACCTCGGGAAGTGTTACTTGGTCTACTGATATGAAGTCGCTCAATTCAGGCGACAGTATGTACTACACCGCCTATGGCGATCATAATAGCAGTAATGCCGGATACGGTACATGGGGCGAAGTGATTGAAATCAGTGTTTCAAGCAAAACCGCAGATGTACTCCCTGCTACTGGCAATGTTTCAAGTGTATATATGCTTCCGGATAAAAATGACACTAACAGTAAAGTTAGAATGCCATTTACTAATGACAAGAATAAATGGGTCGGTTATATTGCAAAGGAAAAGGCAAACAACATGACTTTTTCTTTTACAAATAACGGTAATACATATAAAATTCCTGCTCCTAACAGAGGCAATTCAACGCATTTTGTTGTTACTTCTGCTACAACAGGTTATTGGGATCCACCTGCTACTATTACTGTTACTGCAGGCACTAACGGTGCAGGAACTGCCTTAGGAGAACCTAAAGTTAGTTATGATAGTTTGAAAAGTACTACAATTTCTGTAACCCCCGGTACAAAGGTTCAGCTAATAGCAAATCCTAATAAAGGTTTCGTATTGAAAAACTGGGTAATCAGCGGTACAAGTACCGTGGCAGACGGCATTGGCAGCGACGGTTCTTTTACCCCGACAGTTTCAGGTAACTATAACTTTACAGCCGTTTATGTTGAGTCGTTGACATTTGAGGCTTATGTCAGAACATATGACGGTGCAAGCCTTTCTGAAAACACAAATGGCGGCTCAGTTGAAATTAAGTGTGGAAACCAAAACTCGACTGTAGATTCCAACGATGGAACACACATTACACTCAATGCTGTTAAGGGCAGCACAGTTACATATTACGCAAAAGCTAAAGACGGATATGTTTTTGACGGCTGGTACACAGATGCAGACTGTAATAGTAAACCGGAGAATTCAAGTGATAAATATGAATTGGCTAATGTTGAGGCTTCCAAGAAGTTGTATGCGAAATTCAAAGTTGATACTTATACCGTAAAAGCATACGCTCAGCACGGTAACAATCCTCCTTCCGGTGATGCCGGTAATGTATCTTTTGATAATAATAATTATGCGTCTGAAGTAACAACAACGGTAAAGCGTAACGGAGAAGTAATTTTTTATGCTAAGCCTGAAAGCGGCTATGCTTTTATCGGTTGGTATAAGAGTGAAACTGCACCAGAACCGACGATAGCGGTTAAAGATTGTTTCTTAGATAACGGCGTCTATTCTAAAAAGATGACGATACAATATTCTGATGTAAAGACATATGCATTGTATGCAAGATTTAAGGCTTTGTGTACGGTAGAAGCCAAAGCGATGTACAACAACGAAAATGTTGATGAAGCCGGTACTGTAAAGGTTGCGGACAGAGCTGCAGGTAAAAGTTCATCTAAACCTGTTATGGAAGGCGACAATGTAACAGTTGAGGCTATTGCCAAAAAAGGTTACAAGTTTGCCGGTTGGTATACGGACATGGCTTGTAATAAACCGTATTCCACTGAAAACAACGATGTTTCACTTATAACCTTAAATAATGTTAGCAAGGGAATCACTCTGTATGCTAAGTTTGAGTTGGAGACAGGCGTTACATTTTACCTTAATGATGGAGGCTTGTGGTCAGGTGATAAGGCGAAACTTGCAGCGTATGTTTGGGATGATAATGGCAATAAGAAATGGCTTGAAGTATCTAAAACTGACTATGACAATTATTACAGCTTTGCTTTAGATAATAATCAATGGAAGCAAGTAATTTTTGTAAGATATGATCCGAGCAAAAATTTGAACGATTTCCCAACGAAAGATTGGAATGGCTATGTTTGGAATAAGACTTCTGATATAACAATTGATTACAATAATAATTGTTATGTTATAACATCTTCTCCAAATAACGGAGGAAGTTCAACCGGCTATTGGACATCATATACTCCAGGTCAGACTGCTAACATAGATATATATGTTTATACCGGAAATTGCTCGTGGTTTGACCATGATAGTGCTGTACTTGCCTATAGATTCAGCACCGATGATTCATTTAAGTCTGATTGCACTAAGGTGACTAAAGACGGAAAAACTTATTGGAAACTGAGTATTCCAACAGATAAGGATACTATTTATTTGTCAAGAGCTGCTTTGGGTGGTCACCATAATGAATTTAATACTTCTATAGATAAAAGTAAAAATTTGTTTACAGTAAATAATGATTTCAATGGTGGCGACTGGAGCACATATTAAAAATTCAACGGAGGTGAAACCATGAAGAAATCTAAATTTACACTTGTTATTGTACTCGGACTTGTACTGTGTTTGTTGTGTGGAACAACTACGACTTTTTCGTGGTTTAATCGTCCTGGAGTGCTACAGGGTGAATCCCTCTCTTGGCGTGGAGATTACAATGTGACCAACGGAGAAAATATTACTGCTGTTACTTATGTTGCTTCAAAACCTGACGGCAGTGAGTATAGTACTGATCCGTTTGATTTTAAAACTCCGACAACTGTTCCCGCCCATGAAACAAAATATTTCTGTACAGAGGTAAAGAACACGGGAACGGCATCGCAGTCAATTTCTTTGTTCCTTAATAATTCGGATACTAACACCCTTTCTGTCGGTGTGAACAGCCCCCTCAGAACCTACAGGAGATTTACCTCCGATTCACAAACAACATCTTATGTTACCAAGACACCGAGTAATGTGAATAAGAAGAATTTGTATATAGCTACTAATGTTCCTGACCCTACGAAGTACACTATGCACACTTGGAAGAATGTAGATACCGATCCTACTGATAAAGAACTTAGCGGATACATTGAAGGTAAGTCTGTTAATTATGATAATGTAGATTATAAAATATCATATGTTACAATTTCTACGGAACACGACCACGCGAAGCTCTGGCTTGGTATTGGTGATTCTAAAAAGTGGTTCGGTTCTGATTTAGAAATTACAGCTCAGAATAATACTTATGTTTTTAAAGAAAATGAATCTACAGCTATGAAACAGTCAGATCCGTCTGCCGGAATTTCAAGTTTTTATTCTAGAGCAGAAGCTGTAGTAGGTGAGACATTTGACTTAGGAGCAAAGGCACAGGGTACAGTGACTTACACATCGTCAAATACTGGTGTTGCAACAATTGACAATAACGGTCAGGTTACTGCCAATAAGGCAGGCAAGACTACTGTTACTGTTACATCTACGGGTGCGTACGGTGATGTAATAACTGCAAAATGTGAGCTTACCGTAAGCAAAGAACCGGTTAAAAGCTCGTATATTCCGATTGTTACGAATATGAAGATTGAAGGCAAAGCCGACAACGATCCTGTTGTTACAAAGGTGTATTGGTATATCAAAAACGATACAGCATCCGACGCTGAATATTCACTTGGCGATCTGCAAATTTCACTTTAAAATTTTAGATTTTTAAATTTACAAAAGGGTTGTTTTTACAGCCCTTTTTTATTATAATTTATAATCGGTAGCAGAGAATAAAATCCGCCCGCAAGCAAGGGTAGAAAAAATATATAGTGTTTGCAACAAAATCCGATAAATGTTGCAAAGTTGTTGTTATTCTGTAGGGGCGTTCATCGGACGCCCGCAAGTAACCGCACAAATTATATGTAAAACATATTTTATAAATGCCACAATGTAATTGTTATACTGTAGCGGCGAACCGTGTTCGCCAATCGTTTTGGTTGTAAAACCAAAACGAACATATACGCATTTTTGTTATATAAAATAATGTGTTAATAAACAAATAGTTTGTGTCAGGTCTCCGGTTCGTATGCATTGCACACGATTGCACGCAATTTCTTGCAAATTTGGATGCATGATTCATGCTATATCAAAACATATGTGTATGAACATATTATACACTACTTTTAGCATATCAAAAGCTATGTGGATAAACAAATAATTTCATCAAGGCGGGCGGCCAATGACCGCCCCTACTGACACGAACTGGGGACAGTGGCACACCGCCACGAATAATTACGCAAACCACAAAACAACGCTCGGGCGAAATGTGTTTTGAATTTAACAAACTGTCTTCACGAACTGAGAACGGTGGCACACCGTGGAGGAATTTATGGATAAAAATAACGATTTTGAAAATGCGGTTGAAGTGACATCTGTAACAACCGAACACCCAAAATCAAAAAATAGAATAAGGAAAAGGCATGAATCAAAGCTACATAAAACCCTGCGGATAATTAAAAATATAATTTGCTGGGGAGTGCTTGCAATACTTGTGCTGACCGTAATTGTGTTTATGGGTTCAAAGGTGAACGGAAAAACACCTTCGCTTTTCGGATATTCCGTGCTACGAGTTTCAACGGGCAGTATGCAGCCCGAGCTTATGATCGGCGATGTTATTCTCGGAAAGAGCGTTGACAATCCGACCGCCCTCAAGGTCGGCGATATTATTACTTATCGCGGCAGTGGGCAGACCGAGGGACTTCTCGTGACTCATAAGGTTGTAGTTGCACCGTATAAAACAGCTGACGGCACATATAAGCTACAGACAAAGGGCATTGCAAACGATACTCCCGACCCGGAAATTTCAACCGAAGATGTGCTTTATATTATGGTGTGCAAGCTCGGATTCATTGACGCTCTGTATAACCTTTTCTTCTCACCGTGGGGACTGCTGATTTTTATTGCGGCGCTGCTGCTGATATTCATTGATGAGCTTGTCGTTATAATCCGCATACTTACAGGTCACGACAAATCACCGAAGGACAGCGACATCAACGAAATTATAGACCGTTTGCAGAAGGAAAAATTGCAACAAAAGGCTGAATCCGACAACGATACAAAATCGGAAGAATAAATAAAAGCTGAATATATTTAATTTCGGACGAAAGGAAAATTCTCTTTTCGTCCGTTTTTTGTTGGCGAAAAAGACAAAGCGGAAAAATGGTGAAAATAGCTTTTATATGGGCTAAAATCGGCTTTTTAGTTGCATTTTTGGGCGATTTGTGGTATATTTTATACGGTCAAATTTGACCGTAACATACTGATTGTGTTTAGAAATTGATATGTTAAGGGTGGTTTCATGGATTACAAATTAATAGCGCTTGACATTGACGGTACGCTGACAAACTCCCAAAAGGAGATTACTCCCCGTACAAGATATGCTCTTATGGAGGCGCAGAAGCAGGGCAAGAAAATTATTCTTGCGTCAGGCAGACATCCCGTAGGAATTATGCCGATAGCAAAAGACCTTATGCTTGACCGTTTCGGCGGTTTTATTATGGCGTTCAACGGCGGCAGGATTATCAATTGCGAAACAGGCGAAACTATGGTGAGCAAGCTGTTTCCGCTTGAATATCTTCCCGACATCGTGAATGTTTTGAAGGATTCAAACATTACAATCAACACATACGATGACAGGCGAATCATCTCGGATAATAAGGTTAATGACTATACCTATGTTGAAAGGGACGTTATCAAGGCTGAAATGGTTGTTGTTGACGATTTTATCTCATCTGTAAGATTTGATATCAACAAAATTCTTCTTGCAGGCGAACCCGATGAGCTTGATAAGTATCAGAAAATTCTTGCAGACCGTTATGACGGCTTGCTCGATGTATATAAAAGCGCACCTTATTTTCTTGAGATTATGCCGTTTGGTGTTACAAAAGGCTCAATGCTTCCGCTTTTGCTTGATAAACTCAAGATTAAAAGGGAAGAGCTTGCCGCTTTCGGTGACAACTACAACGATATGACAATGATAGGTTATGCAGGCTTCGGCGTTGCAATGGGTAATGCCGAAACCGATGTAAAGAAGATTGCCGATTACATCTGCGAATCAAACGATAACGACGGTATTGCAAACACACTTGATAAATTCGTTTTAAAGCAATAGTCGCACAAAGTTTGAACCTAATATAAGCTTGAAAATATAAAATATAATTTAACGGAGCGTCAGATTTGACTTAACCCTTTAAAAGAGTTGAAAAAACAGAATCTGTCGCTCCTTTTTGTATATAATAGCCAAATTGAGGGCTTAATCTTTGGCGGCATCAAAGTTGTAATAATTCTTTAAAAGAAAAATATATGAGGCTGTCTAAATTATAATATAATTGTATGTTATGTTGTACAAAGTATAACAAAAGGAGGAAAATCTATGGCAAAAATCAAAAAATTGCTTGCTTTGATTTTGTCGATTTGCGTAATTTGCACGGTATCTGTTATGTCCGTAAGTGCGGCTAATACAGATGACGATAACGACACTTCGGCATCAAGCACAATCACAGTACATTACTACTGTGAGGAAGGCACGCCCACAATCTATTATTGGAACAGTCTTCCGAAAAACATCAGCACGGAGTACCCCGGCGTTAAGATGACTTCCGAGGGAAACAACTACTACAAGTACACTTTCAACGATGTAACAAAAATCAATATGATGTTTGTTACAAACGGAAAGCAGTCTGCGGAACTCACAAGAAACACAGGCGAGTGGTGGTACAAAAATAAGAGATGGTCAAGCAAAAATCCTGAAGATATGCAGGAATTTGACCGTGTTGACATGCGTGAAGACACAATTTATTTTGTAATCACAACCCGTTTCTATGACGGTGACACAGGTAACGATGTTCATTGCTGGGACGACTCACAGGCAAACAACCCCGACAGCGATCCCGCATGGCGTGGTGACTTCAAAGGTCTTATCGACAAGCTTGATTACATCAAGGCTCTCGGATTCAGTGCAATCTGGATTACTCCTGTTGTAACAAATGCGTCAGGCTACGATTACCACGGCTACCACGCAATGGACTTCTCAACAGTTGATGTTCGTTATGAGAGTGACGGCGCTACATATCAGGATCTTATTGATGCCGCTCATGAAAAGGGCATCAAGATTGTTCAGGATATCGTAGTTAACCATTCAGGTAACTTCGGTGAGGCAACTCTTGCTCCTATGTTTACAAAGGAATACGACTCAATTCAGGATCTTGCTTCTGTAGATTGCATGAAGGTTATTGAGGGAAGCGACTTTGCTAAAACATTCCCGAACTACGATGACCTTGAGCCTAAGTATCAGTATGCCGCAAGACTTAATATCATGAAGGATACTAAGGAGCTTGACTCCGGTAATCACGACACGGAAAACTACTATCACCACTTCAAAGACCTCAGCTGGGAAAGCCCGACTGTACAGACAGGTCAGATTGCCGGTGACTGCGTTGATATCAACACAGAGAATCCTACAGTTGCTAATTACCTTAACGACGTTTATAACAACTATATCAACATGGGCGTTGACGCTTTCAGACTTGATACTGAAAAGCACGTTTCAAGACTTACACTTAACCAGTATTACTTCCCGTCATGGCTCAAGACAGGCGGTAAAAACTTCTTCATCTTTGGTGAGGTTTGTACTCGTGTAAGTGAATTCTGGAACCACAACATTCCTGCAATTTCAGCTCCGTTCTATACATGGGCTGAATCAGACAGCCAGTACATCGATTCATTTACAAATGATCAGGCTGCAAACATTAATCTTACACTTAAGCACTATGACAGCAACGCAAGTACAGCAAATCAGCCCACATCTGATAATGTTTATCTTGACGGTCTTAAGTATCACACACCTGATTACAGCAAGGCAAACGGCACAAGCGTAATCGACTTCCCGATGCATTGGAACTTCTCAAATGCAAGCAACGCATTTACCCGTGCTTGTGAAGAAGATCCGTACTACAATGACTCATCATGGAATGTAACATATGTTGATTCTCACGACTACGGTCCTGATATGGACAGCCGTTATGACGGCGGTACACAGTCATGGGCTGAGAACCTTGATGTACTCTTTACTTTCCGTGGTATTCCGTGTCTTTACTACGGTTCTGAGCTTGAGTTCCAGAAGGGTGTTCCTATGGACGTAGGTCCTAACGCACCTCTCTCAACAACAGGTCGTGCATACTTCGGTGACTACCTCGAGGGCGACGTAACAGCAACAGACTTTGGTACATATTCTAATGCAAGCGGTGCTGTTGCAAGCACACTTGAAGCACCTCTCGCTGTTCATATTCAGCAGCTCAACCGAATCAGAAGAGCAGTTCCTGCACTTCAGAAGGGTCAGTATACAAGAAGCAAGACTTATGTTGACGGTAATATGGCATTCGTTCGCCGTTACACACAGGGCGCTACAGACAGCCTTGCTTGTGTAACTATCTCAGGCGGTGCTACATTCAAGAACCTTCCTAACGGCAAGTATATTGATGCAGTTACAGGCGATGTTAAGTATGTTACAGACGGCACACTTACAGTATCTTCTGTTGGTAAGGCTAATATGAGAGTTTATGTTTGCTGTGCAGACGGTTTCACCGGAATTGACGGTCAGATCGGCACTAACGGCGCATATCTCAAGTAATAAAATAATGTTGTTTTTTACGGAGCAGGTTTTTCCTGCTCCGTATTTTTCTGCCCTAAACCCTCAAATGACGGATTGGAGATTTATATCCGTCAAAATTATACTTCATTTATAAATAAACATCCCGAAAGTTGCATAATGATGAATAAAAAGACGGAAAATTATGCAAATTCTACATATAAGGTTGAAAATCGTTATGACACTTCTGCAAGAATTGTACCTTTTCTTTTTTTTTAAAATGTGCTATA
>OMDC01000360.1_pt1 | contig 21574 bp, 18 predicted proteins | sample 1674201 | NCBI WGS metagenome assembly OMDC01 (sample SAMEA103958152, study PRJEB25191) | human gut metagenome | biome: human-associated habitat [ENVO:00009003]; feature: intestine environment [ENVO:2100002]; material: feces | place: Germany | collected 2013/2015 | reverse complement strand
GATCGAGATCCCCCGTGCTGCCCTGACCGCCGATGAGATCGCCACCGAGGCTGACTTCTTCTCCTTCGGCACCAACGACCTGACCCAGATGACCTTCGGCTTCAGCCGCGACGACGCCGGCAAGTTCCTGGGCGCTTACTATGACAAGAAGATCTATGAGAACGATCCCTTTGCCAAGCTGGACCAGGTGGGCGTTGGCAAGCTGGTGAAGATGGCTGCCAAGATGGGCCGCGAGACCCGTCCCGACCTGCACCTGGGCATCTGCGGCGAGCACGGCGGCGATCCCACGAGCGTGGAGTTCTGCCACAACGTTGGTCTGGACTACGTCAGCTGCTCTCCCTTCCGTGTGCCTATCGCCCGTCTGGCTGCTGCTCAGGCTGCTATTAAAAACCCGAGAGCATAAGGATTTTATAGCGAATTATCGTTAAAAATCAAGCATAAAATAAGGCTCACCGTCAATTTTGGCGGTGGGCCTTATTTGTTTGCTCATGTGTGAGGTGAATTGCGTTTAACACAGGGACGCTTCCCAGAAGCATCACAGATACACCTCCACAGTCAGGTCGGTCCACGCTGCACGGCGGAACTGGTGGGGCATCTTGTTGGCTTCCCGGTAACGCTTGGCGGTCTCAAAGTCGATGGTGAAGGTAAGGATGGGCTTTTCCGATACAGCCATCAGATCAGTGCGCTCCTCTTTGGACTTCTTGCAGCCGGTGTTCAGCTTCCAGCGGTAGGAGTAATCGGCAATGGGGGTGACTACTTCAACGAACTGGTCGATCAATTCGGGAGCAAGACGGGCACTGTGCACATCGACCTTCTGAGAGAGAAAATCGTAGATTGCTTTCAGGTCCGAAGAAACCGTCTGCGGTTCGGGCTCAGGGGAGAGGGCTTTCAACTCCTGCTCTAAGCGGGTAATCTCGTCATCTGCCTGTTTGCAGAGGGCTTGGTATTCCTCTCTTGGCAGTTCGCCGTCTGCACGCATGGCAGCGTAGTTCAGCTTGCGTTTTTTAATTTTTTCGATCTGGCCCTGAATCGGTGCAGCGGACATTCGTGTGGCGGCTTTTCCGTTCTGACAGCTTTCAATCATCTTGCAGGCACGAAGGATGGCTTTATTCTGATTGCCCCAGACCTTTTCAAAGATCTTCTTCGCCATGAGTTCCAGCTTCCACTCCGGGATAGAAATGGCATCACAACTGAGCTGCTGGGTCATGTTGTGCTCCAGAACGAAGGAACGGGTCGGATTGACGGTTCGCATATTGCATTGGTAGCCAAAGACCGGCGTTCCGTCCTTCAGTTTACGCCAGTTGAAAATGCGGTAGGAAGAACCGCAGCGGCAACGAAGCTTTGCGACCCATAAATATTTGGTGCTGTCAATGCCCTTGCGTCGTGTTTCTCCATCAGGAAGACGCAGATTGACAATACGGCTTTTACGGATGCGCTCACATTCATGCCAGAGGGCTTCTGATACGATTGGCTCAAAGTTGCCTTTTACATAGACGAAGGAAGTTTCGTCCAGATTGTTGATGCGTTTCTTTTCAAGATAGTTGTTGACCTTGGACTTGTTGTAGCAGACATAGCCCATATACGTTGCGTTACGAAGGATACGGCTGATCTTTGTACAGGACCAACTGACGTTTCCGTGCCCATCCTTGCGGCCCAGCCGGGAAAGTTCATTGACGATTGCCTTTTCCCCATAGCCCTGAGAATAGAGCGTGAAAACCATTCGTATGGTTGCGGCCTGTTCCTCGTTGATAACGTATGTACGGTTGACCTTGTCCCGGTCATAGCCGATGATGTTGCCGCTGCCGTAAAGCACGCCGTTCTGCCGGCTTATCTTCTGCCCGGCAAGAACACGCTCTGAGATCTTGCGGCTTTCCTCCTGCGCCATGGTTGCCATGATGGAAAGGCGGAGTTCGCCATCGCCGTCCATCGTCCAGATGTTGTCGGATACGAAAAAGACCTCTACGCCGAAATTGCGGAGTTCGCGGGTGATCTGAAGGGTATCGACGGTGTTGCGGGCAAAGCGGCAGACCTCACGTGTAACAATCAGATCGAATTTTCCGCATTTGGCATCGGAAAGCATTTTCATAAAAGCCGGGCGTTTTTTTGCTGAGGTTCCGGTGATGCCCTCGTCGATATAGCGGTCAACGACCTGCCAGTTTGGATGATACCGAAGCTGGTCATCGTACCATTGCATCTGGTTGCCAAGCGCATCGACCTGCGCTTCATGCTGGGTGGAAACACGACCGTAAAAGACAATGCGGCGGTCACGGTCCTTGTCCAATGGGAATTGCCCAAAGTACATTCTTTGCGTGATGTTCATAGCGCTGTACCTCCTTTGCCCGTAGTATAGAAGATTGGGAAGGGAATATGTAGGATGTCGCCGGTGTCAGCGACATCCTTGACATTACGCAGAATATCTGCTAAGAACCCGATGATAGACCTCAGCAGAGATCAGGTTGTTGTCGAATAAAATGGAGATTAGCTTCAGTGCAGTTGCATCGATGCTGAAAATATCGGGAGGAACAGCGGGGGAAAGGGGAGAGTAGGCGTTCTTGTTGATATTATCGACCTCCGTTCAGATCCAGACTGTTCATCAAGGCTTCGTTGATCTGGTACATTTCGTCCGGCGTAGTCTGCCCTAGGAGCCGCTGTATGCGTTCTTTATCGATGGTGAAGATCTGCTCCAGCAGCACCATAGAGGGCCTTGAAAACGCTGGATTTCGGTCAATGAGAACATGGGTAGGCTGGTTTGGTTTTTTGGAGACCTTTGAGGTCACAGCAGCTACGATCACAGTCGGCGCAAATTTATTTCCGGTATTATTTTGAATCACAATAACAGGGCGTTTACCTCCCTGCTCAGAACCATAGTGCGGGTCAAGGTCTGCATAGTAGATCTCGCCCCGGAGAAAACCAAAGTCTTTTGTTACATATACGGTGGCGGTCAACCCCCTTTTCCTTATGTAGGCAAAAGCCGCCCTTGCGGACGGCTTCTGCGATGTGAAAGGAGAACTGCATGAAGAAGTAAGTTCACTGCTTGATGGGAAGATTGAAGCGGCGGCTGGAGCCGTTGTAGGTGCGAAGTATCAGCATCATATACTTGTAGCTGACGGTGCCGCTCAGGGATTTCTCATCTCGCACCAGCGTCATGGGATGGATGGTTTGCAGACGCTTCACCAGACGCTCCGGGTCATACTCGCCCTGATACAGAGCCACAAAGCGAACCATGCCCTGCAGGATGCCGGAGCGGAGGGAATTGGGGTCACCCTCCCAGCCCTTTGCCAGCATGGTCAGGGCTTCTTTGTAAAGGTCTGCGCCGTAGGCTTTGTACTCCTTGAAAGCCGTGCGGATGCAGATAATCTTCCACGGAGCACGGTAGTTGTCCAGACCGAGCTGCAGGCCGGTGCTTTCGGTGGCTTTCACGAATGCGAGAGATTCCGGGTCTTTGCCCACCAAAGCGGCGCGCAGCTCTGCGCCAGCGGTCAGCGGCGTGGAAACGCCCGTCTGCCGGGAAAACAGCATGGCTTCTTCTTCCTCTGTCAGTCCCTCGTACACTTTGCAGATGATCGGAAGATCCTGCCCGCCGTTCATCGCCCGACGGGTCACGATGGTATGCTGACCGTCAAAGACGAAGTAGTGACCGTCCCGGTAGCTGACCTTGGGCGGGTTGGCAATCAGCTCGGTGAACTCTGCCGACATCTTTTCGACATTGGGAATGTTCAGCTTGCGCTGATATTCCGCAGGGATTTCGAGAAAGGCACTGTTGATGACCTTTTCTTCGTAAGGCCGCTGAGCGAAAAGGGCTTCGATGATTGCTTCATCTGTGATTTCGGGCATGATCTCAGGCATGGTGCTGACACAGTTCATATTCTTCATAGCAGTTCCTCCATCTTATCTTCCAAATTTTTCAGGTAATCTCTCAATTTCTGAATCGTTCGTCCTACGGACGCACGGTTCTCTGCATCGGACAGAATATCGGGATATTCCCGGAAAACGCTTTCCCAGCGGCGCATCATACTGTTGGCAGCTCCTGATACCTCGCAAAGCATCGCCGCACCATTGGCAAGCTGCTTGACATGGTAGCGATTGTTTGCGATTTCAAGAATCTGCTGACGGTCAACTTTCAACGATTCATTCTCCTTTTGTGGAAAGATCGGCTCGGATGGAGCAGGAGTGGACGTTGGTTCTTCGTCAGGCGCTTCTTCATCGGATGTACTAGCATCAGGCAGCGGTGCAGCTACGGCTGGGGGAGTTTTCTGCTTTTGTGCAGGCGGCTTTGGTGGCTTCTGCTCTTTTGATTTGCAGATCTCTGCCACCAGAGCCGGACGTTCTTCGGGAGGGGCACGGGCAACGGATGCAATCTCGGCGGCGGTCGGCTTGACCTCACCGGAAAGCACTTTCTGCCGTGTGCCGGGAACTGCTTCTTCGGCTGCGTCCAGCCCTCGTGCAAAATGCTCTGCATCTTTTACAAATGTTTTTCCGACATTGTTTTCAGCTGCGACTTTCATGCAAGTCTTTTCACCGCCGATCAGGTGCCGTGTCGCGGCACCTGATTTTGCCACCGGGCTTCTTCTGTCGCCGCCGTTGGCACATTTTTCGGCTTCGTATTGTTTCCCAATGAGGTACTTCTTCTGTTCCGGGGTGAGGTTACGCCGTCCTAGCTGGTTTTTGCAAATCCAGATGATTGCTTCATAGCGGCTGGCGAACTCTTTCTCGTGAACGGTGAAAGGAATCTCCGGGTGCTTCTTAGCGATGGTGAAGCGGTTGTGTCCATCCACGATCAAGCCCCGCCATACGATGATGGGATTGATGATGCGGCCATCTCGCAGGATGTTAGCTTCGAGCTGGTTCAGTTCTTCAAAGGTAAGCGGCGGGATCTTGCCCTGGAACTCCGGGTCAATCTTAAGCGCATTCAGATTCATCATCGAACCGTCCCTTCTTAAAGTAGGTGGATTTCGGGCTGGTGGGCTGGATGTAGTAGTCGTAGCCGAAGTTGGTCTGGCAGTAGGTGCAAGGCTCCTTGGTGAGCTGATAGGGGTCTGCACGGCGGACACGGATGCCACGCGTGTTCCGAAAGGCATTCAGGCAGCGGGGACAGAGGGTGGTCAGGGTCGATTCGTCGGTCTTGTGGGTAAAAGTACGGCTCATAATCAATACCTCCGTGTCATCAAAATGAATATTCGGTATGGAAAAAGCCCACTGCCTTGATTCGAAAGAATCCCGGTGGTGGGCTTTGAAGTTTTTGTTTTAAGTGTCCCACCCTATTTGTCCTCGACGCCCGGTGGGGGTTGGAATACACCTCGGTGAGGGGGACTGCACCCTTCCTCTCATTGGCTTTTCAGCCACCCCGCCTTCTTTATGGCCGGGCCGCGAATTACGGAAGTTTCATTGTTTTGTCCGAGGGAATGATATTCAGTTTTCAAGGTACGTCTTACAGCTTCGGGCTTCTCCCCATCTGGGGTGTTGCTCTTGCTGTGACCATAGTGTACCTGAAAACTGAATGCTTTTTTAGGAGGTCGTACCTCCGGTTTTTTGGTTTAAAAAACCGGAAGTGATGCTTCCGGTTTTGACACAAAAATAACGTTGAATCGATGTTTCATTTTTGCAAAAAATACGATAAAATTGAAATTTTTCAAAAAAGTTTTTTGAGCACAAAAACAAAAAACGCCCCTCTGAACAAGCAGCGCAATGCTGCCTGCCCGGAGGGGCGCGATTTTATATAGAGTTAAAGTTCTTCAGCGATTGCAGACAGTTTCTGCATAATACGCTGCAATTTCAAACGGAGCTTTTGATTTGTCAAACGCTTTTGCTGCAACTTGTTTCGTAAGCTTTCTTCTTGGTCAGATAACGACTTTCCCATAATCAAATGATCCAGTGTTACATCAAAAAATGCAGCGATCTCGATGAAAAGGTCAATAGAAGGAATATACTCCCCACTCTCAAGACTGCGGAGGTGGCGGTCGCTGACATTCAAGCGGACGGCCAGTTCTTCCTGCGTCAGGTAGCGCTCTCTGCGCAGCTTTTGAATACGCTTTCCGGTGTTGAACTGATCATAATACATCATATGCCAGCCCTCCGACCAAGCAGGTAGGCAGCCACAAGCTGCGCCACAAGGTCAGAGCGCAAAGATACAGTCGGCGGGTCAGATTCTGTTTGCCGGGACTTGGTTTGTACTCGATGATTCTCCTTTTCATGTTTTTGTCCTTTCGTTTTCAATGGTGGAAGGCGGGCAGAGCGCAAAAAGCGCAGTGCATCTTTAATAACAGAGAAAAATCTCTATGTTATAGGGCAAGAAGAAAAACGTCAGGGCTATAATGCAGGCATTGATAAATAGCAGCGGCTTCGTACAATGCTGGTGCATTTCCAATAGGGTACATAAACCGATGTCAATGTGTTATTTATCGGATTTCCTGATCGATTGCAGTGAAAATCGAGGCGTTAAAAAAATCTACAAGCGTAATTCCAAGGCCATCACACAATTTTTTGACGGTTGGAACGGTGACGCTCTGTTGAGAGGAATCAAGCATACTGTAAACGGTGGACGGAGTGACACCGGAACGGACAGCAAGGGCATTGGGACTTATGTTGCGTTCCTCGCAAAGCTCTTTGAAACGTAATGCAACGGCATCTTTTACTTTTGTATCCTCATCGGTCGCTAATATCATATGTCTGTTCTCCTTTTTTGTAGATATTAGCGGAAATAGGTTGTTTTTGTGTACGGCGCACCGTATATTCAAGAATGATATTCCCGAAATTTTGCCACGAAAATCAACCGACAGAAAGACAAGAAAAGGTATCCTCCATTTGGTTAATGGAAGAAAGCACTCAATAAATTGCGATTTATCGAACGTTTCACAAGCGCTCGACCACGAATCGCCCCCTTAAAAGTTTTCGAAAACACGATTTATTTCTCGTCGTTTGCGTGTCATATCAGAGTGAACATATTTTTTCAACGTGACTGCTGCATCTGCATGACCCAACAGTTCGCTCAAGGTTTTAATGTCACAATGCGCCTGCAAGCAGGTCGTTGCAAAGGTATGACGGAGCGCATGAGGGTGCGCCTGATGGACACAGGCTTTTTTCAGATAGCCGTGAATGCTCTTACGGTAGCATCGAGGTTCGACTGGCTTTTCCTCGTTGCCAGATAGAAACCAAGTTCCGCTGCTGGAATCTTCCGACAGCTTCTTCAGAACACGAAGCAGCGATTTTGGAATGGGAATCTCACGATGGGAGTTTTGGGTCTTGGGGGATTGAACGACGACTTTTGTGTGGCCATTTCCACAAGAAATCCGAGTCACTGTCCGTTGGATCGTCACAGTTCCTGCCGATAAATCAAAATCGCCCCATTTCAATCCGCAAATCTCGCCGATACGCAGCCCTAACTGAAAACCAAGCAGTAGACCTATTTTCCGGGGCGTAGGAGAATCCATCACGAACGACTGTAATTTCTTTTGTTCTTCTATGGTAAACGGCAGCAGTACTTTTGAGGATTTTTGTGGCAGTTTTACCGTGATCTCTAAAGGGCGAATGAGATGAAAATGTGCTGCATACTTGCAGATGCGCCGCAGCATCGACAAGCACTCCTGTGCCATTGTTACCCCTAAAGGCTTTTGCTTTCCGTTGGCTGGTGTTATCACTGCCAAAAGTCCCTGCTCCAGAATTTTTTCGCTTAAAGCACTCACTTTGAAATCTCCGAAAACAGGCTGGAGATAATGTCGCAAAGTATACTGATAGTGTGCGAAAGTCGATTCTTTTACACCCTGCCGGACAGAATACAACCATTGCTCTGAAATTTCCGAAAAAGTAATATCGGTGCTGTTCAGGTTATAAATACCGTACTCTGCTTTCTTGCGGGCAGAGATTTCCCTTACTTCGGTATAAGTCGCCCCATATACATAGCCCCAGCGGGGCTTTCCGTCCGCAGAACGGCCTTTGATATATCGACCCTCCCACCGTCCATCGCTGCGCTTTCGGATGTTTTCACCGCGTCTTGCCATATAAAGCCTCCTGCTGACACCTTATTGACCACTAATGATTTGAAAATTGAAGTTGTGGTTGATTATCTGAACAAATTGGACAACAAATCACAAAAAGATTGACTATATCGCTGAAAATTCTCCGGGGGGGGGTACAAAATGATGCCGAACCCTCTTTACTCAATGGTAATTCAATGGTAAAATAGAATGGTTAAAATAACAAGATTTGTCAAACACATGGTATCTTCCATTAACCAAATGAGAGATACCCCTTTATGCGGGAAGGGGTGAACAAGGTGGCATTGCGCCTGTTTGAGCACAACGAAAAAGCATATCATGCGGCAGTCCGGATGATGGAGCAGTACGGCAAGGCTGCCATTGTTCATCCCACCGGCACCGGAAAGAGCTACATTGCGTTCAAGCTGATCGAGGACAACCCGGAGAAGGTCGTGATTTGGCTTTCTCCCAGTGAATATATCTTCAAGACACAGCTGGAGAGCCTGAAAAGGAACGACCCGGATTTTCCGCTGGCAAACGTTCACTTTTATACCTATGCCAAACTGATGTGCTGCACGCAGGCACAGCTGGACGAAATAGCAGCGCAGAAGCCTGCCTATATTATACTCGATGAATTCCACCGTGCCGGTGCGGAATGCTGGGGCGAAAGCACGGTGGCTTTATTAAAGTTGTGCCCGGAGGCAAAGCTTCTGGGGCTGACGGCAACAAACATCCGGTATCTGGATAATAACCGTGACATGGCCGAAGAGCTCTTTGATGGGCATACGGCGAGCGACATGACCCTTGGCGAAGCAGTCGTCAGGGGCATTTTGCCTGCCCCGAAATATGTGACCACAGTTTATCAGTACCAGAAAACGCTTGCAAAGTATCAGGCACGGGTGGACAACCTGCGGGCACCGGGCATTCAGGATGTGAATCAGAAATATCTGGACGCGCTGCGCCGCGCACTGGAACAGGCAGACGGACTTGATCTTGTCTTTCAACATCATATCACGCAGACAAGTGGAAAATACATCGTATTCTGCGCAAACAAGGAGCATATGGACGAAATGATTTCCCATGTGCCGGAGTGGTTCTCTGGGGTCAACCCAGATGTGGTGGTGTACGAAGCCTACTCGGATGACCCGAATACGGATAAGGCGTTTGCGGACTTCAAAACGGACACAAGCGACCGTCTGAAGCTGCTGTTCTGCATCGACATGCTCAACGAGGGCGTCCATGTGGAGGGCATTTCCGGTGTCATTTTGTTCCGTCCAACGATTTCGCCCATTATCTACAAGCAGCAGATAGGACGTGCCCTGACCGCTGGGGATAATACAACGCCGCTTATCCTAGATGTTGTCAACAATTTCGAGGGCTTGACCAGTATTTCCGGTTTGCAAGGCGAGATGCAGGAGGCGGTCCACCGGCTCTATGCCAACGGTGAGGGCGATAGGATCGTCACCGAGCGATTCGAGGTCATCGAGCAGGTGCATGACTGCCGGGTGCTGTTCGAGCAGCTGCAGGCGAGCCTTTCGTCCGGTTGGGAGCACTACTTCTCCGAGGCAAGCATCTACTATGCGGAACACGGCAACCTGAATGTCCCGAAACTGTATACCACGCCCGGCGGTCTGAGCCTTGGCGTGTGGCTGGTCACTCAGCGTCGTGTGCGCGAGGGACAAATTCAAGGCATCCTGACCGAACAACAGATTCAACGGCTGGACAGCATCGGCATGGTCTGGGGCAACCGGAAGGAAATTGCGTGGCAGCATGGATTTGAGGTCGCAAAGAAATACCACGACACCTACGGAAACCTGATGGTGCCCGGAAAATATGTAGACCCGGACGGCTATCCCTTAGGACAGTGGATCATCAAGACCCGGCAGCAAAAGCTGAACGGCCGACTGAAGGAAGAACGCATCGCACAGCTTGATGAGATCGGTATGGTGTGGAACATTTTCGATGCCAAGTGGGAAAAGGCTTATGCGCTGGCTGCGGCCTATTACGAGGGAAACGGAAACCTGAATATCCCGCGTTCCTATGTGACAGCGGCTGGTGAACGGCTGGGGCAATGGGTTGCAAGCCAGCAATGGGCGTACCCGAAAGGAAAACTGACGGACGAACAAGTCGAGCGTCTCAACCGTATCGGGATGTACTGGGGCAACCGCAATGACCGCCAGTGGAACGAAGGATATCAGGAAGCCAAGCGCTACTTTGATGCCCACGGCAATCTGAACGTCCCGGCAGAATATGTGTCGCCGGGCGGTTACAACCTCGGAAATTGGGTCAAGCGGCAGAGGTACACCCGCCAGAATCCTGAAAAAAGCTGCGCTGTTCTGACAGAGGAGCGTATCGCAAAGCTGGATGCCATCGGGATGAGGTGGGGGAAAGCGGATTCGAGGCTACGCCGGTTAGAACCGGCACAAGAGTCCAAGAGGAAAAGTGAAAACCTGAATGTTTCGGCTAACCACAAAACGGGGGAAGAAATCGGTTTGTGTAGTTAATAGCTCGACCCAAAACAGTTGCTGTAATCTGGGTCGTAAAAAGAAAGTCTAAAGGAGTTATTGGAGAGGATTATGTCAAAGTTTCAGCATGATGTAATGTTGCGGATCGTAAAGATCTTGAATGTTCTGATGATCGAGCTGCCGTTTGCGGGCTGCTGGTTCCTGTACTACTCGCACCAGACCTATGCAAATCTGGCATGGGAGGGTCATTTTGCGATTTTAGGCCTGTTTTTTATCCTGTACATTGTACTCGGTAAAGTCTACGATGCGTTCTGGATGTCGATGCAGCGGGTCTCGGAACTGGTGTATGGACAGATTCTTGGCGCGATGGCAACCGATGGCATTTTGTACATCGTGATCTGTCTGATGTCGGCAAAGCTCTGTAATCTGCTGCCGGGTATTGCAGCAATTGTGGGACAGTTGCTGATGGCGGCAATCTGGGCGTCTTGTGCACATAAATGGTACTACAAGACCTTCCCGCCGCAGAAGACCGCGGTGGTCTACGATGTGCGACACGGTATGGAAAAGCTCATCAACGAGTATGGTCTGAGCCAGAAATATGATGTGCAGGTCACCCTGAGCGTGTCGGAGTGCTTGGCAGACCTGAGCATTCTGGACGGCATGGAGACTGTTTTTGTCAGCGGTGTTCACAGCCATGAGCGAAACATTATCTTGAAGCACTGCGTAGGGAAGGGCATCAATATGTTCGTCATCCCCCGTGTGGGTGACGTTATCATGAGCGGCGCGTGGCCCATGCATATGTTCCACCTGCCGATGCTGCGCGTCGGTCGTTACATGGCAAGTCCGGAGTTCCTGTTCGTTAAGCGCGCGATGGACATTGTGATCTCGCTGGTGGCTCTGGTGATTCTGAGTCCGGTGCTTTTGATTACGGCCATAGCGGTCAAATCCGATGGTGGTCCCGCCTTCTACAAGCAGGTTCGCCTGACCAAGGACGGCAAGCAGTTCGAAATTCTGAAGTTCCGCTCCATGCGTGTGGATGCAGAAAAGGATGGCGTAGCACGTCTTTCCACCGGCGACAAAGATGACCGTATTACAAAGGTCGGTCATATCATTCGCGCTTGCCGTCTGGACGAGCTGCCCCAGTTGCTGAACATTCTGAAGGGTGATTTGTCTGTTGTGGGCCCTCGTCCGGAGCGCCCGGAGATCGCCGCACAGTACTGTGAGGAAATGCCGGAGTTTGCGCTACGCTTGCAGGCTAAGGCTGGTCTGACCGGCTATGCACAGGTGTATGGTAAGTATAACACCACCCCCTACGATAAGCTGCAGATGGATCTGATGTATATTGCCCATCCCAGCCTGATCGAGGATCTGAAAATCATGCTGGCAACCGTGAAGATCCTGTTTATGCCTGAAAGTACCGAGGGAGTAGAGGAAGGACAGACAACTGCCATGGGCAGCGGAAACCATTGATTTCTTGCCTGCTGGATGCCCCTGTGCCAAAACGCAGGGGTCAATGGAAGCAACGGGAATGAAATAAAACGGCTCAGACTCTTTGAGATTGAGTCTGGGCTGTAATCTTTGATATGCGGAGAGGAAGAAAAGATGGGAACTACGAAGCAGCCACTTATTACTGTTGTAATGCCGAACTATAATGGTCATCGTTTTGTAGAGCAGGCAATCGACAGTGTACTTCATCAAACTTACCCTAATTTTGAGCTGCTGGTAGTAGATGATTGCTCGAAAGATGATTCATTAAGTCTTATCCAGCAAAAGGCGCAGAGCGATAAAAGGATTAAGGTAATTGCGTTGGAACACAATGCAGGCGTGGCAAATGCAAGAAATGTCGGTATTAAAGAGGCAAGGGGAGAGTTCATTGCCCTTTTGGACAATGACGACTTGTGGACAGAAGACAAGCTGGAGCGCCAGCTTGTTCTTGCAAACAAGGGCGCAGATATTGTCTATTGTTCTTATGACTTTATTGATGAGCAAAACAATTCCATTAAGAAACCTTTTATCGTTCCGCAGCAGACGAACTTTAATAAAATGCTGGCATCAAGCGTTATTAGCTGTTCCACAAGTTTTATCAAGACAGAACTGATGCAAGCGCATCCTTTCAACTCGGACTTTTATCATGAGGATTATGTCCTGTGGATGGAATTGCTCCGGGTTTGCCCGACTGCGTATGGTGACCAAAAGGTGCTGATGCACTACCGTCAGGTTACTGGATCGAGATCAAACAAAAAGAGCAATGCGGCAAAGGAACGGTGGAATACGTATCGTAAGGCATTAAAACTCAATGCAGTAACAAGTGTGTGGGCGTTTGTGAGATATGCTGTGAAGGGTGTAGTCAAGTACTACCTGTAAGTAGAGGTTTTTATATGAAGTACGTTTCATTTACGTTTGATGACGGCAGAAGAGATAACTTTACCTGTGCATACCCTGTTATGAAGAAGTATGGTATCCCCGGCACGCTGTTTTGCACAACCGGTTATATCGATGGAACTTGGCAGAAGGATGAATCCTGGCATAGTGCAGGCGAAGCGATTCATGTAGATGAATTGAAAGAGCTTCAACAGAATGGATGGGAGATTGCCCTTCATGGGGATAAGCATACAACAGAAGTTAACGACTTGAAGTGTGCATCTCAAAAGATGACACAGTGGGGATTTTCAACTCGACCGATTGGCTTTTCCATGCCTAATTCAAATATTGGTAAGGAAAAGCTCGATGCAGTTGTTGATACTTATTTAGAATCGGAGCTGCTGTACATCCGGGCAGGAAGAAAGATTGACACAAAGAGTCTTTCTGCAAAGATTCTGTTTGCATTATACACATACGGGCATATGCAATGGGCCTATAATCGTTTCAATAACGAAAATTTGACGGAATTGACGACTATCGACAGGAAGCAAATATATTCCGTTGTTGTTCGTTACAAGGATGATCCTAGGATGATTGCAAGGTTTATTGAGCAAATGCCGGATAATACATGTGCAGTTCTGATGCTCCATAGCATTCTGCCGGAGGATAGTCAGTACTATGGAACGGATCCGTGGAACTGGAGCCTTGTGCGTTTTCAGAGATTCTGTGAAGAAATGGATAAGCTAAGAAATACTGATAAGGTTCGAGTAGCAACACTTGAGCAAATTGTAAATGGAAAATTGGGAAGATGAAGAGGTATGGGGATGGAAACGATAAAGAACCCAGTCATCGTGTGGAGCATTGATGATTTTAATACTTTAGGCTTACTGCGTGAGTTAGGGCAGAGCGGACTTGACTTGGTTTTCCTTATAAAAGGAAAAGCAGGTTATGCCTCTAAAAGTAAATACTGCGTGAACTATGTAGAAACCGAGTCCATACAGGCTGGTTACGAATATCTAATGGCAACATATAAATCGGCAGACTTTAAGCCGGTTCTTATTGTTGCAAGTGATGAAATCATTACCTTTGTTGATCAGCATTGTAAAGAAATGGAACCGCTCTTTATCCTTCCGGGGACAAAAGAGCAGGGGAACATTGAAAAGTATATCGATAAGAATACCATGACGGCTTTAGCTGAAGATATTGGGATTCTCTGCCCACAGTCTAAAGAAGTTCGTTGGGATTCCTCAATTGAAGACGTGAAATACCCGTGTCTGATTAAGCCCAGCCATCAGGCAGAAGGTCATTATAATGAGTTTAAATTCAAGATTTGCCAAAATGAAAAGGAACTGAAGCAGACACTGCGGTTTGTACGGCATGAGTCGGTGTTTATTTTGCAGCAGTATATCCAAAAAGAAAAGGACCTCTTGGTATATGGCGGACGTTTGTATGATGGCAAAACCGTTATTGCAGGCGCTATGATTCGCGATCGCTTGGCGGATAGTGGTTCATCATCACACGGATATATTACTTGTGACGTGCCTGAATGTGCAGATACCAGAAAGATAGCTGAATTCCTAGAAAAGATTGACTATTATGGTCTGTTCAGTTTTGAGTATGGCATGATAGGAAACAAAGCCTATTTCTTTGAAGTGAACCTGAGAAATGATGGAACCTCACATTATTTCTTCCAAGCTGGTGCAAATATTCCCTTGGCCTACGTGTATAGCTGCGTTGGTAAGGACTATTCAGAGATCCCGGTAAAGACTTCCAAGAAGGCTTGGTTTATTGATGAGGTCTTTGATGTTGAGAACGTAATAAAAGGTGTCATTTCAAAAGAACAGTGGAAAAAGGAAATGGCGGAAGCGACAATCTTCAAATATTACGATAGGGAAGATCAGGAGCCGTGGAAGACTGTAAAAAAGACAAGAGTCAAGCAGATTGCACAGGACTTCCTTTTGAAAAAGTATCGGCTCTATATTGTCGCTCTTTTGGATAAATTTGGACTGCGGAAATAAAATTAACCGGATATAAAGGAGATAACAAAAATGAGAGTACCATTTGTAAGCTTCCTTCCGTTGGAACATGAACTGGACAAAGACTTGCGTAGCGCATTCGATCGTGTATACACTAGGTCTTGGTATATTGAAGGTGTGGAAGACGAGAATTTTGAAAAGTCTTTTGCACAGTATTGCGATACCAAATATTGTGTTGGTGTTGGCAACGGTCTTGATGCTTTGATGCTTGCGTTAAAGGCATTGAACGTTGGCGCTGATGACGAGGTTATTGTACCCTCGAATACATACATTGCAACAGCACTTGCAGTTACATATGTTGGCGCAAAGCCCGTCTTTGTCGAACCTGATATTAGAACATTCAATATCGATCCAAATCGAATTGAGGCGGCAATTACTGGCAAGACAAAAGCTATTATGCCTGTGCATCTCTATGGACAAGCATGCGATATGGATCCTATTATGGAGATTGCGCAAAAATATAGTCTCTACGTTGTTGAGGACTGTGCGCAAGCACACGGTGCAACGTATAAAGGGAAGAAGATAGGATCTTTTGGCAATGCGGCAGGTTTTAGCTTTTATCCGGGTAAAAATCTTGGCGCACTCGGTGATGCGGGTGCAATGGTGACCAATAATAAAGAAATTGCCGATAAGGTTCGTGCCTTAGGTAACTATGGATCTGACTATAAGTATCATCATATCTATCTGGGCAACAACTCTCGACTGGATGAAATGCAGGCTGCCTTTCTGTCTGCAAAACTACCGCATCTTGACAAAATTAATGAAGAGAGAAGAAAAATTGCGAACAGGTACTTGAACGATATTAAAAATACACAAATAGTGCTTCCGTATATTCCGGAGTATGCGAACCCTGTGTGGCATATTTTTGGCATCCGCTGTAAGAGAAGAACGGAATTGGAAACTTTCCTGAATGAGAGAGGAATTGGAACAAATAAACATTATCCTATTCCTATGCATCTCCAAGAATGTTATAAAGCTCTCGGTTTTAAGAAAGGTGACTTTCCAGTTGCAGAAGAAATCAGTGAAACTGAGCTGAGCATTCCAATGTATTACGGAATGACTGATGCTGAAGTTCAGTATGTAATTGACACGATCAATGATTTTAAATAAGGAGCAACAGAAATGTATTTGAGAAAACTTGAGTTAAAAGATGCGCAGGCAATGCTTTCTTGGATGCATGATGAAAGTGTTGTGGGTTGTTTACATACGGATTTTGCCTCTAAAACATTAGATGATTGCAAGAACTTTATTATTGCATCGCAGAATACGACGGAAAATGCACATTTTGCAATCGCATCAGATGAAGACGAATATATGGGCACGGTGAGTCTGAAGCACATTAACAAGGAAAACGGTTCAGCAGAATTTGCAATTACAGTGCGAAAAGAGTCCATGGGACGTGGCTATTCATGGTTTGGCATGGAGACAGTCTTGGAAAAGGCGTTTTCTGATTTTGGCTTGGACAGCGTATATTGGTGTGTATCGCGAAAAAATAAACGTGCAGTTCGCTTTTATGACAAGCATAATTTTCATGAGGCACTAGACATTCCAGATGAAGTTCTTGGACGATACCAAGGTGAAAAAGACTTGAAGTGGTACTCGGTTCTTAGGGGTGATGTGCTGGATAACAGAGAGAAGGTTGCTGGATGCAACATCGTTAGAATCAAAACGATACCTACAGTTGATGCGGGAGAGTTGTCATTTTTTGAAGCAAATCACGATATAGGATTTGACATTAAACGCATCTATTACATCTCAAAGGTGCCAGAAGGAGTTCGGCGCGGCTTTCATGCACATAAAGAGTTGAAACAGTTACTCTTTTGTCCATATGGAAAAATTCAACTTATACTGGAAAATGAACTTGGACGAGAAGAAATCGAGCTTAGCGATCCATCGATTGGCGTTGTAATCGATAAGCCAACATGGAGAGAAATGCTATGGTTGCAGAAAGATTCCGTTTTGTGTGTTGCGGCCTCGGATTATTATAAAGTGGATGATTACATCAGAGACTATAAGGATTTCATCGAATATATCAATTGCAGGAGAAACAAATGAAAAATGGGTTGTTGACATGTATTGTTCTGACATATAGAAACGGTGAGTTTCTATTTGAAACCATAGACTCCATTTTGATGCAAGACTATCCGCACATTGAACTTATTGTCGCAGAAGATGGTGCCTCAGACTTTAATGCAGAAACCATAAAAAAATATATTGAGAAGAATAAAAAAGAGAACCTGGAGAATTTTGTTATACATTCAAATTCTCCCAATCTTGGCACAGTGAAAAATGTAAATAAGGCGCTCCGCACATCTCGAGGAGAGTATGTAAAAATTATTGCGGGGGATGATGCCTATCCGGACAGCAATACTTTTTCAAGGCAAGTTGCATATTTGCAGGATAATGAGGGCTTATTTGTGGCAGGAGATACGGTTTCCTGTGACGATAAAATGAATGAGAGATATCGGGTGGGGTTCTCCTATTGCAAGAAAAATCCATTGCAGGGTAGCCGAAAAGCACTATATCGATATTTGGTTCTTAAGGAATTAGGGCTGCTTGCCACACAGGTGTGCTGTTTCCGTAGAGAGTTCTTCGAGCAGCTTGGATATTATGATGATAGATATATTCTGCTGGAAGATATGCCAATGGAAAAACGTATTGTTCTGAGCAATACAAAAATCAACTATTTTCAGCATCCTGCGGTTATGCATCGAGGAGATGTAGGTACATCTACTAGCTCGGAAGCGTTTGACTCAAGGAAGTATAAGTATTATCTCGATCTCTTCCATGAAGCCGAAAACAATTATATTGTAGATTCAGGGGTGCTAGGTGCATTCCCAGCGTATATGAGAAAACGCCTGTGCAAGTATCGATTGGATATGTGCAAACTGAATGAAAGAGAAAACTCAAAAAAGCAGAAAATCGTTTTGACCTTGAAAAATGTATTTCCACTACTATGGCATATCTCAAAGCATAAAAAAAGTTTGACCACATATGGAAAAAGCTTCTTATCAACGTTGAGTGGGAGAAAGTAATGAAGCAATTAGTGATTCTCTTTACATATTCTTATCCATATTCGCCTCCAACGGAGCAGTTTCTGCATAAGGAAGTTGAGGCATTTGCGGCACGCGATGATGTAAATCTACATATTGTCACAATGGGACGTAATGTGGATATTAAAAAAAAATATGACTCCTTGCTGCGAGATGATGATCGAGAAATTCTACTTAAACGGCGTTCCAAGCTCGTTGAGATCTTGTCTGGGATACCTAAATTGATTGTTGAATTTCCGGATGTTGCACGGGAAATTGGCTATCTGTGCTCAACGAGAGCTTTTTCTGATATTAGCAGAACAGTGCAGCAGTATATTCAGGCGAATGCTTTCTTTAAGGAGTTTCTTTCTCAGTACCCTCTTGAAAATGCGAAGGGCTATGGTCGCATTATTTTATATTCCTACTGGCTCGGAACAAACTCGATTTTGTCATGTATGCTGAAAAAGTATCTGGCGAAACATCTCAAGTGCCCCATACTAGCCGTATCCAGAGCACATGGAATGGGAGACTTGTACTTTTCGGAAGATACTGCATTTCGACCTGCACTAAGGATGCTTCAAAACGGGCAGGATATGATTTTTTCCATTAGCGCAAACGGATGTGATGTTTTGAAGAAGCAGGGTTTCAAAAATGTCAGCCTTTTTCGGTTGGGAGTGAACCGTTCATTTGAGTTTGATTATCCAAAGAAGAATAGTTCCTTGATTGTTAGTTGCTCTTCTGTCGATGATAATAAGCGTGTAATTGATATAGCAAAGGCTATCTCAAATATTCGGGATAAGAGTTTGGAATGGGTCCATTTCGGTGGCGGCGCAAAAGAAAAAGAACTTAGAGAATGGTGTGATTCGATGATGCCGCCAAATATCCGATATAGGATAAACGGCGTAACACCTCACGAAGATATAATGCAGTTCTATGCTGACAATCACCCAGTGCTGTTCATTAACTTGTCGTATGTCGAGGGTATTCCAGTATCAATTATGGAGGCGTTTTCCTACGGAATTCCGGCACTTGCAACAGATGCGGGGGCAACGAAAGAACTGGTAAAAAATCAGAACAATGGATATTTGATTAAGCGAGATTATATGATTGAGGAAGTCTCGGATACGATTAAACGATATTTGGCGCTAAGTGATGCGGAAATTAATCAGTATCGAGAAAACGCTGAAAGAACATGGGAACGGGAATATCAGGAAGAAAACTTTACATCGTTTGTTGAGGTACTACTAGGTATAGAGGAATGAATGTGATGCTGACCAGCAGTAATATATGTAAGAAACTATATGTGGCGTTGTTAGCCATGTATTTTGCTACAATCCCCATTGAAAATGTCCTGGAGACCGGGCATGGATCTATCCATAAATTCTTGGGAATAGGTATTTTAGCACTTGCCGTTCTTCTTATGGATTTTAGACATTTTAAGATCGGTGAATTGAAATATTTGTTGATATTTGTTGGAATTTGCGGGTTGTCTCTTTTTTGGACCTTTAGGGATACCGGAAATGATTATTTGAGGACTGTTCTTTTCTTAACTTTCTTCACAGCTATTGTTCTTCAGGTGAACCTCACGCATTCGGAATTTGAATTCTTGCGGTTTGCTATTTGTACAGTTTCAGCGATTCTCTCTGCAATGATGATCTTTGGCAAAAAATATCAAGTAGTTAGTTTGGTTGATTCTGGTAGATATACATTTGGCATAAATGGAACAGAAGTAGACAATAACAATTTTTGTCTGGCTCTAGCTTTTTCAATCTTGTTTGTGGTAGATTATTTGGCAAAAAAAAGAGGAAAGTTTAAGCTGTATTATATTGGATTGGCGGCCTTGTCTCTGGCAGCAATGCTTTTTACAGGATCAAGAGGTGGCTTTCTGGGCTTGATTGCTGGGCTTGCTGGGTATATGTGGATACACGGTGAAGGTCGCATTAAGCCAAGTTCTATCTTCTTTTGTTCAGCTGGAGTGGTTTTTGCATACTTTTTGGCGATTCAGATTTTGCCGGAGACGTTACTTTCTAGGTTTACACTTGCCAGTGTTGTAAAAAGCGGCGGAACAGGCCGTACAACAATTTGGCTGAATGCACTAGATGCATTTTGGAATGGAAATCCACTAAGAATGATTGTGGGATATGGATTTGGAAGTTTCCCTCAATTTCTAAAGTTTTTCTGCGGAAGGTATAAGGCTGCACATAACGATTTTATTCAAATTCTGATTGAATTAGGCGTTAGTGGCTGCATCTATTATATATTCTGTTTGTGCAATGCGCTTAAAAGAATGAAAAGTAAAAGTAATGCACTTAGCTTTGCGATAATTGCATTGCTTATTATCGGTGGCATTAGTATGGAGCTTTTTATTAAGAAAATGTTTTGGATGGGGATATTTCTTTCATTTATTAATATTGTTGAGGTTGGGTCTGCGGAAAACAACTGTTTACGAACGTGATATTAGATAAGATTTTGCGTTTCGTTTATAGATGCATTCGATTGACAAATTTAGAGTACTAAGTGAAAGGAAGAAAATCAAATGAAAGGCATCATTTTAGCTGGTGGCTCTGGTACTCGCTTGTATCCTATGACGAAGGTCACGAGCAAATAGTTTCTGCCAATATATGATAAGCCGATGATATATTACCCCTTATCTACGCTGATGCTTGCGGGTATTCTCATTATCTCTACACCCGTGGATACATCAAGAAGACTATCCAGTGGTATCTGGACAATCAGGAATGGTGGCAGACCATCATTTCCGGTGAGTACCAGAATTACTACGAGAAGATGTACGGAAATCGATAATTATTGAGACAAGAGCATAAGACAATACATTTTGTATGTGCCTAACGGAGGGTGACTGTGGAAAACGGGAAAAGAAATGTGCTGTTAAGCATAATTATACCTGTCTACAAGGTTGAAGCATTTATTGATCAGTGTGTCAGTTCAATACTTTGCCAGAATAGTAGTGAACTTGAAATAATTTTAGTTGATGATGGATCGCCAGACAAGTGTCCTGAGATTTGTGACAAATATGCTTTGCAACATAAAAATGTGACTGTTATCCACAAGAAAAATGGAGGATTGATTTCGGCTAGAAAAGCAGGCGTCAAAGTTGCACGCGGAAAATACATTACATTTGTGGATAGTGATGACTGGATAGCTGCAGACTACTGTTCGAACTTGATTAGAATAATCAAAGAATATTCACCAGAGATTATTGCAGTTACAGGACATTATAAGGTTGAAAGTGACGGACAAACAATTCATTGTAGGGATGGAGAGCAAAAAGGACTCTATGAACGAGATAAATTGGAAAAAGAAATCTTTCCTACATTGCTTTATAATCCTCCGTATTATAATTTTGGCGTGGCTCCATCGCTTTGCTTGAAGGTGATAGAAAAAGAAATGCTAAAAAAATGCATACAAGATGTACCGGAAGGTATATCTATGGGTGAAGATTTGAGTGTATCATTTCCTGCTCTTTTTTCTGCACAGGCTGTTTTTTTTATGGAACAGAGTGGATACTATTATCGAATGAATCCAACATCAATCACGCATAAATACGACAAAAACTCAGTAATAAAAATAGAAACACTTCTGAACTATATAGAAAAAAAGTTGGGGCAAGACACAATATATAATATAGGAACACAACTTGACATGTACGCAGTTTGGATTGCTTATTTGACAATAATATCTTTAGTTTT
>OMDC01000355.1_pt1 | contig 21713 bp, 14 predicted proteins | sample 1674201 | NCBI WGS metagenome assembly OMDC01 (sample SAMEA103958152, study PRJEB25191) | human gut metagenome | biome: human-associated habitat [ENVO:00009003]; feature: intestine environment [ENVO:2100002]; material: feces | place: Germany | collected 2013/2015 | reverse complement strand
CTTGGTCTCGCGCAGCATGTAGGTGTGCTCGCCAGCCGCGGTGTAGGTGACGGAATCCATCACGATCTTGCCGTCGGCATTGTTGGTGCCGGTGGCGACTACGTTATTGCCCTCGACGAGCTCAAAACGGAACTCGCCGGCCTTGAGGTCACGGCCGTCCAAGGACTTGATCGCGGTAATCTGGTCGGTGACGCTGGAGCTCTTGGAGCCAGGCTCGTAGGAGTTGGTAAACTTCGCCTCGTCGGCGCCCTTCAGCTTATGCTCTACGCCGAGCGTGCCGTCGCCGTTGTCCTTGACGACAGTCTCGATGGTGTAGGTCGCGGCATCGTAGGTGATACCACCGACGTTGCCCCTGACCTCGCGCAGCGTGTAGGTGTGCTTGCCGGGCTTGTCGTAAGTGATTTTGTCCATGACAACCGTGCCGTCAGCGGCGTTCTTGCCGGTGGCGACGACCTTGTCGCCCTCGACGAGCTCGAAGGAGAACTCGCCTGCCTTGAGGTCGCGCCCGGTCAGGAACTTGGTCGCCTTGATCCGGTCGGTGACGCTGGAGTCCGTAGGCGTCAGGTTGTAGGCATTCTTGAACTCGGCAACCTTGGCGTCCTTCAGGACATGCTCGGCCTTGAGGGTGCCGTCGCCGTTGTCGGTGATGGTGGTCACGATGGTATAGGTCTTGCCGTCGTAAGATATACCGTTGCTGGCGGTTCCGCCGTTGACCTCGCGCAACGTGTAGGTGTGCTCGCCGGCCTCGGTGTACTCGATGGCAGTCATCGCGATCTTGCCGTCGGCGGCGTTAGCGCCGGTGGCGACGACCTTGTCGCCCTCGACGAGCTCAAAGGAGAACTCGCCGGCCTTGAGGTCGCGCCCAGTCAGGGACTTGGTCGCGGCGATCTTATCGGTGACGCTGAAGCTCTTGGGGGTCAGATTGTAAGCGTTCTTGAACTCGATGCTCTTAACGTCCTCGGCACCCTTCAGCTTATGCGTAGCCACCAGCTGGCCCTTACCGTTATCGCTGATGACCGTCACGATGGTGTAGACGTTTTCGTCGTAGGTGATGCCACCAGCGTTGCCCTTGACCTCGCGCAACGTGTAGGTGTGCTGACCGATCTCGGTGTACTCGATGGGGCTGAACGCAACGTTGCCGTTAGCGTCATTCTTTACAGTCTCGATAAGCTCCGAGCCCTCGCCCTTAACCTCGCGCAGCTCAAAGCTGAACTCGTCTGCCTCGAGGTCGCGGCCGGTCAGGGACTTGGTCGCCTTGATCTGGTCGGTAACACTGGACTCAACATGATCCGCAGCATAGGTGTTCTTGAACTCAGTCTCGCCCGAGGTCTTCGTCGCAGAAGCCTCAAGCTTGCCCTTCTCATTGGGCTTCACTGTCACGGTGAACTCTGCAACGTTGTCGCTGTAGGCGACGCCGTCGACCGTGGTCCCGGCATGCTTCTCGCTAACCTTGTAGACATACGTGCCCGGCTTGTCATAGGCAATCTCGCCGAAGCTAATGCCCGCATGGCCCTTTGTTGCAACCGCAATCTTGGACTCAGGCATCGGGGCGTTGCCCTCGGACGTCAGGCCAAACTCAAACTTGTCCTCATTCGTCCAGTCGCGTCCCTCGAGCACCTTGACCAGGCCAAAGTCGGCAGTTGTCAACGTTGTCGGCTTGGTATTGAGCGTAAAGTTAATCTTGCCGTTATTGCCCAGGTAGACATTGACCTTCGTCGCACCAGAAACAACCTTCGTGTTGTTCCACTGGGGATTGATCACGTCGCGTGCGGTGTCCGTCGGGTTTCCGCCCACACGCTCCTTGGTGATGTGGAGCTGATTGATAAAGGCGAGGCGCGCGGTGCCAGCCTTAATCGACCAGTGATCGCCATCCTTTACCAAAGCGCCTTCAAAGCTTTCAAGCTCGCTTCCCTTAACCGGGATCGAAACGGAATCATCGTACGGCGCGCCCGACGAGTTCTGCGCCATAAACCCGTCTTTGTACCAATAAGTCTTAGAGCCCGAAGGCTTTTCCGTTGCAAGCTTGGTGCAGGCTGCGTCCGTATAGACGGGCGTCAACTTTTGGAAGTAGTAGTAGCCGTTCGTGGCGGCAGGCTCAAAGCTTGCGACCGTATCGCCCACATCGTCGCCGGTCCACTTGTTGGCGTAGAAGCTGACGGTATTGGAATCGGCGTCCTTGTGCTTGTCGATATAATCCTGCAGCCCCGGTACGTTATTGGGAGTAAACAGATTCGCGCGCGCAATAGACTTTACGCTCGATGCATACACCACGCGGATAGGCGAAATAGCATCCGTGGAGTCAACCACAAACGTACCCGCCGACTTGTCAACGGTAAAGCGGCGCAGCGGAATGAGCGATGCAGGAATCTTGACCGTCACGATGTCGCCGCGCTGTGGATTGTTCTTGTCCGCGCGATCGACCGTAATTACGAGATGGGCGAGCTCGCCGTCAAACGTATAGGTATCAATATTGCCATCGGTCGACTTGGTGGCGGCACCATAGGTCTTGCCGTTGTACTCGGCACCGGTAAAGCTATCGACCTGCATGAAGGCGCCCAGCTCGTCCTCGAATGTGATGTAGCCGGAACCGTTGGGATTGTTGCCCTCGACCTTGGTCGGGAAACCCTTGCCCGACGTAATAGCACTCGAGATGTCCTTAAAGACCTGATCAAGCTCGGCGGCGTTGGTCGCCGACTTGTAGTAGCTGGCACCGGCAATGGGGTTGCCAAAATTGACATTCCACTTCTTTCCAAAAAGGCCATGGCTTACGGACGATGTGGCCTCCGGATAGTTACTCGACACGGCATGCATGAACTTATTCTTATTGCTCGTGTCGTTGCTTGTTGGATCGTCGTCCGGCTTCGCACCGTTGAAGATACCGATGGTATAAATGGTCGCCCCGCCGCTCTTTATGGTCTTGGCGGTATTGATGGCGTCCCTAGCGACCGCGGGCTCAAAATCACGAGAGCTCGTAGGTGAGCCATCGGTGAAGAACACGACGATCTTTTGGGCATCCTTGCGGCCCGATATATCGCGAGCAAGCTCAAGGCCGTAATCAGCCTGCGTGGCGCCGGCAGGTTTGATGGAATTAACCGTGTACTTGAGGCTCATTGCGCCATCACCCGAGCACGCCGTCAACTTCTGCATCGTCTGCGAGTAGTTGTAGCTATAGCGGCCATCGCGATAGGTGTCATTGCCGATCCAGTCAGTCTTCTTTCCTGCAAACTTAACGATGGCAACCTGGTGCTGCTTGCTTGCGTCCTCAATGCTCTTGTTTTGCTCGGCAATGGTGTCGATAAAGTGGTTGGCAGCATTCTTGAGCGCATCGATACGCTTGGTAGAATCTCCACCACCCATAGGATCATCCATTGAGCCAGAGGCATCGAGCACCATCACGATGTCGAGTGGCTTGGAAACCAGCGACGTTGTGTCGGATGTCGAAGACATCGCCGAAAGCGTGGTCAAAAAGTCCGATTTCCCGTCATCGATTGCTTGGACCGTCTTATCCGTCCAAATTCGGCCGACGTTTTGCGTCGTGACCTTACTGCCGTCATAGCCGCCCGCCCAGAACTTCCAATGGTTACTGGTGTCGTGGTCGACTACCTTTGTCGCTTCCGGTCCGTCCATTCCGGCACTGGACCTGGCGTTGGCCTCGGGCAGCATGGCAAATGCTGCAGCCGACAACACCAGCACTACGGCCAGTATCACCGCCAAGAGACCCCTCGTGTGCCTACTCATCGCGTCTCCCTTCTCGCGGTCTCAGACCTTGCATCAGCCTAAAGTTACGGAATGAGACACAATTAGGACAGGTGACACATGTTCCAGATTAGGTTTTAAGCGTGAGACAAATGTCTCACCAAAGTTGAGACACGAGGGTTTTCGCAGGAAAACGGGTGCGACCCAAGATTGACGGGATAAAAGGGCCCGTTTCCCCCATCCCCAAGGGAGCAGTCGATGGCAGTCGCCACGAAACTGGCCCATCTACTATGTTTAACCCAATGCCCCCGACCATAGCCGCTTTTCATGCAAAATCGCAGGCGTTCTACCTGCGATTTTTATTTCGCATTACTTGCCATGGTTGAGGGCAGCGGCTTAAACGTAGTAGATGGGCCCATTTCGTGGCAGACGGGTCACGTGGCAGCCCTCGCAACGCCAAAATGATCCGTTTTCCTCCGTCCCCGGGGGATCAAAGGCTGTTACGGATATGGTGCCATTTCAAAACTGTGCCGGTTTACTACGATAAAAACGAGGTCACCAATCACGCGTGACTTTTTCGCAAAATTGTAAGCCGTCTACCTGCGATTTTTGTTTTGCCAAATGCGGTGTGGTTGGGGGTAGGCGATTTATCGTAGTAATCCGGCATAGTTTTGTTCGCGGAGGCTTAGCCGCACGTTCACGCGCGGGGCCGGTGGGGCAATTATGCCCCCACCGGCCCCTATTCCAGTTCTATTCCAGCGTTATTCCGGCTTGATTTCTACCGTGGGAGCCTTATCCGCCGCAACTGGAGTACGGGCGGTGTCCATAGTCAGGCAGTGCTTGGGGCAGCTCTCGATGCACTCGCCACACACCACACAAGCATACGGGTCAATCGACCACGTTCCGCCCTTGCGATCGACCGCGAGCGCGCCCGCCGGGCAGCGACGCGCGCACATGCCGCAGCAAATGCACACGTCCATGTCGTTAACGATATGCCCGCGCAGGCGCTCGGGTGCCGTCAGCTCCTCCTGCGGATAGCACACCGTGACCGGTTGCTTGACCATAGAACCCAAGGCCGTCTTGGCAAATGTCAGTAAACTCATGCCGCGCCTACCTTTCCGTGCAGCTAATGCAGGGGTCGATGGTCAGGATAATCATGGGCACGTTGGCAAGGAGCACGCCCTGCAGCGCATGCGTCAGACCCGCCAGGTTTTGCGACGTCGGAGTGCGCACGCGGAAACGGTCCAGGTTCTTGGTGCCGTTGCCGCGCACATAGTAATACGCCTCGCCACGCGGCTGCTCAATCACAACCTCGCCGCGCGCGCCGTCGGCCGGCGTGAGCTTGGTGCGTCCACCGATGCCGTCGTGCGGAATCTTGCCCACAAGCTCCCTGATGATGTCCATGGCCTGCGTGACCTCGGCACAACGCACCTGGCAGCGGGCATAGCAGTCGCCGTCGGTGGCAATGATGGGCTCAAATGCAGCCAGGTCCGCATAGGCGCCGTCGCCAAACATGCGCACGTCGTAGTCCACGCCCGAGGCGCGCCCAAACGGGCCGACCATCGAAAGCTCCAGCGCATCCTTCTTGCTGATCACGCCCACGCCATGCAAGCGCTCGCCGCAGCTATTGTCGTCCAAAAACGTATGCACCAGGGCCTCGTAGTCGGAACGCATGGCATCGAGCGTCTGGACAATGCCTGCCAGCTCGGAGTCCTCGATGTCGTGCTTAAGGCCGCCGATCTCGTTAATCGAAAGGATCACGCGCCCGCCGCACGTGCTCTCGAAGATCTTGAGAATCTGCTCGCGCAGGGTCCACGAACGATAGAACAGCGCCTCGAAGCCAAAGGCATCGGCGAGCAGGCCCAGCCACAGCAGGTGCGAGTGGATGCGCGAGAGCTCATGCAGAATGGTGCGGATATACTGCACACGGCCGGGCACCTCGATGTCGAGCATGCGCTCGCAGGCGCTGGCATAGCCGTAGCTATGGCCCACGGCGCAGATACCGCAAATGCGCTCAGCGATGTAGCCAAACTGATGCATATCGCGCTTTTCGGTGAGCTTCTCGAGTCCGCGGTGCACAAAGCCGATCTGCGGAATTGCCTCAATGACGCGGTCGTCCTCGATCACCAGGTCCAGATGAAGCGGCTCGGGCAGCACCGGGTGCTGCGGGCCAAACGGAATAACGGAGCGATGTGCCATGGACCTTACGCCTCCTTTTTCTGCTTGTCGCGGGCGGCCTTGGCGGCAAGCGCCGCGCGGACCTTGGCCGCTTTCTCGGGATCCATGGCGGCGAGCTTTGCCTCCAGCTCGGCAGCCTTGAGCACGGCCTTGGCAGCAGCCTCATCGTGCTGAGCATCGAAGCCGGCAGCCGCAGCGGGCTGAGCAACGGCAGCGCCCGCAGCATCGCCAGCGCCCGCAACGCCCTCCCCCGCAGCGGCCGTGGCAGCGGCGGCCTTTTCGGCCGCGGCCTTGCGCGCTTTGGCCTCTGCGGCCGCGCGGACCTTCATGGCCTTCTCGCGCGCGGCCTTCACCTCGGGCGTGATAACGCTCATGGGCTCGGCAGTCGAGACATGGTAGAAAAAGCCCTTAAAGTCGAGCTGCATGTCGGTGATGGCAAGACCAAACAGGTCGTGGGCCTCATTTTCAAACGGAAACACCGCCGGATAATATGAGCTGATGGACGGAATCTCCTGATACTGGTCGATACCCTCAACCACCAGGTTCTCAATCGCGTAGTTGCCGTCCTGCGCAATATGCTCCTGAGCAGCACGAACGTTGATAAACGTATAGATCAGGCGGTACGTGCCGTCGTCGACGTTGCGCTCGGCGTGCATTTGCACAAAGCGCGCGCCGATGCCCTTGAACGCCTGGACATGCGACAGGAGCTCGTCGATCCCAACGGTGGTATAGATTGCCTTTTGCATTACTCGGCCTCCTTTGCAGCGGCGGGTGCGGCGGACCTGGTGGACACGTTGGCCTCGTCACCGTCGCCGGCACCATCAGCCCCGGCCCCCGCAGCCACAAACCCGTCCTCGCACAGCTCAACGCCACCGTCCCAGGTAGCGGCGCCGCCTACGGTGAGCGGATCGCCACCGGCGCGCATCACGGCCTCCTTCTGGTCCAGGATGTCGCACGCCTCCACGATGGCATCGATCACGGTCTCGGGGCGAATGGCGCACCCGGGCGCGTACACGTCCACGGGAATCGCGCGGTCCACGCCACCGATCACGTTGTAGGCGTCGCGGAACACGCCACCCGAACACGCGCAGATGCCGCACGCCACCACGCACTTGGGCTCGAGCATCTGGTTGTAGATCTGGCGCACGACGGGCAGGTTCTGGGCATTGACCGACCCCGTCACCAAAAAGATATCCGCATGCTTGGGGTTGCCGGTGTTGACCACGCCAAAGCGTTCCGCATCGAACAGCGGCGTGAGCGAGGCCAGCACCTCGATATCGCATCCGTTGCAGCTCGAGCCGTCGTAATGAATAACCCACGGCGAGCGCGACATTTTATGATCCATGGATGCCGCCTCCTAAATAAATACGTCGACGAGGATGGGCATAAGGTTGAGCAGGCCAAACACCAGCGCCACGCCCCATCCGAGCCTAAAGCAGCTGCGCCAGGTGCTGCGGGCAAAGGTGTTGTCGATCAGGACCTCGACAAAATACGTCGCGGCCATCACGACCAGGGCGACCAGCCAGCTCACGGGGTTGTCCCAAACAAAGAACATGCCCACCCACATCAAAAACAGCACGGTCTCGCACCAGTGCATAAGGGTCATCTTGGCCAGCGTGCCGCCGCTCATCTCGGTGGCGACGCCCTGGACGATCTCCTGATGCGCGTGATGCGAGTACGAAAGGTCAAACGGCGACTTGCGCAGCTTGATGGTAAGCACCGCGAGCAGCGCGAGGAAGATAGGCGCGCTGTACACGATGATGGGGGCCGACTGCCCCGTCACTGCGATAGAGTCGAAGCTATCGGTGGCAAGGTACAGACCCACGCTCATCAGCAGAACGGCGGGCTCGTAACTCATAACCTGCAGCAGCTCGCGATCGGCACCAACCTGGGCAAACGGGCTTTGCGTCGAGGCGGACGCCAGCACCACAAAAATCGCGGCGAGCGTCACCATAAAGGCGCACAACAGCGTGTTGGAACCCGACACAAAGATGCCGCCGCCCACCACGGTAAAGATGAGCGCGCATGCCATATAGGTGTCGTCCATGGTGTTTACGCTGGCAGGGGCCTTGCGCAGCAGCTTGGCAACGTCGTAGAAGGGCTGCAGCAGGCGCGGGCCCACGCGGCCCTGCATGCGGGCCGAAAGTTTGCGGTCAAGACCGTCGATCAGGCCGCCCACGAGCGGCGCCAGCAAGGCAAACGCCACGGTGCCAATAAAGATGCCCACGACGCCCGAGCCCTCGAAATACTTACCGCGCAGCACCGAGGGCGCGCTCATGGCAAGCCGCTCGGGCCCAATCCACGCGCAACACAGCAGCGCAAACAAGATAATGCTGCAGCACACGACGCTACCCGCGGGGCCAATGCGCTTCTCGCCAAGGGCGTCCTCCGAGTACCAATTGCGCTTTTCAGCCTTCACCTCGTGTCCCATCGAGCCGCGGAAATGGCGATATTTGTCGGTTCCCACGCCCGAAAGATATACGTTTACGTGCGGTTTGTTGCTCACGCGGAATGACGTCAGCAGCACCACGGCGATAAACGCCACGATAACCACCATCAGATACATGGCGTCCTTGCCGATAACGTACGGCACGCGGCCAAACACCATGGCCAAGTAAGGCGACACCAGACCGCTCGAGATAACCGGAAACGCCACGCAGCACAGAATCAGCAGCGCGGCGATGGTGTTGAGGGCCATCCATTCGGTCTTATGGACATTGACCTCAACGTTTTGAGCCGTGGGGTCGACGCCCGAAAGCTTGGCAAGCCACTTGCCCCAGAAGAAGAACGTCGCGGCCGAGCCAAAGGCCAGCACCATGATCATGAGCACGTTGCCGGTCTGTGCAAACGCCACCAAGGCGCCCCACTTGGACACGAGCATGCCAAACGGCGCCACAAACATGCCCATGATGCCCAGCATCATCAGGCGCGTCAGGTGCGGCATGCGGCTGAACATACCGTCCATGTCCTCGATATCGCGGCTGCCGATATGATGCTCGGCCGTGCCCACGCACAGGAACAGCAGCGACTTTGCCACCGTGTGGAACAGGATCAGAAAGATGGCCGCCCATACGGCCTCGGGCGCGCCGACACCCAGGCAGGCGCTGATGAGGCCCAAGTTGGAAATGGTGGAGTACGCGAGCACGCGTTTGGCGTTGCTCTGCGAGATGGCCATGAGGGCAGCAAGCAAAAACGTGATGGCGCCCACACTCGTGACCATAAAGCCGGTTACGGGATAGATAGCATAGAGCGGGCTCAGCTTGACCATTAGGAACACGCCGGCTTTAACCATGGTTGACGAGTGCAGCAGGGCGCTCGTGGGAGTGGGGGCAACCATGGCACCCAACAGCCACGTGTGGAACGGCATCTGTGCGGCCTTGGTGAGTGCGGCGAGCGACAACAGGATGACCGGCATCACCAGCAGCGCGGATTGCGCGGTACCGGCGCCGGAAAGCTCGATCATGCCCGAGATGGTCAGCGGCATGCCGTTAACGTGCAGATACATGAGTCCGGCCAAAAACGCGATGCCGCCCAGCATGTTGAGGATGATCTGGGTAAAGGCGTTCTTGATGGCCTCGGGCGTGCGCGTGTAGCCAATCATAAGGAACGAGCACACGGTGGTGATTTCCCAGCCGCAGAACAGCCACTCAAGGTTGTCGCTCGTCACGATGACGAACATGGCCGAGAGGAACAGGAACATGAGCGCCAGGAACTGCGGGCGTCGGTCGGACACGGTCTGCCCGCGCAGCGCGGCCTCGTGCTCGTCATGGGCCTGGAAGTCCTTCATGTAGCCCAGGGCATACACGCAGATGAGGCTGCCGACGATGCCGACGGCAAGGACCATGATCACGCTCATGTAGTCTAGGTAGAGCGGCGTAGCGGTGACGACCTCGACCGCAGGCAACGCCATGGCCGCAAAGGCGAACGAGCCCACCAGCTGGACTATGCCGAGCACCGTGGCGAGCGTGCTCTTAAATTTGCGCGCGTTGTACAGGATGACGGCGCACAGAATTACGTCGATGACGGAGCTGATGATCGAGAGCACATGCGAGGTGCCGGGGGCAACCTCAAAGCTCTGCGGACCCGTGCCAAAAAACACGACGGCGACTACAACTGTCGCCGCCATAATAATGCCGGAACCTATGAGCCCCACCGCATCGCGGGCGCGGTCGCCACGCGCGAACAGCATGCCCAGCGCCGGTACCAGCGGAAACAGGGTAAGGAAATACAGTAGCGTCATACCATCACTCCCCCATGCAAAAATGCTGCAATTGTTTAACGTTATAGCTCAATTGATGAGTAGCGGCAGCGGGTTTTCGGTCAACTGGGGAGTTTTAGGCGTACGGGGCAAGGGCGCGTCCGCATTGGAGTAGAGAGGCGGCAAGAAAAATGCGCCCCCGTGGGCGCACCATCCCGTTTGCTATTCCGCCTTTTTAACACGCGGCTTATCGACCAGTGCGGCCTCACCGCTCTCGCGGTACTGACGGCACCAAGCCTTGACCGAAGACTCGCTGGGAATCTTGTGCTTGATCATGGCCTCGCGAACCGTCAAGCCGTTTTCCAGACGGTCCTTAACCACAGCGAGCTTTACATCGTACGAATAGGTATGATGATGCGAACCGGCATTGAGAACGGCGTCGGCACCGCCCACGGCATACGCGCGGGCCCACTGACGAGCCGTGGCCTGGGGAATGCCAAGCTCCGCGGCGAGGGCGCGATGACCGACCCCCTCTTGGAGGATCTCGACGGCGCGCTGCCTAACCTCAGGCGCATGCGTGCGAGTCCTAGTTGCTTCCGACATACCTGCCACTTCTTAGCCTTAACCGTTAATCTGCCTTCTTACGTGCAAGTTAGATAGTAGCATTTTACTGTTTGCTCAAAGCAGTTAATTAAAATAGACGCGGCGTTATCTGGGCATTTGGCACCAAATTACGACATTTCTTTATCGATTATTTACGCTGGTAGCCGACTCGCAGCTAATCGTCATTCGCTTGTCAACAAAATTGGCATCTCTTTATGTCCTTTGGTATAGAGGATATAGTTATTAACCCCTCCTCCAATAATTTTGAGTGATCTGCAAGGCAGTAGACGTCCTCACTCCTCATGATTACCACGCATTGCCATCCACCGGAGCAAAACAAAAGGGCGGGACCTGCTGCACTTGCAGGCCCCGCACCGATTGACACCCGACGGGGCACAGCCGGGCGAAACGGATCCGTGCTACCGTCCCGCCTGGCCGCGATGTTCAACTACAGCTCGTTGGCCGCGTGATACGCCGTGCGGATGGCGCTCGCAATGCCGGCGGTGCGCTCGCCCGAGCAGTCGCCCACGCAGGTCACGGGCACCGTCACGCCATCCAGATCAAACGCGTTGGCCTTGGAGCCCACGGCCATCACCACGTAATCGCAGGCGATCTTTACCGGCTCCTCGGCGCCGTCCTCGGTGGTGCGAACAGCCTCCACGCCCTCGTCGGTAATGGCGGTCAGGCGGGTCTTCACGTGCTGCTCCACGTTGTGCTCGGCAAAGTCGCTCATAATCAGCGGCAGAATGGTCTCGGACTCGCCCGCGGCGATCTTGTCGAGCATCTCCACGATCGCCACCTCGCAGCCGCGCTGCAGCAGGTACTCGGCAGTCTCGGTGCCCACCAGGCCACCGCCAATAACGGCGACGCGCCCGCTGAGCTCTACCTTGCCGGCCAGCACGTCCCAGCTCGAGACGACCTTGTCCGAGTCGGCACCCGGAACGGGGATGACCACGTCGTGCGCGCCCACAGCCACAATCGCGGCGTCGGCGGCGTTGAGGTCCTCAGCGGTAGCGGCATGGCTAAGCTCAACCTTCACGCCCAGGCCAGGCAGAATCTTCTCGTAGTACTCGACGGAGCGCATGATCTCGTCCTTGCGCGGAGGCGCGGCCGCCAGCACAATCTGGCCGCCCAGATGATCGCTCGCCTCGTAGACGGTCACATCGTAGCCGCGCTTGGCCGCCACGCGTGCGGCCTCCAGGCCGGCAATACCGCCGCCCACCACGGCGATCTTCTTGTCGCCCTCGCCCGGCTTAATGGCGATGGTAGCCTCGTCACCGTTCTCGGCGTTGAGCACGCACGAGATGTACTTGCGGTTTTGGATCGCGTCGACGCAGCCCTTGTTGCAGTTGAGGCACTCGCGAATGGGCTCACCCGTGGCGGCCTTCAGCGCAATGTCGGGGTCGCACATGAGCGAGCGGCCATAGGCGATGATGTCGGCCGCGCCGTCTTCCAGAATCTTCTCGCCGGCCTCGACCGAGACAACACGGCCGACGGTTGCCACCGGCACGGAGACCAGGGCCTTGACGCGCTCGGCCACCGGCAGCGTCCAGTTGTAGGGCATGGCACCCATGGGCGGAATGGTGTCGCCCATGTTGCCGGTATGATTGGCCTGTGCAACCTGGATCATGTCGATGCCCGCGCCCTCGAGCAGCTTGGCAAACTCACAGGCCTCGTCGGGCTGCAGGCCGCCCTTGCCGCGCGGCGTGCCGTCGGGGTTCTCCATGATCACGGGGAGCTTGTACTCCACCATCGGCTGCGGCGCGGCCTCCTTAATGGCGGCGATGACCTCCAGCGCGTAGCGAACGCGGTTCTCGAACGAGCCACCATACTCGTCGGTGCGCTGGTTGAGAATTGCCGAGCACAGCGAACCCACCAGACGGTCGCCGTGGACCTCGATGGCGTCGATGCCGGCCTGCTGCGCGCGGGCGGCCGAGGCAGCGATGGCCTCCTTGATCTGGGTGAGCTGCTCTACGCTCGCCTCGTTCACAAAGTACTGCATGTCGTGGTGCAGCTTGGCGTATGCCTGATTGCGGATCTCGTTGGACTCGGCCATCTTGGCGGCAAAGGTCTCCTCGTCGCCGGCGGCCTTGGCCTCCTGCGCGGCCTTGGCAGCGGCCATGGAGCCCATGACCATGCGGCCGACACCGGGCACGTCGTACTCGGGGTGGAATAGCTGCAGCGCAACCTTGGCACCGTGCTTGTGGACGGCGTCGGCCAGCGCCTTAAACGTGGGGATCTGGGCGTCGGTTGCCAGCTTGGGCGTGGGGCTCGCGGTCATGACGGGAGCGACGTCGCCGATGACGATGTAGCTCACGCCGCCACGGGCCAGGCGCTCGTAAAAAGCCAGGCTGCGCTCGCCGATGGAGCCGTCGCGCTCCTCGTAGCCGGTGGTCAGCGGCGGGAACATAATGCGGTTCTTGAGCTCAAGGGGGCCAACCGTAATGGGCTGGAGCAGCTTGGATGCAGGTGCGGTCATGGACATTCCTCTCTTGTAGGCGCGGCGGCGATGATGCCGCGTAGTTGTTTAGAGGATATGGCATGGGGGTACAGCAGCACAACGGAAATCGGCGGACAGCAGGTGGCGGCAGGTGGATGGGGTGATCCCTATCGCCGGTTTGTCTCAATCTGCAACAGCTACTCAGCAAAACCGGGTCTTACTGTTACAGATCGAGACATTCCTCTCGACCCAACCTCAACAATCTAGATCCGTAACAGCTAGACCCACTTTTGACCCCTACCTGTTACAGATCGAGACAAACCAAACCCGCCTGCTAGAAAATCTCAATCTGTAACAACAACTCGGCAAAATCCGTCCCTCGTGTTACAGATTTAGACAAACCAACCCGCCCCGCCAGAGAATCTTGATCCGTAACACCTAGCCACCCAATTCGGGCCCACCTGTTACAGATCGAGATTTTGTTTGATAGGCCGAGAATTGGGCCGAAAACACGATCCCGGGATAACAAAAAAGCTCGGAAGCAATTATGCTTCCGAGCTGCAAGTTCTTGGTCGCGGGGGCAGGATTTGAACCTACGACCTCCGGGTTATGAGCCCGGCGAGCTACCAGACTGCTCCACCCCGCAATGTCTGGGCGCCTCATGTGCGCAAGAAAGAATATTACGTGGGAGTTCGGTAAACGGCAAGGAAAATCTCGTAGAGCATAATTCCTTCATATTTAAAACCCATCAGCCCCTATCGCCGTGAACGAATCGCAGCCTAGCGCCGCCGACGGCACGTATACAATGGTGCGCGTCCTTTTACGCCGACACCTGGAGTAGACATGCTGCTCGCTATCGATATGGGAAACACGCAGACGGCCATGGGCCTGTTTGACGGAGACGAGCTGGTGCAGTCGTGGCGTATGCCCACCGACCGCTCCTATACCGCCGACGAGATCCACGTGCGCCTGATGGGTTTCTTTAAGATGTACGGCCTTTCGGTCGACGCGGTCGACGCGATCGCCTTTGCCGGCGTGGTGCCGCAGCTCTCGCGCGAGTGGCACGCCGTGGCCGACCGCATTGCCGCGGACGCCATCGTCATTGGGCCTCAGACGGCCGCCGTGACCAAGCTGCGCGCGGCGCGCCCCCAGGCCGTGGGTGCCGACCGCGTCGCCAACGCCGTCGCCGCCGAGACCTTCTACGGCGCGCCGGCAATCGTGGTGGACTTTGGCACCGCGACCAATATCGACGTCATCGACGAGGACGGTTATTACATTGGCGGAGCGATCGCGCCGGGCATCCGTATCTCCATGGACGCGCTTGCCGCCCGTGCCGCCAAGCTCGCCAGCGTGCCGCTCGAGGCGCCCGAGCACGCCATCGGCCGCGACACCGAGGAGTGCATCAAGGTCGGCGCCGTGATGGGCGCCGCTGCCATGGCCGAGGGCCTGGTCGCGCGCATGAAGCGCGAGCTGGGCCGCGAGGACGCCACCGTTATCGCCACGGGCGGCCTTGCCGGCATCGTCGCCGATTCGACCGATGCTTTCGACGTAGTCGACGGACAGCTCACCATCAAGGGTATCTGCGAAATCTACCGCCGCATGCAGGAGCTGGGGTAAGGCGGGGGCTAAAGTCGAGCACGCCCGATGCCACAGCCCCCGCAAACGTTCGCCAAGCCTATTCCTCAAAAACGAAAATTTTCCAGTTTTGAGGAATAGGACCGAGATGCCGCCCTGCAGTCACGCAAAAGCCCTCCCCGGTGCAAGCCGAGGAGAGCTTCTGTTGTCATCGTTATCTTTGAACGCGGGCGCCTCGCGTTACAGCCCGCGAATCCGTACGGCCTCGGGCGGAAACTCCTGCTCGCCGGCATCGGTCTTGATGGTCGCGCGACCCCAGATGTCCAGACCCGCAAACACACCGACCGCAAGCGGCAAACCGTTGGGCGACACCGCCGCAACTTGGCGTCCCAGCAGCGGCACCATATCGAAGTACTCGCCCAGCACGGGGGCCAGCGGACCGGCAGCGCCCTGCGGCGTGTTGGCAACAGCCGCCCAGGTGTCCACACGGGTCAGCACGGCGGCGGCCAGCGCCTCGATCAGCGCTTCGTCGGCCACGTCCACACCGAGCTCGCTCAACGCCGAACGCTCAACATCCACCGTCACGGCACCGAACATGCCCGCGGCACCAGCACCGCCGTTGACGGCGACGCGCGCGAACGACGTCTCAAACGCGGGCGCGCCGCACACGATATTGCTCGGCCACTCAATGCCCACCTTGCCGGCAAGGCCCAGCCCCGGCACCGACGCCGTGCCCACAAGCGCGTCCATCATGCCCATCGCCGCCACAAACGGCAGGCCGTGGAAGGCATGCATATTCACATCCGGGCGTACGACCAGCGAAAACGTCAACGACTCCTCGCCCGCGCTCCAAGCGCACCAGCCCGCGGACACACCCTCGCGGCCCGCGTCGCGCGCGGCGTCAAGCTCGGTGCCGGCGGCTACAACATTCATCTCAATCATCTACATACGCCCCAATTCGCCCACGATATGGCCCACGCGATCCTCGGGCTCCTTAACCTCGACGCCGTTGTAGCGGAAGAACCGCGCTGGATCGTGCATCAGGTCCTCGAGCGGCACCAGCACAAAGTCGCGCTCGCCAATGAGCGGATGCGGCAGGCGCAGCTTCTTGCCGCCATGGGTCTCGCCGTCCATCCACAGCAGGTCCAAGTCGATGGTGCGCGGGCCGTTTGCCTTGGCCTTTTTGGAGCGGTCGCGCCCCAGCTCGGTCTCAATCTTCATGAGCTCGTCGAGCAGCACCAACGGCGCCAGCTCGGTCTTAATCTCGATGACGGCGTTGGCAAACGCGTCCTGGCGCGTCTCGTAGGCCGGCTCGCTCTCGTAGATGCGCGAGCAGTTGGACACGCAGGTGAGCGGGATCTCGGCGATCATGTCGCGTGCGGCGCGGATGTTGTCGCAACGATGCCCCAGGTTGGAGCCCACGGCCACAAACGCACGGCGCGGCTGCGGTTTGGCGACAGCCCAGTAACCGTTCAGGAACTGCGCAAAACCGGTGACGTCGTGCACGCGCACGATGTTGGCACCGGCCTGGATGGCGCCCAGGCACACGCCAAACGTGGCGGCATCGCGCTCGGCGGCCTCGGTCACGCCCGAGACAGCGCCCACAAAGCGCTTGCGCGACACGGCGCACATGAGCGGATAGCCCAGTGACGCCATCTTGGCAGTCTCGCGCTGGATGACGATGTCCTCGTTAGCCGACTTACCAAAGCCCGGGCCCGGATCGATGCAGATGCGGTCGCGCGACACGCCGGCGTGGATGAGTGCGCGGGCCTGATCGGACAGAAAGCCCATGACGCGGCGCATGATGGGCGCCGAATCGGGCAAGGTAAAGCGGCGAAGCTGCGAGGTGGGCACGTAGGCCTCCTCGCGGCGGGCGCTGCGGCGCATCATGGCGGCCAGGCGGTCATTGGACTCCGATGCGGCCTCGGTGGCCTCGGGCGCAGCCTCGGGCGCGGGCGCAACGGTCTCGGCGGCAGCAGCCTGCTCGGCGGCCGGCGTCTCCTGCTCGCTTGCAGGCTCGGACGTGGGCTCCGGTTCGCCAAACGGCAACGAGGGCTGCACCACGCCGCCCGGAAGCTTGGCCTCCGACTTAGGCTCGCCCAGCAACTTGCCGCGACGGCGGCGAGCCGGCTTCTCGGCCTCACGCGCGGCCTCGGCAGCCGCCTCGCGCGCCTTCTCGGCAACAAACGCCGCGGCAGAGGTATCGAGCTGCACCGTTGCATGCGTGCGGGTGGGCGCCGCGACCTCGCCGGCGTGCATCACGATAACGCCGCAGGTGCTCGTCGCGACAAACTCGACCATCTTGGGGTCGGTGAAGCCCGTCACGTCGTTGACGATCGAGGCACCGCAGCGCACGGCCGCCTTGGCAACCGCCACGTGGCGCGTGTCGATCGAGACGATGGCACCCTCTTTGGCCAGCGCGCGCACAACGGGCAGCACGCGGCGAGCCTCCTCGTCGGGGTTGACCGGGGTAAAACCAGGGCGCGTGGACTCGCCGCCCACGTCGATGATGTCGGCGCCGGCGTCGAGCATCGCCAAGCCGTACTCGATGGCGGCATCCGGGTCGAAGTGCTCCCCGCCGTCGCTAAACGAATCGGGCGTCACGTTGAGGACGCCCATGATGCGCGGACGGTCAAAGCTGAGCTCGTACTTTCCGCACCGCCATGTCTTGCTATCGTTCGCCATGAACATCCTCCTAAAATGCCCGCGCCGCTGCGCTTGGGCGCAGGCGGCGGGGTCGCTTTGCAATCAGTTTTTCTATTGTATCCGCGCACACGGGCTAGAACGCAAACGCGGCCGCGATGTCGCAAGAAATCAGCAGGTCGGCATTTGTATCCTGATCGGTGGGAGCAAGATTGCAAATGGCCAGCGTATCGCCGGTAAAGTAACGAGTGAGGCCCGCCGCCGGATACACCACGAGCGAGGTCCCGCCCACAATGAGGGCATCGGCCGCGGCGATGGCGGCAACGGCGCCGGTCAGCACGTGCTCGTCGAGCGGCTCCTCGTAGAGCACCACATCGGGCTTGATGCGCCCACCGCACGCAGGACACACGGGCACGCCCGCGGCGTCCTCGTGCTCGCGCGAGCAAATCCACTCGGCGCTATAGACCTCGCCGCACGACTGGCAAATGTTGCGATGGACCGATCCGTGCAGCTCGAACACGCGCTGCGAGCCTGCCATCTGATGCAGGCCGTCGATATTTTGCGTCACCACGGCATTTAGCTTGCCGGCGCGCTCCAGCTCGGCCAGCTTGGTGTGGCAGCGGTTGGGCTTGGCGCCAAGCGCGATCATCTTGGTACGGTAGAAGTCGAAGAACTCGGCCGGGTGCGCTTCGTAAAAGCTATGCGAGAGCATGGTCTCGGGCGGATAGGCAAACTGCTGGTGATACAGGCCATCCACGCTGCGGAAATCGGGGATGCCGCTCGCCGTGGAAACACCCGCGCCGCCAAAGAAGACCACGCGCTTGTGGGCACCGAACAGCTCCGCCAGCGCGGCGGAGGCCTGCTTGGGATCCGTTATTGCCTGCGTCATATGAGTCCTCCGTCCTTGTTGGTCGGGCAGCGTCGGGCGACGTCCCAGCATGCGGCCTTTGGGTCAGCACGCGCGGAGCCCACCACCGCCCCTGTTGCGCTAATCTTAAGCCTGCCAACCCCGTCGAAAGGACACCATGCCTCAGACTTACACTTTCGCCTCGTGGAACGTCAACGGCCTGCGCGCCGTGCTCAAAAAGGACCCGAGCTTTATCCAGATCGCGCAAGAACTCGACGTCGATATCCTGGCGCTGCAGGAGACCAAGCTGCAGGAGGGCCAGGTCGATATTGACCTGCCCGGCTATCATCAAACCTGGAGCTACGCCGAGCGTAAAGGCTATTCGGGCACTGCGGTCTTTAGCCGCCAGGAACCGCTGCGCGTGCTACGCGCCGACGCGCTGCTACCCTACGCCGGCGAGGGCGAGGCGGCCGAGCTCGTCGCCCAAGCCGCAACCGAGGGCCGCGTCTGCGCGCTCGAGTTCGACAAGTTTTGGTTTGTGGATGTCTATACACCCAACGCGCAAAACGAACTCGCCCGCATCGACGTGCGCATGGCCTGGGACGATGCCTATCGCGACTTTTTGAGCGCACTTGAACGCGAGACCGGTAAGCCCGTCGTAACCTGCGGCGACTTTAACGTGGCGCATGAGGAGATCGACCTTAAGAACCCCAAGTCCAACCGCGGCAACGCCGGCTTTTCGGACGAGGAGCGCGGCAAGTTTACAGAACTGCTCAACGCCGGCTTCACCGATACCTGGCGCGCGGCAAACCCCGACGTCGAGGGCGTCTACAGCTGGTGGAGTTATCGTTTTAACGCCCGCAAGAACAACGCCGGCTGGCGCATCGACTACTTCCTGGTGAGCGACACGATCGCCGGCAACGTACGCGACACCGGCATCCGCGGCGACATCTTCGGCAGCGACCACTGCCCCGTCACCCTCGCCCTGGAGCTCTAGCCCCCAGCTGATCCCTCGGGGACGGAGGAAAACGGATGATTTTGGGCCTCGTGGGGGCATCCGCATGATCCGCCCGCCACGAAACGCATCCATCTACTACGTTTAGGCCACCGCCCTCAACCACAACGAACTATGCAAAAAGAAAACCGCAGGTAGAAAGCCTGCGGTTTTTCATGAAATGCGGGTGTGGTTGGGGGTATCGGGTTAAACGTAGTAGATGGCCCGGTTTCGTGGCGAGCACCCCCAACGACCCCTTAGGGACGGGGGGGAACGGATCATTTTGGCCCTCTGAGGTCAGTGACGACAGCCATATAGGCCGGCCCGTTCAAAACCATGCCGGTTTACGGGGCTAAATCGTGAACCTCCAACCACACGCAACTTGGGAATAATAAAACCGCAGGTAGACGACTCGCCTATTTTCGAAAAATGACGGTATGGTCGGTCTATGCCAATCTGGCCCCGTAAACCGGCATGGTTTTGAAATGGCACCGTAGCAGTATTGGTTCTTGTCCCGGCGCAGCCTGCCCTACAGCCCGTATTTCACGACAACACGGTTGATGCGGCGGCACCACGGCTTGTACAGGGCAGCCAAAAACACGCAGGTCGCAAGGCCGTGTGTGATATCGAACGGCACTGCCGTAGCAAGGCGCGCCACGGCGCCCGCCCACGCGAGCGGCTGCACAAAGCCGATAATGTCATACGCGTTGATCACGACGCCATAGAGCAGGCACGAAGCAAAGCCATACGCCAGCAGCGCCGGCATGCGCACGGTGCCATCGGCGCGGTCAAACGCACCCGCATGCGCCAGTGCGCCACCGATATAGCCCACCAGACCCCAGGCATACATCTGCCATGGCGTCCACATGCCCTGACCAAAAAAGAAATTGCTGGTCAACGCCGCCAACGCGCCAACCATAAAGCCGTTGCGTCGGCCAAGCGTCGCCCCCGCGATAATGGCGATGGCACTCACGGGCTTAAAGTCGGGAATGGGCCCGAACAGGATGCGCCCCGCCGCGGCCAACGCCGCCAGCACCAGCGTGGGCATAATCTGACGCAGGCCTGGACGCGATGCCTCATAGCCCGCAAAGAACAGCGCAAGCACGAGCGCCACCACAACCAGCATGGCAAGCGCCGCCTGCTCAACGCCCGCCAGCAACGCCGCAGCCATCACCGCCGGCACCGCCAGCAGCAGCGGGATCTCCATATGTTGCAATGCACGCGACAACGGCAGCCTCCATCAGACAAATGCCCGTACATGGTAGCACGCGCAAAATAGAAGCCGACCAGTCCCCCGGTCGGCCCCGACAGCCATTCGTCTGTTACGCCCGCTGCACAAGCGGCACCAAGCTCTATTCGCCCGCCACCTTAGCGGCAATCGACGCGGCAAAGGGGTCAAACAACAAGCCGCCCACAACAACAAACGCCCAGCCGCCCGTCACAAGACGTGCCCAGCGCGAAAAATAAGGCATGCCATTGACCACGCCAAAGCCCGTCTGAAAAGCAATCTCAAACAGTCCGATAAGGCAAAAGAGCAGTGTAGCGCCCACAACGGTTCCGCAGATGCGCGCGCCGGGAGTACCTGGCTCAAAGCCAAAAAACTCGACGCACATGCCGACGGTTTTACCAAAGGGCGGCATAAAGCTCACAATTTGTGCAATGGCAATGGCTAAGGCAAGCTGTCCCCAAAAGCCGGTAACGCCTTGAAAATCGAGTGCAGCCTTTCCCTCGATAATCGGCAAAAACGAACACATGAGTAGAGGGTTGACGATACCATTGAGGATCGTCACGACGGTGCTCTTTTTCAACGTCAAGTAAATCAACTCCTAGTATTTTGCCAACCGGCATCGAACAAACGGGGCATGGCACTACGTAAGCGAATCGGGCGAGGGCAGAAGCGGTGACACCAGCGCCGTGGCGCCAAACAGGACGGAGCATCCCAAAAGAAGTGTTTCGTAGCTCTCGCCAATCCAGTAAGAAAGCACCACGGGAATCAAAAACGTCAATCCCAGCGAGACGGTACTCACCACACCGCCAGCGCTTCCCGCAAGGCCATCGCGCACACCGGGAAGCATGTACGGCAGCGACTGGACGACAGGCCCGGCAACGGCACTCGCGATGCCGATCGCAAACATCAGCCCCACCGATGACTGGGAAATAAAAGCTTCCCCAGCCCACATGAGCACGCCCCCGACAACCGCCGACAAAGCCATGAATGCACGGTAGTCCTTAAACTGTGCGCGCATATAGGGGCCGACCACGCTTCCGACAATCGATCCGAGGGTTACAAACGAAGCCAGGACTCCAGCGGTTTGCGGCTCGATCGAAACCTCAAGCGCCGACACCAAATAGCCGGAGTACGCCGTAGCCGACGCGAGGGCGACTCCAAGCAGCACCGCCACAAGCCAAATCATCGGCATCTTGGCCACCGTTCCAAAAGCGCCCGCCGTCGGCGCGGAGTCACCGGAGGCGTCATCGCTTGCTGCACGCACGGCGTCCGCCGACGGCGCGACAAGCAGCCACAGCAGCCCAAATACCG
>OMDC01000350.1_pt1 | contig 22017 bp, 16 predicted proteins | sample 1674201 | NCBI WGS metagenome assembly OMDC01 (sample SAMEA103958152, study PRJEB25191) | human gut metagenome | biome: human-associated habitat [ENVO:00009003]; feature: intestine environment [ENVO:2100002]; material: feces | place: Germany | collected 2013/2015 | reverse complement strand
CCCCGCCAGATGACCCCGGACCGGGTGATCGCTGACCCCCAGAATGGCCGTGATGCTCTTGCGGGGGGTCATCAGGTTGTTTTCCGTGACACAGAGCCCGGCGCGGCGGGCGGTGTCCAGCGCGGCTGCCAACAGCGGCTGCACGGCAAGGGGCCAGTCCCCGTAGCCCGGGGAATAGCGCCCCGTCAGATACTTGCCCTGCCGGGCGGCCCACTGGCGCAGCTCAGCCTCAGCGGCCTTTGCAGCCTGTTCGGCCAGCGCGGAGCCCAGCGCATCCGATGCCACACCGGCGGCGATATCGCCCACACCGGCCCGGCGGATCTGGGCATCCACACCGGGGCCAAGCGTTACAGCCAGCAGCAGGGCGGCGGTGCAGCCTTCCAGATGCTTTGCCACATCTTCCCCCGCCAGAATGCCCGCCGCTGTCAGGCTGTCGGGGTCGGCCTCCAGCCAGACTGCCCGGGGCGTGGCCGCCGCCAGCAGCGGCACGGCGCATTTTTCCAGCAGCGCCTGGGTGGCCGCGTCCGCGCCGCCCCGGGCCCCGAAGTACCGCGCCGCCTGTGCAAGGTCGATGCCCTCCGGCTTTTCCAGCCGCAGCGGCATACTTGGCCCAATGCTCATCTGCCCGCCCTCCTTTACAAGAATAAAGAATAGACTTAGTATACAGCACCGGGGGCCAGCCGTCAACGATTTCAAAAGTTCCAACTTTTTTGCAATAAACCTATTGACAATCTAGGTAAATGGGGATATAATCCAGACAACAAATCCACCAACCTAGTGGGAAATTGAGACCAAGTTTCCCGGGGTCGTAGAGGATTGGGAAAATCGTTGAAAGGAGGGCACCAAAATGACGCTGATCTGGAAAAACCTGCTCCACGCGAACTTCCGTTGTGGGCGAATGTACACCACCCGGGCAGAATATGGGACCGAGCGCTGTGCATTGCCCTCTGCAGACCGAATGTGTGTGCGAATGTGATGGTAAAGCTGCCAAAGCGCTGAACCCGAATTTTGCCCGGTGCACTGAAATGGTGTCAGTGACCGGGATTTTTTATGCGTCAGAATTATACTTTAAGTACAGATAGAGAGGTTAATTACTATGTCTAACTATAAATTTGAGACCCTGCAGCTTCACGTTGGCCAGGAGCAGGCCGATCCCGCAACCGATTCCCGCGCCGTGCCCATCTACCAGACCACTTCCTATGTGTTCCGCAACAGCCAGCACGCCGCTGACCGTTTCGGTCTGGCCGATGCGGGCAACATCTACGGCCGCCTGACCAACTCCACGCAGGATGTGTTCGAGAAGCGCATCGCTGCTCTGGAGGGCGGCGTGGCTGCTCTGGCCACTGCTTCCGGCGCTGCCGCCATCACCTACACCATCGAGGCGCTGGCACAGGCCGGTGACCACATCGTGGCACAAAAGACCATCTACGGCGGCAGCTACAACCTGCTGGAGCACACCCTGACCCAGTTCGGCGTGACCACCACCTTTGTCAACGCTCACGATCTGGCCGAGGTGGAGAACGCCATCCAGCCCAACACCAAGGCCGTCTATCTGGAGACCCTGGGCAACCCCAACAGCGATATCCCCGACATTGATGCCATTGCCGCCATTGCCCACAAGCACGGCCTGCCGCTGGTCATCGACAACACCTTCGGCACCCCGTACCTGATCCGCCCCATTGAGCACGGCGCAGACATCGTGGTCCACTCCGCCACCAAGTTCATCGGCGGCCACGGCACCACCCTGGGCGGCATCATCGTGGACAGCGGCAAATTTGACTGGAAGGCCAGCGGCAAGTTCGGCAATATCGCCGATCCCAACCCCAGCTACCACGGTGTTTCCTTCGCCGATGCCGCAGGCCCTGCTGCCTTCGTCACCTACATCCGCGCCATCCTGCTGCGCGATACCGGTGCCACCATCTCCCCGTTCAATGCATTTCTGCTGCTGCAGGGCACCGAGACCCTGAGCCTGCGCATCGAGCGCCATGTGGAGAACACCAAAAAGGTGGTCGAATTCCTGGCAAACCATCCTCAGGTGGAGAAGGTCAACCACCCCTCTCTGCCCGATCACCCGGATCACGCCCTGTACGAGAAGTATTTCCCCAACGGCGGCGCATCCATCTTCACCTTCAACATCAAGGGCGGCCGCGAGGAAGCCTTCAAGTTCATTGACAACCTGAAGATCTTCTCCCTGCTGGCAAACGTTGCAGACGTGAAGAGTCTGGTCATCCACCCGGCCTCCACCACCCACAGCCAGCTGACCGATGCCGAGCTGGCCGACGTAGTCGAGCGCACGGCTGTGCTGCGTGCCGCGCAGGAGGCGGAAGACACGCCCGAGGCCAAGGCCACGCTGCCGCGCCTGCGTGTGTCCGACATTGGCGAGGCGCGCCCCGAGCCGCCGCTGGTCGTGGACACGACTGCGCCCATCCCCTGCCTGCGCCACGGCATCCCCACCAACCGCCTGGCCTACGCCATGCAGTATTTCGACCTGAGTTGCGTCGCATTTGAGGACCTGCCCTACGTGACGCTGCTCTGCCGCCTGCTCAAGCAGCTACCCACGAGCGAGCACTCGGCCGAGGAACTCGACAACTTGCTCGCCGGCAAGCTGGGCTTCTTGAGCTTTACGACCGAGGTCATGACGCAGCCCGACGTGGACGGCGTGCGCCCCTACCTGCTGGTGAGCGCCGGCGCCCTGTCCGAGAAGATCGATGCGCTGGCGAGCCTGCCGCGCGAGGTGTGGTCGAGCACGCTGTTGCTCGATGCCGACGCCGACCGCGTGCGCGATGTGCTCACGCAGATTCGCATTGGGCTTGAGCAGGGCTTTATCAACAACGGACACTCGGCGGCGCTCGGTCGCGCGATGAGCTACAGCTCGCCTTCGGCCGTGGTGCGCGAGCAGCTTTCGGGCGTGGACTTCTACCTGTTCCTGCGCGATTTGCTCGAGCACTTTGACGAGCGACTGGACGACCTGCGCGCCAAGCTTGCCGCGCTGGCAGACCGCATCTTTGTGGCCGATGGCTGCATGGCGAGCTTTACCGGCAGCGACGAGGACTTTGACGCGTACTGGGACGCCGCGGGCGGCCTGGGGCTTGGCGCGGGCGACGGTGCTGGCAGCGGCACGCTCGTGGTGCCGGCGCCGCGCGACCGTCACGAGGCTTTCGTCATCCCCAGCGACATCTGCTTTGCGGCGCGCGCGTGCGATCCGCGCCGTCTGGACATCGGCGTGACGGGCGCTTGGGCGGTTGCTGCCAACGCGCTCTCCTACGACTACCTGTGGAACGAGATCCGCGTGAAGGGCGGTGCGTACGGCTGCGGATTCCGCGCGGCCGGCGAGCGCCAGACTGCGTTCTACACCTACCGCGACCCGGCGGTCGACCCCTCGATTGAGCGCGTGGCGCGCGCAGGCGCATGGCTCGGCAGCTTTGAGCCCGACGAGGCCGCCTTCGAGGGCTTTATCGTGAGCTGCGTGAGCGGCATGGACGCGCCCGTGAAGCCGTACGCGCTCACCAAGCGCCGCAATACGACCTACCTGGCCGGGCTCGATCCGCATGCACGCGAGGAGCGCCGCGCCCAGATGCTCGCCGCCACACCCGGTGAGCTTCGCTCGCTCGGCGCCGACGTGACGCGCATCGCAGCCGAGTCGCCAACCTGTGTCTTTGGCGGCCGAGACGTCATCGCCAAGAGCAACGCCGGCTTTAACGTCATCGACCTGCTGGCCTAACGTACAAAGGTAGATTTTTGGGACATGCCCGAAAATCTACCTTTTCTTTTCCGCCGCTTGGGCGGGGCAGCTTAGCCCGTCCCACCAGTTTTGTCTCGATCTGTAACATCTAGGCGGCAATATCGGCTCCAGATGTTACAGATCGAGACGTTTCCGAATGGCGCCGGCTCTTTGTCTCGATCTGTAACAGCTAGGCCCATTTTTGCCGAGTTACTGTTACAGATTGAGACAAAGAGCCGCAGACACCCGCCCTTCAGCAAAAACCACCGCAAAGGAGACAGGTGTCTTTGTGTTGATTCGAACACTTGTTCTATAGTAGGGGTGCTTGCATCGGACTTAAATTGCAACTAGGATATAGTTGCAGAATGTGAGGCGGGATGACTCGGACCGATAAACTCATCGCCCAACTGCTTAGCTGCCCTTCGACGTATCGGTATACCGATTTTCTAAAAGTCATGGCTTCATATGGCTTTGAAATGGACAACAAAGGCAAGACATCCGGATCGCGCGTTCGCTTCTACAGGCCATCAGATGGCAGGATGTTCGTAATGCACGTGCCACATCCATCTGACGAATTGACAGCGGGGACCATTCGAAACATCGTTCGATTTCTGCAAGATGTCGGAGGTAGTCATGAGTAACGTTTTGGCATACAAGGGTTATTTCGCCCCAGTCGAGTTCGATGCCGAACAGCATGTGCTAACAGGTATGGTCACCGGCATTAGGGATGCAATTGTGTTTGAAGGCTCTACGGTTAAAGAAGTGGAACAATGCTTCCACGACGCCGTCGACGATTACCTTGAGTTTTGCGCCGAGAAGGGCAAGGAACCCGAGCGGGCTTTTAAGGGGTCGTTCAACGTAAGAACGGGCTCTGAGCTCCACAAGCAAGCAGCGCTGGCAGCGGCAAAGAAGGGTGAGTCACTCAATAAGTTTGTGACCGAAGCAATCGCTGCGGCGTTATAGCATTAACGCATAGGCTCAAACAACCACAAAGGGCGCAGTTCACAGGCATATTTGCGGTGGCTTTACTGCCCATATCGCGTTTGCCCAGATAAAACCTGCCAAAATAAACCTGTCCCTTTTTGGTAGGTTTGGGAGATAAGGTTGAGATGGATAAGGCTGAGCTGCGGCGGGCGGTGATTGCTCGGCGCGATGCTATTGATTTGGATGTTCGGGCAGCGAAGTCTGCTGTTGTATGCGCGCGGCTTGTTGAGCTGCTGGATCGCTTGGGTGCCGCGGCACCGCGCACCGTTGCCGTCTATGCCGCCATGGGTTCCGAGGTCGACCCAGCCGCGTTTGCCGCCGCAGCCGTCGCGCGTGGCTGGCGCGTGTCCTATCCGTGCATGCTCTCGGCAACAGACGCCATGGCTTGTGGCCAGCGCATGTGCATGCGGGCAGTCTCTGCCGGCGATGCGTCCGAGGCCCCGTATATTGCTCATCCCACGCGGGCCTTCGCGGCTACGGACGTCGACAGCAGCCGCTTCCCCACCGTGCCTGCCAAGGCTCTCGACATGGTTGTTGTGCCGCTCGTGGCTTTCGACCGCACCGGCGCGCGCCTGGGCTACGGCGGAGGCTGCTACGACCGCTACCTGCCTATACTCTCGCCCGCATGCCAAATCGTCGGCATCGCCTTTGACGAACAGCGCGTCGACCACGTTCCCACCGACGCCCACGACCTGCCACTGCCCAACTTCGTCAGCGCCTAGCCGCCGCCGTATCGCGCCCGCAAGATGAGCGTGGAAAATCTCCCACTTTGAGCCCCCTTACGAGCCAAAAACGGGAGATTATCCACGCTCATTCAACAAGCGTCCGAAAATCCACGCTCGTCCGTCCGATTTTCCACGCTTGTGCAGCCAAACGCCCTGCAACTGCCTCAGCACGCACGCGGCACGCCGGCGACCTTGAGCTTGCGATCGAGCTTTGTCGGATCCCTTAGATCATCCCAGCACAAGCGCACGATCTTGCAGTTATCAAGCAGCGAAAGCCTCGACTCGCGCTGGCGCTCATCGAACTGCGCCTTCGCGAGCTTGCCCTCCTCCGCCGCCTTCTCGCTTTTAACAAATCCGTCGAACTCCCCGATAATCAGCCGGTCGCCCACGCGCCACAAGTAGTCGACGCGATACGGTCGTCCCGGCTCAACCGGGTCGAACAGCTCAACTTGCAACTCCGGCGTCTGCCAGCCGCGCTCGATCATCAGGGCACGCGCCTTGGACTCGCCGCCGCTTTCCGACAGCCCATCGGCACATCGTGCAACCCTGCGCGCCGTCACAACACCGCGACGATTCAGGCCAAGCTTGTCGACAGTCTCAACGAGATGCTCCTTCGACAAAAGTTGCTCATGGAGCGCCGAATCCGCGATGATCAGCCCCTCGGCAAACGATGCATCGACCAAGCAATCCGTAATCGTTTGATCGATATCGGTTACGGCGATATCCATCTGGGTGGCCCGTGTTTGACGAGCATAGCGATGACGAATGACCTGAGAGCCCGGCGTCGTCGATTGGGCTGGCATCGCGGCGATATGGATGTGCGTCAAATTGGCATGCGAAACCGAAAGGCCATAGATAACAGCCGCCGTATAGGAGCAAAATGTCCAGTCGGGGTGCTTTTGCGCAAGCGCCCGCACCCGATGCAGATAACGCTGCCGAAACTTGAGCTCGGACCAGTATTCCGGACGCGCATACAGCCCCGGCATGACCACCTCTAGACTTCCCACCTCCGCCCGCCGCTCAATCTGCTTTGCCTCCGCCGCCGTGCGCGCGTACACGCAGCTCATCTGCTGTTCGCACGCCTTAATGTGACTTGCAAGTCTTTGATTCGCCGTCATGTTTCCCATGTCGCCTCCCAACTCTTGGAACGGCGCAAACGTACCAGACGGTTTCATGCGAAGTCTGACCAAATACCGTCCAGGCGCTGACCAAATGCTTGACGGTTTTGGACGTTTTAGACTGATGGCTTATATCTGCAGGTAGAAGTCTTGCCAAGAGATCCCTGTCTCCACATTTTGAGGCCTTGGTCCATTGGATTATCAGAAAGAAAAACCCGTCGAGATTCAAGACTACGCCAAATGCGACTTTGCCTCTGCATGCACCGTCTCTTAGCCGAGCCATCGGCATCTACATGCCTAAAAAATGAGCGTGGATAATCTCCCGTTTTGAGCCTAGTTTTGAGCCAAAAGTGGGAGATTATCCACGCTCGATTTGTAAACGTCCGAAAATCCACGCTCGTGTGTCCGAAAATCCACGTTCGTCACGCCGCAAGCACAGCAACGGCCGCAGCAGCAACCACAGCTACAGCCGCAGTCTAGTGCTCCTCGCCGGCGCGGGCCAGGTCGTAGGGCGTGGTCTGGTAGACGTAGTAGTTGAGCCAGTTGGTATAGAGCAGCTGAGCCTGGCTGCGCCAGACGTTGCGCGGCTCGGCGGTGGGATCGTCGCCCGGGAAGTAATGCGCCGGCACCTGAGGGTTGAGCCCGCGCTTCACGTCGCGCTCGTACTCCAAGCGCAGCGTGTCGGTATCGTACTCGGGGTGGCCAAAGACAAAGAAGCGACGGCTGTCGGTCGACTTGACGATGTACAGGCCCACCTCATCGGACACGGCCACGACCTCAAGCTGCGGCTCGGCCTCCACGTCCTCGCGGCGCACATCGGTGTTGCGCGAATGCACGGCATAGAAACGGTCGTCAAAGCCGCGGACTAGCGGGCTTTGCGGCTTCACCAGATAATGCTCGAACACGCCGCTCGCCTTTGCCGGCAGGTCGTACTTCTGGATACCGTAATGATGGTAGAGCCCCGCCTGCGCGCCCCAACAAATGTGCAGCGTAGAGTGTACGTGCGTAGTGGACCAATCCATGATCTGGCAGAGCTCGGGCCAGTAGTCGACCTCCTCGAACGGCATCTGCTCCACGGGCGCGCCCGTGATGATCAGGCCGTCGTAGTGAATGTCGCGGATGTCGTCGAACGTGCGGTAAAACGTCTCCAGGTGGCCGGCGCTCACGTGCGTGGCCTCGTGCGTCTTGGTGCGCAGCAGGTCCACCTCCACCTGCAGCGGCGTGTTGGAGAGTTTGCGCATAATCTGCGTCTCGGTGGCAATCTTGGTGGGCATGAGGTTGAGGATGAGCACGCGCAGCGGACGGATGTCCTGGTGCAGCGCGCGGTACTCGGTCATGACAAAGATGTTCTCGCTCTCGAGCTGCGCGGCGGCAGGGAGGGCGTCGGGGATGCGAATGGGCATAGATGCTCCTTATGAGTCAGTTGCAGCTATGGTACAACGACCGACCCCATCTGCGCGAGTGTATCGCCCCGAGACACCGCCAGTGGTCCAAAACAGCCAAAAGTAGAGATTAAGGCATGTCCCAAAAATCTACCGCGCTTTAGCCTGGCAAAGTGGCAGCAGGAAGCTACAATGGTTCGACGCGAAAAACTCGGCCGAAAGGATACGTATATGTACCAGACGTGTAAGATCGGTGTGGTCGGCCAGGGCCACGTAGGAGCACATGTCGCCAACAGCCTGCTCATGCAGGGCATTGCCGATGAGCTGTACCTGTGCGATATCAACGAGGCCAAGGTGACGTCCGAGGTCCAGGACCTGCGCGACTCCCTTTCGTTTGTCCCGTACAACACCAAGATCGTCAACTGCTACGATCACTACGAGGAGTTGGCCTGCTGCGACGTCATCGTCAACGCCGCCGGCAAGGTCGCACTGGCCGCCGGCAACCGCGACGGCGAGCTGTTCTTTACCACCGACGCCACCCGCACCTTTGCCAAGCGCATCGTCGACGCCGGCTTCGACGGCATCTTTGTGAGCATCTCCAACCCCTGCGACGTCGTGTGCACCGAGCTGTGGCACCTGACCGGCTACGATCCCAAGAAGATCATCGGCTCGGGCTGCGGCCTGGACTCCGCCCGCCTGCGCACCGAGATCTCCAAGAAGGTCGGCGTGAGCCCCAAGTCCATCGACGCCTACATGATCGGCGAGCACGGCTTTAGCCAGCTTGCCGCCTTTAAGGCCGCGACCATCGCCGGCAAGAGACTCAACGAGCTTCAGGCCGAAAACCCCGACAAGTACGCCTTCGACCACATGGAGGTCGAGGAGCTTGCACGCAAGGGCGGCTATGTGACCTACCAGGGCAAGCAGTGCACCGAGTACGCCGTCGCCAACTCCGCCGCACGCGTCTGCGCTGCTGTTCTGCACAACGAGCACGCCGTGCTTTCGGCCTCTACGCTTATGACCGGCCAGTATGGCGAGGAGGGTATCTTTACCTCCCTGCCGTGCGTGATCGGCGCCGAGGGCGTCGAGGAGGTCTACACGCTCGACCTGTCCGAGTACGAGCTCGAGGGCTTCCACAAGAGCTGCCAGCACATCCGCGACAACATCGCCCAGCTCGACTGGTGGGACGCCGAAGGCGTTGTCGGCAAGTAGACCGCTGGCTGCCGCAACTTTACGAATCTAAGCGCGATACCAAGCGGGCCGCGCCGGAAATCCCCGACGCGGCCCGCTTTTTACGCACGCTGTTTACTTGCAAATCGAAGGTGAATACTTTTCCCGGTACCTAGTACTGCTCGATGCCCATGTAGCGACGAACCTCGGGACTGTGGTCGAATACCTTGCCGCGAGCGGCACGCAGCTCGCAGCTCATGTTGTAGAAGAAGATCGGTTCCAGGTACGAACGCACGCTGGCGGGCACCTCGCCCACGCCGTACTCGAGCGCATCGAGCACCATGACCGTATCGGTGTGCGTGTTGAGGAATGCAAGTGCACGCTCCTCCATGGGGCGGCACTCGCCCGATCCGAGCTGTACAAAGTAGAACACGCCGGGCTCGGTGGCTTCGAACGGGCCGTGGAAGTACTCGCCGGAGTGAATATAGCAGCAGTGCTGCCACTGCATCTCCATGAGCGAGCAGATGGCCATGGCGTAGGTCTGGCTAAAGTTGGGGCCGGATCCCAGGATGTAGAAGAACTTATGTTGCTGGCAGAGCTCGGCAAAACGGGCGCCCAGCTCGGCGTTGACCTTCTCGCGGGCAGCGGGCAACAGGGCATCCATCTGCTTAAGGCCGGCATACATGTCGGCGAGTGCCTCGTAGCCTTCCTGCTGGTCAAGCAGTTCGGCGGCGATCAGAGCGCCGATACCCTGCGGTACCTCGGCCTGCGGCACGCCTTCGCCCCACGGATAGACCCAGGTGGTCCACTTGCCGTTGTCGATCTTTGAGCCCTCGCAGTCGGTGAGGGCAATGACCTCGGCGTCGGCTGCCAGTGCCATCTCGCAGCCGTCAACGACCTCCTGCGTGTTGCCGCTGTGGCTGCAGGCAATAACGAGCGACTTCGGCCCTAGGCTCTTGGGGGCCATCAGACAGAACTCGCGTGCCGTGTAGACCGTCGAGGTAAACGTGGTGGCCTCGCGCTTGAGCAGCTCGTTGGCCGGCATCAGGTCGATCATCGAACCGCCACAAGCGATCCAAAAGACATTCTCGATCTTGCCCTTGCGCTCGATGATTTCCTGAACCAGATCATGTGCGTTCATCCTGATGTTCCTCCTTGTGGGGCGGCTTTGAGCGACGGCGGATCGTACCTGCTGTCGTTCTATGTTGTCCTATTTATAACACGTGCAACAACGCCCGTGAAGTCATCTCGGCAAATTTGTTCTATGTTGTTCTATCTGTGGACGTTAGATGTCGAAGACGTAGCGCGAGCCCACGATCTTTTGGCGTCCGAGCAGCAAGGGCCGCTCGTCCGCATCGGTAAAGTACGCCTCCATATAGAAGAGTGGCTCACCGACCGGGATCTCGAGCAGTGGCGCGACTTGAGCGTCGGCAAGCGCAATCTCCACGGTACAAGGGTCGGATTTGAGCGGCGCGCGGCCCGAATGCTCGGCAACGAGCGCAAAGATTGAGTTATCGGTGAGGTCCTCGTCGGCAAGCGTCTGCAGATAGGGATGGTCGGCCAGCACAAAGGCGTTGTTCTCGAGCATGACGGGCACGCCGTCTGCCGTGCGCACACGCTCGACCACGATGAGCTCGCAGCCGGGTTCCACCCCAAAAAACGCCGCGTCCTCGCGCGTCGCCGCAACCACCGTGCGCGACACCAGGCGTGCTCCGGCCACCATGTCGTTGGCGGCGCAACCCTCGGAAAAGCTCTGAACGTCACCCTTCTGGACAATCTTGCGTTTGAGCTTGGGCGCACACACAAACGTGCCCCTCCCCTGCTGGCGGTTGAGATACCCCGCGCGCGACAGCTCCTCGATGGCGCGGCGCACGGTGACGCGTCCCACACCATAGGACTTAGCGAGCTCCATCTCGGAAGGAATGCGCGAGCCGGATGCGTACACGCCGCGCGCGATCTCGCCCTTTAGGTCGTCCATAACCTGCTGGTACAGCGGCACGGCGGACACCTCAGTGCGCTCGGTTTTATCGTCGGATGCCATCGTTATGCTCCATTCCGTGCATGCTCGGACTCAAACTCTTCAATCGCCGCCATAAACTGCTCGCCAAAGGCATCGGCCTTTTTCTCGCCAATACCGTTGACCTGGATAAGCTCGTCGCGTGTCTGAGGTCGTAGGCGGCACAGGCCGCGCAGGGCCTTGTCAGAGAAGACCATGTACGGCGCCATCTCCAGCTCGGTCGAAATCTCCTTGCGCAGGGCACGCAGGCGCTCGAACAGCTCGGCATCGTCACCCACGCGCGGGCGCTGATCTAGCTCGGCCTCCTCACGCAGCAGATCCACCGCGCGGCGGGCACGGGCCGAGGCCTTGTGCTTGGACGCACGACGCTTAACGGTAAAGGCAAACGCCTCATCCTCGACCTCGGCGGCACGCGGGCCCAGCCCCACGACCGGGTACTGCCCCTGCGAGGTAGCCAGATAACCGCGGCCGCACAGCTGGCCGATGATGTCCTTGATACGCCCGACCGATTCGCTCGACAGCTCACCATAGCCGCGGTCCTCGTCCAGATGCATCTGGCGAATGCGCTCGGTGTTGCCGCCGTGGAGCACATCGGCGATGAGCGACTTGCCAAAGCGCATGGGACGCGTGGCCACATAGCGCACGGCAGCGCGGGCCATATCGGTGACGTCCTCGACCTCGAACTGCGTGAGGCAGTTGCTGCAGTTGCCGCAGCTCTCGACGTCGTCCGTGGCGGTGCCGCCCGTACTGGCCGCGGCATGCTCGGCCGCGGCCTCGTCGCCAAAGTAGCGCAACATATATTCGCGCAGACAGCCGGTGGTATTGCAATAGCCCTCCATCTGGCTGAGCAGACGATATCGATTCTGGAGCGCCCACGCGCGCTGCTCGTCGTCAAGCGCCTCATCGGCGGCATCGCCGCGGTCGATTAAAAAGCGGCGCATGCGAAAATCGTTACCGTTCCACAGCAAGTGGCAGCTTGCCGGGTCGCCATCACGGCCGGCGCGGCCCGCCTCTTGGTAGTATGCCTCGATGCTCTCGGGCACGTTGTTGTGGATCACGTAGCGCACGTTGGGCTTGTCGATGCCCATGCCAAAGGCGTTGGTGGCAACCATCACCTGGATATCGTCGTCGATAAAGGCGCGCTGGCTTTGGCGACGGGCGTCGTTGCCCATGCCGGCATGGTAGCGACCGACGCGAATGCCGCTGGGGCCCAGTGCCTCGGCAAGCTCCGCGGCCAGCGCGTCAACCGTCTTGCGGGTCGAGCAATACACGATGCCGCTCTCGCTCGAATGCGCGATCACGTAGTCGCGCACCCAGACGGTCTTGGCCTTGTCGCCCATCTCTTCGCAACCAAAGTAGAGGTTCTTGCGATCAAAACCCGTCACCACGGTCGCTGGGTTTTGCAGGCCGAGCATTTGCTGGATATCGGCGCGCACGCGCTCGGTCGCCGTAGCGGTAAAGGCCGCCACGATGGGGCGCTGCGGCAGGGAATCAATGAACTCGCGAATCTGCAGGTAGGCGGGGCGGAAATCCTGGCCCCATTGGCTCACGCAGTGGGCCTCGTCAATGGCCACGAGCGGCACGCCAATGCCACCGTCCGCCGCGGCCTCCTGCGCAAAGTCTAAAAAGCGCGGCTCGAGCAGGCGCTCGGGCGCCACGTACATAAGCTGGTAGCGGCCCTCGCGCGCCCGCTTGAGCACGGTGTTTTGCTGGGCCGGAGTAAGGCTGGAGTTGAGATAGCTGGGTCGCGCACCCGCCGCGAGCAACGCACGGGTCTGGTCCTCCATAAGCGACAGCAGCGGACTCACCACAAAGGTGATGCCGGGCAGCATGAGCGCGGGCACCTGGTAGCAAATGGACTTTCCGGCGCCCGTGGGCATAACACCCAGCGCATCGCGACCGGCAAGGATCGCATCGACCATGCGGTCCTGTCCCGGGCGAAACGAGGTGTAGCCAAAATAGGCGCCGAGCGTGTCGAGCGCCATCTGCTGCATGTTATCGGTCATGGTTTCCTAACGTCCAAGTCATCTGCCGCCGATTATACGCCGCCACGCGGACCGGTGCCGCGCGGCTGCCGGCCACGGGCAACGCAATCCAAGGCGAATGAGCGTGGATTTTTGGACACTTTCCGGATGAGCGTGGATAATCTCCCACTTTGAACCCGTCACCAAGCCAAAAACGGGAGATTATCCACGCTCATTCTGTGACTAGTCATTGGGGACGTTCTTGAATGACCAGTCGTTTAAGAACGCCCCCAACGACTAAGGAGTGTCCCCAGGTGCCGACAGAAAAGGAACGTCCCCAAGTGCCGGCCCGGCAACGCCGATGTTTTGGCGCGGACAGCGAAAGCCCGCCAGAGCGAGCAAGGTGCCTTGAAACGAGGCGGCATTGACCTTCTGGTCATGCCGCCGAAGTTGAAAGGCAGATTGCCGCTCTGGCGGGCTTGCAGCGTCAAGCCGTTACGCGGTTTGGTAAAACCGCGTAACTTACATGACCATAACGTAGCGCGATCCCACGTAGTACTGCTTACCCATCAGGACCGGCTCTCCATTGGGACCGGTAAAGCTGGCACGCAGGTTGAGCAGCGGATCGTGCGGAGCAATGCCCAACTCGGCCGCCTGCTCGGTATTGGCACGAACGGCCTCGACCGTGCGGTAGCCAACCGAGACAATCGGGATTCCGCCAACACGCTCGACCTCGGCAAAAATCGACTTGTCCTCAAGATCGGCCGTCAACAGCTCGCGGTAGGCATCAAACGGCACAAAGATGTTCTCCTCAAAGATGGGCTCGCCGTCGGCCGTACGCACGCGCTTGATATGCAGCAGCAGCGCATCCTTCTGCAGGCCAAAGAACTCCATCTCGTTTTGGCGCGCCGGCACAATCTGGCGATCGATCACGTGCGCACCGGCCTTCATGCCATTGCCGGCACACAGCGCGGTAAACGTCTGCAACGTCGAGGCGTGAAACTGGCGATTGATGTGCGGCGTGGAGACAAAGGTGCCACGGCCCTGCTGCTTAACCAGGTAGCCATCGGAGCACAGCTCCTCGACGGCGCGGCGCACCGTAATGCGGCTCACGTCGTACTGCTCGGCTAGCTCAAGCTCGGACGGAATACGCTCCTTGGGTGCATAAACACCTTTCTCGATCGCATCCTTGATTTCGTCGTAAATCTGCTGGTAAAGCGGTGCATTTTTGGGCGCAGGCATATCTAATCACTCTTATCGAAATATTGAAATAACTAATACGTATATAACGTCTAGTTTCATGTTACCTCATATTGATAAAACGATACACCCTCCCTACCAAAAAGCGACAGCTTCATTTTGGTAGGTTTTATCTGGGCAAACGAGAGCCCCTCGAAAGCAACGGGGCTTTCGAGGGGCTCGTTCGGATGGGTTGCGCAGGGCCGACAAAATGCCAATACCCTACTTGCCGTCGTCCTGCTGCAGGCTGTCCTGCTCGCAGAGGTGCGCCCGCCTGCTGGCCATACGTGCGGGCTTGTCGGGATCGGGTACGGCCGTGGGCATGGGCTCGTCGACATGACCACCCCACCAGCCGCCCACAAAGTTGAGCGTGTGGAATACGTTGATCACGGCGTCTGGATCAACGTCGCACACCAGCTTGATAATGTCCTGGCTCTCGTAGGTCGAGACAACGGTGTTCAGCAGGTACATCTTTTCGCGGCTATATCCGCCGACGACCTCGGCGCAGCTAATGCCGTGCTGAAAATGGTCAACATAGGCGGTCATGACCTCGTCTGCCTTGCGCGTCGTGATCTGCAGCGTCACGCGATCGTAGCGACGATAGAAACTGTCGATGGTCTTGGTCGAAATAAACTGGAACACGATGGAGTACGCCGCCTTGTCCCAGCCAAACATAAAGCCAAAGATCGCCAGGATAAAGCAGTTGAAACCAAAGATGACGCCCCAGATGGTCTTGCCCGTGTGGTTGGAGACCCACAGCGCGATAAAGTCGGTGCCGCCGGTGGATGCGCCGGACTTGAGCGCGATGGCAGCGCCCAGACCCGAGACCACGCCGCCAAAAATGATGAGCATGATCTTGTCGCCCAAAAACGGGGAAAAGTGAAAGATGTTGAGGAACAGCGACGAGAGCACGACCTGCATCATCGAGAAGATGACGAAGCGCTTGCTAATGCCGCTCCAGCATAGGAGCGCCACAGGGATGTTGAGCGCGAGCATACCGAGCGAGATGTCGATGTGAACGCCGCCCAGCGAGGTAACGCGATCGAGCAGGACCGCGACGCCGGTAAGACCGCTCGGAAGCAGGTCGGCGGGCTGAATGAACGCCTGGATCAGAAATGTCTGAAGAACGGCGGAAATGGTGACCGCCACGGCAGTAATGGCGCGGCGGACGATGGTGAGGCGGCCGAGCACGAGCACTCGGTCCGTGAGCTGATCGATGGCGTTCGCCACGTAGGCTCCCTTCGAAGGCAGATATAGTTGTGGGGCATGTTCGCGATTGTAGCATGGAGCGAGAGGAGGCGCTTTAATTCGCCCTCTCTCGACGACCAAAACGGGACCAGCAACCCCACGACCAAAGAGCAAAATCCAAGTGAGTAGACTTCTTACGATCTGCCGAGCACACCCAAAAATAGCCACCTCTGTGACCTGCGGTTTTACAAAGGAAGATATGTTTTGTGCTCGGCCTGCGCCAAAAAGTCTACTCACTTAGTCCGAATCGAAGCCAAACGAATCCAAATAGAGGACAAATTAAGCCAATCCGCAGCAAAAGACGCGTGAATCAGTGCTTCTCGCGGCGGATTGACGCTACAAAGCGGCCAAAATGTCGGTCAGGCTGTCGATGACAACGTCGGCGGCGGACTGATCTAGGTTGACGCCCTCGTGCGGACGCAGCGCCAGGACGCGGGCGCCGGAGCGCTTGCCGGCCTCGATGCCCAAAGGCGAGTCCTCGATAACCAGGCATTCGGCAGGCTCCACCCCCAGCGCCTCCATGGCACGCAGGTAGATCTCGGGGTCGGGCTTAAACGCACTGCACTCGTGACCGCTGATGGTGTAGTCTAGCACGTCGGCGATGCCGGCAATCTCCACCAGCTCGTCAATCAGCTCGCGATAGGACGAGCTCGCGATGGCACACTTCGCGCCACGCTCGTGCAGCTTGCGCATCACCGGCTCCGTCTGCTCGTTGAGCAGCTCGGCATACGGAACGGGATGGTCCGGGCTATAAACCTGCTTGTACTCCACGCGCAGGCGCTCGCGCAGCTCAACATCGTCGGGCACCAGTGCCTCCCAAATGGCAGGCTCGTTAGACCCCGAAAGATCGGGGATCTCGTCAAAGTGGAACCCCTTCTCTTCCATAAACGCCACGCGACGACGGTTGTAGAACCACTCGGTATCGACCAGCACGCCGTCCATATCAAACAGCACTGCCTTGATCATACGCATCTCCTCCCACCTGCCAAAAAGGGACAGGTTTATTTTGGTAGGTTTTATCTGGGGTTTGCGACGCGACAGACACGCCCTCCCCAAAGAAAAAAAGGGGACGGGGCGCAAACCCCATCCCCTCTCAATCAACCCGTAAGGTCTACTTACTTGTGATTAGTAGGAAAGCTTCCACATGTAGCGACGCATGGTCAGCGGGTGCTGACGGGCCTCGGCGATCTGGTTGCCGTACTCGCGCATAACGGCGAGGTGCAGCAGCGGGTTGAAGTAGGTGACGACGCTCGCGGGCACGGCGTCGGCCAGGCCGTAGTCCTTGGAGTCGATCAGAGCGACCTTGGCGCCCATGCGCTTAAGGAAGGTGAGGGCGCGGGCGTCCATCGGACGGGTAGCGCCATCGGACATGAAGAAGACGTAGGGCTTACCCTCGGTGGAAACCTCGAACGGGCCGTGGAAGTACTCGCCGGTGTTGTAGGCGGCGGCGTCGATCCACTGCATCTCGGTGAACAGGAAGGCGGCGTGAGAATAAGCCATCTTCTCGGAGGCACCGGAAGCCATGAAGTAGATCATCTTGTCGTCCTTGAAGTCCTCGGCGAACTTCTTGGCGAGCTTCTTGCAGTGCTGAGCGGCGTTCTCGCAGAGCTCGAAGACGTTGGTGAGGCCGGTGATCATGTCCTCGTAGTGGTCATAGCCCTCGGTCTGCTGAAGGATCTCGACAGCAAGAGCGATGGCGTAGCCGGGCTTCTCGCACTTGGCAGCGAAGTTGGCGTGGAAGCCGTGAACGATGACGTAGTCAGCGTCGACGGTCAGAGCGGAGCCAGCCTTGTTGGTGAGGGAGACGACCGGGCAGTTGTGCTTCTTGGCGGTCTTGTTGGCCTCGACGGTCTCGGGCGTGGAGCCACCGAGGGAGCAGGTGATCACGAAGGTGTGCTCGTTGACCCAGGAGGGCGTGTCGTAGTTGAACTCGTTAGCGGTGAAGATCTGAACGTTCAGCTTGTCCGTGTTGTTGGCCAGGAAGTACTTGGCGGGGTAGAGGTCGGACATGGAAGCACCGCAGCCGACGAAGGCGACGCTGTGGATCTCGTGGTTGGACAGGACGTCAGCGACGATCTGCTTAGGGAGGTTAAGGTCGATCTCGTACATCTGACACATTCCTTTCGATTTTTGCGGCGCCACATTGCCGGGCGCTCGCAGGGTTGCCGTGGTTTGGACCGAGTCGCCGGCCCGTTGAGGATGTGACAAAGGGACTGCCCTTTGTCACGTATAGGGATGGAAGCCTGCCTGGGGTATGGGATGCCAGGCAGGCCCCCGGGGGAAAGCGGTTAGACGCTTGGTCGCGACTAGGCCAGGATGCCGGCCGCGGAGAGGGCGATGCCGCCCACGATGGCGATCACGAGAAGCCAACCGGTGTTGACGTTCTTCTTGATGAGCCAGTACATAAGGCCGGTGAGGCCAAGGGAGATCATCTGGGGCATCATGCCGTCCAGGATGTCCTGGATCACGACGGTGCCCTCAGCGAACTGCAGCGGGGTGGTGGCGCCGATCAGCGTGGCGATCATGCCGCCCACGGACATAAGACCCACGATGCCGCAGACATACATGAGCTTCTCCATGAGGTCGCCGCCCTGAAGCTTGCTCAGGTACTCGTGGCCGCCCTGATAGCCCATCTTGGCTGCGAACCAAGTGATCAGCACAGAGGGGACGATGGAGATGAGCATGGCCAGGATCGGGCCCATGATGGAGCCCTGCTGAGCCAGCTGAACGCCCAGGCCAAAGGCGATAACGCGGATGGTGCCCTGGAAGAAGGAGTCACCGATGCCGGAAAGCGGACCCATGAGGGAGGTCTTGACCGCGTTGATCGAATCGGGATCGAAGTTCTCGGGATCCTTGGCGTACTCCTCCTCCATGGAGGCGGAGAGGCCCAGAATGAAAGCGCTCGTCTGCGGGGTGCAGTTGTAGAACGCCATGTGACGGTGGTAAGCCTCTTTCTTAGCAGCGAGCTGCTTGGGGTCGGACTCATCCGGATAGAGGCGATCGAGCGTGGGAACCATACCGTAGAGGAAGCCCATGTTCATCTGACGCTCGTAGTTCCAAGAGGCCTGGATGGCCCAGGAGCGCCAGAAGAACTGGCTGACCTTCTTGTTCAGGGACACGTCCTTGGTTGCGGTTGCCATAGTGTGTTCCTCCTTAGTCTTCGTCGTCTTCGAGCGGATCGTAGTCGGAATCGACACCGGCGGCTGCATGGGAACCGTTGAACTTGAAGCCCATGAAGACGACAGCCAGGCACACACCGATCAGAGCGACCGCGATGACGGACAGGTTGAGGTAAGCGGCGAGCAGGAAACCGATGAACAGGAACGGAGTCATACCCTTCTTGATCATCATGGTGAGCAGCAGGGCCAAGCCGTAGGCGGTCATGATCTTGGTCGAAACGTTAAGACCAGTGGACAGCCACTCGGGAACCATGTTGACGATGGCCTGAACCAGGTCGGTGCCAACAAAGACGGCGAGGAAGATCGGCAGGAAGTACATGACGGCGTACAGACCGGAGCCGGCGCAGATGTGCATACGGTAGGCGGTCTTGAACTTTCCGTTATCGATCGCGCTATCGGCCACATGGGTGAGGGCGGCGATGATGGAACGGAACACGATGCCGAGGAGCTGACCCAGGACGGCGACCGGGATGGCGATCGTCATGGCGGTCTCGGCGGAAGCATCGGTCAGGCACGCAAAGGCAGCGGCCACGATGCCGCCCAGGACCATATCGGGCGGAACGGCGGCGCCGACCTGCACCAGGCCCATGGACACGAGCTCGACGGCGGCACCGACGGCAAGGCCGGTGGGCACATCGCCCAGCAGCAGACCGACGAGCGTAGCGCCAACGAGGGGCTGCTCGAAGTTAAGACGACCGAGCAGGCGGGAGTCCCACATGCAGAACACGCCGACGAGGCCGACGAGCACCGCACTGATGAACGTATTCATACCCTTCTCCTTTCAGTCAGGCAAAAGCCTGGTTGATTACAGCTTGGCGTCGATGTCGACGCTCTGATACGTAGGGGTCTGCTGGACGTAGAGCTTGATGCCCATGTCGAGCAGCTGGTTGACGTCGGCCTTCTGGGTGGCGTCGAGGAAGACGGAGCTGTCCTTGCCGCCGACCTGATCGGCACCGTCGTGGTTGGCGGTGGCGCCCAGGTTGATGGCGTCGAGCTTGTAGCCCTGGCAGAACTGCAGCATCTCGGCGGTGTTGCCAAAGACGAACATGACGCGCTCGCCGAGGGTGTTGAGCTTGTCCATCTTGGCGAGGGCACGCTCGACGGTGAAGACGTTCAGACGCACGCCCTGGGGCTTGGCCAGCTTAAGAGCGCCCTTCTTGATGTCATCGTTGGCGGCAGCGTTGTCGACGACGATGATGCGCTCGGCCTGAACCTTGGTGGTCCAGGTAAAGACGACCTGGCCGTGCAGCAGACGGTAGTCAAGACGTGCGAGGACGATCTTGGCGGGACCGGAGCTGTGACGGGGCGCCTTGGCCTTCTTGGCGGGAGCCGCAGCGGCCTCGACCGGTGCGTTGGGGTTAGTCAGACCGGTGCGGGCCTCGTTGATGAGGGCCGCGAGCTCGGCGCCCTTGACGGGGACGGGGCTCATAGCGAGCGTGAGCGCCAGCGGGATGTTGAAACCGCTGACAACCGTGAACTTCGTGCCGTTCTTGGAAAGCTCGACCATGCTGTTGTTGACCGAGCTGCCGAGCATATCGGTCAGCACATAGACGGTGTCGTCCGCGTTGAACGTGGCGATCATGGCGTCCACCTTATTGGTGATGGGCTCCTTGTCGTCACGAGCAAGCGACACGACGTGGACGTTCGACACGTCGCCGAGAACCATCTCGAGCGTGTCTTTGGCGCCTGCGGCCAGGCCGCCATGAGATGCGAGAATGATCTGATTCATCTTGCCTCCTCCTTTTCGTTATGGTCATTATAACGTCTTATACGTTGCTTATATTGCTAATTAGTATAAAGACCGTTCGCGGGTGAAAATCGACCGTTGACGGGTTTAACGTACTTGAAACGTTGGGGCTGGATAGGCCGGCGCTGGCTGGATAACCCCAGGTCAGACGCCGCGCACAATCCTCTATCGCACGAAGTACCAGGGGCTTTCCTGCACGGTGGGCTCCAGCGCGATGCCGGTGCGTTCCTTAAACAGATCCATGTCCTGAGATTTTTCGGTCCACCACGCGTTGGGCTTAAAGGTCATGCTCTCAACAACATGACCGACAAACACACTGTTGCGCAGCTTGGAGAAGTCGGTGTTCATGATCAGGATGGACGCGAGCACCAGCACGATGCCCAGGACCTTGATCGCGCCGGCGGGCTCGGCGTAGACACCAATGCCCACCAGTACGGTGACGACCGTCTCGAAAGACATTACGACGGGAACTTTCGATGTCTCGAGCCCCATGGACAGACCCTGCATATACAAGATGTAAGCCACGGCTGTGGGGATGAGTCCAAAGCCAAGGAACAGCAGCAGCAGCTGTGGCGACATTGCCGCGGCGACATCCGGCCACGGAGCCGCGATAGCCGCCATAACCGCACCGCCAAAAACAAAGCCCCAAAACGTGACAGCCAGCGGGTGGACCGTCTTGGTTGCTATCCGGCTAAACACCGCGAGCGACGCACCACAAAGACCTGCAATCACGCCCGACGTGACGCCCCAAACCGAAAAATGGAAACCGGAAAGGTCGCCATTGGTCACTGCAAGCACGCAGCCAACGATGTTAAAGACAATGGCAACGAGCTTGTTGGGGGTCACGTCCTCGCGATAAAGCACGCGGCCGAGCATGACGCCAAACACCGGCGAGGTGTAGAGCAGCACCGAGGCCGTAGACATACCCACCTCGCGCATGCACTCGTAATAGCAGGTGTTGGCGGCGGCCAAACCGACGATACCGACAAGCGCGCAGGGAACAAGCTCTTTAGGGCTTGCCTTGAACAGGGCCAGCGGACCCTGAGCCACGGTAGACCCCTCACCCGGACGGCAGCCCATAAACATCAGGACCGGCGCCAAGATAAGCGCTCCGACCAACAAGCGAAAGGCAGCCATGCTCTGGGACGAAACGCCCATGGCCGAGATGCCGTTTACAAAGATTCCGATGCTGCCCCACATAAGCGCGGCGATTAGCACCAGCACATAGCCCAGATTGCTTTTCTTCAACGCAGCCTCCTCGGTATTGTTTCCAATATGTTTCATACTACGTTATAGTCGTTATATACATTTTTCAAGACACAAATCGCCGAACGGAAAAATCTGCTTCCCCACATACTCATTGGGTACTCATTGGGGACGTACTTAAATGACTACTCATTGGGGACGTACTTAAATGACTAGTCGTTTAAGAACGTCCCCAACGACTAGAACTGTCCCCAACTGTCGGCAGAGACGATATGAGCAGGACATAAAAACATTGAGAGCCCCTGCTGCATGAAAGACCG
>OMDC01000348.1_pt1 | contig 22098 bp, 19 predicted proteins | sample 1674201 | NCBI WGS metagenome assembly OMDC01 (sample SAMEA103958152, study PRJEB25191) | human gut metagenome | biome: human-associated habitat [ENVO:00009003]; feature: intestine environment [ENVO:2100002]; material: feces | place: Germany | collected 2013/2015 | reverse complement strand
CGAATTGTAGGCACGCCAGAGTTTCTCCTTGAGCGCACGGTTCGACGAATAGGTCAGGAAAGGCACATAGCTCGGTGCCTGCAACGTCACCGTCCAGCCCTTTTCACCGCGCGCCTTGGCATCGGCTGCCATGCCCTCCTTCACGAAGTCCGGCAGTTCGGCCACGACCTTCGGGTCGGTGATGTTGATCGAGAAGGCATTGGTCGCAGCCAGGGCGTTCTGGCCGAATTGGAGCGTCGCGGCCGACAACTCGGACGAATACTTGCGGTAGAGCTCCTTGTCCGCGTCGGACAGGGCGGCCCCGTTGCGTGCGAAACTCTGATAGGTATCCTCGAGCAGCTTCTTGTCCTCTTTCGAGAGGCCGCGGCCGGGTTTCCCGTAGACGGCCTTTACGCGGGCGAAGAGCTCGGGGTTGAGCGAGATGTCGTTCGACAGTTCGGTCAGCTTAGGCTGCACGCGCAGTGCGATCTGCTGCATTTCGTCCGACGTATCCGCTTCGAGCAGGTTGAAGAAGATACCCGAGATACGATCCAGCAGCGCACCGTGGCGCTCCAGAGCCACGATGGTATTGCCGAAGGTCGGCTTCGAGGGGTTGGCGACGATCGCGTCGATCTCGGCACGCGAGCAGGCGATGGCCGCGTCGAACGCAGGCTCGTAGTCCGAGAGTTCGATCTCGGAGAACGGCGGGGTCTGGTGGGGCGTATTCCACGCCGCCAGGAGGGGATTCGACATATCAAGTTCGGGCAGCTGCGCTTTGGGGATCGAATTGTCGGCGCAGCCTGCCGCCATAGCGGAAAATGCCATAATTACCAGTGCTTTTTTCATTTTATATCAGTTATGCGGTTTCTTCTCGATGAGTTATCTGATTATACTATATGGGTTATCTGACTATCGGTATCGTATTGAGGAGCGCAACCTCCAGTGAATCCAAGGACGGCGGTTCGGGGGTCCACAGGCCGCGGCTGCGCAACATCGCCCGCTTGTCGGGATCGGCACCGCGGAATGCCCGGTAGAGCGACATGCCGTCCTCCGAACCGCCGCGCGAAAGCAGCTTGGCGCGGAAATCTGCGGCGATCTTCTTGTTGAACAGGTCGCCGCTCTCGCGGAAGGCCTCGAACGTATCCTTGTCGAGCACCTCGGCCCAGGTATAGAAATAGTAACCTGCCGAATAGCCGCCGTCGAAGATATGGCTGAAATAGGGGTAACGGTAGCGGGGCTCGATCTGCGGGATCAGGCCTCGCTTCTCGTTGAGCGCCTGCCGCTCGAATGCCATCGGGTCGAACGGTTCGTATTCGGTGACCGAGTGGATATCCATGTCGGAAAGCGACGCGGCGATCAGTTCCGTGGTGGCGAAACCCTGGTTGAAGAGTTCGCTCTTGCGGAGTTTGTCCACGAGGTATTTCGGGATCACTTCGCCCGTGCGGTAATGCACGGCATAGTGCTTCAGCATCTCGGGTTCGAATGCCCAGTTCTCCATGACCTGCGAAGGCAGCTCGACGAAATCGCCCTCGACCTCCGAGAGGCCGCGGTATTTCACGTCGTGAAACAGGAAGTGGAGCGCATGGCCGAATTCGTGGAAGAGCGTTTCCGTCTCGTCGAGCGTCAGCAGTGCGGGCGTATTGCGCACCGGGCGCGTGAAGTTGCAGACGACACTCACCACGGGCGCCACGCGCTTGCCGTCCTTATAGGTCTGCTCGACATAGTTGCCGCACCAGGCGCCCTGGCTCTTGCCGTCGCGGGGGAAATAGTCGAAATAGAGCACGCCCAGGTGCGAGCCGTCGGCATCGAGCACCTCGTAGGCGACCGCATCGGGATGGTAGAGCGGCACGACGATCGGCTGGAAGGTGATGCCGTAGAGGCGGTTGGCCAGGTAGAAGATGCCGCCCTGCACGTTCTCGAGCGAGAAGTAGGGACGCAGCATCTCCTCGTCGAGGGCATAGTTCTGCTTGCGCAATTTCTCGGCGTAATACCACCAGTCCCACGATTCGAAGGTGGCACCGGGGATGTCCTTCTGCAAAAGCGTGTCCATCTCGGCCAGCTCGCCCTTGGCGCGTTCGAGCGCCGGCGTCCAGATCTGGTCGAGCAGGCCGTAAACGGCATCGGTCGTACCGGCCATCTCGTCCGCCACGACATAGGCGGCGTAAGAGGGATAGCCCAGCAGGTGTGCCTTCTCCGTGCGCAGGCGGATGAAATCGTTGATGAGCTGCTTGTTATCGTATTCGTCGCCGTTGTTGCAGCGGTTCAGATAAGCCTTGTATATTTTCTCGCGCAGGTCGCGCCTGGTAGAATAGGTCAGCAGCGGAATCAGACTGGGCTTGTGGAGCGTGAAGACCCACTTGTCGCCCTTGCCCATCTGCTGGGCCTTCTCGCGGGCGGCGTCGCGGATGCCTGCCGGCAGCCCGTCGAGTTCGTCCGACTTGAGTTCGAGCACGAAATTGTTGTTTTCGGCGAGGATGTTATTCCCGAATTTCACGGCCGTGAGCGACAACTGCCCGTTGATCTCTTTCAGGCGGGCCTTCTGCTCGGCGTCGAGCAACGCCCCGGCGCGCACGAAGGAGTCGTAGGTCTTCTGCAACAGACGCATCTGCTCGGCGTCGAGCCCCAGCGCCGCACGCCTGTCGTAAACCTCCTTCACACGGACGAAGAGCTTGTCGTCGAGGCGGATCTTGTCCCTGTGCGCGGCCAGCAGGGGCATGGCCTGCTCTTGCAGGGCCTGCATGCGGTCGTTGGTTTCGGCGGCACACAGCATGCCGAACACCAGTTCGGTCTGCGCGAGCATTTGCCCGGCATCGTCATAGGCAAGGATCGTGTTTTCGAACGTGGCCTCGTCCTTGTTCGAGGTGATGGCGTCGATTTCGGCCTCGTGCAACGACATGCCGCGTTCGAAGGCGGGCATGAAATGCTCGGGCAGGATCTTGTCGAACGGCGGCACGCCGTGCGGCGTATCCCATTCGGTGAAAAACGGGTTTTCCCCGGCCGTTTTCCGGGAATCGCATGACGCAAGTGTCATAAGCAGTAAAAGTGTTGTGAATAATCCTGCAATACGTTTCATCTATCGTGTTATTTTGTGTAACTTTGCAATCGCCGACGGCGGAGGCATCTTCGATGCGTCCGCACAGCGATGCAAAGTTAATAATTTATAACAGGTATGCAACTTTTTTACGCCCCCGACATCACGCCGCCCCTCTATACGCTGAGCGAAGAGGAGTCGAAACATTGTGTCCGCGTGCTGCGCCTGGGGCGCGGCGATACCCTCCATATAACTGACGGAAGGGGCAATTTATTTTGTTGCCAAATCACCGACGACAACCCAAAGCGATGTGTGGTGCGCGTCACCACGACGCAGACGCAGTGGGAACCGCTCCCCTACCGGCTGGTAATGGCCGTGGCGCCGACCAAAAACGCCGACCGCTTCGAATGGTTCCTCGAAAAGGCCACCGAGGTAGGGGTCAGCGCCATCGTCCCGCTCGAAACGGAACACAGCGAACGCCGCGTCTTCAAACCCGAACGCGCGGGGAAGGTCATCACGGCGGCGATGAAACAGTCGCTCAAGGCCTACCGCCCGGAGCTGCACCCGCTTACGCCGTTCCGCGAGGCCGCAGCCAGGCCGTTCGAGGGGCGGAAATTCATCGCCCACTGTGCCCCGGCGCTGTCGCCCGCAGGCAAAATCTACCTGCCCGCGACGCTCCGCAAAGGCGAGTCGGCGCTGGTCTTCATCGGCCCCGAAGGCGATTTCTCGGACGCAGAGATCGCTTTCGCGCGTGCCAACGGATTCGAGGAGATCACCCTCGGCACGCAGCGCCTGCGCACCGAAACCGCAGCCGTCGTCGCCACGGTCATGGCGTCGGTGGCCAACGCCGGACAATAAAACGGCCGGGCGGGGAGCATAGCCGCCCCCGGAACCCCGTCCCTGCGACAGGGCCGCCGCACACGCCGGATTAAGTAAAGAACACGGAAAACATGCAACGACTTCGTACCATTTTCGCCTCCTTCTTCAAGATCGGGCTTTTCACCTTCGGCGGAGGATACGCCATGCTGCCGCTCATCGAGCAGGAGCTGATCGCCAAGCGCGGCTGGATCGAGCACAAGGAGTTCCTCGACCTGCTGACCCTCGCACAATCCGTCCCGGGGCCCATCGCCATCAACACCTCGGTATTCGTAGGCTACAAGATGCGGGGGCTGAAAGGCGCCGTGGCGGCATTGCTGGGCAGCGTCCTGCCGTCGTTCGTCATCATCCTCGCGATCGCGCTCCTGTTTGCCGACATACGCCACAACCCCGTCGTGGACGCCGCATTCAAAGGCATGCGCCCGGCCGTGGTGGCACTGATCGTCGTGCCGGTGATCTCGCTGGCGCGGGGGATGCACTGGGCCATGTTCGCGGTGATCGCCGCGTCGGCGCTGGCCGTATGGTACTTGGGCTGGTCGCCGATCTATATCCTGATCGCAGCGGCGGCCATCGGTATCGCATGGACATTATTCATCGCTAAAAAAGCAGGCAAATGATCTTCTGGCAACTATTTGTAAGCTACCTGAAAATAGGGTTCTTCGGCTTCGGAGGCGGCTACGCCATGCTCTCGCTCATCCAGAACGAAGTGGTCGTGCAGCACGCCTGGATGACCAACGCCGAATTCGCCGACATCGTAGCCATCTCGCAGATCACCCCCGGGCCCATCGCCATCAACTCGGCCACCTATGTCGGCTACACGGTCGGCGCACAGGCCGGCAACGCGTGGTGCGGCATCCTGGGTGCGGCGCTGGCGACGTTTGCCGTATGCCTGCCGTCGCTCACGCTGATGCTGCTCATCACGCGCTTCTTCCTCCGCCTGAAGCAAAACCCCGTCGTCGAAGGAGCCATGAAGGGCATGCGCCCCGTGGTCATCGGCATGATCGCCTCGGCGGCACTGCTGCTGATGTTCCCGCACAGCAAAGCACCCGACGAACAGAACTTCATCGACGGCTGGAGCTGGGCGCTGTTCGGCGGCGTCTTCGTCGCCTCGGTCAAAAAAGTGAACCCCATCCTGCTGATCTGCCTCTCGGCCGCGGCGGGCATCCTGATATACTACATATTCTGAGCATCCCGGAAGGGAAACACCCTCGCAGCCATGAAGAAACCCCTCAAGAAACGAATTAAAAAGTGGAAAATCGGCGACTACGCGCGCCAGTTCTCGATCGTCACGGGCGGCGTACTGCTGACCCTGTGGCTGACCGCCCGGATCACCGAAGCGGCCAAACAGCGGGAGGTACGGCAGGCCATGCAACTCGTCGCATCCGAACTGCACGACAACCTGCAGGTCGTCCGGGATTACAGGTACACATACGGCAAAGACAAATGGGTGGCACGGCGCCTGCTGGAAGCGGATTTTTCGCTCGCAGGGTTCCCGTCCGACACGGTCGAAACCTATTCGCGCTACATCACAGGCGGCATGGGCAAGCCCTACCGCCTGTCGAACGATGCCCTGGAAATGCTCAAGACGACGGGCATCGCCTCGCATATCGCCGACAAGCAGACCCTCATCGACCTGCTGCGCTGCTATAAGGAACTCGCGGCGTTCGACGACTACATGGAGCTGTATTACGACCAGCGCATGCAGGCCATGCTGCCCTCCCAGATGGAGAATCTCCATTGGAATTCACCCTACCACGAAGGATTCGAGAAAACGCTCGCCGACAAAACGGTACGAAACTGGATCGGGCTGATCCCCAGAGCCTTCGACGACTGGTTTTTCGGAGAGTACGAGAAGAAACTCGAAAACATGATTCTCCTGCTGGAGGGGCGTTACGGGAAATCAGAACATGGCGACGACGGCGCCTCCGGCCAGTAACAGGATCAGGAAGGCGCAGAGGAACAACAGGCCGAGGATGGCCACGAACGTGCCGACGCAGCCCCAGCGCTGGCCGCCGTACGGCAACGGGTCGGTCAGCAGGGTGATGATAAGCCCCACGAGCGGCGTGAAGATCAGGCTCACGAGGAATGCCAGCCCGAAGCCGATGCGCCGGCTGCTGCCGATGATGCCCACCAGGACGGACAACAGGCAGTCGCTCAGCAGGCCGAACAATACGATCAGGATACTCATGGTTCCAAGTTTTTAACGTGTAAAACGGTAGTACGTACCGAGCGGCAGTTGCTTGCCCGCACGATCCGTGAAACAAAGTTCGCCGTACTGCTCCGTACGCGGCGCACCGAACGCCTGCCGCACCGCCGTACGGGCCAGCGTGGACGACAATCCCATCGAATAGAGGTTCAGCACGAGGAACGCCCCCCGCGGCTCCAGCAACCGGGCACAGCACTCGAGCATCTCGCAGATGTTGTCCTCGAGAATCCATTTCTCGCCGTTGGCACCCCGCCCGTAGGCCGGGGGATCGAGGACGATGCCGTGGTAACGGTTGCCGCGGCGGACTTCGCGCTGCACGAATTTCAGCGCATCCTCGACGATCCACCGGATGCCGTCCAGTCCGCTCAGCTCCATGTTCTCGCGCGCCCAGGTGACCACCTGCTTCACCGAATCGACATGCGTCGTATCCGCCCCTGCGGCACATGCCGCGAGACTCGCCCCGCCCGTATAGGCAAAGAGGTTCAGCACGCGCGGCGTGACGCAACACCCCGGGCCGGTGGCAGAGTGCCCGTCCCGGCCCGATCCGGCGCCTGACGGCACTGCAACATCGTGTGCCGGCAGGGAACTCCCGGCCGCAGCCGCGCCGGAAATATCCGCAGGAAACGTCCCGCCCGAAACCAGCGCCCGGCAATTATCGTAGATGAAATTCCAGTTGGCGGCCTGTTCGGGGAAAATGCCGACATGCTTGAACGAGGTGAGCCCCAGGCGCATACGAAGCGCCATATCCTTGTATTCGTAGGCCACCGTCCAGCGCGGAGGCATGCCGGGGCGCAGGCGCCACTCGCCGCGTTCGTCGCTGCGCACATCGCGCAGGAAGGCCGCGTCGGCCATGCGGCGCCACTCCCCCTCGGGGAGCGAGCGCCGCCAGATGGCCTGCGGTTCGGGACGGCGGGCAACGTATTGCCCGAAGCGTTCGAGCTTCTCGAAATCCCCCGTGTCGATCAGTTCGTAATCCCCGAACGAGGGTGTCAACTGTCCTTGCATGCTTATGGTTACTTTACCGTCGGCTTCAGCATGAAGCGGAACGTATAATCGCCGTAGGGCACCCGGAACTGCTTTTCGGGCAATGCGCCCCAGCTGTCGATACAGCCCAGGCCCGATTGCAGCAGGTCAAAGTTCACGAACGTGGCATCGCGTGCCACGAGCGTCCCGGAATGCTGCTGCGGCGGAAAATTCGATACGTCGAGGTCTGCCGTGGCGTACGGCAGCGCCGAGGCCGAGAACGGCGCATCGGCAAGGATCGTCAGCCCCGTACCGGCGCTGTCGGCCACCGTCCACCAGCGCAGGCCGCCCTTGGTGCCGGACTCCTGCGGACGCACGTATTCATCGTGGTACTGGTCGGCGACACGCTGCTCGTAAAGCCCCAGGTCGGCCGACGAAAGGCGGTCGGCATAGTTCTCGTGCGCACCGCGGCCGTAATAAACCACACGGTCGTAACGCGCCGGCATCGTGAGCGTCATACCGAAGCGGAACAGGTTGGGCACCTCGGCCGTCTTGTCGGCGGTCATCCGCTCGGAGACCTCCATTTCGCCCGCACCGTTGATGCGGTAGGTCAGCGCCAGCGTAGCTTTCACGGCGGGCAGCTCATAGAGGGCCTCCACGACGGCCACCCCGTCCTCGACCGCAGCGTCGAACTTCGTAAGCTGCAGTTCGGGGTTCTTCCATACGGCCTGCCGCTGGTGCAACTTCGCCCCGAGGTCGTTTTCGGTCGGGGCACGCCAGAACTGCGGGCGCAGTTCGGCCCCTTCGGCCATCAGCTCACGGCCGTCGACCGTATAGGTAGCCAGAAACCCGTCGCGCGAGAAGAACATCTGCCACGTATCCCCTTCGACGCGCACACCGCGTTCCCAGCGGGTCACCTCTACGGGACGCGCCGAGGCCGCAAGGCCGAAACCGGCCTTACAGTCGTACTCGCGTACGACGAACTGCTGTTTGGCCACCGTATGGCCGATGTCGAGCAGCGGCTGCTTCTCTTTGAGTTTATAGGCCACGTTCACCAGGATTTCCTTCGCCTGCGGGCAGAAATCGGCTGCAGTGAATCCCAGCTCATATGCACGGCGCTGCTGCGGAGCGACATCGAGGTCGCCGATGCGGCCGGCCTTCACCACACGGCCGTCGGCAAGCAGCTGCCACTCCATTTCGTAGGCATCCAGCCCGATGAAGAAATTTTCGTTATAGACCTCGACCCTGCCCTGCGCAAGGTCGACGGGCGTAGTCCAGATGCTCTGGTACTGGCGCTGCACCTCGTAGGCATGGGGGTGCCACGTGCGGTCGGGGGCAATGATACCGTTGCAGTTGAACGAGTTGTCCGTCGCATCGTAGTCGTTGAAATCGCCGCCGTAGAGGAACGACACACGGCCGTCGGGCTCGTAGCGGACAAGCCCCTGGTCGACGAAGTCCCAGATGAAACCGCCCTGGTAGGAGGGGTATTTGCGCACCAGTTCCCAATAATGGTCTAGGCCCCCCATCGAATTTCCCATGGCATGGGCATATTCACACTGGATGAGCGGTTTGGAGGGGTTGTTGCGAGCATATTTCTCGCATTGTTCATAGCCCCAGTACATGGGGCAGATGATGTCAGTGAAGGCCCCGTCCTGATCGTACACGGCACGTTCGTAATGCACCGGACGCGAAGGGTCGTACTCCTTGATCCAACGGTAGCATGCCTCGAAGTTGGGGCCCATGCCCGCCTCGTTGCCCATCGACCAGATGATGACCGAAGGATGGTTCTTGTCGCGCAGCACCATGCGCCGGTTGCGTTCCATGTGTGCCTGCGCATAAGCCGGCGCCTTGGCCAGCGTGTTGTCGCCGTAGCCCATGCCGTGCGACTCGACGTTGGCCTCGTCCACGACATAGATGCCGTAGCGGTCGCACAGCTCGTACCACTGCGGGTCGTTGGGATAGTGGCTCGTGCGTACGGCGTTGATATTCATCTCTTTCATGATGCGGATGTCCTCGATCATCCGTTCGCGGCTCACCACATAGCCGCCGACGGGATCCATCTCGTGGCGGTCGGCGCCCTTGATCAGCACGGGCTGCCCGTTCACGAGCAACTGTGCGTCCCTGATCTCCACGGAACGGAAGCCCACGGGCTGCGTCACGGTCTCGGTCACGCCCCTGCCGTCCGACACGGCGATCTCGAGCGTATAGAGGTTCGGGGTCTCGGCCGACCATTTGGCCGGGTCGGCGACCTCGAAGACATACCCGCCCTTGCCGCCGGCAGGCTGCAATCGATGTTCCGCCACGACACCGCCCGCCGCATCGCGCAGCGTCAGACCGACCGACTTCACGCGGGGCGTGGTTTCCACCTCGACGCGCAGCGTGGCGTCCTTATATTCCGAATCCAGCACGGGCGTGATACGCACGTCTTCGAGGTGCGCCTTGTCGCGGGCAGTCAGCTCCACGCCGCGGGCAATGCCCGCGAAGCGCCAGAAGTCCTGGTCTTCGAGGTAGGTGCCGTCCGACCAGCGGAACATCTGCAGGGCAATGAGGTTTTCGCCCGGCTTCACGAACTTCGTGATGTCGAACTGCGCGGCCAGCTTGCTGTCCTCGCTGTAACCGACGAAACGTCCGTTGACCCAGACATAGACGTTCGACGTGGCGGAACCGATCGAAAGGAAGATGTCCTTGCCGCCCCACGATGCCGGGATGTCGAACGTGCGCCGGTAGGAACCCACATGGTTCTCGGCATCGGGCACATAGGGCGGATCGTTCCTGAAATTACCGCGCCAGGCATAGCCGATATTCACATAGACGGGGTCGCCGTAACCGTTCAGCTCCCACATCCCCGGCACGGGCATGCTGCCCCACGCCGCATCGTCGTAGTCGACGGCCCCGATGCCGGACGGACGCTCCGAAGCGTTGCGTACCCAGTGGAATTTCCATACGCCGTCGAGCGACAGGCGCTCGCCCGCGGCGAACGACGAGCGCATCGGCAGGCGGTTGATTTCATTGACGGCAGGATCCTGCCATTCACGCCCGGTCTGGGCGCCGGCAGCCAACACGCCCGAAAGCGCTGCCGCAAGGATCAAAAGAGTTTTTTTCATCATGGAGTTATCGTTTAGGTTTCATAATTTCGTCTTGGTACAGTCCACCAGGCTCATCTCGCACCGGTCGCAGTCGAACTCCAGCCGATAGCGCGAACCGCCGCGTTCGAGCCACAGTTCGCCCCGCAGGCGGGGATGCTCCTTCAGGCACTCGCCGATCTCGCGGCGGATGCAGTAGGCCGAACGCATCACGCGGCGCCCCGCCGTCGAAGCCGCGAGATCCAGCCCCCGTTCGATCCGCCCGACCCCGTGGTCGCGGTAAAACGCCTCAGCGAGGCGGTTGGTGACATTTTCCTCCGCCGAAAGGCATTCCGCTGGATATTCCGCCCTGCCTTCGGGCAATATCCGGTGTCCGATGCCGCGCTCCGACCGGGCCTTCGACAATGCATCGAGCCCCTCGCGGCGCAACTCCGCGGCCAGCGACGCCGGGACGAACCAGTCGCCGCCCCGCACTTCGGCCCCGCGCACGGCAAAAACCGTATCGCCGCCCTTCACCGCCTGCGTCCGCAATGCCGCGGTATTGGCCGCGGCATTTTTAGCCCTTTCCAGGGCGACGCTGCGTGCGGCCGAAGCCGTCACCCCCTCACAGTCGGTATAACTGAACCTGACACCCCCTGCCGTCGCTTCGACCAGCACCGAGGCGGGGATCACGCGGCGCGTACGGCTGCGGGCGAGGAGCTGGTTGAAACGGTGGTCGTAATTGCGATAGACCTCCGTCCCGGGCACAATACCTTCCATGCGGTTGGGCGTCACACAGTCGCCGTCGGCGGCGTTGACATTGGTGCCTGCGAACCCCCGGTCGGTGAGGAAACAGATGCCGTCGCCCGCGGCGAGCAAACCGCCCCGATCGAGGCGGAACCTGTTCTTTTCAACCCGCACCACACGGCCCACATACTCGCCCACCGCCTTCGGCGTATCGAACGACGCCACGCCCGGCCGCTTGCCCGCGAAGAAATATTCCGACTCCCCGCGCGTGAAGCTCTTGGCCGTATCGGGCGTGAAATCCGGGATGCTCTCCCCGGCTGAAGCCCGCCGCAGATGCGGCCTTACGGCCAGCGCCGCGTCGACCTCGCGACGGTAGTAGGCCACAATGTTCTTTATATAACCGACATCCTTGAGCCGCCCTTCGATTTTGAACGAAGTGACGCCCGCGTCGAGCAACTCGCCGATATGCGCCGAAAGGTTCAGGTCGCGCACCGACAACAGGTGTTTCCCGGCAATATAGGTACGTCCCCGGCCGTCGGTCAGGTCGTAAGTCAGGCGGCACGGCTGGCTGCACGCCCCGCGGTTGCCGCTGCGGTCGGACACCGACCGCGAGAGGAAACAGCGGCCGCTGTAACCAACACAGATCGCCCCGTGGACGAAACATTCCACCTCGGCCGCGGTCGCAGCGCAGATGTCCCGTATTTCGCCGAGCGAAAGCGCCCGTTCGAGGATCACCCGGGCGAACCCACACTCGCCCAGGAAACGCGCCTGGGCAGGTGTCATATTGCACATCTGCGTCGAAGCATGCAACTCGACCGGCAGGTTCATGCGCCGCAGCGCCATGTCCTGCACGATCAGCGCATCGACCCCGGCCGCGATCAGTTCGCGGGCCTGCCGCCCGGCGGCCTCCAGCTCGTCGTCGTAGATCAGCGTGTTGAGCGTGGCATGCACCCGCACTCCGTAGCGATGGGCATATTCCACCACACGGGCGATCTCGCCGGCGCTATTGCCTGCCGCATAACGGGCTCCGAACTTCGCCCCGCCGATATACACGGCATCGGCACCGTAGTCCACGGCGGCGACGGCCGACTGAAAATCTTTGGCGGGAGCGAGTAGTTCGACGGATTTCAACGCATTATTTTTTGCAAAATTAACAAAATCCGCGACAAATGCGGACTTGTGACCCCGGAAAAATGTCATCCGGGCTCCCGCACGCGGTGAAACTCCGTTTTTTTATGAAACAGGCAAAAAACGGAGCGACAGGAGTGCAAGTTGGCGTGTTTTTTATAATTTTGCAATTTGTAAACACGAATACACACAAAAACACAGGATACCATGCTTACGATAAAGCAAATTCGCGATGACAAGCAGGCCGCGATCCGCAAGCTCGCCAAGAAGGGAGTGGACGCCGCACCGGTCATCGCCAGGATCGAAACGCTGGACGACCGCCGCAAGGCCATCCAGACCGAACTGGACAATACGCTGGCAGCGCAGAACAAAGCCGCCAAAGAGATCGGGGCGCTGATGGGACAGGGACGCCGCGACGAAGCCGAGGAGCGCAAGCGCTTCGTCGCCGACCTCAAGGAAAAATCCAACCGCCTGCAGGCCGAATCGCACAACGTGCAGGAGGAGTTGCAGGCAGCGATCGTCTCGCTGCCCAATTTCCCGGCCGACATCGTGCCCGAAGGCAAGACCGCCGAGGACAACCTCGTCGTAAAACTGGTCGAAAGCTACACCCAACTACCTGAAAACCCGCTGCCCCACTGGGAACTGGCGCGCAAATACGACATCATCGACTTCGACCTGGGCGTCAAGCTCACGGGCGCAGGATTCCCCGTCTACAAAGGCAAGGGAGCCCGTCTGCAGCGTGCGCTGATCAACTATTTCCTCGACTGCAACACCCGGGCCGGCTACCTCGAAGTGGAACCGCCGATCATGGTCAACGAAGCCTCGGGCTTCGGCACGGGCCAGCTGCCCGACAAGGAAGGGCAGATGTACCACGCCACGGCCGACAATTTCTACATGATCCCGACGGCCGAAGTGCCTGTGACGAACATCTACCGCGACGTGATCCTCGACGAAAAGGACTTCCCGGTGAAGATGACCGCCTATACCCCCTGCTTCCGTCGCGAAGCCGGCTCGTACGGCAAGGACGTGCGCGGACTGAACCGCCTGCACCAGTTCGACAAGGTCGAAATCGTGCAGCTGAGCCTGCCCGAAGCGTCGTACGAAGCGCTCGACGGCATGGTGGCCCACGTGGAGTCTATCGTCAGGTCGCTGGGGCTGCCCTACCGCATTCTGCGCCTGTGCGGCGGCGACATGTCGTTCACCTCGGCGCTGACCTACGATTTCGAGGTCTACTCCGAGGCGCAGAAACGCTGGCTGGAGGTCTCGTCGGTTTCCAACTTCGAGTCGTTCCAGGCCAACCGCCTGAAGCTCCGCTACCGTGATGCCGACAAGAAAACACAGCTGGCACATACGCTCAACGGCTCGTCGCTGGCGCTGCCGCGTATCGTGGCCGCCCTGCTGGAGAATTTCCAGACCCCCGACGGCATCCGGATTCCCGAGGCGCTGATCCCCTATACGGGTTTTGATATTATCAAATAAGTTTCTATATTTGCTGACACAACACAACTTTTAACAATAAATTTCAACAAAAATGGCTTACAAAATCACTGATTCCTGCGTTGCCTGCGGCACCTGCATCGGCGAGTGCCCGACCGAAGCGATCTCGGCCGGCGATATCTATGTCATCGATCCCGATAAGTGCATCGACTGCGGTACCTGCGCCGGCGTTTGCCCGAGCGAGGCTATCATCGAAGGATAAGCAACACGGAAAAATCCGAAAAAAAGCACACCCCGAAAAGGTGTGCTTTTTTATCCTCTGCCAGCTTATGAAAAAACTCCTGCTCCTATGCCTGTCGGTTCTCGCAGCGTCTTGCGATACGGCGACACGACAATTCGAATCCCGGCTGGATGAAATCGTGTCGGAGCACAAAGCCTTCGTCGGGGTCGCCGTCCGCACGCCCGGCGGGGAAACAATTGCGCGCAACGACACCCTGTTACCGATGATGAGCGTTTTTAAATTTCCCGTGGCACTGGCCGTGCTCGACCGCATGCAGCGCGAAGGCATACCGCTCACGCAGCCGATCAGCATCACGCCCGACCTGCTCCTACCCGGCACATACAGCCCGATGCGCGATTCGCTGCCCGCAGGCGGCGGCACGCTGACGCTCGGGCAGTTGCTCCGCTACATGGTGTCGGAGAGCGACAACATCGCCTGCGACATTCTGCTGCGGGAAGCAGGCGGCCCCGAAGCCGTAGAGGCCTACGTCCGTTCGCTGGGGATCGGCGGCCGCATCGCCGCCAGCGAGGAGGAGATGCACCACGGCATCGGGAACCAGCGGGTCAACAAGGCACGCCCTTCGTCCGTCTGTACACTGTTCGACCTGTTCCTGCAGGGCAGGCTGCTCAAAGGGGAGTACAACGCTCTCCTGCAACGGTTGTTGTGCGGAACGACCACGGGCGCAAACAAACTGAAGGCCGGGCTGCCAGCCGAAATCGTGATCGGACACAAGACCGGCTCATCCGACCGCACGGCCGAAGGCATCCGCATCGCGGACAACGATGCCGGCTATGTGCTCCTGCCCGACGGACGCCGCTACTGCATCGCGGTATTCGTCACCGAATCGGAAGAAAACGACGCCGCAAATGCTGCCATCGCCGCTGCGGTCTCCAGGGCGGCATACGAATATTTCAGCTCGGAATGAGCGGATTATACAACGCGACATAGCAGGAATCCCCGGCCCGGATTTTCGCTTCCGCCCGCTGTTGCCCACCGCCTGTGGCCGCATTGGCAAGCCTGCCCTCCCCTTCCCGGAGGAGAGTTAGCCACGCGGCACGGCAAACCCGGGAAATGCGTCCGACAGGGCATAGAAATAAACAACTACGAAAAATAAAATTATGGACGACCTTGAAAAGATGAAAACCGGCATGTGGCTCTACGCCCGCAAGCCGCAGATCAGGAAGGCACTGCAACGCTGCGAAGAACTGGTCTTCCGGTTCAACAGCCTGCCCTCGAGCCGCGAGGAGGAACGCAATGCGATCATCCGGCAGTTGTTCGGCCGCACGGGCGGCACATTCTGCATCCACAGCCCGTTCCACTGCGATTTCGGGTCGCAGATTTCAATCGGGGAGGACTTTACGGGGAATTTCAACCTCACGATCCTCGACGAAGCACCCGTGACCATCGGCAACCACGTATTCATCGGCCCCAACGTGGGCATCTACACCGTGACGCACGCCCTGCTGCCCGACCAGCGCAACGCGGGCGTCATGCGTTCGCTTCCGGTCACCATCGGCGACAACGTCTGGATCGGCGGCAACTGCGTGGTCATGCAGGGCGTGACGATAGGCGACGGTACGGTTATCGGCGCCGGCAGCGTCGTAACGCGCGACATCCCGGCCGGGGTCATCGCCTTCGGCAACCCGTGCCGGGTCATCCGGCCCGTCACTGAGGACGACCGGATCACGGAGGTCATTTAACGAAAAAGCGTCCCTTTTGGGACGCTTTTATTCGGCCGACCCGACACCCCTGAAAAACTCCTCGCGGGAAATTCCGTAATAATCACAAAGACCGGAAAGCATAGAAACCGAAATATTTTGTCTGCCGGTTTCCGCCCTCGCCACATGGATGTCCGTGTTGCAAGGCAGGCGGCGTGCTCGGGCATGGGAAATTTTTCCGGACAGGCGTTGCAAGACCTACGGGGGAAAGAGTACCCGCACCCTTTCCCCCGTAAAGGGGAGGGCTGGCGGCGATCCGGCGGGGCGGCTGCAACGAAGCAGGCGTCACTATTTCCACGCCAAATCAAGCACCGGCCATCCCGCTTTCATCTGACAACCGCCCCGGAATCATCCGGGGCGGTTGTCAGATTATTCGTAAAGCAGGTAACGCCCGCGCAGCTTCCGGAAGCGCCGCACGTCGTCCGCCCAGCGGGCACGGATTTCGGCCTCCGAAGCTCCGGCAAGGATCATTTCACGGACATACCCCACGCCGATGAGCTTTTCGAACATCGGCGTAAAAAACTTATCGCCCAGTCCCAGGTTGCGGCAGGCTTCGATCACATATTTCAGGGTCAGGCCCTCCGCCCGGGCTTCGCCGAGCGGCATCCGGCTCAAATCGACGCCGTGGCAGAGCCTGCCTTCGAGCGGCGGATGTTTGGCTCCCGCAGTCGGACGGGGCGTAAACGAAAACAGGCAGCCGGTCATGTCGGGATGTCCGTAAACCTCGAACGGTTTATCCGTACCGCGCCCGAGGCTCACGACCGTACCTTCGAAGAGGCACACCGAGGGATAGAGGTAGACGGCCCGTTGCGTCGGCAGGTTGGGCGACGGGGCGACGGGCAACTCGTACGGAGTGTCGTGCGTATAATTGCGGCAACGCACGACTTGCAGGTCGCAGCTTGCGGCCCAGTCTTCGCCGACGGCCATCCGGGCGATTTCGCCCATCGTCAGGCCATGCAGCACGGGGATCGGCAACGCCCCTACGCCCGATTTGTATTTCATGTCCAGCACGGGGCCGTCGACGTGGTGCCCGTTGGGGTTGGGACGGTCGAGCACGATGACGCTGCGGCCGGATTCGGCACAGGCGTCCATCATGCGGAGCATCGTGATATAGTAGGTATAGAACCGCAGACCAACGTCCTGCATGTCGACCACCAGTACGTCGAACGACCGCATGGCTTCGTCCGAAGGGCGCTTCGTATTCCCGTCGTAGAGCGAGCGGATCGGGATCCCGGTCGCAGCATCCACCGAACTTGCGACATGCTCGCCCGCGTCGGCCGTACCGCGAAACCCGTGCTCGGGGGAGAAAATGCCGGTCACGTCGAAGCCCCGACCGTGCAGCAGGTCGACCAGGTGTATCGTCCCGTCGGACGCCGCCCCCGGCAGCCGAACCGCAGTGTCCGCCGCAGCTCCCGGCGCACCGGCGCAGAACCGCGCGACGGCCGTATGGTTGGCCAGCACCGCCACGCGCCGCCCTTCCAGCTGCGGGAAATAAGCCGTCGTGTCGGTCATACCGACCAATACCTGCGCCGTGGCCGCAGCGCAAAGGAAGATAACGGACAACAGGGAGATGACAAATTTCTTCATACGGCAAAGATAACAATTTATAACGCCCGGGCTTCCTGCCCGCCGGATATCGCCCCCCCGGCAGGGAATCCTCCGGCAGCCTGCCCTGCCTCCGCCCGGCAGCGGGTGCGGCGGGACACAAGGGCCGGCGGCACGGCAGAAGTGGACTGGGCAATAAGAACCGGGCACCCGATACAATACGGATCGTCCGACGGGAAATACCGGCCGTACGCGAACCGGTTGTCGGAACCGACCGCGGAGGAGCTACGCCTCGGCGCCGTATTCCATCAGGTAGGCCTTGATGAAGGCATCCAGGTCGCCGTCCATCACCGCCTCGACAGCCGAAGTCTGCACGCCCGTGCGATGGTCTTTCACACGCCGGTCGTCGAAGACATAGGAGCGGATCTGCGATCCCCACTCGATCTTCTTCTTCGAAGCCTCGAGCGCCTGCTGCGTGGCCATGCGTTTATCCAGTTCCCGCTGGTAGAGCTTCGAACGGAGGATGCGCATGGCATTCTCGCGGTTCATCAGCTGCGAACGGGTTTCCATATTCTCGATCAGGAACTCCACCGGCTCGCCCGTATCGGCGTCCTTGCCGTGGTAGCGCAGGCGCACGGCTGTCTCGACCTTGTTGACATTCTGCCCCCCGGCGCCGCTCGAACGGAACGTATCCCACTCGATGTCCGACGGGTTGACCGTAACCTCGATCGTATCGTCCACGGCAGGCGACACGAACACCGAGGCGAAAGTCGTCTGGCGTTTGTTATTGGCATTGAAAGGCGAAAGGCGCACCATGCGGTGCACGCCGTTTTCGCTCTTGAGGTACCCGTAGGCATACTCGCCCTCGAACTCCAGCGTACAGGATTTCACGCCCACCTCGTCGCCGGCCTGGTAGTCGAGCACCTTGACCTTGTAACCGTGCGCCTCGCCCCAGCGGGTGTACATGCGCAGGAGCATCGACGCCCAATCGAGCGCCTCGGTGCCCCCGGCCCCGGCGTTGATGTCCATGATCGCCCCAAGCTTGTCCTCTTCGCGGCGCAGCATGTTGCGCATTTCGAGCGTTTCGATGCGCTCGAGCGTCTGTGCGTAATGGTCGTCCAACTCCACCTCGCTCATGACCCCTTCCTTCACGAAATCGGGCATCAGCCCCAGGTCTTCGACATCCTTGGCCACGGCATCGTAGTCGTCGACCCATGCCTTGATGGCGGCGACCTTGCGCAACTGCTCGCGCGCCTTGTCGGGGGTGTCCCAGAAATCGGGTTCCTGGGTCTTTTCCTCCTCGTTGCGCAGGTCGATGCGTTTCTGGTCGATACCCAGGCATCGTTCCAAAGCCTCGCGGCGCTGCTCCAACTCCTTTATCTGATCTGCAAGTATCATAAGTTTACCGTATTGACAATTAAATCGCCCCGGGCTTCACACCCAGTTTGCGCTCCACGAACTCCAGCACGAAATCCACCGTGCCGTCGATCCCCAGCACGGACGAATCGACGCAGAGGTGGTAGGTCGAAGCCATGCCCCACGTACCGCTGCTGTAATAGTTGTAGTACGCCGCGCGCCGCGCATCCTCCCGATCCATCCGGGCCTCGGCCTCCCCGGGCGTAATGCCGCACTGGCGGCAGAGCCGCTCGCAACGGTCGGCACGGTCGGCCGCGACAAAGACATTCACCGCCCGCGGATGGTCGCGCAGGATGTAGTCGGCACAGCGGCCGACGAAAACACATGACTCGCGCGCGGCGATGTCGCGGATCACGTCGCTCTGGATCTTGAACAGGGCGTCGTTGCTGAGCACGTTGCTCCCGGCATATTCGCTTCCCACGAACGGCGAGCGCAGGTAAGCGACGAGCGTCGAAAAGAGGTTGCGCGACTCCTTTTCGTCGACCCGTTCGAACACTTCGGGACACAGGCCGCTCTGCTCGGCAGCCAGGTTGATGAGCTGCTTGTCGTAGACCCCGATCCCGAGCCTGCGTGCCACGGCCTCGCCGACGGCTTTGCCGCCGCTGCCCAGCTGGCGCCCGATGTTGATGACGAATTTATCTTCCATAATCGGCATTATTGGAGGTTCGTTGAACGGGCCGCATCCATCTGCGCCCGGAATTTTCGCAACTGGTATACCAGCATGAAGAAGGCTACGACCGACGCCATCAGGTCGGACAGCGGCATCGCGCACCATACGCCCCAACTGCCGTCCCAACGGGTATGGACGTCGAAGATATGGGGCAGGAAAATCAGTCCCGGCATCAGGAACAGCAGCTGGCGCGAAAGCGACAGGAAGATCGCCTTGCCGGCCATGCCGATGCTCATGAAGAAATTGGTCGCCACCATCTGGAACCCGATGATCGGGAAACAGACGAAGACGATGCGCATTCCCTCGACCGCCAGCCGGATCAGTTCGGGGTCGTTCGTGAAGGCCGACACCGCCAGCCGGGGCGCCAGTTCGCCCATCAGGAACCCGGCGCCCGTGACGCACGTGGCACCGATGATCGTCAGCCGCAGCACGCGCAGCACACGGTCGTACTGCCGCGCACCGAAGTTATAACCCGCAATGGGCTGCATCCCCTGGTTGATACCCATGACGATCATCACGAAGAAGAATGCCAGGCGGTTGACGATGCCGTAGGCCCCGATCATCAGGTCGCCGCCATATTGCTTGAGCCCCTTGTTTATCAGGATGACGATGAAACACGCCGCCAGGTTCATCAGGAACGGCGACATGCCGATGGCCAGGATGTCGCGCACGATCTTCCGGCGCAGGCGGTAGATGCCGCGCCGGAAATGGAGCAGTTCGCTCTTGTCCGAAAGAATGTGGAACTGCCAGATGAGCGCGATAATCTGCGCCAGCACCGTGGCGATGGCCGCGCCGCGGATACCCCACCCGAAGCCGTAGATGAACAGCGGGTCGAGCGCCGCGTTGATGACCACCGTATAGATGGTAGCGTACATCGACTTGCGCGGATGCCCCGAAGCCCGCAGCACGGAGTTCAGGCCCAGATACATGTGCGTGATGACGTTCCCCATGAGGATGATCGACATGTAGTCGCGGGCATAACCGATCGTCGCCTCGCTCGCCCCGAAAAAGTAGAGGATCGGATCGAGCAGCAGCAGCGTTATGAAACCGAATGCCAGGCCGATGATGAGGTTCAGCACCACGACGTTGCCCAGGATGTTCTGCGCCGTTTGGTAGTCTCGCTGCCCGAGGCGCATGGACACCAGCGTCGCAGCACCCACACCCACCAGCGAACCGAAAGCCGCGGCGAGGTTCATCAGCGGGAAGGTCAGCGCAAGGCCCGAAATGGCCAACGGCCCTACCCCGTGGCCGATGAAGATACTGTCGACCATGTTGTAGAGCGAAGAAGCCGTCATGGCGATGATCGCCGGCACGGCATATTGCACGAGCAGCTTCCGGATTCGCTCGGTTCCAAGCTCCAAAGCCGCCGATTTTATCTCCGTCATAAGTTATATTCCCTTAAAAATTCCATTACCGGCCCGCACGTACGACGCGCACGCCCGGGGCTGCCTCACAGCACGCTATGCGCCAGCAGTTCGCGGCTGAATCGCGCGGGGTAATAAATATCGCAAATGTAATGCTTGGGGCAAGTGAAGCTCCACCCTTCGGCGCTCCGGTATTCGTAGTCATTCCCCCGGCTGATCCGCTCGGCCGGGTAGCAGCGGCGCTCGATGAGCGGAATGTCGACCTGCGAGAAGAACCGCCGCATCGCCACGTCGATGTACAGCCCCGTTCCTTTCAGCGCGACGCCGAGCCGCAATTCGCTGCCCGCACGCGAGGTCTCCCGTACGACGCACCACTCCAAAGGCATCCGGGCGGGCAGGCCGAACTGCACCCTGAAAAACCGCAAGGTATTGTACCGGTATGTCTCCATGTCTCTGTCCTTATCAGATAAAACGTTACAAATTCCCTGAAAATTCCGTTTTCGCCGCGGCCGGGTACTCCGGCGTGGCGCCCGCGCACGAACAGACGAAAGCCGCGACCTTCGACGCGAACGCCTGGGCCGGCCAGATGTCGTACCCGGCGGCCAGCATCGCGCAAAACGCCGCCGTGAACGAATCGCCCGCCGTGTCGACAGGGCGGACACGTTCCCCGCGGGGAATCACATAGGCCGAAATCCGGTTCCGGGTGAACACGCGGCTGCCCTCGGCGCCCTCGGTGAGGATGACCATTTCGAGATTCTCCCGGCGGTCGAGCAACTCCCGGCACAGCCCGCCCGGATCGGCGGCGGGACATCCGGTCAGGCATCCGGCCACGCGCGGAGCCTCCTCGTCGCTGATCTTCAAAATATTGCAGCGAGCCATCGACTCCTCCAGCACCTCCCGCGAGAAGAAATCCTGCCGCAGGTTGACGTCGAACACGCGCAGCGTCGGCCGCTCCCGGCGAATCACCCCGTCGAGAAACCGGACGACGGTAGCGTGCGACGCCGCGCTGCGCTGCGCCAGCGAACCGAAGCAGACCACATCGGTCCGGGCGGCCAGCCGGGCCAGCGCATCCGACCACGTCATTGCATCCCATGCGCCGGGCAGAATCTCGTAGGCGTTGACCCCGGCGGCATCCCGGCGTTTGTCGACGACGCCGGTAGGCAGCTCCCCGACGCGGCAAAGCCCGTCGCAAAGCCCGCGGGCCTCCAGTTCGGCCGACACCGCGCGGCCGCGCTCATCGTCCCCGACCGCGCTGACCACATGCACCTCCGCCGCATCCGGGCCGGAAATCAGCCGGGAGCACTTGAGGAAATGATCGGCGAAATTGGCCGGCGCGCCGCCGAAGGTATATTCGTCCGTCACGACATCGTGGTCGTAAAGCACCTCGCCCAGTCCGACGGCTACGATCTTGTCCGGATTCCCCATACCAGCAGGCGTTTTATTCCAGTTCCCAGTCCGTGCCGTCCTTGCGGTCCTTGACGCGGATGCCGGCGGCCGTGAGTCCGTCGCGGATGCGGTCCGAGGCGGCCCAGTCCTTCGCCGCGCGGGCTTTCAGGCGTTCGTCCAAAAGCATCTCGACCAGCGGCGTCACGTAGTCGCGCCCCGAAGCCGTCCCGGCGGCCTTCTCGTCGCGCAGGCCCAGGATGTCGAAAGCGTAGCGGCGCACGGTGGCCGTC
>OMDC01000332.1_pt1 | contig 22626 bp, 16 predicted proteins | sample 1674201 | NCBI WGS metagenome assembly OMDC01 (sample SAMEA103958152, study PRJEB25191) | human gut metagenome | biome: human-associated habitat [ENVO:00009003]; feature: intestine environment [ENVO:2100002]; material: feces | place: Germany | collected 2013/2015 | reverse complement strand
ACCCCACTCGATGCCAAAGCCCGAACCGCACACGCTCGCCACGTAAGCGGCCAAAAAGCCGATAGCGGCTGCAATACCGCCGATAACGGGAATAAACAGCACGAGCACCGACACGGCACAGATAAGCGCCGGCAAAAAGGCAATCTGGCACACGCGCTGCAGCACGCCCGGAGTCTTGATCATATCCTCAAACGCCTGAGCCGTGCAGCCTTTGGGTACGTTCATGGCAGGTTGAGGGACAAACTGCTGAGGCTGAGGCTGACCCTGAGGGGCGGAAGCTGCAGCACCAGCATTAGGAGCACCGCACACGCCGCAGAACTTGTCGTTATCGCCCATAGGAGCGCCACACTGCGAACAGAACATCGAAATCATCCCTTCGTATCTAGAGCGAATCACCTGGATCGCAAACGATGTCTTGGTCATCATTATCACCCAAGGTGAGGACAAATACTCTTAGATGACGTATTTGCAACGCGCGAGGCGCTTTTCGATTGTTTGATGAGTGCGTCCGCGTTAGTTCGTTCCGCGGAAACCCTTGCCGACGATCTCGGAACTGTCGACAATCGTGATAAAGGCACCCGGATCGACTTCGCGCGCATAGCGGCGCAGCTGCACGGCCTCGCGACGGCTCAGCACGCTCATGATCACCGTCACGCACTTGCCCGAGAAGGCACCGTAGCCGCGACTGATGGTCGCCGTACGGTTGAGATGCTTGACGATAAACTCCTCGACCTTAAGGGGCTCGGAACAAATGACTGTGCAGACCTTACGAAGGTGAATGCTCTCGATGGCCTTGTCGACCACGAGCGTCTTGGCAAACAGGCCGAGCACGCAATACAGGCCGACACGCGGACCATACAAAAAGGCCGCGATGGCCACGATGCCGATATCGACCAACAGCAGTGCGCGACCAATCTCGAGCGTGGTGCGGCGCTTGAGGATCATGGCGAGAATGTCCGTGCCGCCCGTCGAGGCGCCAATATCAAAGACAATGGCGCTGCCGAGCGCCGGCAGTATCACGGCAAAGCACAGGTCGAGCCACATATCGCCCGTCATCGAAACATCAGTCGGAATAAAGAGCTCAAAAAACGAAACATAGGCGGACAGCGCAAACGAGGCGAAGACGCTCCACAGGATTGCCTTGCGCTCCAAAAAGATAAAGCCCAAGACGACGAGAACCGCGTTGATAATCCACATAAAGACGCCGACGGGCAGGGTCGGGAACAGCGTGGACAGAATGACCGACACGCCCGAGGTGCCGCCAAAAGCAAAGTGATTAGGGGTTTTAAACGCAACGATGGCAAAGGCCGTAAGAATCAGGCCCAGATTGAGCTCGGCGAAAAAGCGCGGGAAGCCCGGCTCCTGGCTGCGCTTTTGGCCGGCACGCTCGCCGCGCTCAATATCGGTGCGATCAACCACGCGCTCCATCGGCACCACGGGAGGACGGTGTACCTCCTCGGCAGCGCGCGATGCCGCCTCCGCCGCAGCGGCCTCGATTGCCCATGCCTTACTTTCTGTCTCGTGCACGTCGGCCATTACGGCAACCCCTCGTTAACAATTTGGAAACAATGCGCCCATTAGGGTAACGCGGAACGTGGGGATTGCAACCCTTAGTTAGACGAGCGGTATGCCTGCATCGGGGGCATATAGAAAACGGTCGACCGCACTTTTGCTTGCGCGGTCGACCGTTTAGCGTTTTCGCAGGTAAAACCTATCGAAACAAACCTGTCCCTATTTGGTAGGTTACTCGTGCTGGCTGGTGCGGTGCTCGTACTCCTCGGGGGTGATGACATCCTCGATGCGCAGGTTGACGCCCGCCACCTCAAGGCCGGTCATCGCAGCCAGACGCTCGGTCACGCGTGCCTTAACGTCGTCGAAAATCGCGGGCGCGTAGGCGCCGTACTCGATAATGACGGAAATGTTGACGACCACGCGGTTGTCATCGGTGACCTCGACCGTCACGCCCTTGGTCAGATTCTCGGCACCAAACTGCTCCTGCACAAAGTGCATGAGGTTGCCCTTCATGCCCAAGACGTGCGGCACCTCGCGGGTGGCCATAGCGACGATCTTCTCAATCACACCGTTGGAATAGGTCAGCGAGTCCTCGGACTCGTCTGTTTCCTCATCATCCTCGTCCGCGTCATCGGCGGACTCGGCCTCGACGAGCGCCTCGTCCTCGAGCGTTACGTCCTCGGCCTCGGCGGTGACGGTCTCGTCTGCCTCGACCTCGGTATCGGCCACATCGACCTTCGTGTTAAAAGCCATGGTTCCTCCTTATGCCTGCCGCGGATGCGACAGTCGAATACATGCTAGCGGCCACTAAACAGGCGGCCAAGGAAGTTGACGATTCCGTTCTCGCCGTCGCGGATCTGGCCAATCACGGCGCCGATCAGCACAAAGAATGCGATGACGAGCGTATCCCACAGGCCGAGCGTGAGCACCAGCACAGCGAGCACAAAACCCGCGACGGCTCCGAGCGTGGTGTTGGGATGACGGACGGCATAGCTCCAGATGGCTGCCCCCGTACCCTTGATGAGACCCATGGCCTCATCAAAATCATCGGCGACCGCGTCATGCGACTCGGTACCCTCCACCTTGGGATCGACGACCTCGCCTGCCGGCGCAGCGCTCTGATCGATGGTCAGGCGCGGGGTGCGGACGGTCTTGTCTTGATTGGTATCACTCACCGGAAACCTCCACGGTCTGGACGGTAGTCTTGGACGGCAAAAAACGAACGCGTGCGGTCGTGCCCGGCGTGCCGAGCATGGTGTCGCAGGCCTCCTCGATACGTTGCTGCATCGCGGCTACAAGGGAGGCCACGTCCCGGTCGTCGAGCGCGATGGCGTCGACCTTAAAACGGACACGCGATTCGTCGGAGCCCTGCACGCGCGCCTCGACATGCTCGACCATCACGCGGTCGTCGCGCTCTGCCGCAGTGCGAGCACACGAGGAGAGGGCAGCGAGCGTGACCTCGATATTACGCTCCCCCGCCGGATGCACGCAGGACGGCTCGCGACGAGCAAACATCAGGCGGAAGAAACCCACGAGCACGCCGAGCGCCACGACACCGCCGCACGCCGTAACAACGATGCGCGGCAGCGGATCGCGCATCAGCAGCATAAAGCGATAGGTATATAGTCCCCAAAACTGGCAGACTAACGTGCCCAGCGCCACGACGGCGGCGGCAAGATACACGATCGCCAGGGCTCGTTTGAGCACGCGCATGCGGCGCTCCCTTCAAATCTTGATCCACAGAATGCAAAACGATTCACATCATTATAAAAGAGCCGGGTCCGGTGCCTCATGCACGCGGATCCGGCTCATCTATTCCACGAGGCTTGCATGCTCGCTTCATTATGCCCAGATATGCACGGCTTAACCCGTGCGGGCGCTACTCCTCCTCGAGGGCAGCGATGACCTCGTCGGTCATGTCCATGGTGCTGTAAACATCCTGGACGTCGTCGAGCTCCTCAAGACGGTCGATGAGGCGCTGAACCTTCTTGGCGTCGGCGCCGGAGACCTCGGTCGGGGTGGTCGGGACCATGGTGGTCTCGGAGCCCTTGACCTGGACGCCCTGCTCCTCGAGCGCCTTGGAGACAGCCATGACCTCGTTGGCAGTAGTCCAGACGATCCACTCCTCGCCGGCATCCTCGTAGTCCTCGCCACCGGCCTCGGCGATGGCCATCATGAACTCATCCTCGTCACCGGCAGCACCGTTGGCGATCATGGTCTCCTTCTTGGCGTTCTCGTCCAGGATCTCCTTGGCGACGACGATCTGGCCCTTACGCTCAAACTGGAAGGCGACGGAGCCGGAGGTGCCCAGGTTGCCACCAGCGTGGGAGAAGGCGGAACGGACATCAGCGGCGGTACGGTTGCGGTTGTCGGTCAGGCAGTCGACGTAGACGGCGACACCGGCGGGACCGTAGCCCTCGTACACAATGTTCTCGTAGACGGCGGCGTCGGCACCCGAACCAAAGGCCTTATCGATAGCGGACTTGATCTTGTCCTTAGGCATGGACTGAGCCTTGGCCTTGGCGACGGCAGCGGCGAGGCTGGCGTTGTTCTCGGGCAGCGGGTCGCCGCCGAGACGGGCAGCAACGGTGATGTTGCGGCTGAGCTTGGAGAAGAGGGCGGAACGCTTGGCGTCCTGCGCGCCCTTACGATGCTTGGTTGTGGCCCACTTAGAGTGTCCGGACATACGTGTCTCCTATCGGTTTCGACCTAAAGCCCAGCGTGGATGCTCGGGCAATATAAACAAACGTCGTTATGATATACCTACCGGCCTGCAAGATAAACCCCAAAATGAAGGCGTCGTGATGATGCAAGCCTTTGGTGCAAAGTAACCTGACCCCAATGCGCCAAGTTAGGACCAGAGGAAGTCGCTGCGGGTGATCGTGGCACCGACGGCAAAAGGCATGCAGGCGATGACCGGGTACAGGTAGCGCATGTAGGTCGAGCCGTTACATGGACCGATCAGGCACACGGCGAGCACGCCCAGCAGCGGTATCCAGATGGCCAGCGCGCGCCACGAATGGCGGCGCAACAGGTAAACCACCACGACGACCATGATCCACACATAGGTGGCCGAGCTCATGGTGAGCGAGATAAACGGGATGCGCTGCACCGCCACGCGGTACAGGTTAATCAGGTGGTCGCACCAGCGCACAACCTTGCTATCGACCGGATGGAAGTCAAAGTACTTGAGGTTATCGGGCTTCGCCATGATCTCGGCACTGCGCGCGGTGCTGTAGACCCACGCATCGCGAGCGCTCGGGTAGAAGTACCCGTAGTAGTTATTGACGAGCGCCGAGATATAGCACTCGGGGTCCCTTTTGAACATCTGGGCCCACATCTCAAAATAGGCCTTGATGTCCTCCTGTGAGGCGTACTCATTGAAGCAGTTTTTGACGGCATCCGACTTGTCGGGGTTGTAGCGACGGCCCAGGTTCTCGTACTTAAGCACGCGATCGATCACAGCGCGCTCCTCATCGGTCACCAAGCCGTCGCAGGGAGCTTCCACGATGGTGCCGTCCTCCTTAACCGTGGGGTTGACGCCCGAGTTGAGGCCATCGTGCTTTTGGACGAAGCGTGCCGTCTGTTGAAACGGAATCGAGAGGATCTCGCGCTTGGAGCCCGGCGTGATATCGTGCGCCGGCATAAATACCTTGGTGAAATACATGTTGGAGACAAGGCAGAGCGCAAGCACTGCGAGCACGCCGACCCAGCGGAAGCGCGACGTGGCGCATGAGACCGTGGTGCCCATCTGCTTAGCCGCACGACGAGCGACATGTACATCCCAGGCGCAAAACGCCGCCGCAATCACGCAGGCCGCCAACGGAAAGACCAGGCCGCCATTGCGCAAAAACGTGGAACCCATGGCACCCAGCACGAGCAACAGCCAGTCATGGCGCGCAAAGAGCACGGGCTTCTGTTCGCCCGCACGCTCGGCATTGGCATCGCGACGGGGTAGGCCACATGCCACGAGCTTGACGGTCTGAACGAGCAGTACCAAAAACGCATCGGCAAAAAGTACATCTTTGGTCAGCAGCACCGCGTAGTTGGAGAACATCGGCATAAACGCAAAGAACAGCAAGATGACGCCGCGGACCGGCAGGCTCACGCCCAGTTTGCGCAGCGACGAAATGGAATAGGCCATGCAGGCGGCCGTGATGACGAACTGAGCACAGGTGTAGATGGCAAGACCTGCGTTGGCGCTGTTGAACAGCGAAAGCCCCAGCTGGACGCACGAACCGATGATAGCCGTGTGCACCACGGGGTGATGTCCGTTGAGCAACACATTGGGATTAAGCAGACGCAGGTAGTCACTCGTGCCGTTGGGGTAGTTAAACCACTGGCGAATCTGCGCACCAGTATCTCCCATAAAAAGACCGGGCAGCGAAGCGATAAGCGTGGGCGCCCAGGCGATCATAAGCACCAGGAAGGGCCCGGCAAAGGGATGGGCCGAGAGCACGGCGTGAGTCACACGCCATACGCGGCCAAAGTGCGCTTCGGAAAACGGAATGCGCCGAGAGCTCAGCCAATCTAGACACTCAAAGGCAAGGTAGAAGGCAACGACCGCCAAGAGCATCCAGCCCGCGCCGCCAATCCAGGCGCAGATGATGCGGGCTTTGTCGCCGAGCACGATCTCGGCCGAGTCGGTGAGATCGTAGCTGCGACCGAACACCATGCAGATGGCGAAGAACAGCGACGGCAGAACGATCGATGGGCGCCAGGTGTCGCCACGGCCAAAGAACACGTAGCGAAACGGTAGCGTGAGCAGGCAGGCAAGTGCAAGCAGCATGACCGCGTCGGTATGGCCGGCAAACGAGAGGAGCACCTCGTAGCACACGTACAGCATGCCCGAGGCTTTGGGGTCAATCGCCAAGACTGCGTTGCTCGACACCGGGGCGGGATCGATGGAAAACGCCGTGGTTGCCAACAGCGCGAGCAAAAATGCGATGAGCGTCTGCTTGGCAGGGTAGCGCTTAAACCAGACGATGCGGGCAGCGTCGCGCGCAGCCGTTGTGGAGAGATCGGAATCCTTCACAGTCCAAAGATCCTTTCTAGAAACCTGCCAAAAAGGGACAGGTTTATTTTGGCAGGTTTTATCTGGGGAAACGTTACGGTTCTGTCATCGTTGCCCGGCAAAACCACCACCAAGGCGCCTGCCCCTTTGCGGTGGCATGTGGTGGCTAGACGTCGAGGTAGATGCGCTGGGGACGGTCGCGACGAAGGGCAAAGATGATGAGCGCCAGGCCCGCAATCACGAGTGGCAGGCTCAGTAGCTGACCCATGGTGATGACGCCGCCCAGCAGATAGCCCAGCTGGGCATCGGGTACGCGCACAAACTCAATGAGGAAGCGGACGATGCCGTAACCCATCACAAACACACCCATAAACGTACCCTGGGGCAGCAGCGGTTTTTTGCGGCTGAGCACCTGCAGAATGCAGAAGAGCACGATGCCCTCGAGAAATGCCTCGTAGAGTTGGGATGGATGGCGCGGCATATCGCCCGCGGTGCCGCCAAAGATCACGCCCCAGGGCAGATCGGTCGGCTTGCCCCACAGCTCGCCGTTGACAAAGTTGGCGCAGCGTCCCAGACATAAGGCCAGCGGAGCACCGATAACGGCAAGGTCGGCGATGGTCCAGGCGTCGAGCTTGTACATGCGGCACACGAGCACGCCGCCGATGATGCCGCCCACCAGGCCACCATGAAAACTCATGCCGCCCTCGTTGGTGGCAAAGATCTCGAGCGGATGCGTCCAGTAGTAGCCGTCACCGTAGAAAATGACGTAGAACAGGCGGGCGCCAATGATAAGGCCAAAGACCACGCCGACCACGACGCTCGTCAGGTCGTCGACCGTAATGTCAAAACCCCAACGGCGCTGCGTGCGATACATGACGACCGCCGTGAACAGGGCGCCGACCACATAGGCCAAGCCGTACCAGTAGATGGTGATGGGCCCCGCCGAAATGGCGACGGGATCAAGCATATGGTAGAGGTCGTTGAGCATATCGGTCCCCCTGCTCCCTACATACAAATGCGGCCGCGGGCCTTGCGCTCGCAGCCGCATATTTGGGCGTAACGTCTATGCGGAGTATGCCGTCCGCAGCTTTCGCATCTTAGAACGGCGCGTACTCGTCGTACAGATCGTCGGTCTCGCCGGAGGCATTGATCTGCTCAACACGGGTAACGCCGGGCACATGTTCCTTGAGGATACGCTCGATACCCATGGACAGGGTCAGTGCGCTCATAGGGCAGCCGGCGCAGGCACCCTGAAGCTCAAGCTGGACGACGCCCTCGTCGTCGACGCCCACATACTCCATATCGCCGCCATCGGCCTGCAGGTTGGGGCGAATCTCTTCAAGAACCTTCTTAAGCAGCTCTTCGTTAACAGCCACAGGGGCTCCTTTCTCACAATTACGCGGGCGCGCCCGCGGACAGAAGCTATGTTACTACAGCCGTGTACCCGCTCACGAGCCGTCCATGCGCGCGGACACGACTTTCACGAGCAGTCAATTTGGGACGGGGCTTTTAGCTGCTTTTGCCGACGCCCGGCGCTAGCACACGCCGCCGCTACTGCTGAGTTTGTTCCCCGGTGCCAATGTGGACATCGACGATAACCTGGCGGTAGCTAATGCCGCAGGAGTCGAGAATGCGACGGCTGATGCGGCCGTCGTCGGTGTCGGCGTACTTATTGTCCAGGTAGACGACCTCGCCCACACCTACCTGCGCCAGGATTTTGGCGCAGTCATGACACGGGAACAGCGTGACGTAGACCGTGGAACCCTCAAGGTCTTTGAGCGAGCCGCGGTAGTTGAGCACGGCGTTGGCTTCGGCATGGACTACGTAGTTATGCTTGTCCTGCAGCGGGTCATCGCTCGTGCCCCACGGGAAAAAGTCGTCGTTGAGCGCCGAGGGCGTACCGTTGTAGCCCACCGAAAGGATGCGGTGGTTGGTGCTGGCGATGCACGCGCCCACCTGCGTGTTGGGGTCCTTGCTGCGGCGCTGCGCGGCTATGGCCACGCTCATAAAGAACTCGTCCCAGCTAATAACGTCGCGACGCTTGCCCGACGCGGTTCGATGAAGATCGTCCGACATGGCAGACACCTCCGAAATCGCAATAGTTTGACCCATTGTAGCAGGTGAAAGGTGGGGCTGTTTCCTCTCCCGCCGACGTCCTCGACTTTATGCGCGGCGAGGCTTTTGGTTGATGCGGTACAGCTCGGCGAGACCCCGCAGCGTCAGTGCGTCGTCTACCGTCAGGCTGTGGCCGACCAACGCCGCGAGCGCCTCGGCATCGTCGCCGGTAATGACGATGGGCACGCTGCCCTCGCCCGCTGCCTTGGTCGAGCGCATCTCGGCAAGCACCATGTCGAGCATGCCGTCGATGCGGGCTACCTCGCCCAAGACCACGCCCGAGCGCATGGCCTCGCGCGTGTTGCGACCGATCACATGCGTTGGCGCCGAGGGCTCAACCTGGGGTAGGCGCGCTGCTGCCGCCGAAAGCGAGCGGGCGCCAAGTGCCAGACCCGGCGCGATAACGCCGCCGACAAAGGTTCCGTGCGCATCGATGACCTCGATATTGGTCGTAGTGCCCAGGTCGATCACGATGCACGGAGAGCCGTAGACGGCACGGGCCGCCACGGCGTCGGCGATGCGGTCGGGACCGATCTCTGCCGGATCGTCGTAGTGCACGGGCATGCCGGTCTTGAGGCCCGGCCCCACGGTGAGCACGCGCCCCGTGCAGGTGCGGGAAAGCGCCGCCTTCCACGGACGCTCGAGCGCCGGCACCACGCAACTCAGCACTGCGGCTGCGGGAACGAGCACACCCGGCTTGCCCGCATCGGCTGACAGCGCGCCCATGACCTGCGCGAGCCTCATGCGCGCCTCGTCGGCCGTGATGCTCGGCGGCGTCGTGATCTCGCACGTCGCAAGCGGGCATTCCTGTGCCGCGGCCGAGTCCTCGGCAAACAGGCCAAAGCGAATGAACGTGTTGCCCACGTCGACCGTCAATATGTATGCGCAGCCATTAAGCATCGTCGGCGCTCCTTTCGTCTGCCCAGCAGTATATCGCCTACCTAAACCAGTCATCCCAAAATGACTAGCTTGCGGCTATACTGATGCGCGGTCGTACGCGAGCTCACGTATCGGCCCTTGGTAACCCGACTTCCCGCGCCGTATCCGTAGCGGCGCTCCCGGGGGAAGCGGATATACGCAAAGGAGTTCTATATGAGCAATCCCTCGAACCGCACCTCGATGCGCGGTCAACTCACGCTGCGCGGCGTCATCATCGGCGTCCTTGGCTGCGTGATCATCACGGCAAGCTCGGCCTATACCGCCCTCAAGATGGGCGCCCTCCCCTGGCCGATCATTTTCGCTGCCGTCATTTCGCTGTTCTTCCTGAAGCTCATGGGCAACGCCAGTCTCAACGAGGCCAACGTCACCCACACCATCATGTCTGCGGGCGCCATGGTCGCCGGCGGCCTGGCGTTTACCATCCCGGGCGCCTGGATGTTGGGCTATGCCGACCAGATCAGCTGGCTCGACATGTTTATCGTGGCGCTCGCCGGCACCATCTTGGGCCTTCTAGCGACAGCGCTCATCCACCGTCACTTTATCGTGGACGCCGCGCTGGAGTTCCCCACTGGCAACGCCGCAGCTCAGACCCTACGTGCTACCGAGGCCGGCGGCAAGACCGGTAAGCAGCTCTTTGGCTCCATGGCCATCGCAGGCATCTACAGCGTGCTGCGCGACGCCCTGGGCGTGGTGCCCAGTATGCTGTGCACGCTCAATATCCCCGGCGTGACCTTTGCCATCTACAACTCGCCCATGCTGCTGTCCATCGGCTTCCTCGTGGGCTTCGCCCCCGTCGCCTTCTGGTTTGCCGGCGCGCTGCTGGGCAACTTTGGCATCATCGTTGGCGGCACCGCTGCTGGCCTGTTCGATATTGTGACCGCGCAGGGTATCGTCAAATCCCTCGGTATGGGTCTTATGATGGGCTTTGGCGTCGCCGTCGTCCTCAAGGACATCCTGCCACAGGTTGCCGGTATCGTCCGCGGTCTTGCCGCCGACAGCTCCACCGACACCGACGAGCAGTCGCTTATCTCGGGCTCGCTTAAGCTCGACGCCGGCATCATCGGCCTGGGCACCGCAGCCATCGCTGTGATCGTTGCCATCGCGCTCGACCTCGGTCCCGTCCCAGCCGTCATCGTCACGCTGTTCACCTTTGTCACCACCATCATGAGCGCACAGAGCTGCGGCCAGACGGGCATCGACCCCATGGAGATCTTTGGCCTCATCGTCATGCTCATCGTGGCCGCCTTCGCGCAGCTCGCGCAGGTCAAGCTGTTCTTTATCGCCGGCATCGTGGCCGTGGCGTGCGGCCTTGCGGGCGACGTCATGAACGACTTTAAGGCCGGCGCCGTGCTGGGCACCAACCCGCGCGCACAGTGGGTCGGCCAGGCCATCGGCGGCATCGTGGGTGCCCTGGTCGCTGCCGCCGTCATGGTCGCGCTCGTCACCGCCTATGGTCCAGACGCCTTTGGTCCCGACAAGAGCTTTGTGGCCGCGCAGGCAAGCGTGGTCGCCACCATGGTCTCGGGCATCCCAAGCGTGCCGTGGTTTGCGGGCGGCTTTATCGCCGGCATCATCATGTACTGGCTCGGCATTCCGGCCATGATGATCGGTCTGGGCGTGTACCTGCCGTTCTACATGTCGCTCACGGCCTTCCTGGGCTCCTGCGTCAAGCTCGCCTACGATAAGTGGGTCGCTCACCGCGACGCCGAGGCCGGTCTTTCGGACGAGGAGAAGGCCGCCAAGGATGCCGCCTTCCAGGAGCAGGGCCTGGTCGTCGCCAGCGGCCTGCTGGGCGGTGAGTCCATCGTCGGCGTTATCCTGGCGTTTGTCTCCGTGGGCTTAAGCCTGCTGGGCTAAACCCAACAACAACGTGTCCGTGCAGAGCGCGGGGTCGGAATCAAACCGGCCCCGCGCTTTTTTGTCTATTTGACTCTTATGATCCTCACAGCGTTTTTAGTCATGCCGATTGGCCTGACTTCCAGGTCAACAAACCTTTTCTGACACCTCGCTCAGCGCGGTGTAGAGTAAAGACGACAGACGCAAGAAGCGGCTCAGAAGCCAAACGAGGTGGACATGGAACTCGACAAGCAACAGATCGAACGACTGCGCGAGCGTCATCATCGGCGTCACGGCATCCGCCCTGCTCATAGCGAAGCCATGGAAAACATCACCCGCTTCCTCAAGCGCGCATTCAACATTCGCGAGGGTCGCGCACCCTATCACGTGATTCGCAGGCGCTTTGTAAACGGGGCGCGCCTGACCGGCTCTCACCTGTGCATCCTCATCATCGCCATGCTCATCGCGAGCATCGGCCTCGATATCGATTCGGACATCGCCATCGTGGGCGCCATGCTCATCTGCCCGCTCATGGGCTCGGTCCTTGCCATGGCATACGGCATCGCCACGCTCGACCGCGAGATTACCGTCGAAGCCGTCGCGGGCTTGGCTCTACAGATGGCCTTTTGCCTGGTCACGTCCACGCTGTATTTTAAGCTCTCGCCCCTTGGCACCGCCACGGCCGCCATCGTCGACAACTCGACGCCCACCGTGTGGGACCTTGCCGTCGCGCTCGCGGGCGGCTTTGCGGGTGGCCTGGGCAACTCGCGCGACCAGGAGCCCTCGACGCTCATCGCCGGCGTGGCGGTGGCGACCGCGCTCATGCCGCCCCTGTGCGCGGCGGGCTACGGCATCGCCATCGCGAGCGGGTCGCTATTCCTCTCGGCCCTCTACGAGTTTGGCATCAACGTCGTCTTTATCGCACTGGCGGCCGAAGCCGTGCTGCTTCTTTTGCGCGTGCCGCTCAAGCGCGACCTGAACGGCGACGGTATTGTGACTGCTGAAGAAAACGCTGAGGTCGACGAGCTATCGCGCAAGGTGCGCCGCCGCATCATTGTGGGCACGGTAATCTTTGCCATCCCCTGCATCGTTATGACGGCGGGGTCCATTGGCTCGGCGCAGGCCGGCGTGCAGGACGGCTACGGCGTGACCGAAACCACGCGCGAGCTTGCGGCGGTGCTGCCGGGCTTTAAAGATTACACCGTCGCCGTCGAGACCTCGGCAACCGAAGGCGACGAGAAGGGCATCGTCGAGCGCGAGATTGTCGCCCACGTGACGACGGATGAGGCGCTTGGGGCACACGACCGCCATGTCGCCCGCAAGCTCATCGACCTCAATGTGCCCGAACTCGATCGCGTGGAGTTTGACGTGAAGTGATGCGGGACGCGAGGTGGGCCCGGCACGAGAGCGCAGTCACGGGGCGCAGGCACAGCCAAGCGCAGCGCTACAGCTCGTACTTGTACACGCGGTAGATGTACTTTTCGGCTTCCATCTCATAGATGGCGATGGGCAGTCCATAGCGATCGTACTCGGTGAAAGTCTTGGCCTGGCCCGATGCCACGAGCACACTATTCGAATCGCCGACGCGCTGCGCGCTGCTTACGTAGCCCGAGAACGGCACTGCGATCTGGTCCACAAGCTCATAGGTGTGCGCGGTCTCGTCCACCGTAAAGATGCGCCCAAACGAATGCGTTCCCTTGCTGCAGTCGGTCACCACCGCGGCGCCCAGCTGGCCCCAGTCGAACTTGGGGTAGCTCTCGGCCGCACCAAAGTTGTTGTCGTACAGCAGCACCTGGTAGCGACCGGTCGTGGTCGTCTCGTCGTTTGGCAGATAGGTCACACTGTGCTGGCCCGCATTGAGCGAAAAATCGCCTTGGGCCTGCTTGTCCTCAAAGCCCGAACCAGCCCAAAAATCAGGTGAACCCAGGAGCCAATCAACCGTGGGCGTGCCGTAGATATACGTGAGCTTAATGACCGTCGAGGTCTCGCGTGAACTGAACAGAACGGTGCCGCCGCCGAGCCACTGGATCGTGTTGACATGAATCCAATCCAGGTCGCCGTCCGAGGCAACCTTGGCGCTCGCCTTGAGGTCGGAGAATATATCACCCAGGTCCACGACGAGAGAGACGTCGCCGGTTGTTACGTCAACCTTAATGATGAGGTCCTCAACATTAACGCAATCGTCCTTGTCTTTTTTGGCAGCCGCGCGGTCGACGTCCAAATCGGCTTCAGAGCCGGCATGGCTCGCCAGCACCAGCAGATTGCCATCGTCATCGAAGGCGTAGTCGTGGTGTAACTCATAGTCGCCCGTGCTCCAGACGTTTACCACCTGGCCGATGGCGTTGATTTGGGCCATCTTGGTGGTCGAAACGCTCATGATCATGCTGCCGTCGCCCGGAAACAGCAGGCGATGGCTGCGGTAGCCGATGATTGGCACCTCGCCGCGAATCTGGCCCGCGTTGTCGTAGAGGTACATGAAGTCGAGCTTGGATGAGTCGTTGCCCAGAATAGTAAAGAGGCCATCGGCGAGCGGCGTGTTGGACTCCCCCGTCGTGACAGCCAGGTGCTCTTCTTCTTCGCCTTTGAGAGCCGGCGTCTTGATGGTAAAGGTCGAAGTGCGACTGGTACCGTCTTGTGCCGTACAGGTGAGGGTCACCTTGTTTTTGTGGTTGGGAATGAGGCCGATGACCTTGAACTCGTGCTCTATGGCCGGCGTGTCGCCGCCGCGGGGTGTACGGGAAAACGCAGCGACTTTGGGGGCGTCGCCGGCCTTTTTGCGTTCGGCGACCTTGTAGGAGACGGTTACGGGATCCGCCGTTGCAAAGCGCACGTAGCAGCTCAGGGTATCGGTACCAAAGGGATCTGTCTTGACGAATGGGGCGGTTTCGTCGAAGCTGCCTGCGGCGTACTCGGCATCGAGCTGTTCTTTGATGGCAGCCTGTTTCTCGACGTTGTAGGTCGCGACGATCTGATTGTAGACTTTCTTCTGTTCGTCGGTGAGTCCGTCGTCCGCGTTGGACATATCGTTCGCATCGGCTCCGGCAGCAGAGCAGCCTGCAAGTCCCGCGCTCGCCAGTGCCAACGCGCCCACCGCCGTGCCCGCAAGGGCAGCACGGCGCGTGAGCGGCCAGCCGCCTTCGCTACTCGATCCCATGTCGTCACCATAGAAGAATTCCATCGCTGCCGTTTCCTTCATATTCCAAGGCACTTGCCAAGCTCTGTCCAATTTTGACTCGAAGCTTAACAAGCACCCCTTAAGGCTAGCTTAGGCTCGCGGCAGCCGGAGCCGTTAGTCGCAAGACGCACAGGGGACGCAGGAATGCGATGATCCGCTTTCCTCCGTCCCCGACGGATCATTTTTTAGTACTTAAAGAAGCCCTCGCCCGAGCTTTCGCCCAGCTTGCCATCATCGAGCATCTGCTTGAGGACGGAGGCCATGGCCTTAAAGTTGTAGGGCATCATCATCTTCTTGAGCAGCGGGCTCACCAGGCCCGGCACCTTCTGATACTGCATGACGATGTTGTAGGCCGTCTGGATGCCCACCGTGTCGAACACGCGGAACGGACCTTTGGGCGCGCCAGTGCCGCGCGTCCATGCGAGGTCGATGCTCTTGGGGTCACTCACGCCCGAGACATACAGGTCAAGGCCCGAAAGCAGCCACGGCACCAGCATGGAATTGAGCAGGTAGCCGTTCTTTTCCTTGTTGACGGGAAGCGCCAGCATGCGGATGTCGTTGGCAAAGTCGACCAGTTCATCAAAGTAGCGCTTGTCGGTTTGGTCCTGTGCCATGAGCTCGGTCACGTTGTTCTTCCAGATGGAGTTGGCAAAGTGCAGCGACAGGTACTTCTCGGGGCGGCCGGTGCACTTGGCAAAGGTGCTCGGTAGCAGCGTGGAGGAGTTGGTCACGACGACGGTCTTTTGCGGGAGGACCGGGGCGAGCTTCTTGTAGAAGTCGATCTTTGCCTGGGTGTCTTCGGCCATAGACTCGATGACCAGGTCGGCATCGGCCACGGCCTTGGCAAGATCAAGTTCCAGCTTGAGCGTGGAATAGGCACGCTCGACGGCGGCGAGTGCCGCCTCCTTCTCGAAGGGCTGATCACTATCGGCGATACCGGCGCACCACTCGCCCGTGCCGTCCGCCATGCCCTCAATAGCCGCGATGTACTCCTCGCGCACATGATCGATCTTCGGCTGGGTGCGGCCGATACTGCCCTCGCTGCGCAGCCAGATCGTTACATCAAAGCCGCAGTAGGCAGCCTGAAAGGCAATCTGGCTTCCCAGCACGCCGCCGCCGGCAACGCAAACGGTCTTGTAGCTCATAGGAACGGTCCTCTCTTACGTAATTCCATAGATGTGTATTTATTCAACCGTAAAGATGACGCGCGTTGGGGACGGGTTCCTTAAACGGATGGTATTTCGCGGCAAACGGCTATATATGTTCATTATCTCAGGGTTCTGGGGGCGATTTTTGGTGCCGCAGAGACGTCGTTTTCGGAAGTATGCGGCAAATTCCGGAACCCTTGAGCACGCCCCGGTTTTCCGCCAATAAAACCGCAGGTACATGGCTTTGACATATCCGGTGTGCTCGGCCTATTCAGATTTTGCCGCATACTTCCGATATTTAAGTTCGCAAGGGGTAATAGTTGGGGCGTTTACGCAACATATGTCCAGCAAAAACGGGTGGTAGCCGGTACGGCTACCACCCGTTTGCCTCACATCTAGCCCAAAGCGGGCCGTCTACTTCTTAATGCCGCGTCCCAGACGCTTGGCGACCGATGCAACGGCCTCCTCGCTGGCCGAGCCACAGCTCACGCAGCCATCGTGGGCACGCATCTGGCCGGTGACCTCGTCCATCGCGAGCGGCGCCACCTTCTCGAGCTTAAAGCCCTTACCGGCGCGCATGTTCTCCTTGGCCACGCTAATCATGAGCTTAATACGGTTGAGCTGGTTGACCTCGGATGCACCGGGGTCGTAGTCCACCGCGACGATGTTGCTCTCGGGATGTTGGCGGCGCAGCTCCTTGATCACGGCCTTGCCCACCACGTGATTGGGCAGGCACGCGAAGGGCTGCGTGCAGATAATGTTGGGCGCGCCATGGTCAATTAGGTCGAGCATCTCGGCCGTGAGTAACCATCCCTCGCCCATGTTGTTGCACACCGACAGCACCGTGCGGGCCTTGTCCGCCATGGTGCCGATGCGCTCGGGTGCCTCAAAGCGCTCGGACTTTTCGAGCATCTCCTCCACCGGCGTACGCATCCAGTCCACGAGCTTAATAAGCGCTTGCATGCCCGCGCGCGTAGTGGCAGAGCTACCCAGCTCGTCCTTCTGCAGCTCGGCGTTGCTCATGGAGTACAGGAAGAAGTCGAGCAGGCCCGGTACTACGGCCTCGCAGCCCTCGCGCTCGATAACGTCGACCACGTGGTTGTTGGCCGTGGGATGGAACTTGACCAGGATCTCGCCGACCACGCCCACGCGCGGCTTGGTACCCTCGCCCACGAGCGGCATGGTGTCGAACGCGCGTATGGCCTCACGCGCAAGCTTGGTGTAGTTGTGCCTGTTGAACTTAGGCGCCAGCTTGCGGGCGCGCGCCATGTACTCCTCGTAGAGCGCGTTGGCGGCACCGGGCGTGGCCTCGTACGGGCGGCAGCGATAGAGCATCTGCATCATGACGTCACCAAAGAGCACCGCGTACACAGCCTGCTTAAGCAGCGCCGGCGTAATCTTAAAGCCGGGGTTGTCCTCGCCGAGCGCCACGGCCGAAAGCGAGATCACCGGGATCTCGGGGTGGCCGCTCTCGCGCAGTGCCTTGCGGATGAGCGCGATGTAGTTGGTGGCACGGCAGCCGCCGCCGGTCTGGCTGATAACCACGGCCGTCTTGGACAGGTCGTACCGACCGCTCTCGATGGCCTCCATGATCTGGCCCGTCACCAGGATCGACGGATAGCAAATGTCATTGTTCACATAGCGCAGGCCAGCCTCGACGGCGTCGTGATCGGTCGAGGGCAGCAGCTCCAAGTTGTAGCCGGCACCACGGAACACCTCTTTGACCAGGTCAAAGTGGATCGGCGCCATCTGCGGGCACAGGATGGTGTAGCCCTCCTCGCGCATCTGCTCGGTGAAGGGCACCTTGGGCCACGCGGTCGAAGCACTCTCGCGCTGAGCCTCAAACGTGTACTTGCGGCTCGCAAACGCGGGAGCATCCGTGGAGGGAGCCACCGGCGCGGCATCGCCCTGCTCGTAGGCCTCGCCCGCGGCCGTGGCCTCGGCCAAGCGCTCGGCCTCCTGGTCCTTAAGCGCGGCCATGAGCGAGCGGATGCGGATGCGCGCGGCACCCAGGTTGGACACCTCGTCGATCTTGAGGACGGTGTAGATCTTGCCGCTGGCCTCCAGGATCTCCTGCACCTGGTCGGTGGTCAGAGCGTCCAGGCCGCAGCCGAAAGAGTTGAGCTGGATCAGGTCAAGGTCGTTGCGCATCGTCACAAAACGGGCGACGGCGTACAGGCGGCTGTGGTACATCCACTGGTCGACGACGCGGATCGGACGCTCGGGCTTCACGAGATGCGCGAGCGAATCCTCGGTAAAGACCGCAAAGCCAAAGCTCGAGATAAGCTCGGGCAGGGCGTGGTTGATCTCGGGGTCGTTATGGTAGGGACGGCCGGCGAGCACAATGCCGTGGCCGCCGTGGTCCTCGACCCACTTAAGAGCCTCCTCGCCCATGGTCTGGATGTCCTCGTGGAAACGCGCATCGGCCTCAAAGGCAGCGTTGACGGCGGCATCGACCTCGGAGCGCGTGATCTTGGGTCCACGCACGCGACCGCGACCAGCCTCAGCATCGGCCACACGGTCGACGGCGAGCACCTGGTACAGACGGCGCTTGAGCTCGGTCTTGTCGTGATACGGCACAAACGGATACAGGAACTCGATGTTCTGCTCGCGGATCTCGTCGATGTTGAGCGCCAGCGCCGTGGGGTAGCTCATGACGATGGGGCAGTTATAGCAGTTACCGGCGGTCGGATCCTCCTTGCGCTCCCAGCGCACGCACGGCATCCAAATGAAGTCGACATCGCGGTCGATGAGGTTCATAACGTGGCCGTGGCTCATCTTGGCCGGATAGCACACGCTCTCGGACGGCATGGACTCGATGCCCGCCTGGTAGGTCTTCTTGCTCGACTGGTCGGACAGCTGCACGCTAAAGCCCAGGCGTGTAAAGAACGCGTGCCAGAAGGGGTAGTTCTCGTACATGTTGAGTGCGCGCGGGATACCCACGGTGCCGCGCGGGGCCTCGTCGGGACTCAGGACCTCGCGGTTAAAGAGCAGCTCGTTTTTCTTTTTGAAGAGGTTGGGGGCCTCGGTCTTCTGCTTTTTGTGGCCAGCGCCCTTCTCGCAGCGGTTGCCGGTAATGAAGCGCCTGCCGCCGCCAAAGTCGTTGACGGTAAGCTGGCAGTTGTTAGAGCAACGGCCGCAGCGGACATGCTTTTGCGTCACGGTGAGGTGCGCGATGTCCTCGGCAGAAAGAATGGTCGAAGTGCCGTCGGCACCGGCGCGATCGCGGGCGAGCAGGGCCGCACCGTAGGCGCCCATGCAGCCGGCGATGTCGGGACGCACGGCATGAACGCCGGTGAGCTGCTCAAACGCGCGCAGCGTGGCGTCGGACATAAAGGTGCCGCCCTGGACGATCACCTGGTTGCCGATCTCCTTGGGGTCGCGCAGCTTAATGACCTTGAACAGGGCATTCTTGATGACGGAATAGGACAGGCCGGCCGCGATGTCGCCCACCGTGGCGCCTTCCTTTTGCGCCTGCTTGACGCGCGAGTTCATAAAGACCGTGCAGCGGCTGCCCAGGTCGACGGGGGCCTTAGCATGGATGGCGGCATCGGCGAACGCGCGCACGTCCATGTTCATAGACACGGCGAAACTCTCGATAAAGCTGCCGCAGCCCGACGAGCAAGCCTCGTTGAGCATGATGTGCTCGATGACGCCGTCCTTGACGCGCAGGCACTTCATGTCCTGGCCGCCGATGTCCAAAATGAACTCGACGCCGGGCAGGAACGCCTTGGCGCCGCGCAGATGCGCGACGGTCTCGATCTCGCCCGAGTCTGCCTTGAGGGCCTCGATGAGCAGCGCCTCGCCGTAGCCCGTGGTGGTCACGTGGCCGATGGTGCAGCCGGCGGGGATGTGGTTGTAGAAATCGGCCATGATGACCTTGGCCGTGCCCAGGATGTCGCCGTTGTTGTTGCCGTACCAGGTGTGCAGCAGCTGACCGTCCTCGCCCACGAGCGCGGCCTTCATGGTGGTGGAACCGGCGTCGATGCCGATGAACACGCGGCCGGTGTAGCCTTCGAGTTTGCCCTTGGGGACGACTTCCTGGTCGTGGCGGGTCTTGAACTCGGCAAAGTCCTCGTCGGTGGCAAAGAGCGGATCCAGGCGCTCGACCTCGGCGCCCTGTGTGTCACCCAGGGCATCGATAGCCTCGATGAGCTGCGGGAACGTGCTGAGCTTGTTGGACTCATGCGCCATGGCGGCGCCGCTCGCCACAAACAGGTGGGCGTTTTGGGGCACAATGCGGTGCTCCTCGTCCAGGTTGAGCGTGAGGTAGAAGCGGTGGCGCAGCTCGGAGAGGTACTGCAGCGGGCCGCCCAGGAAGGCGACGTTGCCGCGGATGGGACGGCCGCACGCCAGGCCCGAGATGGTCTGGGTCACGACGGCCTGGAAGATGGAGGCAGCCACGTCCTCGGGGCGGGCGCCCTCGTTGAGCAGCGGCTGGACGTCGGTCTTGGCAAAGACACCGCAGCGGCTAGCGATGGGATAGATGGTGGTGGCGTTGGCCGCGAGTTCGTTAAGGCCGCTGGCGTCAGTATGCAGCAGGGTTGCCATCTGGTCGATGAACGCGCCCGTGCCGCCGGCGCAGGTGCCGTTCATGCGCTGCTCGATGCCGTTGTCGAAGTAGATGATCTTGGCGTCCTCGCCGCCCAGCTCGATGGCGACGTCGGTGGCCGGGATAAGAGTCTCGACAGCGCGCTTGCTGGCGATGACCTCCTGGACAAACTCCAGGTCGAGCCACTGGGACAGCAGCAGGCCGCCCGAGCCGGTAATGGCGCAGGTCATCTGGGCCGTCGGCAGCACGGTCGCAGCGCCCTCGAACAGGTCGCGGGCACAAGCGCAGACGTCGGTGTGGTGGCGCTGGTACTTGGCGTAGACGATCTGGTTGTCGTCGTTGAGCACGGCGAGCTTAACGGTGGTGGAGCCCACGTCGATGCCCAGGTGCAGGTTGCCGCGAGCGTTCTCGGGGTTGAAGATTGCACCTTCGGGGGCGTGGGCGGCGGCTACGGGCTCGGCGGCGGTGGCGGGCTCGCTAGCGACGGACGTCTCCCCTGCCGCGTTCTTGGCATCGGCAACTGCCTCGGCAACTTTCTCGGCAGCCGCGGCCGCAGCCTTCTGCGCGGCGTCCACCACGGTGGGCGCGGCCTCGCGTGCGGCGGCGATCATGCGGTCCTTGATGCCCTCGACGAGTTTGCTCATCTGTCTCTCCTCTTAGTTGTTGGACTCAACGGCTGCGGCGGTGTCAGCCGCGTCCTCGAGCTGCAAGTTCAATAGCTTCATGCCGTATTCCGGCACGTTGATATCGATGGGTTGGCCATACAGGTCACCAGGGCGCACAAAAGCGAGCACCGTCATAATGCGCGCCATGGCCTCGGGCGATTCGGTGAGCCCACGCTCAAACCAGCGCTGAATCATGCCGACCTCGGCGCTCACGACGTAGGTAACGTAGTAGTCAAAGAACGTACCCAGCGCCAGGCCCAAAATGCCCGTCTGCGCACGCGGCACCACAGCCTCACGAGCGGTGTCGATGATCCTTTTAATGAAGGCCTGGTCGCCGCCCGGACCCAGCAGCGCACCGATTAAGTCGCGGTTGGCCGCAAGATAACGCAGTAGCTCAACCGAACCGGGCGCCGGCTCGAGCTCATCGATGTTGTGATAGAGATCGGGCAGCTGAGCTGCGGTGATGAGCTCAATGCGCTCACGGATCTCGGTCAGCAAGCCGTCCTCGATTTGATTGATAAAGTCGGGAATATCGCGGTAATGCGAATAGAACGTGCGGCGCGTAAGGCCAGCGCGCTCGGTGAGCGACGCGACATTAATGCGCGAAAGGTCGCCGCTTTCGGCAAGCTCGCTGGCAAGTGCCTGGCGAAGGGCACGCTGCGAGCGAAGGGACCGGCGATCGCATTTCTCGAGCTGGGACAAGCGTCCTCCTTGTTACTCAGCCTGTGCGCTATTGCACAGTGCGAGTATTATTGCACACCGTGTGCATCAACACGTAAAGGCAATATTTGGGATGTGACGAAGAGACAGTCCCTTTGTCACATCCATTCTCTCCTGGTCCCGTTAATGGGACCGACGGCCTCCACACCTGTTGCATCATGCCGGTAATGATCGATAAGGAGGCCGACATGAACAATCAGGCAAGCGATGGCATCACCGATGCCGGCAAAGACCTCGTCCTCAGCTGCATCAGAAGCCAAGAGCTGCGAGACCACATGCGCAAATACTTATACTGGCCGGCACCAATCATCGCTGGCTCTCTTAAGACGCTTGATGAAAAGCGCACCATGCTCGAGCAACTCCGCAAGGAGGTTTCGCCGGAGCTGGCCGAAGATATCGATTCGCATCTCGCCCAGCTCAACAGCGCACTCGATATGCTCCACAACATCGAGCGCGACCGCGGAATCCTCCTACTGCACGTCATGGTCTACAACGAGGAGGAGCGCGACGCCGACGCCCTTGACGGCCCCTTCCCCATCGCATCGTGGGACGCCGCGCAAACGCTCATGAAGCGCTACATCGAAGAGTATCCTGACGACGACTGGTCCGAATCGTACTGGAAGATCAATCTCTACACCTCGGAAGACCTGCACGAGCACCAAACGGCGCAGCCCTCTCTGTCGTTTGCGGCCACCAAGGACGGCGAGCTCATATTCCTCCGCGATCTGCGCAATAACCGCACTCGCAAATCGTATGTCGAAAGCGCCTGGCGAAACGATAGCAGGCGGTTCTGCGCGAACAACGAACCCATCTATACGCCGTGGGTACCGGGCGACATCCTCCAAATCGACGGTCGCCCCTTCGACCACGGACCTCGCTTTGCCATTGTGCTCGAAAACGACTACGAGCACACGCTCCGTGGACAAATCTGGTGCGCAGGGCCTAGCAGA
>OMDC01000327.1_pt1 | contig 22781 bp, 19 predicted proteins | sample 1674201 | NCBI WGS metagenome assembly OMDC01 (sample SAMEA103958152, study PRJEB25191) | human gut metagenome | biome: human-associated habitat [ENVO:00009003]; feature: intestine environment [ENVO:2100002]; material: feces | place: Germany | collected 2013/2015 | reverse complement strand
ACATATAGGTAAAAGGGCGCCCCGCCGGACCATGTGGCCGGCGGGGCGCCCTTTTGTGTTGTGCTGTCCGTGAACTAGCGAGCCAGCTTAACCTTTGCCGCTGCCTCGACAAACGACTTCCACAGGTTAAAGTCGGTCTCGAGCGTCTTCCACGTGTACTCAGGGTGCCATTGCACGCCCAGGCAGAACGGCTGGCCTTCGACCTCGATGCACTCAGGAACGCCGTCGGTTGCCTTGGCGACCAAGCGCGTGCTTTTACCCAGACGGTCGACGCAGCAGTGGTGTGCGGAGTTGGTCTGGATAAGCTTGGCGCCACCAACCGCGCGGTCGAGCAACGAGCCCGGCACGACCTCGACGGGATGCACGGGGTCGTTGAGCACGTGGGTGTGGCGCCACTGCGTGCGGCCCTCGCGAGCGCCCAGGCTCGGCACGTCCATGCACAGGGTGCCACCAGTGGCGACGTTGAGCAGCTGCGTGCCGCGGCAGGTGGTAAAGAGCGGCTTCTTGGCGCGAAGCACCTCGCCGACCAGCTTAAACTCAAAGCTATCGCGGATCTCGCAGCAGAGGGTGGGGTCGTAGGGTCGATCATCGCCCCAACGTTTGGGATTGACGTCGGGGCCGCCGGGGATGGCGATGCCGTCGGCGATATCAACGTAATGACGGATGACCTCAATGTCCTCGGTGATGGACATCTGCAGCGGCAGGCCGCCAGCGGCAAGGATGGCATCGACAAAGACACTTGCGATTTCCTCGTTGGGGGAGAGCATCTCGGTTAAAAACGGCTCTGCCTCTTCCCAGCGCGGTGCGACGAGGATGAGTGGGCGGTCGGCGGGGGCGACGTCGACGTGCGGGGTGTATGACGATGAAGTGCGAGTTCCGATCATAGGTGTAACTTTCGAGTTTGGATGGGCATGGCTGGCGGGTGGGCGGTCTGGTTAGTGGCCCTTGATGGAGTTGAGGAAGTCCTGGGCACGCTTGGTCTGGGGATGGTCGAAGAACTCGTCGGGCGTGCCAGTTTCCACGATCTGGCCGTCGGCCATAAACACGACACGGTCGGCCACGCGACGGGCAAAGTTCATCTCGTGCGTGATGACGATCATCGTCATGCCCTGCTGGGCCAGACGGACCATGACCTCGAGCACCTCGTTGATCATCTCGGGGTCAAGGGCGCTCGTGGGCTCGTCAAAGAGCATGGCCTTGGGCTGCATGGCAAGCGAGCGGGCGATGGCTACGCGTTGCTGTTGGCCGCCCGAGAGCTGTGCGGGCACCTTATCGGCCTGCTCGGCAACGCCTACGCGGCTCAGCAGGTCCATGGCGCGCTCACGAGCCTCGTCCTTGGAGACGCCCAGCACGTCGACCGGTCCCAGCATGACGTTCTGCAGTACGGTCATATGTGCAAACAGGTTGAACTGCTGAAACACCATGCCCAGTTCGGCGCGCATGCGGGCAAGATCCTTGCCTTCTTGCGGCAGGGGCTCGCCTTCGATGAGGATCTCGCCCGAGTCGATGGTTTCCAGGCGGTTGATGGTGCGGCACATGGTCGACTTGCCCGAGCCCGAGGGGCCGATCACAACGACGACCTCGCCGCGGTCGACCGAGAGATTGATGTCGTTGAGGACGTGCAGGTCGCCATAGTGCTTATCGACGTGTTTGAGCTCGATCAGCGGCTGATTGCCGGTGGAAGAGGTACTCTGTGCCATGGTGCTCGGCTCCTTATGACTCGAAATGGTAAAGCGTTAGCGGATGATGGTCGCGCCGGTCTTGTGCGAAACATAGACAGCGGCCTTGTTGATCGCGACGTTGATGAGGATGTAGATGACTGCGATCACCAGGTAGACCGACACGAGGGCGTCGTAGTTGGTAATGAGCACGCGGGCGTTTTGCATGAGGTCGGGGTAGCTCACTACATAGGCGACGGTGGTGTCTTTGACTACGACCACGAGCTGCGAAATCAACGACGGAATGATAAACCGAATAGCCTGCGGCAACACGATTTTAAAGGTGATTTTAGCCTTGGAGAGACCGAGTGCCTGGGCCGCCTCGACTTGTCCGCGCGGTACGGCGTTGACGCCGGCTCGGAAAATCTCGGCCAGCACACCGGCTGCAGCGAGCGCGACAGGGAGCGTGAGCATCCAAAACGACGGCAGCGCGATCTTGTACTGAGGCAGCACCAAAAAGAAGAAGTAGATGAACAGCAGACTCGGCACGCCGCGGAAGAAATCGGTGAGCACGCGGCAGACCAGCCGCAGCGGCTTAATGTCGCTGGTGCGGCCGAGCATAAGGGCCAGGCCCAGCACCAGCGCGATGGCGCCAGCGGTGAGTGCGACTTTAACGGTGCCCTCAAAGCCGGCAAGCAGGAACTTCCAGGTGGTGAGGTGCGTAAAGAAATACCAATAGTGGACCGAAAGCTGGCCGGTCACATAAAAGCGCTGCAACACGAGGACGGCGAGCGCGGCGACGGCAACAAGCGAGATCGCGGTGCCGATGCGAATCTTGACGCGCATCTTGGGGCCGGGAGCCTCGTAGAGCGCATCGCGCATGGTAAGCGCAGGGGAGGAGTGCTTGCTCATCGAAGGATCCTCACCTTCTTATCGATGTAGTTGCCAATGTGGCTCACCACAAAGGCCGTGCCCAGGTAGCCGAGCGCCGAGATAAAGAACGCGGCGACGCCGCCAAGTGAGCGGGTATTGATGTAGCTCACCACGCCGGTGAGCTCTTGCGGCTTAAGCGGCACCTGACTGCCGAGCGCAGTGGTGAGCATGACGGCGATAAAGAGGTTGGTCATGGGCAGCACGCTCGAACGCAGTGCCTGTGGAATCACGATCTTAGCGAGGATGCGGTTAAAGCTCATGCCGAGCGAACGGGCGGCTTCGACCTGACCGACGCCGACGGTGTTGATGCCGCTCATAAAGTTTTCGGAACCAAAGGCCGAGCCCAAAAGGACCGTGGCGACGATAACGCAGGTGCGGTAGGGCAGAACGACCTTGAGCGGCGGCAGCGCATAGACGACGATAATGAGCAGCGCGATGCCAGGGATGTTACGGAAGACCTGGACATACAGGTCGCCAAAGACGCGCAGCGGCTTGAGCGGCGACACGCGCATCACGGTGACGGCGACGGCCAGCACCATGGCGATGACAAACGATTCAAGCGTCATGCCCCAGGTCGCTAGCAGCGCGTCGATATAGTTCTGGCCATAGAGCGACCAGAGTTCGGAGAGACTCATGCGGACCTCCTGCCGATAAGGAAAGGGGCTCCCGTGTGTACGGAAGCCCCGACAACTCAGTGAGGAAACAGTTTACCGCAATAAAGCGCATCATGCGTTTCCATATGGTTTCGTTGCGGCCGTTACCAGGCTCGCTGCCTAGGCGCCGATCTCGGGCAGCTCGGGAACGTTGGTGTCGCCCGTACGGTCGCCGATGCAGATCTGCCACAGCTCAGTCCAGGTGCCGTCGTCCTCGATCTTCTTAAGGAAGTCGTTGACAAAGGCGACACCGTCGGAATCGAGCGGCAGGCCAATGCCATAGGGCTCCTTGCTGCCGAAGGGCTTGCCGGCGATCTTGTACTTGCCGGGCTCGCGGACCAGGGCGCTCTGCTGCATGTTGTTATCGATGACGTAGGCGTCAACGCGGCCCTGCTGGAGTGCTTGACGGGCCTCCTCGTCGGTCTTGAACTCCTGCTGGCTGGCCTTGGGAGCGAACTCCTCCAGGATGGCGGGGCCGTTGGAGCCGGACTGGACGGCAACGTTCTTGTCGGCCAGGTCGTCGACGCTCTTGATGTCATCGTTGTCAGCGAGCACCAGGATGGCCTGCTGGGTGTAGTAGTAGGGGCCGGCGAAGGAGACGAGCTTCTTGCGCTCGTCAGTGATGGTGTAGGTGGCAAAGACAGCGTCGACCTGGCCGTTCTGCAGGACGGACTCGCGCGTGTCCGAGGTCACCTGGGTGATCTCGACCTTGTTCTCGCCCAGGATGTAGTTGGACAGAAGCTGCGCGATGCCGGCATCGAAGCCGCGGGTCTGACCGTCTTTCTCGTTGAGGAGGGAGAAGAGCGTGGAGGTCTGAACGCCACCGATCTTAAAGACGCCGGCGTCCTTGACGGCCGTCGCCCAGGTGCTGGCGGCGATGGCATCGTCATCGGCCTTGAGGCCGTTGTCGACGAGCTTGTCGAATGCCTTAGCGTCGAGCGTGGTGGAAGCCTCGGTATCCTCGGAGCTCTTGGAGGAACCGGCGGCGGAACCCTTGTCGGCCTCGGCGCTGGTGTCGGAGCAGCCGGCAAGACCAAGGCCGGCGACGGTTGCGAAGGTGGCGGCAACGAAGCCGCGGCGGTCGAGAACGACCTGCTGGGAGAGGTTCTTGCTCATGGTAGAACACCTTTCTCAATAAAATCCCTAGCGGTTGAGTAGAGTTATACCCTATCGCGCTCAAATGGGTCAACACGAAATAACTCAGAAACATACTTACCTTATGGGTTATTGTATCTACCAAAAAGGGACAGGCACCTTTGTGGTGGTTCTGGCCGGTGCAGCGGCATGCCTTGCTGCTTTTTCTCGATCTGTAACATCTGCAGCCGTTTTTGCCGAGTGACTGTTACAGATCGAGATTTTCTCTTCAGGGGAATTCGAATGTCTCGATCTGTAACATCTGGACGGACAAAAGGTCTCTATCTGTTACAGATTGAGACAAAGGTCAGGGACTAAGACGTCTTGTCTAGATCTGTAACAGTTAGACGGGAATTCGGGCCCTAGATGTTACAGATCGAGACAATTGAGTTGGGAAAATAAAAACCTCCGCAGGGGTGTTTCCCTTGCGGAGGTTATTTACTCGTTGAGTAGCCTTACGGCTTCGGCGGCCATGTTCTCGACCGTCATGCCGTTCTGCGCGAGCAGTTCGTTGGGGTCGTAGCGGTCGGGGAAGCCTTTGGCGATGCCAAAGGCGCGCGTGCGCAACGGCGTGCATGCCAGATAACATGCCACGCGCTCGCCCCAGCCGCCGTCCAAGACGCCGTCCTCGAGGGTGACGACAACGCGATGCTCGGCGGCAAGGCTGTCGAGGAACTCGCGGTCGAGCTCGGTTGCAAAGCGCGGGTTGACGAGCGTGGCCTCGATACCGTACTCGGCAGTCAGGCGGTTTGCCACGCGCTCGCCCAGCTCAAAGAAATCGCCGAGCGCGAGTACGGCAACGTCGCGACCTCGGCGCATCACGTTGTAGTGAACGGCGCTGTAGTCGGTGTCTTCGGCGGGCGCAAGGTCGGGACGGCTCACCAGGCCAATACCAGGCACGCGGATCGCCACGGGATGCTCGCGGTGGTCGAGCGACCAGCTCAGCATGGACAGATATTCCTCCATGCAGGCAGGCGCCAAGTAGTGCATGTTGGGAAGACCGCCCAGCATGGAAATATCAAAGAACGAAAGGTGTGTCTCGGACGTGGTGCCAAAGATTGACGCACCAAACACCAAAATGGTTGCCGGGGCGTCGTTGAGGCACAGGTCGTGCCAGAGTTCGTCGTAGGCGCGCTGCAAAAACGTGCCGTACACACCAAAGACTGGCTTGGCGCCCGAGCGCGCAAGCGCGGTGGCAAAGGTCACGGCGTGCTCCTCGGCAATGCCCACATCGACGAACTGTTTGCCGGCGGCAGCGCGAAGCTCGGGTGTAAAGCCCATGATGTAGGGTGTGGCGGCCGTGATGCCCACGACCTGCGGATCGCGCTCGATGGCGGCGCTGAGCGCCTCGCCCGTAATGTCGGCGTAGGTGCGCGGCGCAGGCTCGCTCGGATGGCCCGGGCAGAGCTTGCGCCCGGTCGCCATGTCAAACGGACCCACGTGGTGCCAGCGTTCGGGGTCGCTCTGGGCTGGCTCAAAGCCCTTGCCCTTGGCGGTGGAGACGTGCAGCACGATGGGATGATCGATATTGCGCAGTTCCTGCAGCGCGTCGACCAGGGCCAACACGTCGTTGCCGGCGTCCAAATAACGGTAGTCGAGTCCCATCGCGCGGAAAACGTTGCGCTCACAGGTGCCGTTGCTGGTGCGCAGCTCGGCCAGATTGCGATAGAGGCCACCGTGGTTCTCGGCGATGGACTGGTCGTTATCGTTGACGATGATGATCAGGTTGCTGTCGAGTTCGGCGGCATTGTTGAAGCCCTCAAACGCCAAGCCGCCCGAAAGCGAGCCGTCGCCAATGATGGTGATGACGTTGTAGCTGTCGCCCGCCAGATCGCGGGCGTGTGCCAAGCCGCAGCCCAGGCTCACCGATGTGGAGGTGTGGCCCATGGCGAACAGGTCGTGCTCGGACTCGTCGGGATTGGCAAAGCCAGAAGCCTCGCCAAAGCGCTTCGGATCGATATAAGTGTACGCGCGCCCAGTCAGTGCCTTGTGGGCGTAGGTCTGGTGCGAAACGTCAAAGACAATCTTGTCGATAGGGGAGTTAAACACGCGATGGAGCGCGACCGTAAGCTCAACGACGCCCAGGTTGGGGGCAACGTGCCCGCCGACGGCGGCAGAGCTTTCGAGGATGGCGTGGCGAATCTCGTCGCAGAGCTGCGGGAGCTCGGCACGATTAAGGGCCTTGACGTCCTCGGGCGTTGTCGTTTGCGTAAGCAGCATCGTTGTGGGTTACTCCATGCGAATCGAGCGTCGGCGCTCCCTCGGCCGACACAATTGCACAAGACAGTCTCGCACATTTTGGCGTTTGATATGTGACGGCGGCGCGGTAATTCGCCAACTGGTGGGGCAAAACGTTTTGTCCGATGCCATACTGATGTGTTCCATGATGTTTTTATCGATTGTGCACAGGCCGTGGCTTGCCGCCGTGAGCCGCTGGAAGGAGGCAGCATGTCCGATGCCGTTCGTGCCGAGAAAATCGCGTGCGAAGTAGACCATGCTGCCCGTCAACTAGCGCAGGCGGGCCGTCTGGACCTGACGCGCGAGTTTATCCAGCATGGTGACGTGACAGTCTATGCACATGTGACTTCGGTAGCGCGGGCGAGCCTGTCCTTTGCCGAGCGCTTGTGCCGTGCTGGCATTTCGGTCGACCGTGCCTCGTTGCTGCGCGGAGCCTTGCTGCACGACTACTTTCTCTATGACTGGCACGATCCCGACCCAAGCCATCGGCTGCATGGCTTTCGCCACCCGTTTTTTGCCCTGGCACGTGCGGAGGAAGATTTTGAGCTGACGCCGCGCGAACGGAATATTATCGTGCGGCATATGTTTCCGCTGGTGCCGGTGCCGCCGACGTGTCGTGAGGCATGGATTGTGTGCCTGGCGGATAAATGGTGTGCTCTGCGCGAGACGGTCGCCGGCCGCCTGCCGCGCATGGACGAGACGGACGATAGCGTGAGTAAAGAATCGAGCGAGAAGAGGAGAGGGTAGACGGTGGGGACCGCGATCGACATGGCATTTGACGGCGCGACGCTTGCCGCCTGCCCACTCTCGGCACTGGTGCTCTCGTTTGCCTTTTACGGGTTTTGCGGTTGGGCATGGGAGTCGACAGTATGCGCCATGCTCAATCACGGACGATTTGCCAACAGTGGCTTTTTGCTGGGGCCGTGTTGTCCTATCTATGGTGTGGGCGGCATTGCCTGCTGGCTGCTGTTGCGCGGGATTCCGGATGCCTCGAGCCAGTTTGTCGCTGCAGCGCTCGTATGCAGCGTGATTGAGTACAGCGTAGGCGTGCTGTTGGAAAAAACAACGGGCGCTCGCTTTTGGGATTACTCGCACCTGCCGTTTAACCTGCACGGACGCATCTGTCTGTACTGGGCCTGCGCGTTTGGCCTGGGTGCGTTGTGCATTTGCCGTTTAGTGGAGCCGGCATTGCTGGGGCTGCTTGGCCATCTGCCGGTGCTGATTGTGCGGCTGTCCGCCTTTATCGTCGCGGTCGCGATGATGGTCGACGCGGTGTGCTCGTTGGCGAGTTGGCGGCGTCTGTCTGATCAGCTGGAGCGCGTCCGGGCCGACCTTGCCGACCGCATCAATGAGTCGCTTGCCGATGCCTCGGACTCAGTGCTCGAACGTATTTCCGATTCTACGATTGACTCGGTAGCACAGACGCACATCCGTAGCCGTGCCGTTAACGCGTGGCTGGCCGAGCTGGGCGACGCCGCGCTCGATGCCCTGCGCGAGAAGGCTTCGATGCCGACGTTTATCGCGGATGGTGCTCGCGGCCTGGCGCTTGCCGCCCGCCGCGTGGCCGATGCCGCGCCGAACATGCCGCGTCCGTCGCTCAGTCGTCGCCTTGCCGGCAAGCGCATGAGCCGCCCGGTGCCGAGCGTGTCACTCAGCCGCCGCGACCTACGCTTCTTTAACGCCTTCCCGCGTCTGCGCATCAATCGCTACGAAGGTGTCATTCGAGCAACTAATCTCCGCGACCGCGCTCACGAGCTGTTTCGGCGCTAGCCGGGACGGGTGTGCTTGCGGCCCCTTGCTCGCGTATTTCCCATTGGTTTCGCGTCCGTTGCTGCGCCGTTTCCAAGATTGCGGCAGCATTTCCATTCGACAACGCCGCGTTTAACAACGCTGTATCTGGTCTACACCAGTTGCCCCTCGGCCGCATTATGGGCGCCGACAACGTTTATGCGATCAAGGGGGAGCGAATGTACGATACGGGATCGACAACGTTTATGCTCATCTGCACCATGCTCGTGTTTTTAATGACACCGGGTCTGGCGTTTTTCTATGGCGGCCTGTCCAGGCGCAAAAATGTCATCAACACCATGCTTATGTGCTTTGGCGCCATTGGTCTGGTTGGTGTGCTGTGGATTGTTGCCGGCTGGTCGCTGGCCTACGGCGGCGACGGTTCCAGCCCGTTTATTGGGGGCCTTGACCAGCTGCTGTGCATGCCGGTACTCAACCAGGTGCTTCATGCGGCCGAGGGCAATGCTGCGGACGGTGTCGTCTACCCTCAGATCATCAACATCGCCTTTCAGATGGCATTTGCCATGATCACTGCCGCCATCGTCACGGGCAGCCTGGCCGGCCGCGTTAAGTTTGGTGCCATGGCGGCCTTCCTGGGCATTTGGCTGCTCGTGGTCTATGCGCCGCTTGCCCACATGGTTTGGGGCGGCGAGGGCTCCTTTATCGGCGACATCATCGGCGCGCTCGACTTTGCCGGCGGCGACGTGGTACACATCTCGTCCGGTCTGACGGGTCTGATTCTTTGCTTGATGCTCGGCCGTCGTCGCGGTTTTGGCATGGTGAGCTATCGCCCGCATAACGTGCCGTTTGTGGCGCTGGGCGCCGGCTTGCTTTGGTTTGGCTGGTTTGGCTTTAACGGCGGCAGCGAGTTCAAGGCCGACGCCGTGGCGGCACTTGCCATCCTCAACACCGTGACGGCCAGCGCAGCGGGCATGGTCTCGTGGCTTGCCGTCGAGCGCGTGCATACCGGCCGTCCCACGCTGGTGGGTGCCAGCACCGGTCTGGTTGCGGGCCTTGTGGTGGTCACGCCCGGCGCAGGCTTTGTCGAGCCGTGGGCGGCGCTGGTCATGGGCCTGATCGTATCGCCCGTTTGCTACCTGGCTATCAGTCATCTCAAGACCAAGTTTGGCTACGACGACGCGCTCGACGCGTTCGGTTGCCACGGCATTGGCGGCATCTTGGGCGGCGTGCTTACGGGCCTGTTCTGCGTGCCGGAGCTTTCGTGGACCGGTAAGGGCGGCCTGTTCTACACGGGCGACGTGTCGCTGCTCGTCTCGCAGATCTTGGGCATTGTGGTGACGGTCGCTATTGTGCTGGTACTCGACTTGGTAATCGCCGCGGTGGTCAAGGCGCTGTTCCACGGCAGCCTGCGTGTGGACGAGGCCGACGAGGCGCTGGGCCTGGATGCGAGTCAGCACGGCGAGAGCGCGTATCCCTCCTTCTCGGGACTCGATTAGCAGCACGGCTTTCCCAGGCACCCGACCTTGCCCCTCAAACCGTCGCTTGCGTACCGAAGTACGCGGCGCTCCTCTTTCGGGGCAATCTCGGGCACCTGGAAAACCCTTGCCATGTGAATGAGCGGTTTATTTCTTTATTAAAGAGAGGAATTCACTATGAAGAAGATTACGGCGATCGTTCGTGCCGAGAAGCTTGAGGTTCTTAAAGACGCGCTGTTTGCTGCTGATGTTCGTGGTATGACCATCAACCAAGTGCAGGGCTGCGGCGCGCAGCATGGCTGGAAGGAATACGTGCGCGGCAAGGAGTTGCTTGTCAACACGATCCCTAAGGTGCAGTTCACTCTCATCTGCGCCGACGAGCACGTCGACGGCATCGTCGACATCATCTGCAACGCCGCTCGCACCGGCGCCGTTGGAGACGGCAAGATCTGGGTCGAGCCGGTCGAGGAAGTTATCCGCATCCGCACCGGCGAACACGGCCCCGCCGCGGTGTAGAATCGACTGCCTGCCATCCGCAACGTTAAAATACTGCAATGAGGCACAAGACTTGCGTTGCGGATGGACAGATTATGGGGCGTAATAAATATCCCGAGGAGACGGTCGCGAAGATTCTCGACGCGGCGCTGGAGCTATTCTGCGCACAGGGTTATGAGGGGACGAGCATTCAAGATATCGTCGACCGCCTCGATGGCATGACCAAGGGCGCTGTCTATCATCACTTTAAGAGTAAAGAAGAGATTTTCAACGCCGCATTTGATCGGGCAATGGCTCCGATTGTTGAGCGCCGCCGCTCAACGCTTGGTATCGGTAATATGAACGGAGCCCAAAAGCTCAAGCGGCTGTACGCGCCCGAGTCCGTCGTTCCACAAATTGAGCTATGGGCACGCATACATCCTGCGGCGGATCCGGTAAAAAGCTCGCGTCTACTGGCGATACAGTACCAGGGCTCGTTTGACGAATCGGCCGATGGCTGTCTTTTGCCAGTGATCGAGGAGGGCATCGCCGACGGCTCCATTGCGTGCGAATGCCCGCGCGAAGCGGCGGAGGCTGTATCGTTGTTGGCGAATCTTTGGTTGCTGCCATTGTTCCGTCCGCTTGAATCCAAGGACCGAATGCTCGCTCGCGCTCAATGTTTGGCGCAGATGGCTGCCGCGGTGGGACTTGATTTGGGGGAAGAAGTGCTTCAGACAACGGCGCAGATTTGGGACGTATGGGACCGCGCCGGGTGGTAATATAGATACCAACGGTATGTAATTGATTTGCGAGGGTAGCCACGGCTGCCCTTTTCAAGTCATTAAATACATACTATCGGTATGTATTTGGGGGCAGGCTTATGGCTGGGATGCGAAGAATTAGCGTTTCGTTGGCGCCAAAAACAGTGCGATCTATCAGACTATTTGGCCTTCTTGTTGCACAGCTGTGTGCGTATTCAATGTTGTCAGCACTGTGCTTTGCGTGTCCGCTCTACTTGTTTGATTGCAGCGGCTCGTCAACGTTATATGGCACCGTCGCGGCGATAGCGTTCGTGCCGGGCGTGCTTGCGACTCCGGCTGGCGGAATCTTGGCGGATCGTGGGAGACATCGCGGGGTTCTTGTGATGCTTGGCATTGTTCTGATGGCTGCATCACTGTTGTTTATCCCCATGAAGCGTTCGCTGCCTCTTGCCGTTGTCGTGGTAGCAATGCTTTGCGTCCAATATGGCATCCAATCGCTGCTGAAACCGATGCTTCAAATTGAGACGGTGCACATGATGGGCCAAGAAAAAGTTGAGCGTGCCACAGCGTTGGTCTCGCAGGTAACCATGGCGAGCAATATCTTGGGGCCTGTAGTCGGGACGGCAGTCTATGGGTGCTTTGGTATCGATGCTCTATGCGAAACCGCGGCGTTGACGTTTGCGATGTCAGCCCTGCTGTTCGGGGGCGCACTCAAGCGAAATGCCTCATCTGGAATGACAGGGGACAGTACGACTTGCTCGACATGCCGAAGCGATTTCCGGGAGTCGATTCGGTACCTGGTTCAAAACGCATCATTGCTCGTTGCGTTTTTGCTTGCGGCTATTTTGAACCTTGCGTTAGTTGGGTTAACGATTGGTGCTCCCATTGTTGTTTCAAAGCATCTCGGAATACAGTCATCCTTTGTTGGGATTATTGAGGTGGCTATGGGCTTGGGCGGTCTTGTCGGCAGTGGTTTGGTCGGTATTTGGCCGCATCGTTTTTCCTTCAAGGGCATATGTCGATATGTTGCGATGATCTGTTTTGGAGTCGTACCGATTATTGTCACGCTACTGAGCGGTCCTGATGAATTTGCGTTTACCGCGCTTGCGGCCGGCTCGGCATGGGTCATGGCGTGGGCAAGCATTACATCGGTTGAAATCGTTTCATTTGTTCAGCGGTCAGCGCCAAAGGAACTCTGCGGAAAAGTGCTGGCATTCGTTTATATGATGCTTTCCTGTGCAACGCCTATTGGCCAATTGGTTTACGGGCTCGCATATGATCGATGGGCTCCGGCGATTGTATTCGCAGGAATGTTGGCGGTACTGACGTTGACTACGGTGCAGTTTTATCGGCTGAAAAGTCGCTTGTGGCGATTGCCTTAACGCGCTGGGGCACCGTGGATTTGCGGAAGCATTGTCCCGCCGCGCCGGGACGCCATTGTCTGGGCATGCCTCACCTTCGTCTACAATATCGTGCAGACGAAGGAGAGGCATGCCCATGATCAAGATGTTTGCGAGTGACTTAGACGGAACGCTGCTGAACGCCCTGCACGAGGCAGATGGGACTATCCGCCGTGCCATTCGCGAGCTGATCGAGGCCGGCCTGCATGTGGTTCCCGCGACCGGGCGCTCGACGTTGCCAATCGGCGAGCATGGCTTTACGGGGCTGGCACTCGACGCCTGTTGCTCCAACGGATCCATCGTGCGCAACAGCCATGGCGAGGTGCTCAAGACCTGGACCATCGACCCGCAGGTTACCGAGGAGCTGCTCAAGGCGTTCCCGGACATTTGCTTCGACTGTTCCACGCCCGACGGCATGTTCTCGAGCGGTTCGTTCGAGATGCACCAGGCGGGCTTTAAGAAGGACAGCCCTATCAAGCGCATCGTGATGCGCGGCATGCGCGCACGTGGTGGGTATCACGAGGAGCAGTATTTCGATCAGTCGATCGGCGACATCCTGCGCCACGATGTGTGTAAGATCAACTGCCGCGTGACCTCGCCCGAGCTGGAGCGCGACCTTAAGGCGTATTTGGCCGAGCGATCGGACCGCGTGGTCAACGCGCCGTTCGATCCGGTGATGTTCGAGATCACGGACGTGGCGTGCAACAAGGGTGAGAGCGTGGCCTGGCTGGCGGGCTACTACGGCATTGCCGAGGACGAGGTCGCGGTTTACGGCGACGGCGGTAACGACATTGCCATGCTCAAACGCTTCCGTCACAGCTACGCGACCAAAAACGCTAGCGATGCGGCTAAAGCCGCCGCGAGCGCAACTATCGGCAGTTGCATGGTCCACGCCGTCCCCAAACACATGCTCGCCACCATGCGCAAGCAGAATTCCCGCACCGTCATCGAATAATGTGGCAAAGGGGCAGCGCCTTTGTCACATTCTAGAGTTCTCAATTAGCCAGTGCTCGTATGCGCGCTGCATGACCTCGGTTTTATCGGCTTTTTTGCGGCAGCCCTTCTGCTCCTCGATGGCAAGCTCATAGGCATCGCTCTGCTCAAAAGCACTGGTATCCCAAGCGCCGTGTTCAATGCGAGCCCATGTGGCATCGATGAGCTGCTCGAGTTCGGCAATGTCAACGGCGTTGGCGGTTGTCGCGAACGGCGGGCGGAGCTCGCCCGTCGTCTTGTCGGGTTCTACATAGTAGTCGCCCATGGAGGTGACGGTGTAGCCATAAAACTCGGGTGACGCTTCGACCAGCAGTTTGTAAAACTTGAGCTGACGATGGTAGCCTGCAGGGATTTCTTTGCCAAAGCCAGTCTTGTAGTCGACGATCTGCGCCGTCTTAGCTGCATCGTCAACGAGGAGCAGGTCAAGAAAACCAAAGAGTGGAGTTCCACCGGCAGTTAGACACTGCATGTTCGCTTCCGTGATGCAACGGTAGCCACGTACGTGCTCGACAAGCCAAGGGACGAATGCATGACAAATGCGTTCGAAGCGCTCCGAATAGCGATGGACGTCCTCGGAGGCAAAATCGAGCCACGAAATCTGCTGGCGATACTCGGCCTCAATTGTCTCAATCGCCGCCTCGCCATCGGCTGCCATTCTATTAACGATCTCCTCGAACATCGCGTGAACGATGGTGCCGAATTCGGTTTGGATCGTGGGCGCCGTGGGCAGGCGCACAATCTGCTTCTCAGGGAAGTGCAGACTATTTGCGCATCCAGGCTCGTACGTCACAAAGTTGTTGAGCGCTGTGGCAGAAAGAAACTTCACGTCGGTATGAGGTTCCAGAAGCGCGCGGAGCTCGGGCGTATCGAGCACGTAGTTGTCGCGCCACTCGGTTTCGATTGCAACGCTGAGCTGGTCTGCTTCAGCAGAAACCTCGCAAGAGTCGATAAGCCCCGTGAGCTCCTGCAGCGCCGATCCGCCGGCGCGGCACAGCTCGAGGTGTCGCTTAGCACGCGTGATGGCGACAAACAGCAGGCGGCGCGCGTCGTCATCATCCTTTTCATCGCGAATAAGCAGGTTGGACGGGTACAAGCTCATGCCGCCGGCGCCTTTGTGCCAAGTGGAGTCGTCGGCATCGAGCAGGTAGACGCAGTCGAATTCCAGGCCCTTAGAGCTATGGGCGCTGGTGAGGCGAACAGCTCCCGGCGTGCCGAGGTCGATCGATGCGTCGACACTCACGCCAAACTTTTGAGCGGCATCGAGCTTGTCGACAATATCGGACAGGCGAAGCGCACGTCCCATACGGCGCGCGTCTCCCATCTCACCTTCGGCAAAGGTGAGCAGGGCGCGGATGCCGGCATTGAATTCGGCTGCGCCCAGCGGATTTAGTTCCTTGCAATCCTGATAATAGCCAAGGCTGCGTTCGACAATCTTAAAGAGCAGCGCTCTGACCGGGGAGGCGCCGGCTTCGGCCGCCCACTGCATAAGGTCGTCGTGCAGCTCTTTGACGCGGGCGCTATTGCTCTCGCACATGGCGGCCATCCAGTCGCCGCGATGCTCGCGCTTGGCGCTGAGCGCAAACGTCACGGACGATGGATGGTCGCCGCCCAGCTCGGCGGCACAGACAATCTGCGGAAGATAGCTGCTGGCGAGCTCCTGCTGCCCGCGAGCGAGCGCGGTAACGCAGCGCAGCAGCGCCAGTGTCGTCTGCATGCGCTCGGAAGCAAAGAGATTCTGTCGTTCGCGATAGGAAAACGGCACGTTCTCCTTAACGAGGAAGGGAATCAGCGAGCGCAATGCGGCGTGTTTGGCAGAGATGACTGCAATTCCTTCATTGGGATCTTCGCAGTCATTGAGGTAGCCGGCCTCAAGTCGCTGCTTAATGCTTGCGGCGACGGCGGCGTATTCCTCGGCTTTGCCGGCGTAGACGTTCTCGCTAAAGCTGACCTGATCGCCTTGAGGCTTAAAGGCTTCGATTGACTTATTCGAGCTGGCATCGAGTCGGTATTCGATTTGCTGGGCGATAGCTTGACCAAGCTCAACGATGGCGGGCGTGGAGCGATAGTTGGTCTTGAGCACGATGCTCCGGGGCGAGAACTCGGCCGCAAACTGGTTGGCACACTCGATCGTGGCGCCCTGAAAACGCATGATGGCCTGATCGTCATCGCCGACGGCCATGATATTGGGCGCATCAACGCCGTCGCAGAGCAGCTCGATGATGCGCATCTGTGCGCCATTGGTGTCCTGGAACTCGTCAACTTGGATATAGGTATAGGTGTCCTGGAGCACTTGACGTAGCGCGTCGTTGTGCTCGACAGCGTTAACAAAGTCGCCGATCATGTCGTCGTAATCGTAGAGATGATGTTGGTCGAGCTCATTTTGGTAGCGACGTGCAACGTCGCAAGCAGCCTTAAGTCGCTCGCTTTGCTCGGCAATTTTAAACGTGCGCCCCTGAGAGTTGCTGCCTCCAAAGAAGGCATCGCGCGCCTTGGTGTATCCCGAGGATTTGCCCTTCTCATCGATGAGCTCGGTGCGGCGAACGGTGTCGCGCAACTCAAGAATGTACGGTACATACGTGCCGGCAGGACAGTCAATCGGGCGGGTGAGCGATGTGGGCGCCATGGCGCAGACACGCTCGACCTCTTCCTCAAAGCGTTCGGCCAACGTGGCGCTTGCCTTTTCGCAGGCGAGCGTAAGCAGCTCGGAATGTTCGGTGAGCCAGGTAGCGGCGCAGATATTCTGCTGCGCGATGGCGCTCAGCGTGTCGTAGTCCAGGCCACTGCGTTTGATTTTGGAGACAAAGCCGATCATCTTACCGATGTTTTGCGCAGGCATATCAGGTGACCCTCCGCCTAACGGAGAACCAAAGGGCAGCGATTTGAGCAGCCGATCAAAAATTTCTTGCTGGTGCAGGCTGGTAACAAGCGTGCCGGTCGCAGGGCGCATGAAGTACTCGGGATAGCGCGACCTGATGCTGCTTGCAAATCCGTGGAACGTGCTGACTTCGATGCCGTAAGCGTCGCGCCCAATGAGCTCAATCAGGCGTTTGCGCATGGCATCCGCGCCCGCCTCGGTATAGGTGAGGCAGAGGATGTTGCGCGGGGCGGCATCGCGCTTGGCCAGGATGTTCGCCGCGCGCAGACTCAGTAGCTGCGTCTTGCCGGTGCCGGGACCGGCAATGACGAGCAGCGGACCGTCCAGACAATCGACGGCCTCGCGCTGTTCGGGGTTTAGTCGGTCGAGCGATGCGATGAGTTCGGGGGTCATGTTCATGGCAGTATTACCTGTCTTCCTGGTAGAGCGCACGCGTGCTATCGAGATAGTCGAGATACGTATCGATGGCACTTTGAGGTTGAACGATCTTAATGAAGGTGCTGAGTTGCAAGAGCCAGCCAAAGAATTGCGGCGACAACGGAGCTTTAACGGTCGCCAGCAAGCGCCCATCCTGGTTTTCAAACACAACGGCGTCGAGCCCGAACTTGTCGATGAGCGGGTTCATCGCACGGTCATCGAGTTCCAGTACCACGGTGGTTTTGTCGGCTGCATAGACGCCAAACGATGGCGAAACGTGATCCTCGAGCACATAGCCCGCGATACGCGGATCTTTGGTCGCGGACTCTTCGGACACCGCAACGTCGAGCATGCGATCGACGCGATAAGGCGTGAACGGCTGATGACCCGAGCCGGCGTTGGCCCATTTATCCCGAAACCCAATCATGTAATAAAGCTCGTCGGAGTAGATAAGGCGCACGGGTGTGAGCTCGTAGGTCTTTCCGTCATGATTAAGGGCCTTTTGCTTGGCGGCGTCGTAGTGGAAGTAGCGAAACCGAATCTTGCGTTTTTCGCGCATAGCCTGCTGAATCAAGTCGATGTTGAGCAGGGCATCGGAGTTTTGCATCTTCACGCGCGAAGGCACGTCGACGCGCTTGTACATCAACTCGCGTTCGCCCAGGCTGGCGAGGTTCTGCAGCTTGCCGATGAGGTGGTCAGTCAACTCATCGGTCAAAAACGGCGAACTCTGCACGGCGTCAACAAGCATGATGAGCTCTTGCAGGTCGAGCGGGCGCGAAGCCAGGGCCCATTCCCTGCCACCGCGCTGGTCAATATCGAGTCCAAAGTCGCGAAGCGTTTGCAGGTCGCGATAGATGGCCTTTCGTTCGGCCTCGAGGTCGCGATAGGCGAGTTCCTCGATGATCTGCTGTGTCGTGAGCCCGTGCGTACTGTCGGTCTTTTCCATCAAGGTTTTAAGCAGGAACAGAAGCCTGAGCTTTTGATTTGGTCTGTTCGCCACGTTGTCTCCTTTCGCCGGCAGGGTAACAGTCGAAGATACAAAACAAGACCCGTTATTGGGACTCATTGTAGCTCGCGCGACCGTAGTATTCGCAGCAATAAGAGCTCGAATAGGGCGAAAGGTGGTTAAACGGAAATCGGCGGTTTGGCTGGCTGGCGTGACATGCACTCTGTTGGCTTGGGGCCGGTTCCGGTTTACAAGGATCAAAACAGGAGAAATGCGATGGCAGACATCAAAGTCTTTGCCGAGAATCTTGAGGATTCAACCAAGGAGCAGATCGAGGAGATTTCCAGCTGCCCGGCGTTTGAAGGCGCCAAGATCCGCATCATGCCCGATGCCCATAAGGGCAAGGGCTGCGTGATTGGCTTTACGGCAAACTTGGGCGACAAGGTGATTCCCAACCTGGTGGGGGTCGACATCGGATGCGGGATGTATTGCGTGCCGCTTGCGGAGACCATTGCGCGCGACGACCTCATTCAGTTCAATCGCGATGTGAAGCGCGTGGTGCCTACGGGCTTTAGCCTTCATCGCGATCCTGCCTGCGTACTCGCGGACTTTGACATGGAGTCGCGTGATTGGCTGCAGGATAAACGCAAGGTTGAGCGCTCCATGGGCACGCTGGGCGGCGGCAACCACTTCATTGAACTCGACGAGGACGAGGATGGGTGCCAATATCTGGTCGTGCACACCGGCTCGCGCAACATGGGCAAGCAGACGGCGGAGCACCATCAGGCGCTGGCGCAGAAGACGTGCACGGCAGATATCCCCGACGAGCTTAAGTATCTCGTGGGAGATCTTTCTGCCGAGTATCTCGTCGATATGCATAACTGTCAACGCTTCTCGAATCAGAACCGCAAGGCGATTGTCGCACAGATTGTTGAGCGTACGGGAATTCGACTCGACGGAGACGGCTTTACCACCATGCACAACTACATCTCGGAAGGCGGCATGGTTCGCAAGGGCGCCATTAGCGCTCATGCGGGCGAGATGGTGCTGATTCCGTTCAACATGCGCGACGGTGCCGTTATTGCGCGCGGCAAGGGAAACGAGGACTGGAACTGCTCGGCGCCGCACGGGACGGGTCGTGCGATGAGCCGCACCAAAGCATTCCAAACGCTCGATACCAGGTCGTTCGTTAACGAGATGCGCGATGCCGGCATCTACTGTCCGAGTGCATGCGAGACGACGCTCGATGAGTCGCCCGAAGCGTATAAGCCTGCGGATGATGTATTGAGACTCATGGACCCGACGGTTGATGTTATTCACCGACTCAAGCCGATTTGGAATTTTAAGGCTACTGGTAAGCGCGGTAGGCGTTAGGAGGGTTGCGATGACGCTAAAGATGGACTCCAGGGACGACCGAATTGGACGTTCTGTGAGCATGGGCGAGATGATGAGCTTCCCGGGCGTGATGCCGCTGTCCGCGAATCGGTGCCGCGGGAATCGCGGAGAGTGTGATGACGAGAGTTTTGACCTCAGCGGGTTTCACAATCGACTGGTTTCTGGGCTCGATCGCGGTGTGGAGACGTCGGTGCTTGAAGCCCCGCGAGTGTTGAAGACCGGTATGCCGGTCGATGATGCCCTAGGTGGCGGCGTTGAGCTGGGCAAGCTCAGCGTGATTGGCGGCGCGCATGAAGATGTCTCCAACGTACTAGTGCATGCGGCCTTGCGCCTGAGCGAGCAATGCGCTGTGCTTTACGTGCCGATTCGGGAGCGTGAAGAGGATGCGATTGCCCGGCTTATTCGTGCCGAGATGGGCACCAAAGTGCCGGAGGATTCTGAAGAGCGTCAAGTCGAGGCAATCCGCGCAACGATGCGCTTCAAGCAGCGCAACCTGGGCATCTTTGCCGAAGACAACATGACCATGGACCTTGTAACAAGTTGGTTGCTCGGCGACCAGACGTGGAATAGAGCAGTATTAGAGAACATCGTGGTCGTAATCGACGGACTCGAAATGCTCGACGACAACCGTCCGATAAACGCTGTCCTGCGCGACTTACGCAACATGCTCAGCCCGACGTCGGCGATCTTAGCAGGTTGCTTTGTTGCTGGGAGTCGAGAAAATGACGCGGTATTCGCGGAGGCCCACTGCAATACAGATGCCCTGGTCCGCATGAGCTCCGATGGCATGGAGCCGTCCTGCGCACGAGTCTTCGGTTGAGGTTATAGCAAGTAACAACTGCTCGGCCAGCAGTGCGTCTACCAGCAGAAAATGACCGCTCAACAGCCAAGAAGATGCGTTTAAGCAGGTTAAGAATTACCATCAAATAGAGGACAAAGGCGAGCGGGCTTCTGCCAGATTCAGAAAGGAACGTCCAATGACAACGCGTAAAGATCGGAACGTTAGGCGAATCGTTTCTTCCATTGAGGCTTCGCTTCATCCGGATAAGTATTACGAGTTTGATTTAGACCAGAGCGGTTTTCCGGTTTTTAGTGATAAGAACATTGCCTTTGTGAACGGTCTCGTAAATAACGATTCGAATTACACATGGATTGATCAGGGCACAATTCACGACAAGTATGTGGATGCCTCGAACGGCGACGCCTGCGCCATCCGGGAGGCTGTTTATTTTACTAATAAAATGAATTCGACGCACTTGGCTGCAGTGACGGTAAAGGGTGACCAAGATACGCTAATGGGCAAGATGAATGCCGAGCTCAAACGGCTTTGCGAAATCAAAGAGGATCTGCAAGGCGGTAGTGGTGAAAAGGGGGATGAGGGCGAAGCCGAGCTTACTGGCGGAACACTTATAACTGCCGCATATCTTGTGAGCCAGTATGCGAATAATAATAAACTGGCGTCTAGCCTGTTGGAAAAAGACTTTGAGTTCCGAGCGAATCTCGTTGCCAGCATCGCGCGCGCTACAACAAATATGACTTATAGACTATTGCCGGAAGAGGACCCTAGCGACCTTAAATGCAATCGAAGTAATTTTTCCTTTGCAACAAAGTTTTGCCACCATGGCTGTCGCAATCTAAGCAGGCGTGAGGTGAACGGCTCTTATATCTATGATACGGACAACTTCTGCATCTATGACACGGTTGTCGGCACAATGCTTCCTTATTATGCGGATGCTTATATTGATTACGGTAGCAATGAGAGTGAGTGGCTTAACGAATGGTGTAAAAAATACAATGACACTCCATTGAGCCGCTATGGAAACCGATACGCATGGATTAGAGGTACGATTAATAAACTGGTTGCCACGCCCGATGAGGATGTTGAAAACGCTGACGCCCAGGTCGCTCGGGGCTACCTGGGATACCTCGACCTTTACAGCCATATCGTTGATGGTATCAATGAGTGGCGAAAGCAGGAAAACCAGACGGTTGGTTCAAATAACGGCTCCGCCCCAGATATTGGCTTCCATGAAGTCGACCTGATGATTTGGTATTTCTTCAAGGGCAGTCGTCTTGACAGGGCAAAGGATAAGATGAAATAAATCGTCGCTAAGATTAGCGTCGATTGGCAATGGGAAAGCCCCGCTCAAGTTCGACATTATGTGCAGAACTTAGGCGGCTCAAGATGCTTTCACTTCGCCCAAAGATATTCTGATTCACGTTCTTGGGCCGTGCCTGGTTTGGGCACGGCCTTTTTCGTATCTATGAAGATTCGAATGCTGAATTGAGATATGGGTAAGAACTGCTGATGGGGATCGCTGCGGTTTTCCGCATCTTCCGTCAACGCGAGCGATGCCGATATATATCCAACCAGCCGGGTTCTTCTTCTTTGTTGTCGGTGCACTCTTCTAGCAAGTCATCTATCCGGTCCAGCTTGATCTCTTGCAATGCCGTGCATTCTTCCGGCAAGGGCTGTGTCACTTTCTTTGCCCTGAACACGGGCGACAACATCAAGTTCGTATGCGCCCATCCGGCAAAGCAGCTGCCGTAGGGGATAGAGCCACATCTGATCTGCCCATCGCCATCGGGATACAGACAGTCCAATTTCGAGTTTGCTACCAGGCAATAGCAAGGTCCCGGCGCCCATGGCCGGCAGTCGATCTCAAGAGTGTCGCCCTTTCTGTACGGCGTGGGCAGGTCGACATATGCCCCCTTGAACCACGGGCCAAGGATTCCACCCACAATGCAGTCGAGTACCTCGCCACATCCGCCCTCTTCTTCCCTGCAGATGTACTGGATATCGCCGGAGGCGTTTGCGTAGTAAGTGTAGTCTGGCTGTAGAAAGCCGTCGTATGGATATGAACAGCTCGAGTCGTTGGCAAGGTTGAACAGCTCGATCATCCAGTATGAGGACGATAAATCTGTCATTTCGCTCCACTTGTCTGCGTATGCCTTCATTGCCGCAAGGGCGGCCTGCCAGGATGCCACGGGGAAGGGGCCATGCGTGATGGCGGATCCCACTTCGTTGCCGATAAAGCTAATTTCGCTAATAAGCAGCACCTTCCTGTTCCCGTCGACGGCCTTTAGCGCGTTCAAGCAGCCATCGATGTAGTCGATACAGATCTCTGGTCCGTACCAAGAAAAGGTTTCGTCTGACGAACTACGCTCGGCAGCAATCAGCCTGCTGAGCATCTCCCGTTTGCGGTTGATTTCAATCGATGCGCCACCGATGATCTGTGAGTAATCATCGCCGCTCAGCAGCTGTTGATTACGCAGCAAGTGCTTTCGCAGCTCCGGAGAGTCGATCAGGTTGATTATTTCTTCGTGCACGATAGTCTCCGAGTTGTTGGTGCGACTTCTTGTGGATTCGGACATGACGGCCTCTACTCAAATAGCTGCGGGTACTTTTCCTTGAGCGGCGCCTGATCAAGACGCAGCTCTTCTAGGTTGCGCCTGGCCTTGGATTCCATCCTTATGGTGTCAATAAACGCTACAAGTGAGTCGACATACAGGTCGCCGCGCAGGTAGGCCTGGGCTGCGACTAAAATCCGCTGCTCGTCTTTGAGCGGCTTGCGGTAGTACTCAAGATTCAGGTAAAGCGGGTCTGGCTCGCCGATGTAGAGGGGAAACGTCTCGTTGTAGGTAATCGAGCAGCCAGTGGCACGCATGTTGCTGATATC
>OMDC01000322.1_pt1 | contig 23039 bp, 17 predicted proteins | sample 1674201 | NCBI WGS metagenome assembly OMDC01 (sample SAMEA103958152, study PRJEB25191) | human gut metagenome | biome: human-associated habitat [ENVO:00009003]; feature: intestine environment [ENVO:2100002]; material: feces | place: Germany | collected 2013/2015 | reverse complement strand
ATCGCGCGGATCTGCATCGGGCTGGTCTGCGTGCGGAGCAGGACAGATTCGTCCTCGGTGATATAGAACGTGTCGCTGCGGTCGCGGGAAGGGTGGTTCTCGGCGATGTTGAGCTTGGTGAAGTTGTAGTCGGCAAGCTCGACCTCCGGGCCGTCAAGGATCTTGAAGCCCATGGAGATGAAGATATCCTTGGCCTCGTCGAGCGCCTTGTTCATCGGGTGCCGGTGGCCCAGCTGCACGGGCGTGCCAGGGATGGTCACGTCGATGGCCTCGGCCTCGAGCCGGGCCTCGAGTGCCTTCTCCTTGAGCTCCGTGCGGACCGTCTCGATCTTTTCCTCGATGGCGGCGCGGACGTTGTTTGCGACCTGACCCATGACCGGGCGCTCTTCCGCGGACAGCTTGCCCATCATCTTCAGAACGCCCGTCAGCTCGCCCTTCTTGCCGAGGAACCGCACGCGCAGCGCGTCCAGCTCACCGGCGTCCTTGACGCCGTCCAGCGCGCCGAGCGCTTCCTGCCGGATCTTTTCCAGTTGTTCTTTCATAAACGAATGCTCCTTTTCGTCATAATACAAAAAAATAAAGCCCTCCGTCCTGATAGGGGACGAAAGACCAGGCTTCCGCGGTACCACCCGCTGTTCGCAGAAATTCTGCGCTGCTTTTGGCCCGGTAACGGCGGCCATGCCGGCGCGTCCTAGTAGGGAAGACCCGTTCAGACGGCAGCTCCCGAGAGAAAGCCCCAAATCTCCGCCGGCAGACGGCTCTCAGCACCCCGTCCTCTCTGCAGCCGGTCTTGGGAACCTCGATCACAGTTCCCTTGGAAATCAGGACAGCTCGTTCCTCGCTTTTCCAGATATCAGATGCATTTTAGCACAAACCCCCCCGCTTGGCAACAGCTTTTTCGGAAAAAAGCCTTTCCCGCGGGGGAAAGGCTTTTATAGGCTCAGACAGGGTCGCCTTCCGGGGCGCGGGCGTCGCCGAAGAAGAAGACGGCGACGGTCCCGGGGCCGGAGTGCGAGGCGACGATCGTGCCGATGTCACAGATGCAGACCTCACCGTCCAGATGCGGGAAGGCGGCCTCCACGGCGGCCTTGGTCGCCAGCGCGTCCGACAGGCAGTTGGAGTGGCAGATGAAGGCCTTGCCGGCGTAATCTACGCCGCCCTGCGCGTGGCGCTTCATGGTCTCAACGGTGCGGGCGACGGCGTTTTTCTTGCCGCGGACCTTATCGTAGGCGATGATGCGGCCCTTGTCGTCCAGCCGCATGATCGGGCAGATGCCGAGCACCGTACCGATCGCAGCGGCCGCGCCGGACATGCGTCCGCTGCGGCGGTAGAATTTGAGCTCCGTGGAGTAGAACTGATGGTGTACGTTCTGCCGCATGGCCATCGTCCAGTCGGCGATCTCGTCCATGCTCTTTCCGGCATCGCGCAGATCGGCTGCGCCGTCGACCAGCAGGCCGTAGCCGGAGGACGAGCAGAGCGAGTCGATCACGACGAGCTTCCGCTCCGGGTATTTTTCCCGCAGGCTCTCGGCGGCCAGCATAGCGTTCTGCACAGAGGCGGTCATGCCGGAGCCGAACGCGATGTGCAGCACGTCGCCCTGCTGCAGCAGCGCATCGAAGAAGGATTCATACTGGAATTCGTTCAGCTGCGTGGTGGTCGGCAGCTTTCCCTCGTCCAGAAAGCCGTAGAATCGCGGCAGCGCCGCCGGGTCGCGGCCCATATCGTCCTCATAGCTGACGCCGTCGACCTGATAGGAGTAGAACAGCACGGGGATCCCGCGCGCTTCGCAGTAGGAATAGGGCAGATCGATGGTGGACTCACACGAAAGAATGAAGCTTGTTTCCATGTCGCAACCTCCGTAATGTTATTCTCTCTTATCATAACCGCACACGGCGTAAAAAGAAAACGGGCAATCGGAGATGAATGCCTGTATGCCGTTCAGTGAGATGTCGCACCAAGACTCTGCGTGACCATCGCGTCGAAGCCGCCGCGGTAGAGCGTACACAGCCGGTCGAACTGCGCCTGGATATCATAGCGCATATCGTTCGACAGCCACTCGACGATCTGGCCATAGCATTCGCACTGCCAGAAACGGATCAGGATATCCTGATCCTCCTTGCTGATCGGCAGATCGCCGTAGGCGGCCGCTGCGTAGGCCTCGACCGTGTGGCGGCAGATCTGCATCAGATAGAATGCGACGGTGTCGTGGCTGATCGAGCGGTACATGTGCATAACGGCCCGCCGGTTTTCCGTCATGAACTGGACAGCGGCATGCAGGCAGGCTGCAGGGGATTCCGGATTGGCGTATTCCCGCACAATGCTGTCCGCTCGTTCGGTGATGATCTCGGTCGCAAGGGAGGGGATATCGGCAAAGTGGTAGTAGAACGTGTTGCGGTTGATCCCGCAGTCCTCCACGATGGCCTTGACGGTGACCCGACTGAGCGGACGCTCATTCAGGAGCTTCAGAAACGAGTTTTTGATGGCTTGCTTGGTGTAAGCGGACATATCAGACCTCCTGCGCCGCAATGCGAAACTGCGTATGAAAACACGCGTTAAGATACTATTAAGATACCAGACGGGACGCGGAAAGTCAATCGGCCGCGCTGCCGGCTTTTCGTCTGCCGCCCGGATGGCGCCGGATGACAGAACTTCCTTGTCAAGCGGGAAAAACTGTGATAGAATACATAAAATATATGGACACACAGGTGGGACAGAAATTTGGACGGATTTGTTTCGTGGCTCAGGCAGCTGCAGTTTGACGGCGTCTGGCAGACGGCGCTGCTGGTGGCGGCGTCGCTGCTGTGCATCACCTTTCATGAGACCTGCCACGGCCTCGCGGCTTACCGCCTCGGCGACCCGACGGCCAAACGCGCCGGGCGGCTGACACTCAATCCGCTGCGGCACGTCGATATCGGCGGCCTGTTGATGATGGCGCTGTTCCGCTTCGGCTGGGCGAAGCCCGTGCCGGTCGATATGCGCAACTTCAAACACCCGAAGCGCGACATGGCCCTGACCGCCGCGGCAGGCCCGGTATCCAACGTGCTGCTGGCGTATCTGGCCGTGCTGCTGCGCGGCCTGTGCTCCGTATGGTACTACGTCTCCGGCTCTATGGCCGTGTATGCGCTGGCCCTGTTTTTCTACTATGTAGAGATCATCTCGGCCGGTCTTGCCGTGTTCAACGTCTTTCCGATCCCGCCGCTCGACGGATCGAAGGTGCTGTTTTCCTGCCTGTCAGACCGGGCGTATGACTGGCTGATGCGCTATGAGCGCTACGGCATGGCGCTTCTGATGCTCCTGCTGCTGACCGGCGTTCTGGATGTGCCGTTGGAATTTTTGCGCGACGGACTTCTGAACGGACTGGAAGCCATCGGCACCTGGCCGGTGCAGCTGCTGCTTGCGCTGCGCTGAGTTTACTTTGGGAGTTCTTACTGCATGGATGAACCGCGATACCACCTCGGCAGCGTCGTACACGCGAAGGGCGAGACGCTGGAGGATTTTGATGGCCCTCTGGACGTCATCCTCCTGCTGCTGAGCAAAAATAAAATAGAGATCCAGGATATCCAGATCTCCGCCATTCTGGAGCAGTATCTGGCCTATCTCGACGAGATGAAGCGGCTGGATATGGAGATCGCCAGCGAGTTCATCGCCATGGCGTCCTACCTCATGTACATCAAGACACGCATGCTCCTGTCCAAAGCCGAGCAGGAAGAAGCGCAGAGCGAGATGGATAAGCTCGTCGAATCCCTGCAGAAGCGGCAGCGGCAGGACGCCTATCAGCAGATCCAGAAGGCCGCAAAGCAGCTGGGCGCGCGCAATGAGCTGGGCCTCGGCCTGTTTACCAAGGGCCCGGAGCCCTATCAGCCGGACCAGACCTACCGCTACCGGCATGACCGCGCCGACCTCACCGCGGCCCTCGCCGCCATGCAGGACCGGACGGAGCGGCGTCTGCCGCCGCCGGTGAGCAACTTTGCCGGCATCGTCGGCACGGAGCCCTATCCCGTCACCCAGAAGGCCAAACAGGTCATCAGCCGCCTGATCTCCCACGGCGTGATGCGCTTTCTCGCCCTGTTCAAGGGTAGCCGCAGCCGCTCGGAGATCGTGGCGACCTTCCTCGCCGTGCTGGAGCTGTGCCGCCTGCGGTCCGTATCCGTGGGCGAGGACGAGAACGGCGAACCGTCGGTCACGTATCTGAAAACGCCGGATGCGGACGTGCAGACGGATATTTCCTGACAGGAGGCAAACCTTGGAGCAGAACGATTTACAGCGGGCCCTGATGGCCGTCCTGTTCGCCGCGGGCGAGCCGGTCGATGCCAAGCGCCTGAGCCAGACGCTCGAGCACGACGAAGATGAGATCCACGCGGCCTGCAAGGCCCTGATGGACGAGCTGAGCTATACCCGCAGCGGCATCCGCATCGTGCGGCTGGAAAACGCCTATCAGATGTGCTCGTCGCCCGAGATGGCGGAATATGTGACAAAAACGCTTGAGACCCGCAAGCCGCCCAAGCTCTCGCCCTCGCAGCTCGAGACGCTGACGGTCATCGCCTACTACCAGCCCGCGACCAAGGCGCTGGTCGAGCAGATCCGCGGCGTCGACAGCGCCTACTGCGTCAGCGCGCTCGTGACCAAAAAGCTCATCCGCGAGTGCGGCAGGCTCAACGTGCCCGGCCGCCCCATCGTCTATGAGACGACGCCGGACTTCCTGCGCGTGTTCGGTCTGGAATCCCTCGCGGACCTGCCGCAGGTCGAGAAAGTCGATCTCCACGTCGACCCGTCGCAGATCGACCCGATCGAGCAGAAGCCGGATGCGCCGCAGACGGAAGACCAGCTGCCTGCGCAGCAGGAGATCCCGCTATGACCTGGACGTGGTGGATGACGCTGGCCGTGATCCTGGCCGTGCTGCTGCTGATCGGCTGCATCCCCGTGGGCGTTGACGCCGCCTACGGCGAGGGCGGTATCCGGCTGGCGGTGAAGATCTGGCTGTTTCGCCTGCAGCTCCTGCCGCAAAAACCGAAAAAGAAGAAAAAACCAGCCAAAAAGGCTGCTCCAAAGCAAAAAAAGTCAGCGCCGGAAAAACCGGCAGGGGAGAAAAAGCCCAACCCGCTGCTCTCCGGCGGCGTGGACGGCATTCTGGAGCTGCTGGCCCTCGGCGTCCAGACGCTCGGCGATTTGCGCCGCAAGCTCCGCGTGGAGGAGCTGACGCTCCATGTCTGCATCGGCGGCAGCGATGATCCGGCGGCGGCCGCCATGCGCTACGGCCGGGCCTGGGCCGCGATCGGCGCGATCACGCCCGCGCTGGACCGGCTCTTCGTCATAAAAAAACGTGACATTCAGCCCGCGCTCGACTATAATGAGACCAGTATGAAAGTCGACGCGCGCCTGATCACCACGATCACCATCGGGCGTTCCCTCGCGCTGGCGCTGCATGCCGGCGTGCGGTTCCTGAAGATATTGAATCAACGAAAAAAGGCGGTGTAACTCCATGAATCATCCTCTGTCTGATATGATGACCAACTCCATGAGCAAGATCCGGGATATGATCGACGTCAATACCGTCGTCGGCGATCCCATCACGACGCCCGGCGGCGTGACCATCATCCCCGTGACGAAGGTCTCCATCGGCTATGGCGGCGGCGGCAGCGATTTCGCCATGAAAAACATGCCCGCGAACCGCGACAATCCCTTCGGCGGCGGCGCCGGCGCCGGGATCAAGATCACGCCGGTGGCGTTTCTGGTCATCCGCGGCGAAAACGTGCGGATGCTCCCGGTCGCGGAGCCCGCGTCCACGTCGGTCGACCGGCTGATCGAGCTGCTGCCCGACCTGCTGGAAAAGGGCGAGGCCTATTTTGCCGAAAAGAAAGCCGCGAAAGAGGCGGAAAAAGCAGCCGAAGAGGCATAAAACCCACGCACCCTGCAAAAGCTTATGCCAGGGTGATGGATATGCTCGATTCGTATAAGCACAGACTGCGCAAAGCGGCGGCGGCATTCTGCGCCGCCGCCTTTTTGCTTGGCAGCGTCCCGGCCGCGCGGGCCGCGTCCGTCTGTCCGCCTCCGCAGGTCAGCGCCGCGTGCGCGGCTTTGATCGATGGGCGGACGGGTCAGACGCTCTATGAAAAGGACGCGGACCGCCGCGCCCTCATCGCAAGCACCACGAAGATCATGACGGGTCTGCTTGTCTGTGAGGCAGGGGAGACGGACCGGCGCGTGACGGTCCCGGCAGCTGCCGTGGGACTGGAGGGCTCCAGCATGTATCTGAAGCGGGGCGAGACGCTGACGCGGCGGGATCTGCTCTACGGCATGATGCTGCATTCCGGCAACGACGCGGCGCTGACGCTCGCCATCAGCGTATCCGGCAGCGAACAGGCCTTCGTCCGGCAGATGAATCTGCGCGCGCAGGCGCTCGGCCTGCGGCAGACGCATTTCGCCAATCCCCATGGACTCGACAGCGGGGAGAATTACTCGTCCGCGCGCGACCTTGCCGCGCTCGCGCAGGCAGCACTGCAGAACCAGCAGTTCCGCACGGTGGTCGGCACGAAGACGATCACCTGCGCCGGCCGGACGCTGACCAACCATAATAAGCTGCTCTGGCGCTACGACGGCTGCATCGGCGTCAAGACCGGCTATACCCGCCACGCGGGCCGCATTCTCGTCAGCGCCGCGGAACGGGGCGAGAGCCAGCTCATCGCCGTCACACTGGCCGACCCGGACGACTGGCGCGATCATGCAGCGCTGCTGGACTACGGCTTTGCCGTTCTGGCGAGCCAGACGCCCGTCTATCCGCAGAACAGGAGGATCGTATGGAAGAACGACTGCAAAAAATTCTGGCGCGCTGCGCCGGCGTCTCCCGCCGCAAGGCTGAGGAGCTGATCGCGGACGGCCGCGTGCGCGTCAACGGCAATACCGCCCGCCTCGGCGAGCAGGCGGACGGGGAGGAGGACGTCATCGAGCTCGACGGCGTCCGCGTCCGGACGCGGCAGGAGCCGGAAAAGATCTACCGCATGCTCTGCAAGCCGCGCGGCTTCGTGACCACCATGCACGACGAAAAGGGCCGCCGCTCCGTCGCCGAGCTGGTCGCGGACCTGCCGGAGCGCGTCTATCCCGTCGGTCGGCTCGACTGCAATTCCGAGGGATTGCTGCTCCTGACCAACGACGGAGAACTGGCCAACGCGCTGATGCACCCGAAAAAGCAGGTCGATAAGACCTATCTCGTCTGGGTCAGCAGCTACATAGCCGGCAGCGAGCGCTCGCTCGCGCAGCCGATCGGGATCGACGGCCGTATGACCAGCCCCGCCGAGGTGCAGCTGATCAAAGCCGACGGATCCGTCGCGCTGCTCCGCATCACGATCCACGAGGGCCGCAACCGGCAGATCCGCCGCCTGTGCGAACGCGCGGGCCTGACCGTTACGCGCCTGCGCCGCATCCAGGAGGGCCCGCTGCAGCTCGGCGATCTCAAACCCGGCCAGTCCCGCCCGCTCACGCAGACGGAGCTGGAGCGTTTATTTAAAGAAATTCAGAAGTAACCCTTGACAAACCGGAAACTTTTGTGTATGATATCAGGGCTGTCCGGGGTTTGACACGGCTAGCCGATATCATGGAGTGGTATCGAAGCGGTCATAACGAGCACGACTGGAAATCGTGTGACGGTCAAAAGCCGTCCGAGGGTTCGAATCCCTCCCACTCCGCCATAAGTCCACCGTAATTTTGATAGAATTACGGTGGACTTTTTCTATGCCCAAAAACCGCTTGAAATAAGGGATTTTGGGCTGTTTCAGCACATAAGCGAACCCCGCTGCAGAGCTATTCTGCGGCGAGGTTTTATGCTTTTTGCAGTCGTTTTGCATTTCTGTTTTGCTGTAATCGTTAAGCAGTTGAGGGTATTCGTTACGAAAAGGCAAAGGCGGAGCTTGAATAGCTCCGCGTCGCGAAGACCGCACGGGAAGTCCAGGCGGATGCTATCGGAGCATTTATGTTCGAGATGCAGGAATTGGATGCCCTTACCAAGCTTGAGGAAAAGCGCTGGCTGGTCATTATCGACACGGTGACCGTCCGCGCCGACGGACGGATGACCTTCAAATTTCAGGGTGGCTCAGAGTTTGATGTGTACGTCCCGACAAGCACAAAGACCGCAGGTTAACCGCCTGCTGTCTTTGCTATATTAAGTTGTATTTTGTTAGTCGAATACCTCAGCGGGAAAAAAGCGCAGGAGAAGTATGGCATTCCAGAACTGTGGTATTTTCAGCGCAATAAAATTAAAAGCATAGAATCGCCTCTTGAAATCCTAATGACGTTAGGTTATAATATTCCTAACGTCATTAGGAAGAAGGCTTTTGCTTGTTTCATAAGGGTTTGAACAAAGAGGTTCTGATCGAAGCCTCGAAAGAACTGGTCGAAGAAAACGGGATCGCTGCGTTCTCCATGCGGGCGCTGGCGGAGAAGCTGGGCGTGAAAACGGCGTCGCTCTACGCGCACGTTGCGAGCATGGACGCGCTGTTCACGGAGGTTGGCTTGTCCGCACTGCACGACCAGAAGGTGGCACAGCTTGCCGCCATTGAGGGAAAAGACGGCGATGCGGCAGTCTTTGCGCTGGCGGAGAGTTATCGTACGTTTGCAAAAGCCCATGCCGCACTCTATCAGCTCATTATGCAGATGCCAATGGGCAAGGACGAAACGTTGCGAGCCGCCGCAGCCATGACGGCCGAACCGTCCATGCAAGTCCTGCAGGGTTATTCCATCGGCGAGGAGCGCCGGATGCACTGGCAGCGGGTCTTGCGCGGTGTGATGCACGGCTTTGTTTCGCAGGAAGCGTCCGGGTATTTCTCCCATTACCCCGTGGACTTGGAGGAAAGCTACCGCCTTGCCATCCAGTGCGTCATCGACGGTCTGCACAAGGAGGCGGCACAGAATGAACGCTGAACGAACATCCCTATTCTCCGACGCGCCGGTGCAGAAAGCTGTGCTGACGCTGGCGATCCCCACAGTCATCAGCCAACTCATCACTGTGGTCTACAACATGGCGGACACGTTCTTCATCGGAAAGCTCAACGACCCGCTGCAGGTGGCGGCGGCGACGATTGCCATGCCGTGCTTTATGCTGCTGACCGGCTTCGCCAACCTCTTTGGCCTGGGCGGCTCCAGTCTCATTTCCCGCTGCCTCGGCACGAGCGATCAGGAGAAAGCGCGGCATTGCGCGTCGTTCTGCATCTGGACGGGCGCGGCGGTCGCGCTGCTCGACGGAATTGCCGTTGTCCTGCTCGAGTCGGTGCTGTTTCCGATTTTGGGTGCCAGTGCGGACACTTGGGTGTATTGCCGTCAATATGCCTTCTGGACGATCGGCGTCGGCGCTGTGCCGACTGTGATGAATGCGGAGCTGGCGCACCTGATTCGCGCTGAGGGCTATTCCAAATCGGTAGGATTCGGTGTGGCGTTCGGCGGTGTCCTGAACATCATTCTCGACCCAATCTTCATTTTTGTATTCCGGCTGAACATCGAGGGCGCAGCCATCGCGACCATGCTTTCTAATCTCATTGCGATGGGGTATTTCCTCGGTTTTCTTTATCACATCCGCAAGAATACGGTCATTACACCGAACCCGAAAGCGTTCTCGACCAAGCAGCACATCCCCGGCGAAGTCCTGAGCGTCGGTCTGCCTGGCCTTGTAATGACCATGATGTCCACCATCTCCAATGCTGCGCTCAATCACATGGTCGCGGGCTATTCCGATACCGCTATTGCGGGCATGGGGATTGCAAAGAAAATCGACCTGCTGGCTTACGCCATCGCGCAGGGCATGACGCAGGGAACACTACCGCTGATCGGCTACAACTACACCTCCGGCAATCACAAGCGAATGAAAGTCACGATAAAGACGGCATTTGCGTACAGCTTCCTCGTTGCCTGCGTCGGCGCGGTTCTTCTCTGGATGCTGGCCGCGCCCATCTCCCGATGCTTCATCGCGGATGCGGAAACAGTCCGCTATGGGCAGCACTTTTTGAAGATTATCTGCCTTGCCTGTCCGACGATTGCGGTCAACTTCATGGTCATCACTGTCTTTCAGGCGATCGGCAAGAAGGTACAGCCGCTTTGTCTGTCCCTTCTTCGCAAGGGCAGTCTGGACGTGGTGTTCATGCTGATCCTAAACGGCGCTGTCAGCGTTTCCGGTATCGCATGGGCGACACCCTTTGCCGACTGGATCGCGTTCGTGATTTCCGTGGTGCTGATTGTGCCGCGGCTGCGGCAATTAAAGAATGAATAGACTGCAAAGCACGGCATCCCCTAAAAACGAGAACTGCACCGCTCTCTGCGCCGAAGTTGCCCCTCTTAACGAGTTTCTATCAATATTACGATTCTTTACCATAAAGTGAAAACCCAGCAATCTCAAGGCTTAATAGTGACAAGTAACTATTTTGTCGCAGAGAACGGTGTGACCCGAGGGTCACGCCGTTTTTCTGCGTTCATAGGTTGTTTGCGTGATGATAGGTTCGGAAATAACGGGAATATCCACATCGTCCACGAAGTTGAAGAAAATCTTCACTTTCTGCTTGCGCTTGCCGCTGGATTTATCCGGAGCATAAACGACGATCTTCTTGATATACTCGTTCACGATGGTCTGCGCCAGTTCCCCAACATCCACATATTTCTGTGTCAGGACAATAAAGGCATCCAGACCGTCGTTCATTTCTTCCCGCTGTTCGACCCATTCCTCAATAACCTCAATTTCGAGCTTTAACCGTTCCTGTTCGGCTTCATAGTCCGCAGACATCTTTTTGTACCTGTCCTGACTGAGATTTCCAAGAACATAGTCCTCATACAGCCGGGAGATGATGACATCCAAATCGGAAAGGCGTTTCTTTGCCTGTTCTACCTTCTTTTTGTCATCCCGGATGCTGCGCTCCTGGTCAGTCCTGCGGCATTGCAGCCATTCCTCCTGAAAGGCATCTACATCATCGCGGATATACTCGTTGACCGCACGGATGCGTTCCAAAACGATTTCACGAAGCACATTTTCCCGGATATAGTGAGCAGTACAGGTACCACGGTTGCTCTTGTAATTGTTGCAGACATAGTGATCCTGTTTGCCCTCAAAGCTCTTGCTTGTGGTAAAATGAAGCTTGCCGCCGCAATCGGCACAGAACAGAAGTCCGGAAAACAATCCCTGCCGTTCCGCTTTTGCGGGGCGGCGCTTGTTTTTGCGCAGCTCCTGCACTCTGTCCCATTGTGCCTGAGAAACGATTGCCTCCTGTGTATCCGGTACGATGAACATATCCTCCGGATTGTTGGGAATCCGCTTTTTCAGCTTGTAGGACTTGGAGTAGGTCTTGAAATTACAGGTGCAGCCGGTATATTCCTGCCGTTCCAGAATCCCGACAATGGATTGATCCTTCCATCCATACGGATTCTTTGGCAGTGGCTTTCCCTTGCGGCTGGCATACAGCGCTTTGGTCGTAAGAACCTGATCCCGTTCAAGGATCCGGGAAATCTGCTCCGGGCCTTTGCCGCCGATGCAGAGGTCAAAGATGCGCTTGACAACCGGCGCGGCTTCCTCGTCCAGAATCCACTTGTCCTTGTCGTTCGGGTCGCAGCGGTAGCCGTAGGGCGGTTTGCCCATGTGCTTGCCGCTGGTTCCTCTCTGCCGCAGACTGACACGAACCTTCTTGCTGGTATCACGGGGATACCACTCGTTGAACAGATTACGGATTGCAGCGAAGCTTTCGCTGTCTCCCCGGTTGCTGTCCACACCGTCATTGACGGCGATAAAGCGGACATCGTAGCTCGGAAAGATAATATCCGTATATTGTCCAACGGTCAGATAGTCACGCCCAAAGCGGCTGAGGTCTTTGACCAGCCAACAGCCCACAAGACCCTGCTTGACAAGTGCAAAGCCTTCCTGCACACCGGGACGGTTAAAGTTCGTCCCGGTATAACCGTCATCCACCAGAATTTTCAGGTTTGTATACCCATGATCATGGGCATATCGGGTTAATAACGCTCGCTGGAACGGCATCTGACTTTGGAGCAGCTTGCGGAAGAAACCGGCATTTCCAAATCCGCACTGGGTAAATATGAATCCGATGATTTCAAGGATATCAGCCCATTCAGCATTGTCACCCTGGCGAAATTCTACGGTGTATCCACGGACTATCTGCTGGGGCTGACGGAAACAAAAAATCACCCAAACACAGACCTGCACGATCTGCATCTGGGTGATGACATGATTGAATTGCTGAAAAGCGGAAAGCTCAACAACCGGCTGCTGTCTGAACTGGCTCTGCACAAGGACTTCCAGCGCTTTCTGGTGGACATTGAGATATTTGTGGATCGCGTTGCCGATATGCGGATCAATGACATGAATGCCATTCTGGAAGCCAACCGAAAGCAAATCATGGAAAAGCATAATCCCGGCGAGAATGATCTGTATGTGCGCACTCTGGAGTTGGCGCAGGTCAGCGAGGAAAACTTCTTTGCCCATGTGGTTCATAAGGACATTGACGGCATTCTACATGATATCCGGGAAGCCCACAGGAAGGACACCACTACTGCAGACACCGCTTCTCCTGTTGCCGAAATTCAAAAGCAGATGGAGACCGCTCTGCACTACGAGGGCACCGAGGAAGAAAAGAAAGCCCGTTTGTTTTTGGCGACTCTTGGCATTGACTATGACAAACTGACCCCCGGAGGAATTTGTCACGCAGATCCATATTCTCAAAAAGTCCGAACACCTGAAAAGCCCCAATAATCAGCGCGGGAAAGCTGTGCCGTATGCGTAAACGAATACCGGGGCAGCAAAAAATGCGCTGTCCCGGTATTTTTCTGGTTTCAAATATGATAATGGAGTTTTGTACCATGGTAAGCTGAGCGGCTCCCTAGGATAGAGAGCCGCTGGTTGTTATTTTTAGCACGGATGTATTCGCCGTTGAGCTTTGCAGCGATAGTCTGCGAGTCTGTGGTGACGATGGACTGGGTTAAGGTGTAAACACTACGCCTACCAAAGCGGGGCGTGGGTGGAAACCAAGGAAGCCGCCACGCAGTTTGAAGCTTATCTCGATATGGCCCGCCGGAGGGTGCGGGTATCCAGTTCAATGGAACCATCGCAGTCACAGACACGGTTCCGGATGGTATAGCCGTTTTTTCGTGCCCAGTCGGCATAGCTACCGTCAATTTCCCGATGCGAAAGCCTGTTTCTATTTTTGGAGGAATCAGTCTTCCTCCAGCTCAAAACGAATTGTCACACGGCTTTGACCTCCCACGGTACAGGTGAACAGAGTCAAATCCCAATTTCCACTTTCCATTCCCTCTATATCTGTGGGGTTCAGTGTCTCCCGTTCCACCATTTTGTAGGTGAATACATTTCCGTCCATATCCGTGAAGGTGGCAATATCGCCCTCCCAGAGATTCTTTAAGGTTCCGAAATGGGAAGTGTAGTTGTGGCCGCAAATAATCAGGTTATTCAAATAGGCAGACCCACTGTACCGGCAGGGAGCAGTTTTCAGATTGGGATAATTCCACTCACTGATAATCGGCAGCTCCAGCTCCAAGGCTGGGATTCTTAAAACACCGATAAAGTCTATTCCGTTGATGGTTTCCACTGGCATTTCCATATTAGGGGATAGAACATAGTCCGGAATAACAGTCCGCTCATCGCTCACCAACGGCTCCTGATCCCCGGCGGAGTCCGAGGGAGCCTCTGGAGCGGCCTCTGCGGGCAAATACGCATCCAGCTGGGTTACCGCTTGCCTGGCCGATTGCTCTGCCCGCAGCTCGTCGTACAAGTTGTAAGATACAAGGAAAAGGGCTGCTGCAATCAGCAGCAGCCCAATCGTAATCAACAGCAAGCCCTCTTGCTTTCTGCTATTTTTTTCTTCATTCCTCATCAACAGCACCTCTGCGGCGCACCAGGCCGATCACGACAAAGAGCAGTCCGGCGGCAATCAACACTGGAACCGGCCACCAGAGCTGGCCAGTCTGAGGCAGCGTCGGCTTTGTAGGTGTAGTAGGTTTGTCCGGCGTGGTAGGTGTTGTGGGAGTAGGTTCGTCAGGAATTTCCTCATTGTAGCTATTTGTCACCACAAAAGTGATACCCTCCCGTGTGACCTCCACGGTATAGCCCTCCACCTCTTTCTCCACAATGGTCCACGTATAGCGATCATTCAATCCCGTCCAGGTGTACCGCCAGTTGTTTGCCGCGTTCAGGGTTACGGTATCATATACCTTGCCGTCACGAAGAAGCTGAACAATTACCTCTTTGGGACGATCTTTTTCATGTCCATCATCGGCCCAGACCTTCAGAACCTTTCGGTCGATGGTATGGTCATCTGGGTTATCAGGGATTTGGAATGAATCGAACTTTGCATTGACGGCTACATCATAAACCCAAATGTTATTCTCTTTGTCCAATCCAGGCAGCATTACCATGAATGGCGTGGGATCATAGCGGAAGCCATTTTGCGTGTGTCGATACCCCAGTACAAAGTACAAACCCGCTTTCAGGCTCTTTCCGGCGGTGGGAAAGGAAACCAATCCCTTATCATTGGTCTTTCCACTGTCTGTGGGGGAAATATCATCCCGCAATACATAGCCCTCCAGGGTGGATGCCAGTGTCCGCCAGGCCTCGTCATCCTTGCCCCGGATATTGACATGGAACTGGGCGAAATCCTTTGTGGTGGTCAGCTCGCCGTATTCGTCTACTGTGGCAACCAGGAAAATGTCAAACTCTGCACCAACCAGGGGCGTGTTTCCATCTTGATAGGAAATGGTCAAACTTACATCCTGGTTCGAGTCAATACTTCCCGCCGCCAGAGCCTGCAAGGGCAGGAGAAGGAATACTGCCAGCACACTGAGCAGCGCAGCAGTCATGCGTCTAATCCTCTTCATCGGCTTCCCCTCCGTGTTTCTTTCTTGGCTTCTTGGGCAGCAGCAGTAAAATCAAAAGCAATAGCAAGATCGGGATCGCCACAACAGGAGCCACAAGCAGCGGTTCAATCTGAATGGCGTCCGCCGTCACACGGACGGTCTTTGCTTCCTCAATATTGTCAATCCGGTGTCCCCGTACCAGCAGCCGGTGGGTATTGATACCGTAAGGGGTGCAGGTAACGAGCGTACAGTAATCTTTCCCTTCTTCAATCCGAAGGGCACCCGTCTCTTGGGGTTCCACAATCAGGATTTGATCGACCTCATAGGTCAGCACGTTGTCCAGGACCCGGAGCATAAAGATGTCTCCCGTTTGCAGCTTGTCCAGGTTGGTGAACAGCTTGGCGCTGGGCAGTCCCCGGTGGCCGGAGAGAACGCAATGGGTGCTTTCGCCGCCCACGGGCAGGCTGGACCATTCCAGATGGCCCACGGCGATCTGGAGGACCGATTCCTCCGTACCATGATAGATGGGCAGAGAGCAATCAATGCTGGGGATTTCAATATAGCCCATGACGCCAAGACCGGACACATTCAAAAGCTGCTGGTATTCTTCCTTCTGGGCGTCGCTGAGCAGGTACGCATTGACCCGATCGGTCAGAGATGCGTTGTAGCTTTCGGCCGCGGCCCAGATTTCGTCGTATTGATCCTGGTTCAGATTTGCGACTTCCTCGGCATATGTGGCAATGGCCCGGGTCTTGTGGAAGGAGTTCCAGTAATCGCTGACAGAGGGGTACAGCAGCAAGGACAGTCCCGCGAGAAGCACCAGGATCAGCAGCAGCGTTGTGAAATTTCCTTTTTTCTTCTTCATGCGGGGTTCTCCTTGCCGCTGTGGGCCGGGGAGGGAGTCCCTCCCCGGCGTTCACAGCGGGATGTCAGTGCGTTTCAGATATGTATCAGGGAATTAGCCCTTGGTGCTCATGCGCTTCTTGGTGACCAGCAGCACAGCCGCGCCGATGACCAGAACAGAGCCGAGGACGTAGAAGATGGTGGTGCCGATGCCGCCGGTGGAGGGAAGCTGTGCACCGGAGTTGTTTACCACATCGGTGGACAGGGAGCCGTCATTTACGACCGCAGTAAAGGTTGCGGTACCTGAAGTAACATTGCCGCTTAAAGTATTCAGATAGGGGATATCACCGTCAACATGACCGGCAGAAATGGTAAACTCGATGTCGGCAATCGTATTGTAGCCAGAGGGCGTGGTGGTCTCGACCAGCTTGTAGTCGCCATCATCCAGGCCACTCCAGGTAAAGGTGGTCATGTTCTCACCCTTAAGCTCGGACCCTACAGCGTCATATGCACCAGAAGCGTTCTTCTTATGCAGGGTGAAGCCTGCGCCCTTCAGAGGGATGTACTCTTCGGAGCCTTCGACTGTGGGATCATAGTTGGGATTCTTGGTAACCTTGTTCACGATAGTCTTGTAAGTAAATACAATAACGGCATCATCGGGGGTCTTGCCGCCTTCACCGGTCTGCTCATCATTGGGATTGTTGGTATAGCTCACATGGGAGGTGTTCTTGTTGCCGGTGGAGCCAATAACGGCCTGATTGTTCAGCGTGGAGGTATACTCAACAGAAATGACGCTTCCGGCGTGGACAGAGTCAATGTCCTTCAGGTTGGCAAAGCGGACCTCAAAGGTGCAGCCGCCGGTCAGGCCTTCGGTCACAACCTCATAGCCAGTGGTAATCAGCGTTCCGTCAACATAGACTTTCACAGAATCCTTATTGAAGCTCAGGCCAGCGCCTTCCTTATCGTGGAAGGTCAGCTTGTAGCCGTGAGTGTAGCTGGTGTAATCCTGCGCAATGGTGGCGCTCAGCTTGAAGGGCACGGCATCGCCGATATCGTAGTCTGCGGAATCCTGCCACGTGGTGGCGTCCTCGGTGGTATTGGAATCGTTCTTGTCGTCCACTTTCTTATCGGAAGTGGTGGTTCCAACCTTGGGAGAGATAGTCGTGGGGCCGACAACCTGGACTACATACAGGGAGTAGGCTTCACCGTCATTGACAGGGCCGTTGTCCTTAATCAGGTAATAACCGGTGGTTACGGTCAGGGGATTGATGTCGGAAACGGTACCGATAGCTGTGGAGCCGAAATTGACATAAGTCTGAATCACAGCCAACTTCTCAGTATCGCTCTTGCTGTTTATAGCGGCCAGAGCATCAAGAATAGTCTGGTCAACTGCTTTTCCCACGGTGCCGGTGCCGTTCTTGCCCCACTTGATGTTGGACAGAACACCCTCATGGAGGTCACCAGTGAAGATCTGGTAAACATCATAGGTGCGGGTGCTTCCCTCGGGAGCCGAAATTGTAGTGTTTTCTGCCGCAAACGCGGTAGTGGCCAGGGCAAAGACCATAACCAGGGCCAGCAGCAAGCTGGCAAGTTTCTTTGTGTGTTTCATTGTGTTATTTTCTTTCTTTCTTGTTTTTGGGGGTGGGTGACAACAGGGATGCTGCACATCAGGAAGATACTGAATCCTCCTTTCTGCGCTTGGTATGGTGATACAACAGGAGGAACGCCGCGCCCGTGAGCAGCAGGAAGCCTCCTATGGTATACGGTATCGTACCGGCCCCGCCGGTGTGGGGCAGTTCAGGATAACAGACCTGATTGGTCACGGTAACGGTGGCTGCGGCACTCCCATCTGCGGGAACCGTTACCGCAGGGCCGTTGGTGTAAGTCACAAGGAAGCTGCTGCTGTTCACCGTGGCCGGCACATTGCCCGAAATTGGCTGGCCGGAATCATCCAGCTCGTAGATGTAATAGGTTCCGCCAAGGGTCAGGTTTGTAAACTTCGCTGTCCCGCTCTCCGGCGTGACCGTGCTGTTCGCGTATGTGATGGTCACCCTTTGCAGCGGATCGCCGGTGGGATTTGCTTCGGCATAGATTCCAAAACGGTAGGCTCCGTCGATTTTTGCCAGATGATTGCCGCCCGCATCCAAAAATGCCTTGGCCACCGTGGCTTCGCCCTTGTGGTTGTAGGCCTGACACGTATAGTCCGCGTTTTGATACCAGACGGTCACACCATCCGGGAAGGTGGGATAGCTTCCGTTCTCCTGCTTTGCCACAGCGAAGTAGTGGGGCGCGGCATCCCGCACATATCCTTTCGGGGCCACTGTCTCGGTCAGGCAGTAGACGGTGTTATACCACATGGTCTGACCACTTTCTTTCCCGAAAGTCAGGGTTCCGTCCTTGCCGGTGGTGCCGGTGAGGGACAGGCCATTTTCTGTTGCGGTAAAACTACCGTCAGCATAGCTTACCTCCACCAATGTGAACTTCGCGCCGGGCAAGGCCTGGCTGGTATTGTATTGGTCCAGCTTTTTGACTGTTACACTGGGAGAAGTGTCCGCACCAGCGGTGCCGCCAGTAGAATAATGGAAGTCTTTGACCTCAACGCTGCCGCCGCTGGGGGTGGCATAGCCCTTCCAATGGGCGTTGTTGGAGATGGAGATGGTCTGACCCGGCGCGGCGTTGACTGTGGTTGCATAGGTAACGGTCAGAGGCAGGTTGTCCGGCAGGACAATTTTCAGGGTCTGTCCCACCACCGAAGAGGTCCAGTTAGTTACCACCTCGTCTGTCTTGGTGTTCACCACCCGAATGGAAGTGGTGTCCAGAATCAGGGTATCGCTCAGCTCGTCCACCAGGGTGATGGTATCCGACCCGCTGACCAGATCCTCGCCCAACTCATTCAGCGTAATCTTAAAGGGATACCGGCCGCCATTGGTTTCGGGGTTATAAGTGCCTTGCTTGGACAGCGTCTGTTTTTCGATTGTCACACCATTGCTGTCGCTGCCGATGATCGTTCCCTCGGAATTTTGCAGGCTGACCACATTGTTGAACTCCTTGCTCACGCCGCCCAGAAGAACGTCAGGAGCCGTTACCTTACAGACGATCTGTATCTCCACGGCATACTCGTCCCGGTATCCGCCTCCGGCTACCAGATTGTCAATATCCCAGATCACCTGCTGACCGTTGGTGTAATAGTAGTTCGTCTGGGTTCCCGCTTTGTTGCTGGGCAGGGTATTCATGTGTTCCGTCCAGCTGCCGTCCAGGGCGGCGATTTCCTCAGCTGTGAGCCGCGCAAAGGTGGGTCTGGGCTTCTGCCGAGCTGCTTGATCTCCCAGCCACCACATACGGACATAGGTTACCTCCATCCCAACCGGGATCTGCTCGACCACACGGTGCCGCCCGGACAGGCTGCCCTCATAGTTCACATGAATCTGCCAGGCCACATAGGTACCCGCTCCGTTCAGCGCGTCTGTGCTGATGGCCTGTTTTGTGCCGCCCTGGCCCGGGATGTCCGTGGTGGAGTTGCCGGAACCGGGATAGGTAAAGACACGGCCCAGTTCCTTAAAGATATTTTCGCTGCCGTACAGGGTCTTGCTGGCCGTGTTGTGGTCCAGCCAGGTGGTGCCGTCGGAGCGGCTTTGCAGCTTATTGTTATAGGTAAAGGCGTCTCGTTTATTGGCGGGCAGTTTACCCGGCTCGGTCTTGACAATCAGATAAAGGGAATCACCCTGCGCCAAGGTAATCTCTTGATTCAGGGTCAGCGTCAGAGAATAGTTGCCTTCTTTCGCAACGGTATAGTTACTGCTTAAGGCCGTCAGCCGGTTGCTGCCGCTTAGCGAATCCAAATCCGCATAATCCGCGAGAGAGTTCGTTCCCAAATTGCCCGTATATACGCCCACAAGGGAGGTGCCCCGAATAAAGTGAGCCGACCCGCCGACCGCATTCGTGACGTCCTTAATGGCAGTGTCCTTGGGCAGAACCGTTCCATCCACCTTGATGACCCAGTACAGTGCGCCCTTGGCAAAGTCTCCGGTGGGCACCTGGGGTTTTTCGTAGTACCAGCTCTGCTTTTCCGCGGCAAAGCTGTTGCCGCCTTCCACGATGACAGAGGCCTCCACGCCAATTCCGGCAAGCTCGTATTGAATATTGCCGATACCCACCTTGCCGGACAGGTTAAAACTGTTGCTTACCACCACCTGCGTAATGCCGTCGGTATTCTTGGGCTGCGCGTAGTAGGTCAGAAGGTAGGCCTTCTTTCCATTCAATCCAATCTGCTTAGGTGTGAAGCGGAAGGAGGTTTGCCCGTCAACTTTTACCCAGACGGTTTGATCGGACGTGCGGCTGCTCAAATTGGCAACGGCAGCTGCATCGTCCAGGCCGGAATCGGGTGCGTCGCTGCTGCTGATGGTATAGGCATCCACCCGGACATAGCCCACAAACTGCATGTACTGGCTGCCCAGGCTGTCAGCCATGGACGCAGAGGACAGATCCCAGTCTCCCGCCTCATTGGCTGCCACCTGATACTTGTAGCTGCCGGCAGGCACAGTGAAGCTGCTGTCAGGGGAGGGGATTTTGGTAACGGAACTGCCGGTGGCGTCATACACGCTGTCGCTCATGGACACAGTGCTTGCCGTCTCCTGCTTCCCGCCCGCCAGCTTTCGGCTCCAGACCTTGCGGTTAATGGTCGTACTGGTCATATAGCCGTTCAGCCGTCCGCCGCCATCTGTGCTGCTGTCACCGGTATAAATGCAGGCGCGATTGTTGATCTTGAAGTCTTTGTTTCCCTCCGCCACGAACACATCGGGCTCCACATTCACCGTGTAGGTCAGGGTCTTGCTCTTACCGGGAGCCAGGGAACCAACATAATAGGTAAATCTGTCGTTGAATTTTTTGTCATCGTCCGTATCCGTGATGTTCGGTTTCGTTCCTTCCGTAATATCCGTTAAGCCGCTGCTTCCGTTCTGGCCGTTGGAACCACCCTGATAGAGGTGGAACGAGTTTGCATCGTAAGACAGATATTGGCGGATGGCTGCTGAGGTCCCATTCCGATTATCGATTGAACCGTCCAACGCATCCATGATTTTCACATTGTCCAGGACATAGCTGTTGTCCGTATTGGCCTGCACCCAAATGGTGTAGGTGATGGTGCCTCCGCCGTTTTCGCCGGGGGTAAACGTCGAGGCCACTTTGGACATGGTTGCACCAGCACTGGGCGTAAAGGTGACGGTATCGCTGTCCCGCTGGTAGGTCTTGGAGTAAACATTCGCCGTGTTCTGAAGATCTCCCTTTGTCGTGACGCCGGTGTATGCAGCCTTCAGCTTGACCCGGTAGGTCAGAGTCCTGGTTTCGTTGGCTGCCATATTGCCGATAACCCAGACCAGCGTGCCGGGTTTCGTCGAGCTTTCACCTGCGGGACCCGGGATGGGATTTTCCTCCGTGGGTGCCGCACCGATGTAGACGCTTCCGGTGCTTCCGGTGCCTCCGGTTTCCGTGGGGCCATCCGTATCATTGGTAGCGCTGGACTCGACCGTCACGCCCACATATTCCTCGATGTACTGGGTATCCGCAAAGCAATCCACCACCTTGACATCCGGGCAGCCATCCGCGCCAGCCGTCACGGTCAGGGTGTAAGTCAGATAATCGCCGTCTGTCTCCTCCGAGATGGCCGAGACGGTTTTGCTCAGATCCACATTTCCGTACTTGGCGACAATGTCACCAGCAAAATCGATGTTGATCGTTGTATCGCCAATGACAATTTTACCGGTTCTATCTTCGCCGACCTGCGACAGGTTCGCTTCTGCTTCCACAAAAAAGTCGCCGCTGATGACGGTATTCGTCTCTGTCTTCTGCTTTGCCAGCCAAGTGGTGTCAAAGGCAAGGGTGACCGTATTGTTTGCCACCGTGATGGTGCCCACGGTCGTGCTGCCGCTGGTGATGCTGCCGTTGGCCGTGGCGTTGCGCAGCAGGTCCGGCAGGGTATAGGTCATTTTCCCGTCTGTCGCCAGAAGGGTGTCGATGGGGACATTGCCATAGCTGATCTTCAGCTTGAAATCCGCATTGCCGGGAATATCCGTCGCGCCTGATACATTGGTCCACGCTCCGTTTTCATTGGTACGGTAGTAGAGTGTTGCGCCTGTGATATAGTTTTTTACGGAAACGGGATCGGTTGCCCCTGTTGTATCCGCATCCAGAGTCATCACCGAATAAGCGCGTGTTTTGGCGCCAGAAGCGTAGGCAGTGCCCATAACCGGCAGGCTGGAACCAGCCTCCATGCCGGACATCTCTTCCTCCGGTTCGGTCGTTTCTTCCGTTTCTTCTGTCGCTTCTGTTTCTTCCGCAGTGCTGCATTCCTCCGTGTGGGTATGCTCCTCCATATCGCAGGTCAATTCCCAGGTGCCATAGCACAGGGCGGTATGGGTGTGTTTTTCATCCTCGGGAAGCGTACAGGTCAGAGCCTCGGCATCCGCCGGTTCCTCCACCGTCTCAAAGCACGCATCCGTGTGCTGATGCTCCAAAACCTGGATTTTGCCGCAGATCAGATTGCCGTCATCATCATAGCAGCCCGGGTCCTCCGGGGATTCATAGGGCTCGTGGGTGTGGAGAATGATTTCTTTCTCCCCACAGATCAACGCCGGTTCGGCAGGTTCTGCTTCTTCCGCCGGTTCGGTGGGCAGCTCGCAGATCAACGTCTTTATCTGCTCGTAGCACTGGTCGGTGTGCTGGTGTACAGGCTCCTCTGTGTCGCCGCACGTCAGTTCCCGCGTTGTCTCATAGCAGCGTTCGGTATGCTCATGATCTTCTTCACAGACCAAAGCAGACGTTTCTGTGTAGCAGTTATCCGTATGCACATGGGCCGGTTCCGTAGATTCCGTACAGATCAATTCGCCGCGCTCCACGGTGTAGCAATCATCCGTATGGGTATGTACTTCGGGTGCGTCTGTTTCCGGCACGGCATAGCAGCTTCTGATGTGCTCATGGGTCTCGATCTCCGGCAGCGGGCACCAACGGTTCCCATTTTCGTCATAGCATGCCGAATCATGCTGGTGAACGACAAAGTTTGCATACCCGCACGTCAGGTTTCCTTCGCTGTCATAGCAGGTACCGTCATGCTGATGGAGATTCAGGCTTTCGATGGTACACACCGGCTTGGTCCGGGTGGCAGAGGTTACTTGCGTGTAGCAAGCCTCCGAATGGGTGTGTTCAGGAATCTCACACGCTCCCTTTTCCATGGTAATGGCGGGAAGAATCAATGCGTAGACCGTGCAGAACACCACAACGCAGGCAAGACCGGTTACAACCCGGTACCAGCGTTTCTTCCCTTGATGTGCCTTCGTATATTTTTTCGCACCTGGCAGAGC
>OMDC01000302.1_pt1 | contig 23724 bp, 19 predicted proteins | sample 1674201 | NCBI WGS metagenome assembly OMDC01 (sample SAMEA103958152, study PRJEB25191) | human gut metagenome | biome: human-associated habitat [ENVO:00009003]; feature: intestine environment [ENVO:2100002]; material: feces | place: Germany | collected 2013/2015 | reverse complement strand
AGAATGTCCCCCATGGCTTCCCCTCATAGGGGAAGCCATGGGGGCCCATAAATCAGGAACAAGCCCTATGCTCATACCCACCGGCCGTGCCGGTGGGTATGATTTGTTTCTGCTCAGATCTTCATTGCCGTCTCATATGCGCGCCAGATGACGGAGCGGAGGTTGCCGACGCGCAGGCAGTCGCCGACGAGGTGGACGTTCTTATGGCCCTTCTCCTCCACCAGCGGCGTGGAGAGATAGCCCGCGGAGGAGATGACGGTGTCGCACGGGATCTCGACGGCGGTCCCGTCCTTGCCGGCGCAGACGATGGCGCCGTCCCTGACCTCGCGGAGCGTGGTCTCGAGGTAGACGGGGACCTTTTTCCACGCGAACCACTCGCGCAGGTACGAGCTGTTGGCCAGGCAGACGCCCTTCTGCGAGACCAGATCGTCCTTCATCTCGACGATGGAGACGTTCTTGCCCTGCAGGGCCAGCTCATACGCGATCTCGCAGCCGGTCAGGCCGCCGCCCACGACCGCGACTGTCTCGCCCACCGGCGCGCCCAGCAGGTATTCGCAGGCCTCGAGCATCTTCTCGTGGCCGGGGACCTTCTTGAGCACGCGCGGCGTGGAGCCGGTGGCAATGATGACGGGGTCGGAGCCGAAGGACTCGATCTCCTTGACCTCGGTATGCAGCCGGACCTCGACGCCGAGCTTTTCCATCTCGCGGCGGTACCAGCTAAGAAGGTCGCGGAGCTTTCCCTTGTAGCTCTCGGCGGAGGCGGCGATGAACGTACCGCCGAGCTCGCCGGACTTCTCATAGAGGATGGGCTTGTGGCCGCGGAGCGTCAGCACGCGGGCGGCCTCCATGCCGCCGATGCCGCCGCCGACGATGTGGACGGTCTTCGGCTTGTCGGTCTTTTTGATGTAGTGCTTGTCCCACTGCATCATCTCAGCGTTGACCGCGCAGCGGGCCAGATGCAGCGAGTCGCTCAGGTCCTGATCGTTCGGCACGCCCTTGTAGTGGCACATGTTGAAGCAGCCGTTGTGGCAGAGAATGCAGGGACGGATGTCATCCTCCTCATCATTCATCATCTTCGTGACCCACTCCTGATCGGCGAGGAACTGACGCGCGAATCCTGCGCCGTCAAGCTTGCCTTCCTTTATCGCGTCCGCGGCAACTCTCGGATCGAGGCGGCCGGCGCAGATAACGGGAATGTCGCAGAACCGCTTGATGTATTCAACATCCTCGAGGTTGCAGTTCTCGGGCATGTAGATGGGCGGGTGAGCCCAGTACCATGCGTCGTATGTGCCGTTGTCGCAGTTGAGGCAGTCATAACCGGCATCCTGAAGATACTTGACAGCCTTCTCGGACTCTGCCATGTCGCGTCCTACTTCGGTATAGGCCTCGCCCGGGAGCGCGCCCTGACGGAAGCCCTTGGTCTTGGAAATTATGCTGTAGCGCAGGGAAACCGGGAAATCGTCGCCGCACGCCTTCTTGATAGCCTGAACGACCTCGACTGCGAAACGATAGCGATTCTCAAACGAGCCGCCGTATTCGTCGGTGCGCTTGTTGACATATTTAAGGGTGAACTGGTCGAGCAGATAGCCCTCGTGGACTGCGTGAACCTCAACGCCGTCAACGCCTGCGTCCTTGAGCATCTTTGCGCTCTCTGCGAACGCATTGACAAACTCCTTGATTTCAGCCTTGGTCATCTCTCTCGAGGGAACTTTATCAGACCAGCGGTTGGGCGAGGGGCTCGCGGAAGCCGTGATCTTGTCGAGATCCATGAAGGGCTTGCTGAGGACTCTCAGCGCGGGGTTGGTGTAGAGCTTCTCCATCATTTCGCTGATGGTGAAGGAGCGGCCGAAGCCTGCGGTCAGCTGAACGAAGAGCTTCGCGCCGGTCTTGTGGAGCTCGGGAGTCCACTTTTTGAGGTCGGCATACATCTTCTTGTTCTTGTGGAGCCACTGGCCGAACATGGGGTTGTAGACCGGCTGACATCCGGGGAGAACAAGACCCACGTTGTTCTTCGCGACTTCCATGATAAAGCGTGCGCCGTCTTTATCGAAGTGGTTCTTCTCCATCCATCCGAAGAGGTCGGTGCCGCCCATGCTCGTGAGCACGATGCGGTTCTTGATCTCGCAGTTGCCGATCTTCCACGGAGTGAATAAGGGCTGTAATCTTTGATCCATATAATTGCCTCCAACAAAGAATTGAATATTTCATCGACAATATATTATCACATTCCGGCTTATTACGCAACAAAAAAACGCGCTTTATCAATACTTTTTTATCAATACTGCCCGTCCTTTTTGACCATCAGGCAATAGCTGACTCCCTCGGGGGCGAGTATCGGTTCTGTATTTTTCATTTCGTTGTGCGCCTTGAAGAAATCGCGGTCAATATCGCCGCTGTCCGCAAGCTCATAGATGAGCGCGCCCGCTTCTCCCGCGATGCGCTCGATATCCGTGTGTGAGTATCGCGCTTTCATCTCTTCGCCCGCGCCGCCGGCAAGCAGTCTGTTCTTCTGCTCCCGGGTGCAGTCCCGGTCATTCGGGAAGTCGAACACGAGCGCGCTTTCGCTCGCCGAGTTTTCAAACAGGATTTTAACGCAGCGTGCGAACTCGTCTTGGGTCAGATAAAAGCTTATGCCGAGTAGGCTGAAAAATGTCCTCTCCTTAGGGCCATATCCCGCATTTAGCAGAGCGGGGATAAAACCATTGCCGAGGTCGCAGCCGACATAGCTGATATTTTCGCGGTCGATTCCAGCTTCGTCAATGCGTCTTACCTTGTCTTCAATCATCTCGGGGCGGTCGAGCTCGAATACTTTGATATCTCTGTCAATTTTATAGCCCGATGTGTCGTAGCCCGCGGCGGCGATGACATATTGCCGCGCGCCGAGTCTTATCTCGTTTTCCATATGCCGCTTGCAAAACGCGGAGCGCGCGATTACACTCGGCGCGATGAAGCTGTTCATAACGCGCCCGAGCGGGTCGCCGCCACTGTAATTCGGGTCAAAAAATGCGATGCCGTTTTTCATGTTTTCCGCTATCGCGTTCTTTTCACTTTCACTCAGAATCTCTCCCGCGAGCGGGTCGTCAAAGATCTTTGCTTCGTCAGTTTTCGTGTGGTAATACCGAGCAAAACAGCTCACCAGTGCAGTCATGTTGTTCATTTCAAAACACCTCCGTACACTTAATACCACACGGGGCAGGGGATTACAAGACTTGACAAATCGGCGTTTTTGTGGTAATATAAACACGAAAAGACAAGAAAAATTTTTTGAGCTGCCTGCTTCGGCGGCTCTTTTTATTTTGTTAAAACAAAAAAGCAGAGAGCCGTTTTACCGACTCTCTGCGCTTTTTATAAACTTATTTCTGCTCTGCGTCCGCTGCGGCGTCGGCGGAGAAAATCTCCTTTGCGCTCGCCGCGAGTCCCGCGAGGGACTGAAGCTCGCTCGGAATGATGAGCTTCGTCGCCTTGCCGTCCGCAGCCTTTGCGAATGCTTCAAGGCTCTTTATCGTCAGATAACCGTCCTTCGGGGCGGCTTCGTTTATCAGGGCGATAGCCTTCGCCTGAGCCTCCTGAACGGCGACGATAGCCTGCGCCTCACCCTCTGCCTCGCGAATCTTCGCTTCCTTGACAGCCTCTGCGTGAAGAATGGCGGCCTGCTTGTCGCCCTCTGCGGCGAGGATCTGGCTCTCTTTCTGACCCTCTGCAACGAGGATCTTGCTCGCCTTTTCTCCCTCTGCGCGCAGAATTGCCTCACGGCGCTGACGCTCTGCCTTCATCTGCTTCTCCATCGCGTCCTGAATCTCGGGCGGGGGAAGAATGTTCTTGAGCTCAACGCGGTTTACTTTGATGCCCCATGCGTCGGTGGCTTCGTCGAGGATAACTCTGATTTTTGCGTTGATGACATCGCGCGAAGTCAGCGTGTGGTCAAGCTCCATTTCGCCGATGATGTTTCTCAGCGTTGTTGCCGAGAGATTTTCGATAGCGGATATCGGGCGCTCCACACCGTATGCATAGAGCTTCGGGTCGGTTATCTGGAAGAAAACGACCGTGTCTATCTGCATCGTGACGTTATCTTTTGTGATAACGGGCTGGGGCGGGAAATCCACAACCTGCTCCTTGAGGGAGACGGTCTTCGATACTTTCTCAACGAAAGGTATCTTGAAGTGGATGCCGGTCTGCCATGTGGTCGAATATGCGCCGAGGCGCTCGATGACATAGGCCTTGGACTGCGGCACTATCTTGATGTTGAGCACGACAATAACGAGCACGAGCACGATTATGCCGATGATTACTCCGATTGCTACAGGTCCCATAATAGTCCTCCTTTAGTGTTTTGAAACCATAAGTTTAACGCCGTCGATTCTGTCAACGGTGATATTTGAACCTTTTTCAATGCGGCTGCCGTCGGACGATCTTGCCGTCCAGGTCGAGCCCTCGACCTTCACTATACCGGTGCCCTCGGTGTTGTCAACAGTCTCCTCGACTATTCCCTCGAGACCTATGTATCTGTCAGCGTTGGTCGGCTGAACGCGCTTTTTTGAAAATTTCTTGACGAGCGGACGGGTCACCGCAAGCGCGACGAGCGACACTGCCGCGAAAATCACCCACTGAAGCCAGACGGGCGCCGAGCAAAGCTCCGATATCAGAGCCGCCGCCGCACCAACGGCGAACCAGATCGTGACAAGCTGGACGGTCGCGGCTTCAACAACGATGAACGCTATGAGCAGCGCTATCCATAATATAAGCATTGTGTATTCCGGCAAAACAGGCTCCTCCTTTGATATATTGACCGAAGCGAAATTGCTTCGATTCGATATAATTATATCAAAAGAGCGAGCCCATTGCAATATGCGCGGATATTATTTTTAGAGGAACTATTTTTGTCAGTTTTTGCTTTTGGTTATCGGCTTTCGCAGCAGAAGCGAGGTCAGCGCCCTGCCGTTAAACGGAATGAGGGGATAGAGATAGCAGCGCCCGCTGACGGTCTTATTGAATGAAATCAACAGAGCGGTTATCACAAGCCCTGCGATGAAGCCCCAGAGGTTGAATATAGCAGTCAGTATCAGTATCATCATGCGGCAGAGCTTGAACGCATATCCGAGCTCATAGCTCGGCTGGGCGAAGTTCGTTATCGCGACGAACGCCATATAGAGAACAACCTCCGCCGTGAACCATTTTGCGGCTATGGCAAATTCTCCGAGTACGAGCGCACCTATGACGCTGAACGAGTTGCTTAGCGCATTCGGAGTGTTGAGCGATGCCAGTTTCAGCGCGTCTATAACTATCTCGATTATCAGCAGCTGCATTATGACCGGCACGCTCGTCGGGTGCTCTATCTTTATGAAGTCGAGCCACGGCGGGATATATTCTGGATTTTGAATCAGCAGAAACCACACGGGCGTTAAAAGCAGCGCGAGCAGGAAAACTATCATCCTGACGATTCTCAGATAGCTGCCTATAAGACTCGGGAAATAGAAATCGTTCGTGTCCTGTAAAAAGTCGAACACGCCCGTCGGGATAATCATAACCGAGGGCGAGGTGTCCGTGATTATCAGCAGACTGCCCTCGTATATGCTCGCCGCCGCGCTGTCCGGGCGCTCGGTGTAACGCACCTTCGGAAAGGGATTGAACCTCTGCTTCGGTATAAGACATTCCGCAAGGCTCTCGTGCCCCATGGTCAGAGCGTTTATGTCTATGGAATTCAGCTTTTTCTTTATCTTTTCGACCTCTTTCGGGTCTGCCGTGCCGTCGAGATAACAGAGCACAATATCTGTTTTCGACCTCGTTCCCACTTGCGTCAAATACATCGTGAGCTTCGTGTCCCTGACCCTGCGGCGTATGAGCGCGGTGTTGAATATCAGCGTCTCGACAAAGCCGTCGTGCGAGCCTCGAAGCACTTTGTCGTTTTCAGGCTCGTCCACGCTTCGCGCGGGATAAGTCCGCACATCTATAATTATAGCTTCTTTGAATCCGTCAACTATCATGCCCAATGCGCCGGAGAAGAGAAAAGTCTCGAACCTGTCGAAGTCGTTTACGACCTCGGTCTCGACATAGGGCACGAACGCGTCGGCAAATTCGCGCGTTGTGCCGACAGTTTTGAGCTTCTTCTCGTCCGCGTTCATCATGAAGCTCATGATTTTTTCCATCAGCCCGTCTTTTATAAATCCGTCGATGAACCACAGCATGGCGCGGTGGCTGCCGATCATTATCTGACGGCTGACGAGGTCAAAGCTCTCGCTCACGCGCAGCCGCAGATTGAGCGAAGCAATGTCGGCTTCGTAGTTCCCCGAAAAAGTCTGCTTTTCCATATGAATATCCCGCCCTTAAAAAGAAAAGATGATATACGGCAATTGTTTCACGCCGTATATCATCTCCGTTTTTGTCGGGATTATACGTTGTAATAATAGTATTCCGCTATCGCATACCAGAGCAGCGGACCGACAACGCCGTTCGGGGTCAGCCCGAAATATCGCCGAGCCGCCTTGACCGCCGCCTCCGTCTGAGGGCCAAAAATGCCGTCCGCCGCAACATACGGCACGCTCTCGACGCCGCGCGAGAGAACCTGGAGATATTCCTGAAGATTTCTCACTGCACTGCCTGTGCTGCCGCGGAGCAGATTGTAGCCGGGATATGCAAAACGCGCATATTGATCATAGATTGAAAATTCGCCGGGGAAGGTTCGCAGGATATCATTATATACAGCCTGCAGCTTGTTCCATGTGTCGCGCCCGACTATGCCGTCCGGCGCAAGGCCGTATTGCCGCTGAAACTGCACAACGCTGTTGTATGTGCCCTGGCCGAAAATGCCGTCCACGGCCGGGGGCTGGATGTTGTTTGTGAAGTTGCCGATAAAGTTCAAGAAATACTGAATCGTGCTCACATCCTGCCCTCTGTCGCCGCGTTTTATGACAGTCTTGAACTGCCGCTCGACGTCGGTCAGCCTCAGTCCTTCGCTGTAAAGCTCGCCGAGTCTTAGTATTCCGGCATAGAGCTGCTTTATTTTATACCATGTTGCCTTGCCGACGATGCCGTCAACGGTGAGGTTGAATAGGCTCTGGAACTTTCTGATCGATTCGCGCGTCGCCGTGTCGAATATTCCGTTGGGGGAGGGAATGCGCGGAATGGCGGGATAGTTTCGCGCGATGCGGTTGAGCTGGCGCTGGATTATCCTGACATCCTCCGATATGTCGCCGAGGCGCAGAGCCCTGCCGGGATATGATTCGCGGATATTCTTGACGGGCGCCGTCTTTATATTGACGTCGTTCCCGTAGTAATATTGAAGTATGCGGTATGGCGTATAGCCCTGATTCGCGAGCGTGACCGTGCCCCACTGCGAGAGCCCGTCGCAGGTGACCTCGCGCCCGGAGCAGTACTGTGTGAAATAGGGCTGAACCTGGTCGCCCTTTGTAACATAGTTGTTGAAAAGCTCGTCGACTATCTTCGCGACGTTTGAAAACACGCTGCGCCCCTCAATATATGCCTGGTCGTATGCGGTCGAGTTGGTGATGTCGAAGTCGTAGCCGCGGCTGCGGTAGTGCTCTGTATATATGCGGTTGAGCGCGAACGACGCCTGCGCATATATGTTGGCGCGTATCGCGTTTTCCGGCCATGTCGGATATATCTCGCTCGATGCGACATTTTTGAGATAATCCGTAAACGGCACAGTTACATTCCTCGCCGCCGCGTTCGGTCTGCCGAGGTGGACTGTTATTGTCTGGGGAATAACGGGAGTATCTGCTGCCATAGTATCACTCCTCAGACCGATTCGTTTATCACATTCGGATTCTGCTCGCCGCTGACCGTCGGCAGCATTTCGACCGACTGTATTGAAACGGTGGAGTCGAAGATCGGAACGTTTTCAAGATATGTGCTGATGAATCCCGGGTGGCTGACGAATATATCGTATGTCGCATACGGCGCGAGCCCGCACGAGCCCTGCTCTGTCTCCGACAGGGATTTGTCGGGAGCGGGCAGCTGGAGATTGTCGAGTATGCCGCTCGAATCGGTGTGCGAATCATATATATAATATTTTTCGCCGTCTATCTCTTTGTATACTATCACTCGGCTGTTGCCGACGGGATAGAGCCCGTTCGAGCTGTAGGTCTCAACGCGCAGGATGCCGCGCTTGGTGCACTCGCCCTTGAATTCGTCGAACCTCTGCATCGCGGACTGGGTGTTCGTCAAGGTGAGATTTTTGTTTTTGAGCGTCTGCGGGTCGACGAATATCGTGCGCGGCTGGGGGATGTCTCCGCGCCCTGCCGCCTGCGTGCGCTCGGGTGTGAACTGGGATTTGTCCGTGTCCACGCCGTCGTCAAACTGCATCTGACTCTCCCTCTGAGCGTCGGTCTGCCGCTGAATTGTAACTGTCGCCGCGGCGCTTACCGCTTCGTTTTCCTCCGCCTTTGCCGAAACCGCCTTTGCGGGCTCTGGCGCCGGCGCGTTTACAGGCTCTGCATCTTCCTGCACTTGTGTCGAAACCTGTTCGGCTTGGCTTTCCTGCTGCGCCGATGTGGGCTCAGGTTCCGCCTTTTCCTGCGCGGATACCGGTGCCGTGTTGCGCTTTTCAAATTCGAGCAGTTCTCTCTTGTATCGCTCCATGAGCGAGACTATATCTTCGTTGTTCATAAAAGGCCTCCGTTGGGTAAAATTTGCAGGGCGTCCGTTTTGCGGGCGCGCAAAGACATCCCATATTTAATATATTGTCTATTCGCCTTTTTGGTCACACAGGCACTCTTCGCGGCATACCATTTAGCAAGCGGACGGCGGATTTTGTGAATTTTGTCGGATTTCGCGTCCATAACCTACAAGAAAACTGGTTCTTGAAACAAAAGTGAAAAAATGTGTTGACAACAAAAGCACAGAGTGTTACAATTCAGTAAACCGTTGAAGAAGGGTAAGTAAGATTTCTCCCTCATCTCGAAGAGAGCCGCAGGCGGTGGGATTGCGGCAGAATGAAAGAAACCTGAATGGACTTCTAAGGGCAATCGGAACAAAGGTTATCCTTTAAGTATGTGCGCCGGAGCAGGACTCTCCGTGAAGAAAAGTCAGCGTATGTCAGTACGCGCTAAGCGGACGCAAAAGCGTCAAGCCGGGTGGCACCGCAGGATGATAATATCTCCTGTCCCAGCATTATTGCAGGGACAGGAGTTTTTTATTTCGGAGGAGATAGTTATGTTTTTGTTGAGTAAACTTTGGCGCATGCCGCGCCTGTGATATTTTCGATAGTTTAGCTCAAAAATTTTTATCAATTACCGAAAGGAAGAAATACAATGAAAAAGATAATTGCACTTGTACTCGCACTTATGCTCGCAGTTACCTGCTTTGCCGCCTGCGGCAAAACGGGCGGAGACGCCAAAAAGAAATACACCGTCGGCATCTGCAACTATGTCGATGACGCCTCGCTCAATCAGATAGTAGATAACATCAAAAAGCAGCTCGCCTCCGTCGCCGCCGAAAAGGGCGTCGAGATCGAAGTCAAATACGATAACTGCAACGGCGACTCTGTTGTTATGAACCAGATAATCTCGAACTTCATCGTTGACAAGGTCGATCTTATGGTCGGCGTCGCGACCCCGGTCGCAATCGCCATGCAGGCGGCAGTCGAGACCGAGAACAGCGATATCCCGGTCGTGTTCTCCGCAGTCAGCGATCCCCTCGGCTCGAAGCTTGTTGAGTCTCTCGACGCACCCGGCGGCCAGATTACCGGAACCTCCGATTATCTCAACACCAACGCCATAATGGATCTTATTCTTCTCAAGGACCCCGATATAAAGAAGGTCGGTCTGCTCTACGATGTCGGTCAGGATTCTTCGACTAAGCCGATAGCCGACGCGAAGGCGTATCTCGAGGCCAAGGGCATTGAAGTGATAGAGCGCACGGGCACGACTGTTGACGAAGTCACCCTCGCCGCAAAGGCACTTGTTTCCGACGGCGTTCAGGCAGTGTTCACTCCCACCGACAACACCATAATGAAGTCCGAACTCTCCATATATGAGATTTTCGCAGACGCAAAGATTCCGCACTACACAGGCGCTGATTCCTTCGCCCTCAACGGAGCTTTCCTCGGCTACGGCGTTGACTATGCAAAGCTCGGCGTTGAGACCGCAAATATGATAATCGATATCATGATAAACGGCAAAGACCCCGCAACCACCCCCGTTCTCATGTTCGATAACGGCACCGCAACAATAAACACCGAAATCTGCGCAAAGCTCGGCTATAACTTCGACGAAGTCTCGAAGCTCTTCGCTCCCAAGTGCACCGAAGTCAAGAGCATCACCACCGCCGAGAGCTTCGACGATGTAAAATAAGATTCAATCAGTCCCCGGGGAGCACTGCTTCCCGGGCGGCTCAATAAAGCAGGAAAGAGGAAACACAATGTCTTTGGATTCGATATTTTCACTCGGCCAGTCGGCGCTCGAGCTGGGACTTATAACCTCGCTCACGGTGCTTGCACTGTTCCTGAGCTATTCGATGCTCAATGTCTGCGATCTTTCGACCGACGGCTGCTTTACGCTCGGCGCAACGGTCGGCGCGGTGGTCGCGATAGCGGGTCATCCGTATCTGTCAATAGCCGCAGCGATGGCGGCGGGAATAGCCTCGGGCTTCATAACGGCGATACTCCAGACGAAAATGGGCATCAACAGCCTGCTCGCCGGAATAATCGTAAATACGGGACTTTATTCAATAAATATCGCTGTCATGAGCGGCTCGTCGATACTCAATATGAATAAGACGGACACTGTGTTCACCAAAATGGCGGCGCTCGTCAAGGGAACTCCCGTGGCGAGACAGTCAAAGCTCTTCGTGGCGATAATCGCCGTCGCGGCGGTTGCTGTTATACTCGGACTTTTCCTGAAAACCCGCCTCGGACTCGCAATAAGAGCGACGGGCGACAACCCCGATATGGTTCGCTCCTCGTCCGTCAATCCGGCGTTTACTACAATAATCGGACTCTGCGTCGCAAACTCGTTTACCGCGCTGTCGGGCTGCCTGCTCGCCCAGTCGCAGAGATCGGTCAACATCGATATCGGAACCGGAATGGTGACCATTGCCCTCGCGTCCCTGCTTATCGGCGGCGTGTTCCTCGGCAGAAAGAAGATGCCGCTGAGGATATTCGGCATGGTGCTCGGCGCGTTCATATTCAGACTCATTTATACAATCGCCCTGCGCTTTGATATGCCGGCGTTCATGCTCAAATTTGTCTCGTCAGTTATAGTTATCGCGGCGATAGCAACACCCTATTTCAAAAAACAGCTCCCGCTTTTAAAGCGCAGAATTCAGACCCGTTCGGGGAGGAGGAAAGCAGATGCTTGAAATATCACACATCTCGAAAACTTTCAATCCCGGCACGGCGAATGCCAAAAAGGCGATAGACGATCTTTCCCTGAGCGTCGCCGAGGGTGATTTTATAACGGTCATCGGCGCGAACGGCGCGGGCAAGTCAACACTTTTCAATGCCATCGCCGGCAGCTTTATAACCGATTCCGGCAGCATCTCGCTCGACGGAAAAGATATCACTCTCATGCCCGAGCATAAGCGCGCCAAGAGCATCGGCAGACTTTTTCAGGATCCGATGCGCGGCACCGCGCCCGGCATGACGATAGAAGAAAATTTAGCCCTTGCCGCAGGTCACGGCGGCTGGCTGAGCCGAGTCTCGAAGGGCGATAAGAAGCTTTTCAGAGATAAGCTCGCCCTGCTTGAGATGGGACTTGAGGACAGAATGAGTCAGCCGGTCGGTCTGCTCTCCGGCGGTCAGAGACAGGCTCTGACGCTCATGATGGCAACTTTCAATCCGCCGAAGCTCCTGCTTCTCGATGAGCACACAGCGGCGCTCGACCCCGCAACGGCTGAAAAAGTTCTCACGCTCACAAAGAGCATCGTCAGCGAGAATAATCTCACCTGCCTTATGATAACGCACAATATGCAGTCGGCTCTCGAACTCGGAAACCGCACGATAATGATGCACGGCGGAAACATAATTTTCGACGCCGAAGGGGAGGAGAGGTCAAAGCTCACTGTTCAGGATCTGCTCGGCAAGTTCAAAGAGAACGCGGGCAAAGAGCTCGATAACGACCGTATGCTTCTTGTGTAATAAAACAAAAATCGACCCGTCCGGTTATCCCAGACGGGTCTTTTTGTCGGAATATAATAAAACTCCCGAATGCATAGCATCCGGGAGTGTGGAGCAGGTGAGGGGAATCGAACCCCCGTGTTCAGCTTGGGAAGCTGACATTCTGCCATTGAACTACACCTGCGTTGCTTTGATATAATAGCACAGTGTGTATGAAAAATCAATATCTGCATAAAATAAAATCCCGTTGTACCTACTGCTTTTCCGCCGCTTCATCAAAGCTAAAATAAAAAACTTTCATCCCATGCGAAAAAATTTTGAAAAAAGGTTGACAGAGGGACTGAGAGTGTGTATAATATTGACTCGCAGGTGAGAGAAAACCTGTTCGGAGTTTGATATTGGGGAATTGTGTAACGGTAGCACGACAGACTCTGACTCTGTTTGTTGGGGTTCGAATCCCTATTCCCCAGCCAGAAAAAAGCACTTGCTTTAGCAAGTGCTTTTTTTATTAAGCCGGCTTATGCCCATGATGTATGGCGAGCGTTTTATAGCCCGAATCCAAAGAAGATTTCCACGGAGGTGTCCTTGTGAAAATAAAAGCTGCTGTTTTCGATATGGACGGACTGATGTTTGATACCGAACGCCTTGCGATGGCGGCGTGGAACTACGCGGGCGAAAAGATGGGACTCGGCAAGGCGGGATATATGGTCATGAAGACCCTCGGCGTGACAGCCGAGCGCGCGGACGAGATATGGCGCGAGGAGTTCGGTGCCGATGTCGATACCGAGGCCATGCGCCGCTACGGCAGGGAATTCACCGATGATTTCTATGCGCATAACAAAGTCCCCGTGAAATACGGACTTTATGAACTGCTCGATTGGCTGAAATCGGCGGGGATAAAGACCGCAGTCGCCTCGTCCTCGACCCGCAGAGCCGTTCTGCGCAACCTCGAAAGCGCGGGTATAACTGATAAGTTTGATATAATAGTCAGCGGCGAAATGGCGGCGCGCTCAAAGCCCGCGCCGGATATCTATCTCAAAGCGTGCGAGCTGCTCGGCGAAAGCCCAAAGGATTGCATAGCTCTCGAAGATTCACGCAACGGTCTGTGGGCTGCGCATAACGCCGGATGCCGCGTGATAATGGTGCCCGACCTGTGGAAAGCGGACGAGGAGACCGAGAAGATACTCCGGAAAAAATTTGCCAACCTGCTTGAAGTCAGAAACTTCCTGCGCGGGGATGAATAATAAAAATACGCAAATAATACGCAAATAATATACAGAATCCTATCCGCAATTTTCATTTTCGGCGGGTAGGATTTTTGCATTGGTTTATGATAATACGAGCTACATTGATAAATCGGGGTTTGTAGCTGTAAGTGCCGACAATAACCAGCTACTGCAATATTATAAATCGGCACAATTGTTTAGGACGGGTATTATCCGCCCGTGAAATTTGTACAATTTTATTGCTATGCAACTTGTAGGGACAGCCCTCGCGGCTGTCCGCTATCGGCGTAGCCGATACAGGGTCATAGCAATTGTAAATTGTTGATAATTGGCTTATTACCTTCGCGTCCCACTATAATCAAACTTTTCACACTTTCCGCGTTTCGGCATTTTCTTTTTATTTGAAAAAGAAAACGCCTGCAAAAGAAAAGCAAAGCAGGGGGAATCCCCCCCTGTACCCCCGCGAAGCCGCGCCGCGGTACCTAGCTCGCGGCTCTCAGTCAGTAGCTCGGCACATTCGCCCGTAAACTCGCTTTGCTCAAACAATACGGGCTCGTGCGTCTTGCTGCGCAAGCCGTTCCCTCGCCAGTCACCGTCAGATATCAAACACTTCGGCGCGGCTATTGGAAGCTTGATTATAAAGACAAGTCGGCAGTCCACTTCTACTTTGTAAAAATTCGTGCTAATCAAATCAACAAATCCAAGTTTATCAAACCGATAAACTTGGCACGTCTATGCACCTTACAGAAACAAAAACGACCTATGAGCCATAGATCGTTTTTATATTCTATAAGCACCCCGCCAAAAATCAATGGGGAAAATTATTCATCAAACAGACCGTCCATGAGTTCGAGAGCTGCTTTGCGGCGGCGTTCTTCTTCCTCGCGGTCGAGCACGAACGAGCCGTCCGGCAGACGGCGCAGGACATTGCCCTCGCCCGCTCCGTCGGGGAGCAGAGCGCGGCTGATATTGACCATTGTTTCGCCGTCTTTTTCGCAGACTGCGTAGTTTTCTTCGATACGATCGATGGCGTAATATTCCATTATTCCGCCTCCTTTTTTACTTCTCAGCGGTCTTGTTATCCGGGAAAGCCGTTGAAAGATGCTCGCCGTCCGAGCCGACAACTATCGTGCCTTTTATATCCGTGCGCTCATATGGAATATTGTATTTCTCAAGCTTTTCTATAGTCTCCTTATGCGGATGACCGTAGTCGTTATCCTTGCCGCAGGAGATGAGCGCGAGCGACGGAGAAACGACTTTGAGGAACTCCTCGCTCGTCGATGTGCTGCTGCCGTGGTGACCGAGCTTCAAAACATCGGCTTTGATATCCGCGCCGTTTGTGAGAATCTTCTTCTCGCTCTTCTCCTCGGCATCGCCCGTGAAGAGGAACGAATTCTTGCCGTAGACAACCTTCATCACTACAGAGGCATTGTTGAGATCCTCAGGCGTGCCGACGGGTCCGACTATAGTTATCTTTGCGTCGCCGAGGGTATAGGTATCGCCCGCCTTGGCGGATATCACCTTGGCGCCGGACGCTTTAATAGCCTTTATGAGCTTCTGATATATCGAAGTTGTGGGGACAAGGGAGTTCGGGAGCTTCGGCATGATAATATTATCGACCTTTATCCCCTCGATGACCTTGGGCATACTGCCGATATGGTCGGAATGGGGGTGGGTGGCGACTATGTAATCGAGCTTTTCGACGGAGTTCGCCTTGAGATAATCAAGTATCGTCTGATCGTTGCCGCGCTCGCCCGCATCTATCAGCATGGCGTGGTCGCCGCTCTTGACTAAGATGCTGTCGCCCTGACCGACATCTATAACATGGACGGTGAACGGCTGGTTGAGTGCGTCGCCGCTCTGTATCGTCTGCTCATTGTCCGAGAGCAGCTCGCCCCATGTGGGGATATCGAACGGGAGATTCATATAGGGCGCGAAGGTTATCAGCAGCGCGACGGCTATCACGACTGCGGTGACGATTATCTTCGTGCGCTTGTTCTGTGCGGCGGAGCCGCTTTTTCTCTGATTTGCCATAATTTCCTCCGATCAGGTCTCGTCGTCTGCGGGAGCATCCGACATGGCACATTTTTCCATCCACTGCTGTTTGGTTATAAGCACCTGACGGGGCTTGCTGCCCTCGAACGGTCCGATGATACCCTTGCTCTCGAGTTCGTCCATGAGCCTTGCGGCGCGGGCATAACCGAGCTTCAATTTGCGCTGGAGAAGAGTTGTTGAAGCCATTTTGGCATCGAGCACAACCTCGACGGCGTTCGGGAACATCTCGTCGCCCGGCTCCTCGCCGTCTTCGCTGCTCGCGGCGCTGCTCTTCTTGCTCGAGCCCGCTATTGCGGCCTGCCTGTTTATCTCGTCCATAATGCCCTCATCGTACTCCGCCTCGGCGTTGTGCTTGATGAAGTCGGCAACATCCTCGACCTCTTCGTCGGAGATGAAGCAGCCCTGGATACGGGTCGGCTTGTTTGCACCGATGGGGCTGAAGAGCATATCGCCGTTGCCGATAAGCTTCTCCGCGCCGGACATATCGAGTATCGTTCTCGAATCGACCGACGAAGAAACGGAGAGCGCAATTCTGCTGGGGATATTCGCTTTGATAATACCCGTGATAACATCGACGGAGGGGCGCTGAGTCGCTATGACAAGATGCATACCTGCGGCACGCGCTTTCTGAGCGAGGCGGCATATCGCATCCTCGACTTCATTCGGCGCGACCATCATAAGATCGGCAAGCTCATCGATGAAAATGACTATCTGATGCATCGGGCGCAGTGACTTGTCGCGCTCGGCTAACTTGTTATATCCTCTTATATCGCGGACATTCTTCTCGGAGAGTATCTTATATCTGTTCTCCATCTCGTTGACCGCCCATGTGAGAGCGCCCGAAGCCTTGCGCGGATCGGACACGACGGGCACGGCAAGATGCGCGATGCCGTTATAGACCGTGAACTCGACCTGCTTGGGGTCAATCATCAGAAGCTTCACTTCGTCGGGAGTCGCGTTATAGAGAATGCTGACTATCATTGTGTTCAGGCACACGGATTTACCGGAACCCGTAGTACCCGCTATGAGCAGATGCGGCATCTTCGCGAGATCTGCGCAGACGGCGTTGCCCGCGATATCCTTGCCGAGGACGACATTGAGCTTGCTCTGGGCGTTCTTGAACTGCGGGGTTTCGATTATCTCGCGCATATAGACCATCGAACGCAGCTTGTTGGGCACCTCGATGCCTATCGCCGCCTTGTTCGGAATAGGCGCTTCGATTCTTATTCCCGACGCGGCAAGGCGCAGGGCGATATCATCCGCAAGGTTGGTTATTTTATTTATTCTGACGCCCGCGTCCGGCTGAAGCTCATATCTCGTGACGGACGGACCGCGGCTTATCTCAGTTATCTTTGCGTGGACATTGAAGCTTTCGAGCGTGTCGAGCAGCTTCTGCGCGTTGGATTTGAGCTCATCGGAGAAATTATCGTTGCCGTCATGGATGGGCTCTTTGAGGCAGGTTATCGGCGGCTTGCGATAAGTCGGCTGACTCTCGATAACAGGCTCTTCCTCGTCCTCCTCCGGCACATCGGGCACGGGATCGGGCTCTTTGACGGGCGGGAGCTCCGGCTCTTTCTTCTTCGGCTTCTCGGGCTCGGTGGGCTTCTTGCTTATATCGAGCATTTCAAGCTCGTCTTTCGCGCTCTCGGTCGGCAGAGGCGGCACGCAGGCGGGTCTGCCGTCCACAACGGCGGCGGCCTTTGACACGCCCTCGGCTATCTTCGCAGTCGCCGACGCAGCGTTGACGCGGTTGACTATATCATCGATGCCGACATCGGTCTGAACCGGCTTGCGCGGGAACACGGTGGGCTCGGGGCCTTCATCGGCGGCGGATTTTTTGCGGCTCTTTGCAGCAGCTGCAGGCGTATCAGTCGGCAGAGGCGGCACGGGGAACGGACGGGGGCTGACATAGGGCTCCTCCGCTTTTTTCTCCCTGCGCTTGTCTCTCGACGGCGCTCTCTCCTGCTCATCTCTGACGCGCTGCGCTCCGCGCTCAAGGCGTTCGTTGGTATCCTCGCTCATGCGCTTTATGGGCTTGGCGATAGATGTACCGAGGCGGGACAGAGTGAGTCCCGTGAGGAACATTATGCTGACTATCAGCAGGATAATATTTATTATCGCCGCGCCGACCTTGCCCGCCATTTTGGCAAGCAGTCCGCCGACGAGCGCACCGAGCGCGCCCGCACTCGGGAATGTGTCATAATCCCTCCACGCGGTCTTTATCTGATCGCCGAGGGTCATGAGCGAGAAGTATTCCGACGGGTTCGAGAAAATATGTATCGCCGAGCACAGCAGCAATATTGATATCCCGACGCCGATAAGATTCGACGATATCGAGCCGAACGTCTTGTTCATGGCGAGCATGACCGAGACATAAATGAGCATGACGGGCCAGATATATGTACACGTGCCGAACACGCCGAACATAAAATTATGCACGGCGCGCCACGCGCTCTCGCCCTCGATAAACGCCATGGCTATGAGCAGAGCCGCGACAGCCATGAGCGCGATAGCCGCTTTCTGGCGGCGCGAGGACTGCTGCTCGGGAGTCTGCTCGACAGGCTCTTTTGCAGCCGCAGGCTTTGAAGCCGGGGCTTTTTTTGGCATTGTAGTTGTTGTTTTTTTCTTCTTAGCGGCCGTTGACTTTGCCGCAGTCTTTTTCGCAGCCATTAAGGCCCTCCTTAGAAATTTGAACGAACTTATCTGACCTTTTCAACTATGCCGGCGATGATAACAACAACGCCGAGGACAAGGCAGTAGTAACCGAAAATTTTGAACTTATCAATTTTGACGAGCCACTCGAGAGCCTTTATCGCGGCAAAGCCGACGACGGCGGCGGTGACAACGCCTATAATAACGGGCAGGATATCTATCTGCTCGCCGAGGGCTACGGCGTCCTTTATCTCCATGACATTGGCGGCAAGGATAGCCGGTATGCCGAGGATAAACGAATAGCGAACCATATACTCTTTTGAAACGCCGCAAATCATACCGGTCGAGATGGTCGAGCCGGAGCGCGAGATGCCGGGGAATCCGGCGGCGAAAGCCTGAGCCACGCCGACGGCAAGCGCGGATTTCGCGCCTATCTGGGGACGAGCTTTGACCTTCTTTGCGCGCCATGAGCCGACGAGCAGGAGAGCTGCGGTGAAGAGGAAGCAGACTCCCTCGACCAATATATCATTGTCATCGGCAAGACCGCCGAGAACATCCATGATGCGTCTGTCGCCGCCGACGGGAATGAGCAGGAACAGCAGAGGCACGCAGGAGATAACGAACATGAAGAGCATACGCCTGTTCTCGTTCATCTCGCTCCACTTGAACTTGCCGGTGAAGATATCTTTTATAGTGCTGAAAAATTCAACGATGAGACCCCATATGGTCTTGTAATAAACGACGAACACGGCTATCAGAGTGCCCATATGTAACAGCACCGTGAACAGCAGCGAGCTTGTGCCGCCGACATTGCCGAAGAAGTGCTGAAAGACCGAGAGATGCCCGCTCGATGAGATGGGCAGGAATTCAGTCACGCCCTGCAGAAAGCCGAGCAATATTGCCTTGAGTATTTCCATGATTATATTACCCCTTTTCCATTTTTCCGGCGGAATATAAAGTGCCGGGTGAATAACACGGTTTCAGATATTCAAACGGATCGGTCGTCACAAGTCTTTCAACGACCTCGCCTTTTTCTGTCCTTGAACACATCACGCAGCCAAACGGAGTCTGATGCTCGCAGATATCCGCGGGCGGCTGCATAAAAATCTCGGCGGGAGAAACAACTGTGTAGAGCATCACCCGTTCTCCCCTTTCTTTTCACTCTGCTCCTCGATCATATCGCAGAGCTTATCGAGGGCATCGGAGAGAGAGCCGAGAGAATCTATAAGCCCCTCTTTGACCGCCGCCTCGCCGTCGAGCACAGTGCCGACATCCATAACGAGCTGACCGGTTGCGAGCATAAGCGAACGGAAGCGGTCGGCGGAGATGCGCGAATTATCGGCGACGAATCTGACTATACGCTCCTGCATCTGCTCAAAATAGGACATAGTCTGCGGCACGCCTAAAACAAGTCCCGTCATTCTGACCGGGTGAACAGTCATGGTGGCGCTAGGTGCGATAAACGAATACGCGCTCGAAGCCGCGAGCGGCACGCCTATCGAATGTCCGCCGCCGAGGACGAGGGACACGGTCGGCGTTTTCATTCCGGCTATAAGCTCCGCTATCGCGAGTCCGGCTTCGATATCGCCGCCGACGGTGTTGAGGATTATGAGCAAGCCTTCAATATCGCGGCTCTCTTCTATCGCGACGAGCTGCGGAATGACATGCTCGTATTTTGTAGTTTTATTCTGCGCCGGCAGGACATAGTGACCCTCGATCTGACCGATAACAGTCAGGCAGTGGATATAATGCCCGCACTTGTCAACGGTTATCGAACCTGTTTCGACTATCTGGCGAAGCTCCCTGTCCGTGCTGTCGGAGGAATCTCCGTCCTCTTCACTGACGCTCGGGGTCGGCGCGACGGGCTCCAATATGCCGTCTTTTTGTTCTTCGTGCTTTTTTCTGTTCATCGAATTCACTCCCGACAAACAGTATGCCCGAATAACTTTTGATAATTCAGCCATAGCACAGCGCACTGCGGCAGATTACATTTAATTATACCACGCAGAAAGCTTTCGGGCAACATAAAAAATCGTCATATATCAATTTCCCCTATAAAATGTAATATATACAGGTATATATTTGGCGCGGCGCACCTTGACAAAATCCGCGGATTGCAATAAAATTTAAAGGTAATTTTATTTTTATATACGGAGGGATACAAGTGGGCAGCACTATTGCACAAAAGCTTATAAAAAGCCACCTGCTCAGCGGCGACATGACCGTTGGCAGCGAGATCGGTCTGAGGATCGATCAGACTCTCACTCAGGACGCCACAGGCACCATGGCATACCTTGAATTCGAGGCCATGGGAGTCGAGAGAGTAAAGACCGAGCTTTCGGTCGCATACATTGACCACAACACTTTGCAGACCGGCTTTGAAAACGCGGACGATCACAGATTCATAAGGAGCGCCGCTAAAAAGAGAGGACTGCTTTTTTCACGCCCTGGCAACGGCATCTGCCATCAGGTGCATCTTGAGCGCTTCGGCATCCCCGGCAAGACGCTCATCGGCTCGGACAGCCACACTCCGACCGGCGGCGGCATCGGCATGCTCTCGTTCGGCGCAGGCGGACTCGACGTCGCGGTTGCGATGGGCGGCGGCGCATACTACATAACTATGCCCAAGATGACGCGCATAAACCTGCACGGTGCGCTTTCACCGTGGGTCAGCGCAAAGGATATAATCCTCGAAGTTCTTCGCATCATGTCCGTCAAGGGCGGCGTGGGCAAGATAATCGAATACGGCGGAGACGGAGTCAAGACTCTTTCCGTCCCCGAGCGCGCAACTATAACCAACATGGGCACGGAGCTCGGCGCAACGACCTCTGTTTTCCCCTCCGACGAAGTGACGAAGGCTTTCCTCGCCGCTCAGGGCAGAGAGCAGGATTGGGTCGAGGTCAAGGCGGACGACGATGCAGTCTATGACGAGGTTATCGACATAGACCTCAGCACCCTCGAACCCCTCGCGGCAATGCCCCACATGCCCGACAACGTAAAGAAAGTTTCAGAAATAGGCGAGATAAAGATCGACCAGGTCTGCATCGGCTCCTGCACAAACTCCTCGCTCTACGATATGCTCAAGGTGGCGGCTATCCTCAAGGGCAAGCGCGTCGCCCCGAGTGTCAGCCTCACTATCTCCCCCGGCTCGATGCAGGTTCTCAGAATGCTCTCTGAGGACGGCGCACTCTCCGACATCCTCGGCGCGGGCGCAAGACTGCTTGAGTGCGCGTGCGGTCCGTGCATCGGCATGGGTCAGTCCCCGAACTCCGGCGCTGTCTCCCTGCGCACCTTCAACCGCAACTTCGAGGGACGCTCCGGCACTGCCGACGCGGGCGTTTATCTCGTCAGCCCCGAGGTCGCCGCGGCTTCCGCTCTCACAGGCGTGCTGACCGACCCGAGAACCCTCGGCGAGGCGCCGCACATCACAATGCCCGACCACTTTGAAATAAACGACAATCTCATCGACAAGCCCGCTTCTCCGGAAGAGGCCAAGAATCTTGAGATAGTCTACGGTCCGAACATCAAGCCCGTCCCCAACGGCGACGCACTGCCCGAGAGCATCGAGGCCGAAGTCGTTCTCAAGGTCGGCGACAACATCACAACAGACCACATCATGCCCGCAGGCGCAAAGATTCTCCCCTACCGCTCGAACGTACCGTTCCTGTCGAACTTCTGCTTCAAGCAGTGCGACGAGAACTTTGCCGAGCACTGCAAGCAGGCAGGCAAGGGAATCATCATCGGCGGCAGCAACTACGGCCAGGGCTCTTCGAGAGAGCACGCGGCACTTGTTCCGCTGTATCTCGGCATAAAGAGCGTTATCACAAAGTCCTTTGCGCGCATACATCAGGCGAACCTCATAAACGCCGGTATCGTGCCGTTCACCTTCGCCGACCCCGCCGACTATGACCGCATCGAGAAGGGCGACAAGCTCGCGCTCGACGGCATTAGAGAGACTATTGAAAACGGCGGCGAGGCTGTTCTCAAGAATGAGACAAAGGGCGAGAGCTACAAGCTCTGCTACAGCTTCTCCGGCAGACAGAAGGACATAATTCTCGCAGGCGGTCTGCTCAACTACACAAGAGAATCACACAAATAAGAGAGGAAGATAAACATGACAGAGGCACAGGTCAAGAACGCCGTCGAAAAATTTGAGGCTCTCATCCGCGCTCAGAGCGACCGTTCGGACAAAATAAAGGCTCAGGGCGATTTCATCGACTTCAAGTCGCTCGACAAGATCATCATCGGCGTATGCGGCGGCGACGGCATAGGCCCGGTTATAACCAAGGAATCCGCAAGAGTTCTCGAATATCTGCTCGACGATAAAGTTAAGGCGGGCAAGATTGAATTCAAGGTCATCGACGGACTGACCATCGAAAACCGCGTCAAGGCAAACAAGGCTATTCCCGACGACGTGCTCGAAGAGCTCAAGAGCTGCCACGTTATCCTCAAGGGTCCGACCACTACCCCGCAGGCGGGCGATCCGTGGCCGAATATAGAGAGCGCAAACGTTGCGATGAGAAAAGCTCTCGATCTGTTTGCGAACCTCCGCCCCGTCAAGGTTCCCGAGCAGGGCATTGACTGGACTTTCTTCCGCGAGAACACCGAGGGCGCATATGCCGTCGGCTCGATGGGCGTCAATGTTACCGACGACCTCGCGCTCGACTTCGTCGTGACCACCACCGAGGGCTGCGATAGAATCGCAAGACTCGCATATGACTACGCGCGCCGCAACAACAAGGGCCGCGTTTCGATAATCACAAAGGCAAATGTCATCAAGACCACGGACGGCAAGTTTCTCAACCTCTGCAAAAAGGTCGGCGAGGAATATCCCGACATCGTGACCGACGAGTGGTACATCGACATCACCACGGCGAAGCTCATCGACGAGAAGCGCCGCCGCGACTTCAAAGTCTTCATTCTCCCGAACCTCTACGGCGACATCATCACCGACGAGGCAGCTGAGTTCCAGGGCGGCGTCGGCACAGCCGGCAGCGCAAACATCGGCAAGCGTTACGCGATGTTCGAGGCTATCCACGGCTCGGCTCCGAGAATGGTTCGCGAGGGCAGAGCACAGTACGCCGATCCCTGCTCGATGCTCAGAGCGAGCGTGATGCTCCTCTCCCACATCGGCGAGCAGGAAAAAGCCGATCTGCTCGAGAGAGCGCTCGATATCTGCATGTACGAGGACAAGAAGCTCAAAATCACAGGCCGCGAGGACGGCTGCACCTGCAGCGAATTCGGCGACTATGTCATGGAGACAGTCAGAAAAATCAGCGAGTAAAAAATATATGAAACCGGCCGCAGCGATTTGTTTTGCTGCGGCTGTTTTGTTTTGCCGCGATGTGGGGATACGGAGAGATAAATCGAATTTGTCGCAAAAACTATTTAAGCTCCCCTGCAGGGGAGCTGGCTCGGCGTAAGCCGAGACTGAGAGGGTGTTTTGCTTCGCTCAAAGCAACAAATATATGCAGTAGGGGCGGATATTATTTGACCGCAAAATTTGTAGTGACTTATTGTCTTGTATTTTGTAGGGTGCGGCAACTCGACGCACCGACGCCGCGCGAGCGGCAAATGTCTATTGCCAATTGTTCGTAGGGACAGCCCTCGCGGCTGTCCGCTATCGGCGCAGCCGATACAACAATTTTGATTTGTTTATAATTGGCTTACTACCTTCGCGTCCCACTATAATCAAACTTTTCACACTACCCGCGTTTCGGC
>OMDC01000284.1_pt1 | contig 24862 bp, 17 predicted proteins | sample 1674201 | NCBI WGS metagenome assembly OMDC01 (sample SAMEA103958152, study PRJEB25191) | human gut metagenome | biome: human-associated habitat [ENVO:00009003]; feature: intestine environment [ENVO:2100002]; material: feces | place: Germany | collected 2013/2015 | reverse complement strand
GGAGCTCGACGACTGCATTAAGCTGACCGTCTTTAAGGGCGGTCGCCTGTATGCCACCGTCATCGCCAACGATGCCTGGGATGCCGCCCTTGCCAAGGGCGAGGACAAGCCCAAGGCAGCCAAGGGCGCTAAGCAGTCCTACAAAAAGAAAAAGCGCGGTGAGAAGGACCTCAAGGCCGTGCGCCCCAAGCACGTTAAGCGCGCCGAGCCCGAGCCCATGGCCGAAGTCGCTCCGGAGCCCGAGCCCGAAACAGGGATCGAAGCCGCTATTGAGGTAACGGCAGAAGCCGAAACCGAAATCGCCGCCACGACCGATCCCGAAGTCATGTCAGAGCAGGAAGCCACTGCGGAGCTCAACGAGGCCCCCAAGTCGACAGCCGAAGAAGCCGCCAACCAACCCGAGACACCTGCGTTCCAAAACAGCGATGTCTTTAGCGACGAGGCCGAGGACAATCAGCCCGACGATCAAGACGCTACCGAGTCGACGCCGGAGTCCGAGACGCTGAAGCCCGCCATCTCGCTCACGGTCGTCTATGACCCCGAGAACGCCAACGCCGGCATCACCACCATGGCTTCCACGCCGGTCGAGACAAAGCCGAGCATCGAGAACGAGAACGCAACGCAGGTTGAGCTTGAAACTGCAGCTGCAGACGCGCCCGTCACCGTGAAGCCCGCAGATTCCACAATCAAGCCGGAAGCGACGCCGGAGCCCGCACCCGTCATCGAATCCGTGCCCACCTCTGCTTGCGACCAAATTCCCGCACCGGCACCGGCTTCGGCACCCGCAGCGGCCCCAGCCCCCGCACCTGCAGCGCCCGCCATCCCCAAGGACTTCCCCGTCGATTTCGCAACCGAGGTCTTCTGCCCCGGCCCGCTTCTGCACCAGCTGTCGACCTATCTCCCCTACGGCGCCGACACCCTCGGCATTGTCGGCGAGTACTACTGGATCGCCCGCGAGCGCGGTACCATCGAGGCCGCGCGAAACCGCGCAAGCTTCCCCCTGCGCTACACGCAGGCCGGCGAGCGCCGCGAGGTTACCGTGCGCATCCGCCGCAACACCACCGGCGGCCTCGGAGCCACCTGGGCTATCGACAAAGTCGAGCCTTCTACCAAGTAACAAAAAGGGACGATAACCCTCAAGGTTATCGTCCCTTTCTCATTAGGTCACCTGAGCTCGACTAATCACGCGTCAGCTTGCGGTGGATACGATGCGGCTGGGCTGCGTCCTCGCCCAGACGCTCGATGCGGTTGGCCTGATAGGCCTCGAAGTTGCCCTCGAACCAATACCAGTTGCCCGGGTTCTCGTCGGTGCCCTCCCACGCCAGAATGTGCGTGGCGACGCGGTCCAGGAACATACGGTCGTGGCTAATGACCACCGAGCAGCCCGGGAACTCGAGCAGCGCCGCTTCGAGCGAGGACAGCGTCTCGACGTCGAGATCGTTCGTGGGCTCGTCGAGGAGCAGCAGGTTGCCGCCCTGCTTGAGCGTAAGCGCCAGGTTCAGACGGTTGCGCTCGCCACCGGAGAGTACGCCAGCGCGCTTCTGCTGGTCCTGGCCCTTAAAGCCAAAGCTCGCCACATAAGCGCGGCTCGGAACCTCGGTCTCGCCGACCATCATGTGGTCCAGGCCGTCCGAGACGACCTCCCACAGGTTCTTATCGGGGTCGATGCCAGAACGATTCTGATCGACATAAGAGATCTTGACGGTCTCGCCCACCTCGAGCTCGCCCGAAGTCAGCGGCTCCAGACCCACAATCGTCTTGAACAGCGTGGTCTTACCGACACCGTTGGGGCCGATGACGCCCACGATGCCGTTGCGCGGCAGGGTGAATGATAGGTCGTCGATGAGCACACGGCCATCGAACTCCTTGTGCAGGTGATGGGCCTCGAGTACCTTGTTGCCCAGACGCGGGCCCACAGGGATGCGGATGTCGGTCCAGTCGAGCTTCTGGCTTGCGCGGGCCTCGGCCTCCATCTCCTCGTAGCGAGCCAGACGGGCCTTGTTCTTGGCCTGACGGGCCTTGGGCGAGCTGCGTACCCACTCGAGCTCGGCCTCCATGCGCTTGGCGAGCTTGGCGTCCTTGGCGCCCTGGATCTCCATACGCTTGGCCTTGGTCTCCAGGTAGGTGGAGTAGTTGCCCTTGTATGGATACAGGTGGCCGCGATCCACTTCGCAGATCCATTCGGCCACATTGTCCATGAAGTAACGATCGTGGGTGACGGCGATGACGGCGCCCTTGTACTGGTGCAGGAACTGCTCCAGCCACAGGATCGATTCGGCGTCCAAATGGTTGGTGGGCTCGTCGAGCAGCAGCAGGTCCGGAGCCTCAAGCAACAGCTTGCACAGTGCCACACGACGGCGCTCGCCACCGGAGCACACGCTCACCGGCGTATCCGGATCCGGGCACTGCAGAGCGTCCATGGCCTGCTCGAGCTGGGAGTCGAGATCCCAACCGTTGGCCGCGTCGATATCGTTCTGCAGCTTGCCCATTTCTTCCATCAGCGCGTCGAAATCGGCGTCCGGATTGGCCATTTCCTCGCCAATCTGGTTGAAACGCGTCACTTTTTCGGCGATCGGGCCGAACGCCATCTTGATGTTCTCGCCGACGGTCTTGGTGTCATCCAGCGGCGGTTCCTGCTGCAGAATGCCGACGGTGAAACCAGGGGTCAGGTAGGCTTCGCCGTTGGAAACGGTGTCGAGGCCGGCCATAATCTTCAGCAGCGTGGACTTACCCATGCCGTTCGGGCCGACGACGCCGATCTTCGCGCCCGGCAGGAAGCTCAGGGTCACATCGTCAAGAATCACTCGGTCGCCGTAAGCCTTGCGGGCCTTGATCATCTGGTAAATAAACTCAGCCAATGTTGTGTTCCATCCTTAAGAAACGTTGGAATTCCAGCGTTTTGCGTATGTCGGTCGACGGAAAATCGCACTTGTTCGCCGTGCTGTGGCGCGTTGCCGGCGCGACTGGTTGCGGACGAATCGCAAGTCTGCTGCGAACTCATCGAAGCCAAGTGTTTTCGGACCGTGTCCATACGCAAAGTACCATCGCCGATTATCCCATATCCCGTCTACACAGAGTGGCGGTTACTCGTAGGAGGCATGGGCGCCATTCGACGAAGGGCGATCCGGCATGTTCGATAATCCGACTTTGGCGAAAATCGGCGAAACCCATGGCAAGTCGGTCGCCTAGGTGATTCTGCGCTGGCTGGTGCAGCGGAACATCGTGGCGTTGCCCAAGTCCACGCATCGGGAACGAATGGAACAGAACATCGATGTATTCGACTTCACGCTGAGTGATGAGGAGATAGCGGCCGTCACCGCGCTGGATACCAAGACCAGCCTGTTCTTCCGCCATGATACCCCGGAGGCCGTCGATATGTTCGTTGGTTTCATCAAGGAACGCGCGGGACGGGAATGACGCTGACATACTGAGAAAAAGGAAGTCCCGATGTTGCCCCCGTAGGTGCTGCGGCGGCGATTTTCCTTGGTTTTTCCGCGCTTTTCGAGTGCGAAGGTGGTGGGTTGGCTGTTTTCGGCGGGCGGCTATTGATTGGTGGGCGGCAGGCCGGCGATCAAATGATCACGCCATCGCAGTGGTCGATCTCGTGTTGGATGATCTGCGCGGTGAAACCGGTGAACGCTGCGTGGCGCTCGCGGAATTTCCGATCCATATAATCCACTTCGATGCGCTGGTATCGGACGGTGCGGCGCTCGCCCTGGAGCGAGAGGCAACCTTCCGCCGTATCGAACGCGCCGTCTTCGGCGGTGATGTGTGGATTGAACATCACGAAAATGCGGCCGCCGAAATCCTCATCCACAAAAGCGATGATGCGCTTGGGAACGCCGATCATATTGGCCGCCATGCCCACGCAACCATTGCGATGCGCGTCCAACGTGTCTTTCAGGTCCTGTGCCACGGCCAGATCCTCTTCGGTGTTCTCGGCTGCGGCGGACGGCTGGCTCAAAAATGGGATGGACGTCATGATCTCACGCTGCATGTGATTCCTCTCGTTGGATGTTGCCGGTCTGCCAATATTGTAGCGTCGCATGGCTGCGAGACGGACGGCTGGGCGAACCTGTCCATTCCCTGACCGTTCGCGTCGGCTTCGGGATGTGAGGCACAACGTGTGCGGCTTGGACTGGTGCAATATGCTTGGGGTCATGGAAGACATGTTGCAATACCGCGAATATATGGCGCAGGTTCTTGAACTGGCCCGCAAGGGTGCGGGATGGGTGGACCCGAATCCGCTGGTAGGCGCGGTGGTGGTATCCGGTGGCGAGGTTCTCGCCACCGGATACCATGACCGGTATCGTGGCCCGCATGCGGAGCGTATGGCGTTCGACTATGCCGACGCGCACGGCATCGATCTGACTGGCGCCACGGTCATCGACACGCTTGAACCCTGCTGCCATGTCGGATCGCAGCCGGCGTGCACTGCCTTGATTCTGGCGCACGGCATCGCACGCGTGGTGGTCGGATCGGTTGACCCGAACCCGATTGTGGCGGGCAAAGGCCTTCGCATCCTTGAGGAAGCGGGCGTCGAAGTGGTTCGCGACGTGATGCGGGAGGAATGCGACGCCATCAATCGCCATTTCTTCCACTACATCACCACGGGAAAGCCGTACATTGTGGACGGCAGAAGGCGTGCGGGTGAATCGGACTCTGAGTATGCGGTCCGTCGGCGCGAACTATATGCCACATATGCGGCGGTGCTTGCCGGAACTGAATCGGACGTTCCTGACGAGTCTTTCGCGCATTTCAACGGACCGGTCCAAGCTGTCGGCGCAGACGAAGTGGTGATTGGCGGCCACAGGCCGTTACTCCTGGAGGCCGGCGCGCTCGCCTGCACGGATCCAGACGAATGGCTGCGTGAGCTGGGCAAGCGCAAAATCGACAGCCTCATCGTGGAAAGCGACGAAGCATTCGAGCGGTTGTCCATGGCTTGCCAAAAAGACTGAAGCGCCATTCGTGTGTTGTTGGCCGTGTATCTCGCTTATAGATGGCGGATTCGTCTGCTTGTCCAGTGCTATCTCGCTTATAGGTGGCGGATGAATTTTGCGAAGAGGTCTTAGAGGGTGTAAATCATACCCTCTAAGACCTTAATGACGTAGAGGCGCCGCCATCTATAAGCGAAATAGCATCGGGCGGCTTTCCGATTCCGCCATCTATAAGCGAGATACGTGAGACTGATATGTCCAGCACCCAGCAAGCATAGTGGCGAGCACATGGTCGGGCATGGCGCGCATGGCCTCAGGGGACTCAAGCTCACTCGGATCGCAATCCAGCAGCACTAGGTCTGCCGCATCTCCAGCTTGCAACGTCGTACGCCCCAGGGCGGTGGACGAAGCGAGCGCGGTTTCGAAATCCAGACATTGCTCAGACTGGAAAGGCTCTCGATCGGAACTCTCCGTGCCGAACACCGCTGCGGAAATGGCCAGCCACGGATCCAACGGCGCGACCGGCGCGTCCGATCCCATAAGCAGTTTGATTCCAGCCCGATGCAGACTGTTGAACGCGTAGGGAATTCCGGCGGGATTGCCCCAGAATCGTGTGATGACGTCACGGTCGTCCATGGCGTGCTGCGGCTGGATGCTCGCGGCAAGTCCCAATTGCGCAAGACGTGGAATGTCGCGTTCCTTGAGCATTTGGGCATGCTCGATGGAGCCGTGCGCGTGGGTACGTTCCGCGCAGTCGAGCACGATGGTGTTCGCTTCGTCGCCGATGGCATGGCAGGCGATGTCGAAGCCATGTTCGGTGGCGAGCCGCATATACGATTCGATTTGCTCGGGGGTGTAGCTCAGCGTGCCGTAGGTTTCCGGCGTAATGCCCGAATACGGTGTGGAGCAGTAGGCGGATCGGGTGTTGAGCGAGCCGTCGGAAATCATCTTCATCGCACCGACATGGCCCAAGCCATGGCTTCCGGGAAGTTCGTCGCCGGTGTGCCAGCCGTCGTCGATGGCTTGCTGAAGTCGTTCGGGGTAAACGCCGGCTTCGATGCGCAATCCGTCAAGCCCCTGCTTGAAGCGGTCAATCCACGTGTCGATGTTCTCGGCCATCTCATAGTCGCGCACGCCGACCACGCCTTTGCCGGCGGCGTCCTGTTCCGCGTTGCGCAGCAATCGCATCAGCTCGTCAGCCGCACCGGGGCCTTTGTCCAGCTTGCAGTAAGCGTCGAACCATTCAAGCTCGCCGACGAGTCCCGACTCGCCTACATGCACGCCGAGCTTACGAGCCGCGGCTGAATTCACCCAGCCGCAATGCATGTCTGCGCTTGACAGCGCCACGGGCTGGTCGCCCGACACCGCGTCGATCGCAGCCAATGTCGGTTGGGCATCATCGGCCCACAGGGAGTGTCTGAACCGCATGCCGACCACGTACTGGTCCGGGTCGAGCGTGCCGGATTCGCGGCGTTCCTCCAAGTGCTCGCGTAGCAGGCTCATTGCCTCATCGGCGCTGCGGGCATCAATCAGATCAAGCCGCCCCAGCGTGTACGACCACTGCGTGAAGTGCGTGTGACAATCCCACAAGCCGGGAATGACCCACGTTTTTGAAGCCTTGTCTACCGACTTTTCCGAAGACCGTACATCCGCGATCCGCCCTTGCTCAATCGTGATGTCGACAGACTCATCGGACCCCACGAAACACACATTCTCAATCACATACGGTTCGCCCATACATCCTCGATTCAACAAAATGACCTCATTGCCAGCCATAGTATCCTTGCAATGCTTGCGATTGCCGCGCTCGTCTCAATCGGCTATGCGCGCTTTGAATTCCTCCGCTGGGATACGGTTATCCGCATCAGAAAAAGAAGGGCGCAGTTATCCACTTATCCACTGTTTGCCGGAAGCCGGTAGGCAGCGCGGCGACATTTCCTCTACTTTGGCGCTATGGACAATGGAGCACAATATTCGGAAAGCCTCGCACGGCTGAGGACAAGAACCATCGAACAATGTCTCGAAGCGCAGAGGCGCACCGGAAGGCGGCTGGTGTTCGCGCTTGATACCGCACTGAGTTTACAAGGCATCGAACTGCCTCGCTACCGGCGCGGAGGGCTTTTGGCTGATACGCTGCACGCGGTGATTGAAAGTAACGGCGTGCGAACGATACTGCAGGGGATTTGTTTTGTGCTTTGGTCTGGACCTCAGACGCATATGCCGATTCATCATGGTCGATTGCGATGCACGGATTCCGTGACCACATGGGCCATGCAGGCCAATCGGCTTGAAGATGAAGAATTGGTGGTTTTGGGTGATTCGATGATGCGGCGTGATGGACATATGAAAAAGGCCACACTGGAGGAGTTTCGGATATATGTCGATAGCTTGTCCGATTTGTCCAACTATTCAGGCTCCGACAGATTACGTGCGGTGAGAGGAGTGTCGAAAATGCGTAGGGCTCTCAGGCTGATGCGGGAGAATACAGATTCTTCCCAGGAAACGAGAAGTCGAATTGTTCTGTTGCGTTATGGTTTGCCTTGTCCGGAAGTGAACTATGCCATTCGGCTCAAAGGCTATTCTCATGTATTTTTCGCGGACATGGCTTATCCGGATTTGAAAATCATCATTGAATACGACGGCAGGCATCATGCCTCGCGATGGTTGGCTGACAGTAAACGTCGGGAAGCGTTGGAGGATGAAGGATGGCTGTATATCCAGGTGACGGCGGAAAATCATCAGGGATGAGGATTCTCAAAGGGAATTGGCGGAACGTGTGGCGCAGAGGATGTCATTGCGTTTGGGGGAGCCTGTGCGGCTATGTGGGCGAATGACGATTGCTCAGATAGCCGATGGTCGGAGGAAGGGCAACCGTCTGTGAGGCTTGGGCAAGCCCATATCTCGCTTATGAATGGCGGAATCGGGCTGCGGCATGATGCTATTTCGCTTATAGATGGCGGATGAAATCCACAAAAAGGCCTTAAGAGGTATGAATATTACCCCCTAGGGCCTTAGCGATTCAAGAAGACTGCCATCTATAAGCGAGATAGCATCGGTCGGGTGGAGAAATCCGCCATCCATAAGCGAGATGGCGGATTTCTGCGGCTCACTGCACGGCGGCGAGGGCTTGGTTGAGGTCGGCGATGATGTCGGCCGTGTTTTCGATGCCGCAGCTCAGGCGCACCAGGTCGATGCCGACGCCGGCTTCCTCAAGCTGCTCCTCGGTGAGCTGGCGATGCGTGGTGCCGGCCGGATACAGCGTGCAGCTGCGCGCATCGGCCACATGCGTGGCGATGGACACCATCTTCAGATGGTCGAGGAACGCGGAGACCTTCTCGCGGCCGCCCGGCACGCCGAAGGAGATCACACCGCAGGTGCCGTTCGGCATGTACTTCTCCGCCAGCGCATGGTACTTGTCCGTTTCGAGGCCCGGGAAGCTCACCCAGCTGACGCGCGGATCGGCGTCGAGCCACTTGGCCACGGCCAGTGCGTTCGCGCAGTGGCGCTCCATGCGCACGCCGAGGGATTCCAGATGCATGCCCATGATCCACGAATTGATTGGCGCCGGAGTGGAGCCGAAGTCGCGCATGAGCTGCGCGGTGGCCTTGGTGATGTATGCGGCCTTGCCGAATTCCTTCGCGTAGGTGACGCCATGGTAGGAGTCGTCCGGAGTGGTGAGGCCCGGGAATTTCTCCGCATGGGCCATCCAGTCGAAATTGCCGGAATCGACGATCGCGCCGCCCACGCAGGATCCGTGGCCGTCCATGTACTTGGTGGTGGCGTGCGTGACGATGTCCACGCCGTACTGGAACGGACGGCAGTTGATCGGCGTCGGGAAGGTGTTGTCGACGATCAGTGGCACGCCGTGACGATGCGCTGCGTTCGCGAACTTCTCGAAGTCGAGCACGATAAGCGCCGGATTGGAGATGGACTCGCCGAACACGGCCTTGGTGTTCGGCTGGAACGCGGCCTCAAGTTCCTCTTCGGTGCAGTCCGGGCTGACGAAGGTGCATTCGACGCCCATCTTGCGCATGGTCACGTTGATGAGGTTGAACGTGCCGCCGTAGATGGCGGAGGAGGCGACGATGTGGTCGCCGTTGTTGCAGATGTTGAACAGCGCGAAGAAGTTCGCCGCCTGGCCGGACGAGGTGAGCATCGCGGCCGCGCCGCCTTCCAGCTCGCAGATCTTCGCGGCGACGGTGTCGTTGGTCGGATTCTGCAGGCGGGTGTAGAAGTAGCCGGATTCGGACAGGTCGAACAGTCGGCTCATCTGTTCGCTCGACTGGTATTTGAAGGTCGTGGCCTGGATGATTGGGGGAGTGCGGGATTCTCCATTGCCCGGCTGATAGCCTCCCTGCACGCAGATGGTGTCGACGTTTTCGCTCATATGTTCCTTCTTTCGATTCCGCGCTTCCGTGCGCCGCGCAGGTGTTGCGCCGCGATGCGAACAAACAAACACACTGTATCACTGCATTGATAAATGGCTTGATTCCAATGGAAACGCCGTATAGTTTAACGAATTGACAAACTTAGGTAATTCAATTTATTATGTAGACCAAGACGGGCGGAAAGCCCGCTGCGAAATAAAGCTTTACGTAAGTAAACCAAGCAAAGGAGCATTCCATGGGTCTGTGGGATATCGATAAGATTCCGTACGTCGGTCGCGAAAAGGGGCCGCAGGAGGGTCTTGCTTTCCATTACTACGACGCCGACAAGGTTGTTGCCGGCAAGAAGATGAAGGACTGGCTGCGCTTCGGCGTCGCATGGTGGCACACCTTCGACCAGGAGCTGGTCGACCCGTTCGGCACCGGCACCGCCCAGCGCCCGTGGTACGGCAAGTATTCCGATCCGGAGGACGAGGCTCTGGCCAAGGTCGACTACGCCTTCGAGTTCTTCCAGAAGCTCGGCGTCGAGTACTTCTGCTTCCATGATCGCGACATCGCTCCGGAAGGCGACACCCTGCGCGAGACCGACAAGAACCTGGACAAGGTCGTCGACAAGATCGAAGAGAACATGAAGTCCACCGGCATCAAGCTGCTGTGGAACACCTCCTCCCTGTTCACCAACCCGCGCTTCGTCTCCGGCGCCTCCACCTCACCGTTCGCCGACATCTACGCCTACGCCGGCGGCCAGCTGAAGCACTCCCTGGAGATCGCCAAGCGCCTTGGTGCCGAGAACTACGTGTTCTGGGGCGGCCGTGAAGGCTACGAGAACCTGTGGAACACCCAGATGAAGCGCGAGCAGGAGCACATGGCCAAGTTCTTCCACATGTGCCATGACTACGCGAAGGAAATCGGCCTGGACGCCCAGTTCCTGATCGAGCCGAAGGCCAAGGAACCGACGATGTTCCAGTACGACTTCGATGCCGCCACCGCCATCAACTTCCTGCGCACCTATGATCTGATGGACGTCTTCAAGCTGAACCTGGAAGGCAACCACGCCAACCTGGCCGGCCACACCTACCAGCACGAGATCCGCACCGCCCGCGAGGCCGGCGTGCTCGGCTCCCTGGACGCCAACCAGGGCGACAAGCTCATCGGCTGGGATATGGATGAGTTCCCGACCGACCTGTACGAGACCTCCACCGTCATGTGGGAGGTCCTCGCCGAAGGCCAGATCGGCCCTCACGGCGGCCTGAACTTCGATGCCAAGCCGCGCCGCACCTCCTTCGCCGCCGAGGATCTGTTCCGCTCCCACATCGCAGGTATGGATGCATTCGCTGCAGGTCTCTTGGTCGCAGCCAAGATGCACGAGGACAAGGTCATCGAGAACCTGCAGGCCGAGCGCTACAGCTCCTTCGATTCCGGCATCGGCGCGACCGTCGAGAACGGCACCGCCTCCCTGGCTTCCCTCGAGGAGTACGCTCTGGATATCCCGCAGTCCAAGCTCATCGAGGCCACCAAGTCCGATCACCTCGAGTCCGTCAAGGCCACGATCAACAACTACATGATCGACGCCCTGGCCGAGGCGTGAGCCGAAAACTCACTAGGGTTTTAGGTAGCCTCGGGCGAAGTCCGAGACGGTAGTCGAGGGCGAGCAATGACTGGGCGCGCGTAGCGTTCCGGAATTGCAGGACCGAGGCATGGGCGCAGTAAGGAGTTTCCGTTAGGACTCCTGATTCATCGCTGGATCAAACAGTGGGGCTCGACTGTGACAGAGCCGGATGTGGTGTGCCGAAGCGTCGGTGTTCCGGCACACCACTCGCTTTTCTTTCCTTCCTCCTTCCTCAAATTTCCTTCGCACGCAAGTCGTTTGCCGGCTAGATCGCCGGTGAGCGGCTTGTTTGCGTTGCTAGACCAAGCGAAAATTTCGATTATTCGCAATGATGTGATGTATCCAAACGTTCCCGAATGAGGCGTACTTATGACCACAACGATTACCATCGCCAATCCCATTCTTCACGGAATGCATCCTGATCCGAGTTGGATTTGGGATGATGATCTTCGGCAAATCGTGCTTGTGACCTCCACCTTCGAACTGGTTCCAGGCTTGCCTATTTACGTTTCCAGGGATATGGCCCACTGGAAACACGTGTCGGATGCCATAGATGAGGAGTTGGCAAGACGTTTGCTCATTCCTTTCGTGGATGACTCGGGTGGCGTCTATGCGCCGACGCTGCGTAGGATTCGTGGCAAATACGTGATTGCCTGCACCATCGCTCGCATCAATGGACGCAAAGCCATCGCGGAAGGATGCTCCCAGGCCGAATTGGATGCGGCCCAGGCGGCGGAAGGCAACTTCGTTCTTGAGTCGGACTCGATCGACGGACCTTGGCGTGGGCCGTTCTGGATCGAGGGCGCCGAAGGCATCGATCCAGACATATTCGAGGACGGGGACGGCAATGTGTACTGGACCCAGACCCGTCCTGCGGTCAATCCGCAATGGGAAGGCCAGACCGAGGTCTGGACCCAACGCATTAATCCGGAGACTTGGACTTTTGTCGATGACGGTCTTCCTGCGGGATCGGGCAAGACGGTAATATGGCGCGGATACGGTATGGAATCGGTGTGGGCTGAGGCGCCGCATCTCTATCGCGTGGGTGATTATGTGTATCTGATGACCGCTGAGGGGGGCACCAGTTTCGAACATAGCGAAATGGCCATGCGCATCTATGCGCCGCATGGACTGCTTCGGGCGTTCGAAGCTTACGAACGGGAAGTATCCGAATTGGGTGAGTGCATTCCGCAGGTTCGTGACGGGGAACGCTGCTATCTTGGCACTGCAATCCGTGCCTTCCACGCGGATAAGAAGAATCCGATTCTCACCCACCGACATCTGGGTTTGTCGGAACCGCTGCAATGCGTGGGACATGCGGACCTGTTGCTTCATCCGGAACTGGGATGGTGGCTGGTGTGTCTCGGCGTGAGAGAGACACGGGGAAAGCATGACGGCGAATTATTGAGCTACTTGGGAAGGGAGAGCTTTGTCGCTCCGGTATCCTGGGAACATAATCCGGCCGATTGGAAGCTGGACGGCAACGGTGCATCATATACGCATGAGGGTGACCCCGGATGGCCAGTGACTTGCGCTGGTCTTGGCCGCTTGGCCGACGAGATCACGGTTACTACTGAAGACGATGGCATCACCATCGAGCCTAGGGTGAAATCCTCGCTCGCCGGTGACGTGGAACCTGCGCTGGTGGATGTGGCTGATGGCTCGACGAACGATGTGGTGGTGCGCGACGAGCGTGATGTCAGCTACCGCAGAATAGCGAAACTGCCGACGCTCATGCCGATTCCCATGTCCGGTTCTTTAGTGATCCGGCAGAATTCCACGCATTACGCGGTGTTTTCGATGCATGGCACGGATGTGCGCTACGAGACGGTGAATGGAGATGATTCGCAAGCCGGTTCCGTTGCCGCCCTGCGGGCTGATGGCACACGTCCGGCGGTGCTTTTCGATGACAACCGCTTGTTGGTCATCGTGGCTGAAGGGCTTGATCCGGCTGATTCCTCGGCTTTCGTGAGTCGAGGGCAGGTATTGCTCAGTATTGACGCTCGTTTCCTTAGCACCGAATGGGCCGGTGGATTCGTCGGTTGCATGGCTGGTTTCATGGCATAGAATCTGAGGAGTTTGAAAGGATGGTTCGTTACTGGTACTTCGGAGGACCATCCTTGGGACGGGTCGGAACCGGAAGGCTAGGGGCGTGTGGCGTTTCTTCCTCCGGTTGCACATGCGCGGTTTGTCTTGCTGGTCACCCTTCAAGTTGCTGTGTGCTGTTGCGTACCACTAGCGATGTCGGCATGATGATGTGCGGTTGGATCACGTCGTCGGTGGACAGCGCCTCGATCAGCATGCGTACGGCGGCCCTTGCCATGTCTTGGAGCGGCTGCCGTACGGTGGTCAGCGCCGGGCCAAGGAATGTGGCAGTCTGCACATCGTCGAATCCGACCACGGATAAATCCTCGGGAATACGTAATCCCAGCTGTCTTGCCGCCTCGTAGACGCCCATGGCCTGCAGATCGCTGCCGGCGAAGATTGCGGTCGGACGATTTGGTTGTTTCAACAGGGAGATGGACTGTGCGTAACCGCTGGAAGTGGTGAAATCGCCTTCGGTGATAAGTTCGGGATCGGTTTCGATTCCATGTTCCGCAAGCGCTGATGTATATCCGTCCAGACGTGCTTTGGAACACATCATTTCCTCCGGTCCGGTGATGATGCCTATGCGGGTATGTCCGAGTGCGAGCAGATGCCTGGTGGCGATTACGCCTCCGGTCCAGTTGTCCGCTTGCACCGACAGCGTGTCTGGATCTGGATTACCGAATGGATCGAACAAGACGAAGGGAATACCTCTGGAATGCAGTTTGTTCCGTTCGATACGTGTCAGACTGGAGAAGACAAGAATGGCGCCATCTGTCTGCCGACGCAGCATGTTGTCAATCCAGGATGAGTCCGGGTGCTGGCGATTGCCGCCTTCGGTGGTGATGACGTTCAAATCATGCAACTTGGCTTCGCGAATGGCGCCACGGAGTACTTCAAGGGCCCAAACATTATCGAAATCTTGGAACACGATTTCGATAATTCGTTGGCTTTTCGTGCTTGTCGCTTTACGGGAATACCCATACCGTTTCAACACCGCGTTGATGGTTTGCCGCGTCTCTTCGGAAACGTCGGCTCTGCCGTTGAGCGCCTTGGATACGGTGGAAAGGGAATAACCGGTCTCTTTAGCTATGTCAGAGAGTCGTACCGTAGCTTTTTTTGCCGTATTGCGCATGAGTCACTCCTTCTTCATTTTCATCATATCCGAAAATGCGAACGAAAGTTTCGGTTTGCGTTTTTCGAAACTTTCGATATGTTGGCAATACTTAAAAACGTTGTAAAATCAACGAAAAATAGTTAGTTTTCTGATTTTACAAAAAACTTGACTTTGTGTGATTTGTTTCGGTAGTCTATAGGTACAACGAAAACGAAATGGAAATTTTCGAAGGGAGTCAAAGGCTGATTCTCTGTCTGCCAGGGGAGCTGCAGCAGCATTCGTTGCGGTCATGCTTCCCGATTCGACCCATTCGAGAGAAATTCCTGTCGTTGCCATCATTTTGTCGATGATGATTTGGTCAATAAGGAGAAGACAATGAAGTTCAAAACCATTGCAGCTGCCACTCTTGCGGTGGCGACCATGTTGGGCATGGGTGCCTGCGGCCCCAGCACTGGTGCCAAAGACGATAAGACCATTACGTTCTGGCATAACGCAACAGCTGGTGACGGCAAGCAGTATTGGGAGGATATGGCCAAAGCGTTCGAGAAGAAGACTGGTGTCAAGGTTCAGATTCAGGCCATCCAAAACGAGGATTTCGAAGGCAAGCTGACCACCGCTATGCAGGATCCCGCCTCCGGCCCGGATGTGTACATGACCCTTGGTGGAGCCAAGACCAAGGACATGATTGACGCCGGACAGACCATGGACCTCACTGATAAGATCAGTGACACCGTCAAGAAGCAGATGTCTTCTGCGCTGGAGTCCATGTCCTATGACGGCAAGGTCTATGGTGTTCCAGTCACTGTGCAGCCTGGTGGCATCTGGTATTCCAAGGATCTGTTCAAGCAGGCTGGCATCGATGCCGCGCCGACCACCTTCAGCGAGCTGAAGACCGATGTGCAGAAGCTTCGCAGCGCTGGCATCGATCCGATCGCACTCGGCGGCAAGGATGCTTGGCCGGTCGGTCACTGGTACTACTGGTTGTCCATGCGCGAATGCTCTCCGAAGGCCTACGCCAAGGGCGTCAATGACAAGGACTTCTCCGACTCCTGCTGGACCAAGGCCGGAGATGATCTGAAGGATTTGTTGGATGCGAATGCTTTTAACGAAGGATTCCTCACCACGACGGCCCAGCAGGGCGCCAGCTCGTCCGCAGGTCTGCTGGCCAATCATAAGGCTGCGATGGAGCTCATGGGCACATGGGAGCCTGGAGTTCTCAAGGACCTGACTCCGGACAAGAAGCCAATGGCTGACCTTGGCTTCTTCGCCTTCCCGACCGTGGACGGAGGAAAAGGCGAGGAAGGTGCTTTGATGGGCGCTGTGACCGGTTTCGCTGTCAATCCCGAGGCTCCGGACGCTGCTGTTGATTTCGTCAATTTCATGGCTGAGAAATCAAATCAGGAGAAATACGCCACTGCGTTCAGCACCATTCCGGCTTCCGCCGAAGCTTACGATGCGGTTACCGATGAAAATCTTAAGGCTATCCTCGAAGCTATGAAAAAGTCTGATGGCATGCAGCTGTGGATGGATACCGCTCTCGGCGGAAATATTGGCAACGCTCTTAATTCCGGAGTGGTGAATCTGCTTTCCGGACAGGGGACTTCGGCTGACATCGTCAAGGCGATGAAGGACGCAGCGGCCAAGGGCTGACAGTGAACATGGCTGGTTGAAGGCCAAAGGAGGGTGGATAGACAGATATTCATCCACCCTCCTTCCTATTCGAGAAACGTATCTGGTAGTGGAGAAAACCATGTCAAGTACAAGCAAAGACGCGGTGACGCTGCGCGCTAAGCGGTCCAAGAAACCGTCCGATGGCAAAATGCGTCGTAATGTTGAGATTTTCGTACTGTCCGCACCTGCGATTCTTCTGTTCGTCTGCTTTGTGATTCTGCCTATCGTCTTGGGTGCTTATTACGGCTTCTATCAGTGGAAGGGTTACGGACTTCCCTCCAAGACAGGTAAATTCGTTGGTCTCCAGAACTACATCACAGCGCTTAAGGATCCCGCGTTCCAGGCGGCAATTCTGCATACCTTCGAGGTCGTGATCGGCTCGTTGGTCATCCAGGCTCCGCTCGCCATCCTGTTCGCATTGCTGCTGAACCAGAAGTTCAAGGGGCGTGGTCTCATCCGCACCCTCATCTTCGTGCCGTATGTCGTTTCCGAGGTCATCGTCGGCACAGGATGGAGCCTGTTGCTGCAGAAGAAGGGCGCCATCAATGAGATTCTGGCCAACTTCGGCATCAATGGTCCCGATTGGCTGGCCGACCCGAAAATCGCTATTTGGACGCTGCTGTTGCTGATCAGCTGGAAATACGTCGGTTTCGCCGTAATTCTGATGCTCGCCGGCATGCAATCCATTCCCGAGGAACTGTATGAAGCAGCCAAGGTGGATGGGGCGAGTTTCTGGCAGATGCAGAAAAGCATCACGTTGCCGTTGCTTGCTCCGACGTTGCGGATCTGGGTGTTCCTTTCCATGATTGGCTCTCTGCAGCTTTTCGATCTGGTCTATATCGTGTGGGGCAAGTATGTGTCGACCACCGCTGGTGTGTCCACCATGGCCACCTACATGGTGCGTGAAGGTCGTGGAGCCGGCAACTATGGCTATGGTTCCGCCGTTGCTCTGATCATCTTCGTGATCTCTTTGATCATCGCACTCGTCTATCAGAAGTTCGTGCTGAACCGTGACTTGGACGGTGCTGTTACTGAACAGAAAGAAGCCGAGAAGCGTGCCAGGAAGCGCGCAAAAGAAGTGCAGCATCGTGAGGTTGCTGCCCTGGCAAGTGAGGTGAAGTGATGACTGCCGCAACAATCGCAGGACATTCCAACAAAAGCGAGTACAGCAAGAAGAATGGTTACCGTAAGTCATCCAAGACGCCATGGGGCAACCCAATCGTCTACTTCTTCTCCCTGGTGCTTGTGGCCATCTGCATCACTCCGGTGTTGTACATTATCTTCGGCGGTTTCCGTACCAATTCGCAGATCACCAACCATCCGTCCGGGATGCCGAACCCATGGGTCCCCGACAACTACAAGACGGTCTTCGAAAGTGATATTTTCTGGACGGAACTGAAGAATTCTACCATCGTGGGTATCGCCACCATGGTAGGCGTCGTGGTGCTTAGCATCATGGTGAGCTTTGTCATCGCCCGATACAAATTCCGCTATGCGCCGCTTATGTACGCGTTGTTCTCTGCTGGTCTCATGTTCCCGATGACCGTTGGCATTACACCTTTGTATCTGCTGATTCGCAATCTGGGTCTGGCCAACTCCCTGTGGGGTCTGATCCTTCCGCAAATTGCCTTCGGACTTCCTCAGACCATCATCATCTTGGTGCCGTTCCTACAGTCGATTCCTAATGAGCTTGAGGAGGCCTGTCTTCTCGATGGATGCTCCCGCCTTGGCTTCTTCTGGCGCATGGTCATTCCGCTGTCCATGCCTGGCGTGGCCACCACTGGAATCCTCACCTTCGTGGGAAGCTGGAATGCCTACATGCTGCCGCTGTTCGTGCTCAGTGATGCCAACAAGTACACATTGCCACTTGGCGTACAGATGTTCAGCTCCGAACACTCCGTTGACACCGCACAGGTGTTGGCCTTCACCTCTCTGGCTATGATTCCGGCCCTGATCTGTTTCACCATCTTCCAGAAGAAGATCGTCGGCGGCCTGACAGGTGCGGTCAAGGGCTGACGAAATGTGACAATCCACGCCCGGAAGATGTTCCTTTCCGTCTTCCGGGCTTCATCTCTTATGCAAGAGGTACATTATGAAGATTTCCAACCCGGTGCTCACCGGTTTTCATGCCGATCCTTCAATGATTCGCGTCGGTGACACTTATTACATTGCCAATTCCACTTTCGAATGGTTCCCAGGCGTTCGCCTGCATGAGTCCAAGGACCTGGTGCATTGGAACATTCTTCCAAGCCCGTTGAGCCGGTCCAGCCAGCTTGATATGAGAGGAAACCCCTCTTCGGGCGGCATCTGGGCTCCTGACCTAAGCTATGCGGATAACAAATTCTGGTTGATCTACACTGATGTCAAGGTGGTCAATGGTGCATTCAAGGATTGCACTAATTATTTGGTCACCGCCGAGGACATCCACGGGCCATGGAGCGAGCCGGTTCGCATCAACGGGGTCGGTTTTGACGCCAGCCTGTTCCATGACGACGACGGCCGCAAATACTTGGTGCAGCAGACATGGGATTTCCGTGAATACCACCACCAGTTCGACGGCATCACGTTGACGGAATTCGACGTCGACACCATGAAGCTCAAGCCAGAAACGGCCCGCACCATCTGGGATGGCACCTCGGTGAAGATCACCGAAGGTCCCCACCTATACAAGAAGGATGGTTGGTACTACCTGTTTGCCGCAGAAGGCGGCACGGTGTATGAGCATCAGGAATCTGTGGCGCGTTCCCGTACCCTTGACGAATGCTCCTTCGAAGTTATGCCGAATGGCCCGTTCATCGGTAACTTCGACACTCCTGACACCTATTTGCAGAAGCAGGGCCATGGAGCGTTGGTGGACACCCCGTCCGGCGAGTGGTATTACGCCTCCCTATGCGGTCGTCCGTGGCGTCATGATACCGAACCGGCCCATGGCACCCGCGGATGGTGCACACTCGGACGCGAGACCTCCATCCAGAAAGTCGAATGGGATGAGGACGGTTGGCCGCGCGTGGTCGGAGGCCATGGCGGACAGCGTTACGTCGACGCTCCGAAAGACGCCATCGAGACCGTTGCCCCAGCGACGCGCGACGAGCGCGACGAGTTCGAATCCGACGAACTCGGATTGAATTGGAACACCCTGCGCGTCCCGTTCACCGACGCCATGGGCACGGTGGGCGGTGGCAAACTGGCATTGCGTGGTCAGGGCTCGCTGTGCAACCTGTTTGACCTGTCCCTTGTGGCTCGTCGCTGGCAGGCATTCGATTTCGACGCTGAGACCAAGGTGCGTTTCGATCCGAAGAACTACATGCAGATGGCAGGCCTGACCAACTATTACGATGACCTGTGCTGGTCATGGGCGTTCGTCACTTGGGATGAGAAACGACATGCAAGGGTCATCGAAGTGGCTCAGAACGATTTCAACCAATACACGTCGTTCCTCAAGGATGACGCCATCGTGGTGCCCGAAGACGCCGAAGCGGTATGGCTGCGCACCAAGGTCCGCACGGAATACTATTCCTACGAATATTCCTTCGACGGTGAGCGCTTCACCGAGATTCCGGTGAAGCTCGATGCGAAGATTCTGTCCGATGACTATGTGAACCAGCGCTATGGCGGCTTCTTCACCGGCGCGTTCGTGGGTCTCGCCTGTGTTGATCTGTCTGGCTATGACGCGAAAGCCGAATTCGACTATTTCGATTATCGGGAGCTTCCCGACAACCGGTAGTCGATGCCGACGGGCGGCGATTCGCCGCATTCCTGCCGCCCGTCGGTTATTTGGTGAAATGAACGCAGACTCAATGGGGAGAATGCTGAGATGACTTTGCGATTGCCGAAACTACTTGACGACGGCTGCGTGCTGCAAGCCGGTGTGGACATGCATATTTGGGGCACCGGCGATCCCGGACGCATCGTATTGACACGGCTTGCTGACGAGCGGCATATGGTGCAGGTGAAAGACGACGGAACTTGGAACGCGCCGTATGGTCCGATCGAAGCTGGAGGGCCGTACGAGCTGACCATATGCTACGAGGACGGAGCGGAGCGTATCTCACGGCAGTGCTATGCGGGAGAGGTGTTCCTGTGCTCCGGGCAGTCGAATATGGAACTGCCTATGGCTTGGGTGCGCGCCGACTATCCACAGGAGTGGGACCGTGATCCCGATCCATTGCTGCGGCAGTACAAAGTGATTCCCGATTACGATTTCAAAGGTCCTCGCGACGATCACGACCGTGCGTTCTGGCAGGGCTGTGATGCGGATACGCTTGATGATTTCTCAGCGCTCGCATATTTTTTCGGTCGCAGGATCCGCCAGTGGCTCGGTGTGCCCGTTGGTCTGTTGAACATTTCATTGGGCGGCTCTCCGATCGAATCCTGGATGGACATTGACACATTACGAGCGTTCCCCGAAGCGCTCGCCAGTCTTGAACCGTACCTTGGCGATGGTGTGGCGTCGAAAAGAAGCCTCGATTCCGTTGCCGAGCGGGACCGGTGGTACCAGGCGCTTGGATACGAGGCCGTGGCCGATGCCCACCATGAATGGCTGCCATTGATCGCGTGGGACTGTCCGGAATCCAAGAACATCGAGCCGCGCGACGTGGCATGGCATGACATACGCCTGCCTGGATGGTACAAGGATCGCGGACTTGCCGGTTTCCGTGGCGAGATTACCATGAGAAAAACCGTGTTCCTGCCTCCGTCGGATGTGGGGAAGCCCGCCCTACTGCGTCTGGGCACCATGAATGATGCCGACCATACGTGGGTCAATGGTGTGTTGGTCGGTGGGCGAAGCAATGTGTATGAGCCGCGGGACTATCCGGTCGCAGCCGGCGTGTTGCGCGCCGGCGCGAACGAAATCCGCATGCGTCTGGTCGTTGAACGGCCCGGCGGCCGTGTGACGCCCGGCAAACGGATGACACTGACCATCGGAGACGATGTCTTCGACCTGTCCGGCATTTGGCAGTATGCCGTGACCGCCGAAGCCGACCGCGATTGCCCATTCGAGGATTTCGTCAGATGGAAGCCGACCGGCCTGTACAACGCCATGCTCGCCCCGTGTTTTCCATATGCGGTGCGGGCCGTGCTGTGGTATCAGGGCGAATCGAATACCGGCGACTACGCCATGCGTTATGGCGATGAGCTGAAAGCCATGATTGAATTGTGGCGTGGCAAGTGGCATCAGCCGGATATGCCATTCCTGATCGTCCAGCTTCCGAAATTCGGCATCGACGCCATCGAGGATGGTGGTTGGCCGCTTATTCGAGAACAGGAATGGAGAGTGGCGGACGAACTTGAACACGTGGCTGCGGTGGTGACGCTTGATGCCGGTGAAAGCAATGATTTGCATCCTCATGATAAGAAAACCATCGCGGATCGTGCATTCAATGTCGCGATGGATTTTGTGTATGGCCAGCAGGCTCAGCCTCAGCCGGTTGTTGAAACCGCAGAGGCGGACGATGGATTGTTGAGGATGCACTGCGTGTGGCGGAATTCCATGGGCGAACAGATGCAATCGCAGAATCGCCATCTGATGACGTTGGATGGTGACGTTCCGCGAGAAATTGATTTCCTGTGGCACGACTGCGCCACTTCGGTGCGGGCTGAGGCATGGCTGGATGGTTGCGATATTGTGGCGCGCATACCGTCGCGCATGCCGGACGAGGTGCGGTATGCGTGGAGCAACAGCCCGGAATCCGGTCTCATCTGCGACGGGGACGGTGTTCTGCTTCCGCCGTTTCATCTGCCGTTGCCCATGGTTGATTAGGAGCAGTCATGCGCAGACAAGTCATGATTCGTCAAGGATGTGTCGACGGATTCTCCGATGCGGATCCTGTGATCACCGTGTTTCGGGGCATTCCATATGCCAAGCCGCCTGTTGATGAGTTACGCTGGCGTGAGCCACAACCTGCTGAAGCGTGGGATGGCGTGCTCGAAGCCGGTGATTTCGCGCCGATGCCGATGCAGCCGCTGCCCGGCTCGGATGAGTTCTACGGCAGGGAATGGCAGATTGACGCTGACACTCCGATGGCTGAGGATTGTCTGTATCTGAATATCTGGACGCCGGCCTTGCGTGGATGCGGCAGTGGTTCCGAGATTCGTACGGATTCCCGTTGCGATGGGCATGGGCTGCCTGTGATGGTATGGCTTTACGGTGGAGCGTTTCAGACTGGATCTACCTGTGAGAAGGAGTTCAATGGAGAGCAGCTGGCCCGTCAGGGCGTGGTGGTGGTCTCCATTGCTTATCGGTTGAATGTGTTTGGTTTTTTCGCGCATGCCATGTTGGAAAAGGAAGCGGTTGATGGACGGCCTTGTGCGAATTTCGGATTTCTTGACCAGCGGATGGGCATTCAGTGGGTAAAGGACAATATTGCCTTGTTTGGTGGCGATCCTGCGAACATTACCGTGTTCGGCCAGTCCGCAGGGGCCGCAAGCGCGTTGGCGCAAAGTGTCTCGCCGATGAACGATGGTCTGTTCCAACGCGTCATCATGCAGTCTGGAGGTGGAACTGGTCTGTTCAATCGCCATCTGTGGTCTCTTGAGGATGCGCAGCGAAATGGAGCGCGTTTTTTGAAGTATCTGGAAGTTGAATCGATTGCCGAGGCGCGTTCTGTTCCTGCGACTGATCTGCTGGAGGCGGCGGTGACTTTTCCTGCTTGCGATTGGTCTGGGCAGGGTGATGATGTCGTATGGGCTCCGATGACTAATTGGATTCCCTGCGTCGATGGGACATTCCTTGTCGAGCAATACCGTGATGCGCTTATTGCGGGACATCGCGTTCCGTGTGATTTGTTGGTGGGGAACACGACCGGCGAGTTCATGGTTCCGGGCCCTGATGGCACTCCGTATCCGGAGGGTGAATGCGGCAATCTGGATATGATCGATGCATGGGTGTCAGGCGGCGGCTCGGAACCATACAGATATCGATTCGATGTGGATATGCCGGGGGATGATGCCGGTGCGTTTCATTCGTCCGATTTATGGTTTTCGTTCGGGACGCTCCCTGCGAGCTGGCGGCCGTTTCGAGGCTGGCATTACGATTTGTCCCATGCGATGAATCGATATTGGGTGAATTTCGCGGCGACAGGTGATCCGAACGGTTCCGGATTGCCTGAGTGGACGGCATGCGGACCTGATGGTCAACGATATATGCTGTTCGGTGGATGCCACGATACGCCGGGTAACGTTTCATGCGTCATGGTCAAGTAAGTGAATATAGTATGGTGTGAGCGTTCACTATAGTGCGGTGGAATGTGATGAAGGAGACGGATATGACGCAGGAGACGGAAGCGCTGATCGCGTCCGACGAGGATCTGACCAAACTGTTCGCCGGCAAGCCGACGCAATATCGCAAATCGAAGTCGCTGCCGAAATTCACAGGCGAGGCCATGCGCGCCTGCGCGAAGATCAACCGCATCTTCTTCGATGATCCGGACGAGGCGTACCGTTTGTTTCACGAGCTGGTCCCGGACGCGGGGGAGGGCGTGCAGTTCACGCCGCCGTTCAATGTCGACTACGGCATCGGATTGACCATTGGCCGCGGCACGTTCCTCAACAAGGATTTCATGGTGTGCGGCGGCGGATATGTGACGCTCGGTGAGGATTGTCTGATCGGTCCGCGCTGCACCATCGCCACACCCAACCATGCCAAGGACGCTGCCACCCGCCTGGCGGGCTGGGAGCATGCCAGTGCCGTGACCATCGGTGATAACGTGTGGTTCGGCGCCAATGTGACGGTCACGCCGGGGGTGACCATCGGGTCGAATTCCATCATCGGCGCCGGGTCCGTGGTGACACGTGACATTCCGGAGAACGTCATAGCCGTGGGCAATCCAGCGCATGTGATTCGTGAGATTCCCGAACATGACCCTGCCTTCGCCGATGTGGAAGGTTTGCTGTAGTTTTGCAAACGTTTCATAGGGTGTGTTGACGGCAAATCGATTTCTCCAGCCATGCGATGCAGGTGAGCGCGTAAAGCCTTATACGGAAGCTGTCGTTCATATTGTCGTTTCTATGAGTATGGTTCATGAATCAGCATAGGGCCGGGAAGCCCCATTGTTGGGAAGCTTCCCGGCCCTATGCCTGAATTCCTGCGGTGATGAATCAGCCGCGGGCCTTGGCGTAGGCTTCGTATACGGCTTCGGTCGGTTCGCCGGTCTCCACGCCGTCGATGGTGAGTTGCCATGCCGGAGGCTCGGTTTCGCCGGACAGCACCCAGGCGGCCTGGCGGGCCGCGCCGATGGCCACGTATTCGTCGGTGGCGGGTCGGGTCACGTCCATGCCCAGAATGCTTGGTGCCAGCGTGCGGATAGCTTCGGACTTCGCGCCGCCGCCGATGAGCAGAATGCGCGTGATGCTTGCGCCCAGGGATCGGATGAGCTCCAGGCAGTCGCGCTGGGAGCACAGCAGTCCTTCGACGAAGGCGCGGGCCAGGTTCTCGCGTGTGGTGTTGGCCAGAGTCATGCCGGAGAAGGTGGCGGTGGCATTCGGGCGGTTCGGCGTGCGTTCGCCGTCGAAGTACGGCACCAGGGTGATGCCGTTGGCGCCGGGCTTGGAGGCGAAGGCCAGCTTGGCCAGTTCGTCGTAATCCACGCCGAGGGCGGCGCGGCCGGCGTCGAGGATGCGCGAACCGTTGATGGTGCAGGCCAGCGGCAGGTAGTGCCCGGTGCAGTCGGCGAAGCCGGATACGGCGCCGGTCAGGTCGTAGGTTGGGTTCTCGGAGATGGCTGCGGCCACGCCGGAGGTGCCCAGGGAAATGGACACGTCGCCGACGGCCATGCCCAGTCCCAGCGATGCCATGGCGTTGTCGCCGCCGCCGGGGGCGAGCAGGCAGCCGCCTTCGACGTTCTTGCCGGCGATGGCCGGATCGGCCTTGACGGGGGCGGCGTCGCGCGGCCCCAGCACGGTGGGCAGCACGATGGCCTCGGCGTGCGATTGCGCGGCTTCGGCGCCTTCCGCGGCCTCGAGCACCATGGCGATCAGGTCGCGGCGGTATTCGTTCGACGCGGCATCGTAGTAGATGGTGCCGGAGGCGTCGGAGCGGTCGGTGAACAGGGCTTCAAGA